>Ga0302326_10024417_pt1 | contig 12287 bp, 14 predicted proteins | sample Palsa_T0_3_FD_202264 | JGI IMG/M metagenome (GOLD analysis project Ga0302326, IMG submission 202264) | Peat permafrost microbial communities from Stordalen Mire near Abisko, Sweden - Palsa_T0_3 | ecosystem: Environmental > Terrestrial > Soil > Palsa > Peat permafrost | place: Sweden: Abisko...
CGCCCCTCGAATGCCATCGGCCATCGGAAAACATCCCACCCACGCCGTCCAGGCCCGGCCCATGCTTGGCCCGGTACACACGCCACATCACCGGCATTAATAAGCGAAACTGTATTCGATCTGCCGCAATTCCCGTTCCACCTGCTGCGTCCCCGCGTCGGTATCGAGCAACTCGATCGGCGCTTCGTTTCCCAACGGCCGGCTAGGCCGTTTCAGCCACTCGGCGGCTTTATCCTCGTTACCTAAAACTTCGACCGCCAATTCAAAAATCCGGCCGATCCTGGCCAGCCGGTCGGACGCACTAGGACTTAGACGCTCCGCAAGTTGATGTTTACGCTGAACCGTGCGTCCTGAGATGCCAAGAATCCGCAGCAGCACCAGCCGGTCGATCTTCAAATGTTCGACCATGAGATCCAGGCTTTCGGCCGGAAATCCCATTCTCACAGTTCCGATCAGCCGAACAGGAGTTTCGAACTCTATATCCAGATGCGCCATATGTCCACCATTATGCGCCATCTGTCACAGAATAGCAACCCGCTAATTCCCCGACGCCAGATACACCCGTACTCGATTGCTTGCCACTCCATCTGCCGCCAGGTACAACTCCGTCGCCCCTGCATCAAGGATCGCCGGTAATTCCATCTCAATCAGGTACAGTCCCACATACCCAGGAGCCAAAGTAGCCCGCGTCACCTCAATCGGCCGCCCGCCGAGAAACACTTGCACGGAAGCCGAAACAGCCGGTGGATTCTCAACCGGAGCCGGTATCGCAGTCGGCCAGTTCGGGGTCGTCCTGCCCAATCCGGTAGCCAGTAGCTGAATACGTTGATGCGCGCGCAGTGAAAGCTTCGATTCCAACATCAACCCTGTGTCCGCGTCCATCAAAATCGGCAACTCATTGCGGTCAAGGAAGATCGCCGGCGAAACCGCCTTCAGGGGCAGAGTCATCGTGGTACTCGCTGCCGCGCTGACTAATGACAAGCTCAGTTCCGCACCCGACGCTTCAAACGGCACCTGAATCTGCGATTCTTCATTCGCCGAAGCCAGCACGGGAACGTTCAAATCTCCAGCCCGCGCTGATTGAATCTTGCCTCCGATCAGGCTGAACAGCGCTCCTGGCGCCGCGGCGCGCTCATTCAGATCGGCCGCGCTCACGAGGCGCGTCGTGCCCGTCAATAGCGGTGCCGACGCCGCATAAAGCCCATACCCATCGACCGCTACAAGAACGTTCGTCCCGGCAAGTTTCACGTCGCGAGCCGGCACATCCGGCAACCCGCCCACTGCTGTCCACGCGGAAACGGCCGCCAGCGCATTCAGGTCCGTGCGTGCCAGAAAAACCCCACGATCGGTCGCGGCATAGATCGCTCCGGAAGCCCGGTCAGCCGTGATCCCATGCGCCGGATTCTCGGTCAGCCCTCCGGTGATATCATCCCAGAACTGTCCGTAGTTGATCGTCCGCAACAAGCTGCGCGATCTTCCTGAACTTGCCACGAACGCCACGTTCGGCGATGTCGGGTCGGCGAAAATACGCTCCACAGCACCGCCGGCCTGTGAAGAAGAAATCGTCCAGCTAGCCTGTTTGTCGCGCGAACTCCAAATACGCCCGTCGCTCGATCCCGCGTAAGCCGCATCGCCGATCGACGCCACCGCTGTAATCGTCGCGTTCAGCGACTTCGATAGCCCGGAGTAATCCGGGCCGCCGCCCAGCGGCTCCCAACTCGAGCCGCCCGGAGCCAGCCTGGAATCTCCCAACCCGAAAAGGGTCGCTTTGATACCATTGCCAACGGACTGTATCTCGCTCACTCCCAAATTCGGTAAACCCTCATTCAGCCCCAGCCAGGAAAGTCCCCCGTCATGCGAGGCCCACACGCCCCATGCATTGGCCACTGCGATAAATTGCGAGTCACGAGGATTCACCGCTAAATCGTTCTGGCCTGCGCCGATTACCGCCAGCCCGTGAAATCCCGTCAGGTTAATCCAGGTACGGCCATTATCTTCAGACCGAAAAAGATTAGCTCCCAGCGCGTAAAGAACACCGCCCGGAGCCGCAACAGCCCGGCCGGACTCTGGAACCGTGAGACCAGAAATCGCGGTATTCGGATGCGGCGAAGGAGCCGTGGCGGGCGACCATTTTTCAAAATCCGCTGTTTCCCAAATGTTCCCTGACACCGTATGCGCGAAAAGTTTGCCGCCGTCTGGCGAAAACCAGACACTTGCGACCGGTCCCGTCGCTGGACCAGCCAGACCTGCTTCGAAGGTGGTACCACCAACCTTGCGCCAGTTCGTCTGAGCCGCCACGGAGGATACCACGGCGAGAAACAACACCGCCAGCCTCTTCAACATTGAGTCACAGTGACACACGTCAGTATATTCATGCTACCCTACCTTACCGCCCAGATGAAGCCGAACCTGTTGAATTTACTCAATTTCGAGCCTTTGGACGATTCGGCACGTGATATGCTGAGCAACTATCGGGCAATTCCGCCGTCGAACTAAACTTGACGCCGGAATGTTAAGCTCGTTCTAAGGGTTATTGCGGATTTAAGAGTGTTGAAAAGGTCTTCCAATTCGGTCCTTGCCGCCAGACGCGTGATGTGTCTGGTGTCGACAGCGGCTTTGTTCGCTGCGATTTCGTTCGCCCAAACAGGCGGAGCGGCCAAGGTGATCACTTTGACCGGCCGGGTTACCGTCATGCGAAATTCGCCTTGGGTTTTGGCCGAAGGCGACATGATCCAGCCTTCGGAGACGGTCACGACCGGACCCGACGGTTCGGCAGTTTTTCGTGTTTCCGATGGCAGCACGTTTGATGTCTATCCGAATTCTCAAGTCGTTTTTCGCGCCAACGCCAGCAACCTGAAGGACCTTGTCGATCTCTATCTCGGCAAGATCAAGGTCAAAATCGAGCACTTCGGCGATGTGCCGAATCACAACACAGTTCGTACCCCCACTGCCGTGATCGCCGTCCGGGGCACCATTTTCGACGTGGATGTCAGCGGCACGGATGAAACTACGCAGGTCCTCTGCGAAGAAGGCAGAGTCGAGGTCTACCACCGCCTCATGCCAGGTAACAGCCGCTTTTTGAATCAGGGCGAATCCGTTACTATCTTCAAGAATCAACCCCTAGCTAAAGCCACCGTCGATCACGGAGTCTTGATGCAGAAGGTCTTCCGCGCGATGTCTGACACATTGGATCAGATCCTGCTTCGCCGTGCCACCGGCGGAACAGCAGGAACGGGCTCCGGCACCACCAGCACCTCTAGTGGCGATAAGGGCGGCACTCCCGCTCCTACCGGCGGCGGTGCGCCACCGCCTCCTCCACACAACTAGCTCTCTCCCCTCCGGCTTCATCTCACGGAATCCACTTGACTTCCAAGCTCTGGCTGGCTTAACTTAGTCGTTCGCCAGAGCAAAGAATCAGCTACCCTATGGACGTCCCGGTAGAAGGCCAGAAAGAAGTGTTGAACCGGGATTTCGATTCCACGCTCGAAAGCGTCGATATTGCCGAAGCGGCTATTTTCAGCGCCGGTGAGCGGGAAGGTTTTGACGAGGACGATCTGCATAAGATCGGCATGGCCGTACGCGAGTGCATGGTGAACGCCGTCGTTCATGGCAACCGCTACCACGAGAACAAACATGTCCATGTCCAGGTCACGATCGGCTCGAATAGTTTGACGGTCAAGATTGCGGATCAGGGCGAGGGTTTCGAACCGTCCGACGTCCCGGATCCTCTGGCTGAAGAGAATTTATTACGCCATTCGGGCCGCGGTGTCTTTCTCATCCGTGCTTTCATGGATGAGGTACATTTCCGGAAATTGGTCCCGTTTGGAACGGAAGTTACTTTAGTAAAGAAAAAAGCAGTTTAGGGAGCGAAAACGTGAGCATCAAATTGAATACGCGGCAGGTTGGCGACGTAACCGTACTGGATCTCGCTGGGCGAATCACCTTGGGCGAGGGTTCCAGCACGTTGCGCGATGCATTGAAGGAACTGGTTGCGAAAGGCGACAAGAAAATTCTCTTGAACCTGGGCGACGTGACCTATATCGATAGCTCAGGCATCGGCGAACTGGTCTCGGGCTTCACCACCGTCACAAACCAGGGCGGTAGCCTCAAGCTGCTCGGCCTGAACAAGCGGGTCAAGGATCTTTTGCAGGTGACCAAGCTTTACACCGTTTTTGAAGCGTTCGAAGACGAAGCGGAAGCCGTTCGCAGCTTTGCCTAAAGTTTAACCGCCGCCGACGAACTGTACGATTTCCAGCTGCGCCCCGTCGCGCAACAAAGTCTCTTCCCACTGCGCCCTTTTCACAATGCGGCGGTCCAGTTCCACCGCCACGCGCTCGGGCTCAATTTGAAGAGACTTTAGCAGGCCGGAAACCGTCTCGCCGGCGTCGATCTCCCTGTACTCCCCGTTGACGACTACTTGCACGCCTTATTATAGTCAGAGAGCGTCTAATGACTCCAGATCCGGGTCAGGCCTATTTCCCTGTCATCCTGCAAATTCTGATCGCTGTGGCCGTCGCCTCAGCTATGATCGGCTTCTCTTATCTCCTCGGGAAGAAGGTGCGCAACCGCGTCAAGGATTCGCCGTATGAATGCGGTATCGAAGCCACCGGCGACGCCAGAAAAAGCTTCAGCGTAAAGTTCTATCTCGTCGGAATGCTCTTCATCCTTTTCGATATTGAAGCGATTTTTCTCTACCCTTGGGTCGTAGTCTTCAAGGATCTAAACCGCCAGCAGAAAATGTTCCCGTTCCTTGAAATGCTGGTATTCGTAGTTTTCATCCTTTGCGGTTTTTTCTATATCTGGAAGATGGGAGTCCTGGACTGGTCCGGAGAGACTGGGCCGCGGACTCCGAACGGAAAGTCCTGAAACAAAGTGCTACCTGAATCCCTATCCGAATATCCGGCAGCCGTATTGGTTGCCGACGCCATTACTGCGGGTAAGTACGATCGCGGTGAACTGACTCTCGAAATCGAGCCCTCCCGCATCGTCGAAGTCTGCGGCAAACTCAAACGTGAGATGGATTTTATCCGCCTCAGCACCGTCACCGCCGTCGATCGCTACCCCATTGAACCGCGCTTCGAAGTCGTTTATCACCTGCATTCCCTCTCTCGCAACGACCGTATCCGTCTCAAAGTTCGTGTCGGCGGCCCCAAGCCTTCCGTCGATTCCGTTACTTCCGTCTGGCGCTCAGCCAACTGGTACGAACGAGAGGTTTTCGATCTCTTCGGCATCCATATCAACAACCACCCGGACCTACGCCGCATCATGATGCCCGACCATTGGGAAGGCCACCCCCTTCGCAAGGACTATCCAATCACCGGGGCGAGGGTCTAGCCGATGCCCCCTGAAATTGAAGAACTGGCGCCCGCTCTAGCCGCCGAGCCTACCAAGGCTCGCCGGATGGTGCTCAACATGGGTCCGCAGCACCCCTCGACCCACGGCGTCCTCCGCGTCGAAATCGAACTCGACGGCGAGAACATCATCAGTGCCCAGCCGGATATCGGATACCTGCACACCGGCATCGAGAAGGAATTCGAAGTTAAGACCTACCAGCAGGGCGTCACTCTCACTGACCGTCTCGATTACCTGGCCAATCTCTCCAACAACTTCTGCTATTCGCTCGCCGTCGAGCGCCTCCTTGGTCTAGAAATTCCGCGCTCTGCCCAATGGATCCGCGTCATGCTCGTCGAACTTACGCGCATCCAAAGTCACCTGGTCTGGCTCGGCACGCACGCTCTCGATATCGGCGGCATGAGTGTGTTTCTCTACTGCATGCGTGAGCGTGAAGACATTCTTCGCATCTTCGAAATGTTCTCCGGCCAGCGCATGATGACCAGCTACATCCGGCCCGGCGGACTCGCCCTCGAACCACCTCGCGGTTGGGCCGATCGCGTCATCAAGTTCATCAACGGTTTCCCCTCCAAGATCGACGAGTACGAAAGCCTTCTAACGGAAAATCGCATCTGGATTGGCCGCACCAAAGGCGTCGGCTTCATCTCCCTGGAGGATATGCTCGATCTAGGCGTCACCGGTCCCATGATCCGCGCCGCCGGAATGAAGTGGGATAACCGCAAGGACAATCCGCACTCCTGTTATGAGGAGTTCGATTTCGAAGTTCCCACTCGCACTGAAAATGATGTCTACGCCCGCTACCTGGTGCGCATCGAAGAGATGCGGCAAAGCGCGCGCATCGTAAGGCAGGCCGTTGAGGGCATGCCCTCAGGTTCCTGGCACGCCGACGCCCCTCACGTAGTACTCCCCGATCGCGAAAAAATGAAGACTCAGATGGAATCGCTCATCTATCACTTCAAAATCGTGACCGAAGGTTACCGCGTGCCCGAAGGCGAAGTCTATCAAGTGGTGGAATCCCCGCGCGGCGAACTCGGCTATTACATCGTGAGCGATGGCACCAGCAAACCCTATCGTGTCCATGTCCACGGACCCAGCTTTGGTAATCTCCAAGCCATCCCGGTTATCGGCAAAGGCCAGATGATTTCCGACTTGATCGCGTCCATGGGCAGCATGGATTTCGTGCTCGGAGACACCGATCGATGAACCTCTCTCCGCAGCTCGAACAAAAGTTCCAGCAACTGATCGGCAATTACCCCGAAGGCCGCCAGCGCAGCGCCATGATCCCGATGTTGATCTACGCACAGGATGAAATCGGCTCGGTTACTCCGGAACTCATGGAAGAAGTAGCGAAGCGCGTCGGAGTCACGCCCTTGCAAGTCGAGGAAGTGATGTCCTACTACTCGATGCTGCACCGCAAGCCCATGGGGAAGTTCCACGTCCAAGTCTGCACCAACATCAGCTGCATGCTGGTCGGTGGCGCGGAACTCTGGGACCAGGCCTGTCACAAACTAGGCATCGGCCACAAACAAGTCTCTGAAGATGGACAGATCTCGCTCGAAGAGGTCGAATGCATGGGGGCCTGTTCCTGGGCTCCTGCTGTTCAAGTCAATTACGATTTCTACCACTTCGTAACGCCGGAAAAATTGGACCAGTTAATTGACTCACTGAGGAAAAATGCCGTTTAACGAGCCTAATCCCGCGGAAGTGAGGATCATCTCGCAGCGCTTCAGCCTCGAGAACTCTGCTTCCATTGACACCTATCTCGCAAACGAAGGCTACGCCGCATTCCGCAAGGCCCTCGAAATGGGTCCCGAAGCGATCATCGAGGAACTCAAAGCCTCCAGCCTTCGCGGCCGCGGAGGCGCGGGCTTTCCCACCGGTCTCAAGTGGAGCTTTGTTCCCCGCACTTCCCCCAAGCCCAAGTACATCATGGTCAATGCGGATGAGAGCGAACCCGGCACCTGCAAGGACCGGCTGCTCATGCAGTTCGACCCGCACCAGTTGCTCGAAGGCATGCTCATCGGGGGTGTCGCAGTCGATTCCCACCAGGGCTATATCTACATTCGCGGCGAATACCGTTATCTCATCCCCATAGTCGACAAGGCCATCGAAGAAGCCTACGCAAAGGGCTTTCTTGGCGATAACCTGCTCGGCACCAAATTCTCGTTCCACGTCCGCACCCACACCGGCGCTGGCGCTTATGAGTGTGGTGAAGAATCCGCGCTGCTCGAATCCTTCGAAGGCAAGCGAGGCATCCCGCGCATCCGTCCGCCATTCCCTGCGGTCTCGGGCGCCTATCAATCGCCGACCCTTCTCAATAACGTTGAGACTTTTTCCTCCGTGCCCGCCATCCTGCGCATGGGCGGCGCGAACTACGCGGGCCTCGGCACTCCGAAAAATGGAGGCACCCGCATGCTATGCCTCTCCGGCCACGTCAACAAACCCGGCGTCTACGAAGTCCCGCTAGGCTTCCCCATGATGCGCGTGATCGAAGAACTGGGCGGTGGCATGCGCAACGGCAAGAAACTCAAAGCCGTCATCCCCGGCGGATCTTCCTGCCCGATGCTCAAAGCTGAAGAGTGCGACATCCCCATGGATTACGATTCCCTCGCCAAAGCCAAGAGCATGCTAGGTTCAGGCGGCATGGTGGTGCTGGATGAAGATACGGACATGGTCCGCGTCGCTCTGCGCATCATGCGTTTCTACCAGCATGAAAGCTGTGGCTGGTGCATCCCCTGCCGCGAGGGCACAACCTGGCTCAAAAAAATCCTTACCCGGTTCGTCGACGGCATGGGCAACGAAAATGACATCGTCATGATTGGCGACCTCTCGAAGAACATGCTCGGCCGCACCTTCTGTCCCCTCGGCGATGCCGCCGCGATGCCAACCATCGCCATCATCGAAAAGTTCCGCAACGAGTTCGAAGAATATCTGGCGAACGGGCCGCGCGCCGCGGTTCCTCAGTTTGCCATGGCCCACTAACATGCCAGATCCGATAAATTTCACGATCGACGGGCGCCAGCTCCAGGCTGCTCCGGGGACGCTCGTCATCACCGCCGCCAAGCAGGCGGGCATCGAGATCCCCGCCTTCTGTTACTACGAAGGCTTTATTGCGAAAGCGGCTTGCCGCATGTGCCTGGTGGAAGTCGAGAAGATGCCCAAACTCCAGACGGCTTGCACCCTGCCGGTCATGGAAGGCATGGTGGTCCGCAGCGCCACCGAACAGATTGCAACCGCGCGGAAGATGACGCTCGAGTTCCTGCTCACCAACCACCCCCTCGATTGTCCAGTCTGCGATAAGGGCGGGGAATGCGAGCTGCAGGATATGGTGTTCCGCTATGGGGCCGGGGAAAGCCGCTTCACGGAGATCAAGGATCACGCCGATGAGCAACAGTGGTCGCCGGTAGTGTTCTACGATCCAGCGCGATGCATTCTGTGCTTCCGGTGTGTCAGCGTCTGCAGCGAAGGTATGGGCGTCGGCGCTCTTGGCGTAGTCAATCGCGGCGTAAATTCCGAAATTTCTCCTAACCTGCACGATCATCTCAACTGCGATGAGTGCGGCATGTGCATCGATATTTGCCCCGTAGGCGCACTCACAAGCGGCATCTACCGCTACAAAACCCGCCCCTGGGAGATGGAACACGTCGGCACTATCTGCACCCACTGCTCCAACGGCTGCAAGACCACCCTCGGCGTCCGCAACGATCAGATTGTGCGGGGCAACAACCGCGACCGGTCCGGACTGAACGGCGAATTCCTCTGCATCAAAGGCCGCTACGGATTCGACTTCACCGCAAACGAAGAGCGCATCACCTCGCCTCTCCTACGCGTCAACGGCAAGCTGGAACCCGTCTCCTGGTCCACGGCCCTCCAAGCCGTCGCGAAGAGATTCACAGCTATCAAGGAAGCGGGCGGAACCTTCGGCGTCATCTGCTCCACCCACACCACCAACGAAGAAAACTTCTACCTGCAAAAGTTCGCGCGCCAGGTCCTTGGCACCAACAATATCGATCATCAGCGCACCGGCGACGTCGTCACTCTCTTCGACGCTCTCAGCGGCACGACCGGCCAACTCGCCACCATCGAGGACTTCTATAAATCGAAGGCCGTCCTCATCATCGGAGCCGACCTGTCCCAGCAACACCCGCTCCTTGCCTTCCAGGTCCGCGCCAACTTCCGCCATCACAACGCCCGCCTCTACGTAACCGGCGAGAAGCCTGTGCGCGAAGACAAGATCGCCACACGCGCCGCTCATTACTCCGATCTACGCGACAAACTAGCCGCCGAACCCGGCCTACTCGTTGTGTTCGACGATTCACTCAAAGGCCAAGCCATCCGCGACCTCGTCGCCTTCGGTTCAACTCTCAACTACCCGGTCAGCTACTGCTGTCTCGTCGACGACTCCAACTCCCGCGGCGCGATCGACATGGGCCTCGTGCCCGAACTTCTACCCGGCTATCACCCGTCTAACCAGCCCGGAATGACCGCTGCCGAAATGTTGGCGAATCCCGACCTCGATGCGCTCTGGGTAGTCGGCGCTAATCCGCCCGGCGCGATTGTTTCGACGAAGGCATTCAAGGTTGTACACGACCTCTTCCTCACCGAAACCGCGCAAAAGGCCGATGTCGTGTTCCCCTCCGCATCCGCCTACGAGAAGACAGGCACGGTCACCAACGTCACCGGCGAAATTCAGCGCCTCACGCAAGCCCTGCGCGTCATGGGTCCGAAGCCCGATCTCGAAATCATCGGTCTCATTGGCCGCGAAATGGGCGTCGCCGCGCAACTCGGTCCGTGGATCTCGGACAAAGTCCTAACCGAGATCCGCTCCACAATCCGCGCCTATAACGTGCCTCTCCCATTGATCGATACCGGAGGCGCTGCTCAGACCACCCCGGTCAACGGCCGCATCCCCGTCGAGACCCGCCCCGAATTGATTCAATCGCAACACGATAATCTATTCACTTCCGGTACCCTCGGACGCTATTCTGAAATACTGAATTCAGTTCTGGAGCACCAGCGCCAATAATGGAATTTTTCATCATCAGCGTATTGAAGGCGGCAGTGCTCGCCGGTATCCTGCTCACCACGCTAGCTTATCTGCAGTGGGTGGAGCGCAAGGTAATCGCGCACGTGCAAGTCCGCATGGGTCCGTCGCGCGTTGGCCCCCACGGCTTGATGCAGCCTCTTGCCGACGTCATCAAACTCATGACAAAGGAGGATCTGCTCCCTCCCTATGTCCATCTGGGCTTCTATCTTTTAGCCCCCTTCTTAGCCGTATCGATGGCGCTCATCTCCGTCGCCGTCATCCCCTTCGGCCCTGAAGTACAAGCATTCGGATATTCCACTTGGCTCCAACTCACTGACCTCAACGTAGGCCTGCTCTTCGTTCTCGCCATCAGCTCGCTAGGCGTGTACGGAATCGCCCTTGCCGGTTGGGCTTCGAACAACAAATATAGTCTCCTCGGCGGTCTGCGCAGCTCCGCGCAGATGATCAGCTACGAACTTCCGATGAGCCTTGCGCTTGCCTCGCCACTATTAATGGCCGGGACCCTCAGCCTGCGCGGAATCGTCGAATCCCAGTCCGGTTACTACTTCGGCTTTGTCCCACGCTGGAGCATCTTCCACGGACCCTTCCCGCAAATCATCAGCTTCGTCATCTTCGTTATCGCGGCCTTCGCCGAAACCAACCGCGTACCCTTCGATCTTCCTGAAGCCGAGAACGAACTCGTCGCCGGATTCCACACCGAATACAGCAGCATGAAGTTCGCTTCGTTCTTCATGGCCGAATACGCGAACATGATCACGGTCTGCTCCATGACTACCACGCTCTTTCTGGGTGGTTGGCTTCCCGTCTTCCCCGCGCCCATCTCGAATTACGTCGCTCCAGCCATCCTGTTCCTTGCTGGAGCAATCTGCCTCTATCACGGCCTCAATCCGCGCCGTCCGCTGGATCGCCTCACTCTGCCCATCTTCGCGGTGATCTTCTTCGCGCTCGGTGTTCTCTTCGCGATCCCGGCCGTTCAGCCCTATCTAACGCCACTCTTCTGGTTCGCCGCCAAGACCGGTTTTCTGCTCTTCGTTTTCATCTGGGTGCGCGCCACATTGCCCCGTTTCCGTTACGATCAGTTGATGGGTTTTGCCTGGAAATTCATGTTCCCCTTGGCTCTACTCAACCTATTAGTTACTGGTCTCCTGGTATCCCTAACCGACTAACGAGATGGACATCTTCTTCTTCCTACTCTTCGCGATCGTGGCCGTTGTTTGCGGCATCAGTGTCGTCATCCAAACGCATCCGATCTCAAGCGCGCTCTCTCTCATCGGCGTCATGGCCTCGCTAGCCGTTCTCTACCTGTTGCTCGGAGCCGAGTTCATCGCCATGGCCCAAATCATTGTCTACGCGGGCGCCATTATGGTGCTCTTCGTCTTCGTCATCATGCTGCTCAACTCCGGCGCGGAAGCTAAGCGCGGCCGTTCCCGTACCGCCGTGATTCTCGGTGTGCCATCGCTAATCATCTTCCTCGCTCTCATCGTATTCGCTGTCCAACGCTTCTTCCCGTCCGCCCCGAACGTCGTCTTCGGATCCTTCACCGGCGGCGGACCCGCGCAGATCGGCAACGCGCTCTTCACACGTTATCTGCTGCCCTTCGAGGTCACCTCGGTCCTCATCTTGATCGCTATCCTAGGCGCGATTGTTCTCGCGCGTAAGGAGCTTGACTAGCCCTTGTCCGACGCTCTATCATCAGGGGTCCCGCAATCCTGGTATCTCATCCTCAGCGCCCTTCTCTTTTCTCTCGGCGCAGCTGGCTTCCTGATACGGCGCAACATCATCACCGTCTTCATGTCGATTGAGCTGATGCTCAACGCCGTCAACTTGGCGTTCATCACATTCTCCTATCAATTCAAACAAGTGGACGGGCATCTCTTCGCGTTCTTCG
>Ga0302326_10024419_pt1 | contig 12286 bp, 13 predicted proteins | sample Palsa_T0_3_FD_202264 | JGI IMG/M metagenome (GOLD analysis project Ga0302326, IMG submission 202264) | Peat permafrost microbial communities from Stordalen Mire near Abisko, Sweden - Palsa_T0_3 | ecosystem: Environmental > Terrestrial > Soil > Palsa > Peat permafrost | place: Sweden: Abisko...
CACGGCACGCACCACGATTGTCGCCGGCGCTCCCGATGCTGCCCAGTCGCGCATCATCGAGGGCACTATCGCGCTTGTCGATCACCTGATCGAAGGCTTCCGTCCGGGCGTTCTCTGTAGAGAGATCAACGAGCGCGGGATAGCCTGGCTGAACGAGAACGGGTTCGCGGACGCGGTTTCCCCGCCGCCGGATGCGGGCCGCGATGAGACCCTTCATTTCGACAAGTGGCCGTATTTCGGCCACGGAATCGGGCTCGGCATCGAGCCGCCCTGGCTGACGAACGAGAACGACACTCCGCTGCAGACCAACATGGTGCTCGCCGTCGAGGTCTACCTGAGTACGCCCGGGGTTGGTCTTGCCGGCTTCGAGCAGAACGTCGTTGTGCGCGACGGGGAAGCCGAGAATTTGACCCGTGGCCTGAAGGCCCGCTGGTGGGAGTAGAAGTTTTTGCAGGGAGAGACAGCCGAGTGAGGGGCGCGCGTGCGTCCAACGCCCTCAACACCGTGAGGTACGCAATGATTAGCCAGTGTCCACAAAGGCCCTTCGCGACGGCTCCTCGGGGCGTCGCCAGACGGGCTGTGTCTCTAAGCGGCCTTGCAGCTGCGATGGTGGCGGCTTCGCTGCTTTTGGCGGCATGCGGAGGGAGCAGCTCCAGCAGCTCTCTTACAAGCTCGGCGCTGACTAAGGCCGAGGTTGAAGACGCGAGCGGCAACATCTCGGTTGTCGGCTGGCAGTTCCTCGACGAACCGAAGGTGCAGGACGCAGGCAACGTCAAGAGCACCTGGACTTACCTGGGAACCGAAAAAGACATCTATACAAAGGCGCGGAGCGGTCAATACGACGTCCTCAACGCGACGGCGGCGACGATCGAAGGTCTCAAGCGCCTAAACGTCCTCCATCCGATAAATGTGTCACTGCTGTCTGATTATGACGAACTGACTCCCGTCGTGCGCGACGACGCCGCCTGGACGGACAATGGACACGTTGTCGCTGTGCCGTTCGCCGTGTCTCCGTCGTTTACCGCATGGAACAGCAAGCAGGTGCCGGAACCGCAGACACTCGAAGACCTGCTCAAGCCCGTCTACAAAAGCAGCATCGGTCTTGTAGGGGATCCGAGCGTGATCGAACAGATCGCGACCGCTCAGGGCGTCAAGAACACAGCAGAAATGACGGAAGCGCAGCTCAACCGGGTCATGGCCTACCTGGAGAAGCTCAAGCCTAACGTCAAGACCTTCTATCAATTCGGTGAAGAGGCTCAGCTGTTCGCCCGGGGCGAAGTAAAGGTCCTGCTCCAAGGGTCAGGATCGTACCTGTCCAAGGTGATCGAAACGGTCCCGTCGGTCAAGTTCAACTTCCTCGCCGAGAACTCGTACGTCGAAGCCTGGACCCTGAACAGCGGCCAGCAAGAAGCGGCGAGTCTCAACTGGATCAATCGAACGCTGTCACAGAGTGGCCAAGAAGCGATAGTCAAGGCCTCCGAAGCATACCCAGTGAACACGAAGGCCCTAGGAGCGCTCGTAAAGGTCGGCACCCCAGTCGCAATTGCCACCGCGAAGCTGAGCCTCCCCGAAATCCTGAAGAACTGCCCGCCCGCACGCGGCTTCAGCCCCGAATCTCACGGCAACGTGGTCGGAATTGAAAAGGTGACACGAGCGTGGGACGACTACCAATCATCTTTCTGAGATATGTGGGAGCCGACGTCGTGAGCCGAGGGACCTCGACATCGCCAGCGGAGATCCGGCCGGGCCAGTGAGCGCACTGCGTCGCACAATGATCCAGGCGGGCCCGTTCGCGGTTCTCGTCACTGCCCTTGTCGGCATCCCGCTGATTCTGCTCGCCACCTACTCATTCCGCCATTCGACGTTCCTCGGGGTGGGAGGCGGGCCGACGCTCGAACAGTATGAAGTCGTTTTCAAGGACGGCTCGACGATCCGGCTCATCCTCCGCACGTTCGGCGTCGCAGTCGTGGTTGCGGTCCTTGTCACCGCGCTCGCATTTGTAATCGCGTATGCACTGACGTTCAGACTACGCGGCCGCCGAGCGCTCGTTGGGCTCGGCGTGGTGGTAGCGACGGGGTTCGCGGCCTTTCTCGTCAGGATCTTCGCGTGGAGCTCGATTCTTGGGAACAACGGACTCGTGAACAAGTCCCTCGAAGGACTAGGGCTTATCCATAGCCCGCTGCATTTCCTCTTTCTCAGCTACTTCGCGGTCGGCGTGACCATGACGTACCTCTACCTGCCGCTCGCCGTGTTGGTCATGTTCAACTCGATGCAAAAAATCGCCCGACACACGGTCGAGGCCTCACGGGACCTTGGGGCCGGCCGCTGGCGCACGCTTGCCGCCGTGGTCGTTCCCCAAGCACGCTTTGGCATCATCGCCACGTTCTCTCTGTCGGCGATCCTAGCCTGCGGGGATTATGTGACACCGCGGCTAGTCGGAGGCCCCCGCGGGATCACGATCGGTGCCGACATTGAAGACCTCGCTCTCGGCGCCGGCGACCTACCTGGAGCTGCCGCTCTTGCTCTGAGCACTGTCGCCGCGGCACTTGTCCTAGCCTTGGTTCTGCTGCTGCTCTGGCGCGTAACCCGAAGCGCGCGCCGCTCCGGCGCACATCGAATCGAGAGCTTCGCCGCGCGCCTTGGCCCGCGACTACCAACCGTTCGTCGCTCACTTTCGGTCCCGATCACGATGGTGCTGCTCGTCTATCTGACGGTGCCGACGCTGCTGGTGATCCTCTTCTCGCTCAGCGGAGGCTCGACGACCGGCCTTCCCATTCCCGGATTGACCGCGCGATGGTACTCACAAGTCATACACCAGCCCGGGTTCTCAACCGCGTTGCACGGCAGTCTCGTGGTGGCATCCGTCGCAGTGGTATTTGCCACTGCCATCGGCGTGCCTGTCGCTTTTGCGCTCGCGCGCGCTGGGAGGCGGACTTCACGGATCCTGTGGAGCCTGGTCGTTATTCCTTTCGCCATGCCCCCGGTTCTTCTCGGATCTGCTCTGCTGATCACCGCCGGCGAAACGGGAATCCAGCTCGGGATCGCGTTCACGATCGTCGTGCATGTGATGCTCCTCGTTTCGGAGATCGTTGTCATCGTGTTCGCACGCCTCCAAGGCATGGAACCGCATCTCGTCGAGGCAGCACGCGACCTCGGCGCCTCAGTCGTTCGCGCACTCCGAACGGTGACCGTCCCGATCCTACTCCCAGCCATCGTCGGCGCGATGCTGCTCGCCGTCGCATTCTCGCTCGACGAGCTCTTCGTGACAACCTTCACCATCGGACCGGACAATACGCTCCCGATATGGCTCTTCGGGCAAGCGCGTCGCGGGTTCACGCCGGGTATAGACGCACTGGGAGTGATGCTACTTGTCGGAACGCTCGGTGCTTTTGCGCTCGCCGTCACGGTCGCACGCAAGAGCGTGCTCGGCGAGGGAGCAGCTTAGGTCATGCCCGCTAGGGACCACCAGACATTCCTCGAACTCACCGCGATCGTCAAGCGTTTCGGCGACTTCGAGGCGCTGCGTTCAGTCGACTTGTCGATCGAGGAAGGCGAGTTCCTCACCCTGCTCGGGCCGTCGGGGTGTGGGAAGAGCACATTGCTGCGAGTAATCAGTGGCCTCGAGCACGCGTCCGAGGGCCAGATACGGCTACATGGGAAGGACCTCGCCGGTCTCACCCCCGAGCGCCGGCCGTTCAACCTCGTCTTCCAGAGCTACGCGCTGTTCCCCCACATGACGGTCGCCCAGAACGTCGGTTACGGCCCCCGAACAGCCGGTAGGCCTGCAAGCGAGGTATCAGGCCGGGTGGCGGCGATGCTCTCTCTGGTCGGCCTCGATGGCTACGGCAACCGTGCGGTTGACGAGATGTCCGGCGGCCAGCGCCAGCGTGTGGCGCTCGCGAGAGCGCTGATCAACGAGCCTGAGGTGCTGCTGCTCGATGAGCCTCTAGGCGCACTTGACCTGCAGCTTCGAAAGCGCCTACAGGAGGAGCTGCGGCAGATACATGAACGCCTCGGCACAACCTTCATCTATGTGACCCATGACCAGGACGAGGCGCTCAGCCTCTCCGACCGCATCGCAGTCATCAACGAGGGCCAGATCATGCAGCTCGCGGCGCCCGAGGAGATTTACGAGCGTCCTGCAAACCGCTTCGTTGCCGAGTTCATCGGCGAGGCGAACCTGCTTCCCTGCACCATCCTCGCATGCCACGGCGAGCGCGTGGAGGCGGAGCTCGCCAGCGGGCACCAGGTGACGCTCCAGGGGGCCGATCAGGCGTTCGCGGTTGATCAGCCGGCGCTGGCGATGGTGCGACCTCAGCACCTCGTTCCCGTGGACGTCGGAGCGGCCGCACTGACCGGCACCGTCATCCGAACCACATTCCTGGGGATTCACATTCGGCACGACGTCCGACTCACCGACACGACAGAGGTGCGAGTTCACGTCAGTCCCGCTGAGAGGTTGCAAGACGGACAAGAGGTTGGGCTGCACATCCGCGAGGGCCACGGCGCTGTTGTGGCCGACGATCCCGGAACCAAGCCCGCTGAGCGGCGGGCTCTCGAGACGACAAAGGAGACAGCGTGATGGAACTCGCAGTCGAACTTCCGGATGTGCCGGTGCAAGTCCGAGCGATGCTCTATGAACAGCGCGCGCCGTCCGTCTGTCGAAGCATCTTCGAGTCCCTCGTGGAACCGCTGGAGACGCAGACCTCGCACGCATGCTTCTGCGGCCACCAGATCTTCTGTTTCCTTCCCGCATTCCCGACGCCCCCTCCCGTCGAGAACATCACTCTTCGGTCGTCCCCGGGCGATCTGATGTTCTTCTACGCTGCAGAGAACGCCTACGCTTGGATGCACGAGGAGGGCGGGCGGATGGCGCCGGAGGGCCCGACCGCTGCAGTGTACGAGCTCGCATTCAACTACGGCGCGGTCGACCTGAGCTACTTCGCCGCCGAAGGATGGCAAGGCTCACTGGTCGGCCGCATCACAGCGGGGCTCGAGGCCTTCGCCGATGCTTGTGCCCAAACCCTGGAGCACGGCACAACAGCACTCCGGGTCAGCAGGATCGAGTCGCCGTGAGCGCCGACACCCTCACGGTTGCGCTACCTGGGTACGACGTCGAAGCGACGGTCGAGCTGTCGCGCGAGCGGGCTCCGGTGGTGTGTGCGTCGATCCTTGCGACGCTCGGCGTACCGGTGCGCGCCTCTGCCACACACGCCTGCTTTGACGGGCACGCGATCTTCTGTTTCCTGCCCAACGTCGGATCGGTACCGGTGCAGAACTGCACGATGCGTCCCATGCCCGGGGACGTGATGCTCTACCAGGCCGGTGTCAACTTCTTCGATTGGCTGCATGAGGACGCGGCGCGCTTGTCACCACTGGGGACAGATCAGGTAGCCACCGAGCTCTCATTCATCTAGGCGAAAGTGAACCTAACTCACAACCTGGGAGGGGCGATGTACGGATCATTGGTTGGTCGAATAACGGAAGGCTTCGAGCGCTTCGCTCGCGCGTGTAGGGACATGCTGCAGACGGGCGCCGCAGACGTCACGCTCTGCTCACCGAAGAGCAGAGGCGGTGTGGCATGAGGAACGGCTCGGCCCGCGTACGCCACTACTTCGATCTCTGCGGCCGCGGGGAAGTCGCGCCGATCCTCGACCTGTACGCCGAGGATGCCATCTTCTTCGACTGCGGCGTCGGGCCTGACACGTTCGTCGGGCGCGAGGAGATCGGAAGAGCGGTTTTCGAGCCCCTGTTCGTGGGGTTGCCCGATTTCTCGGTTACGACGATCCACATGGACGGGGACGATCGCCGCGTGCTCGCCGAGGTCATCCTGAAGGGAACCCATAGGGGCGTCTTTTACGGCCTACCCCCAACCGGCCGGCGCCTCGAGTGGCACTCCGCGGGCGTTTGGGAGATGGACGCAGAAGGCCTGTTCACACGTGAGGCCTACTTCTATGACTCCGCCAACCTAACCGCGCAACTAACCGGCGACGAAGAGCCGACCATGAGCGACCGGACGGGAGCGCTGAGCCGTGGCCGTTGACCCCGTGACCATCTGTATCACCTACGATCTCGCCGACGGAGTTTCGCTGGATGAGTTCCGCCGATGGTCCAGCGAGATCGACCAACCCGCTGCTCGTGTGCTGCCCGGCATCACTGGCTATGAAGTCTTCGAGGTCGAACGTGTCGAGGAGGGCGGCGATATGCCCGACATCATCGACGTGGTCCAGGCCGAGTCGCTAGATGCCTGGCTGTCCGTGGACCGCGACGAGTCGATGACCGCCATCGTCGAGGAATTCTTCGGGCGGATCTGCAAGCCGGGCACCGCCCGCACTTACTACACCAAGCGGATCCCGCCGCGTGAGGACTAGTGGGATCCACCTTGTCAACGGGTTGTGACTTTGACGCGACGCTTGAGCGCGGACATTCGGTCCTTCGCCAAGGCCTGCCAGTCTACGCTCGCGCCGAGATACTTGGCGGCGTAAGCGAGCTTCTAAGCCGCGACCGCGAGCAGGTGGCGCAGCTTATCTGCCGCGAGGTCGACAAGCCGATCAAGCTCGCGCGGCTCGAGGTCGACCGCGCGGTGGGAACGTTTGCCGTCGCCGCTGCAGTGGCGCGCACGCGCACGACGATGGCTCACGCGATGGACGCGCTACCGGCAGGGACAGACAAGCTTGCGTTCTCAATACCTGTCGCGATGGGTCTCGTCGCTGCGATCACACCGTTTAACTTCCCGATCAACCTCGTCGCCCACAAGCTTGCTCCGGCCTTGGCGGCGGGATGCCCCGTGGTCCTAAAACCGGCGCCACGCGCGACGGGCTGCGCTCTCGCGCTTGCCAGTCTTTTCGACGAGGCCGGTCTACCCGACGGATGGCTGGCGGTTCTGGATGGACCAGCGGAGCAGCTTGGCGAGGTTCTGACCGCGGACGAGCGTATCGCGGTAATCACTTTCACCGGCTCAACTACGGTCGGGTGGCACCTCGCTGAACGCGCTGCGCGTAAGAAGGTACTGCTCGAGCTCGGTAATAGCGCACCGGCGATCGTTCACCGAGACGCCGACATCGAGCGCGCCGCTGAGTTGCTCGCGCGCAACTCGTTTGCATACGCGGGTCAAAGCTGCGTGTCGGTGCAGCGGATCTACGTACACGAGCAAATCGTCGACCACTTCTTGGAGCAGCTACTGCTCGCAACTCGGCACCAGGTTATTGGCGACCCGAGCAACGAGGCCGTCGATGTCGGCCCCGTCATCGACGACCGCGCCGCCGAACGGCTGAGGGGCTGGATCGCGGAAGCGCTTGGGCTAGGCGCCCATCTAGCCACTGGGGGTGGCGGTGCGGGCCGCCATGTCGAGCCCACTGTCCTCGTCGATGTTCCTCACGCGTCGCCGCTCATCCAGTGCGAGGCGTTCGGTCCGGTGGTCAGCGTAGGCACCTTTGATGCGCTGGATGACGCGATCGATGCGAGCAACGACACGCCATACGGGTTGCAAGCGGCGGTCTTCACCCGGGACCTAAACGTCGCGCTCACAGCTGCGAGAGCCCTTCAGTTCGGAGGTGTGCTCATCAACGAGGCGCCGACCTTCCGCGCCGATAACGCGCCATACGGAGGCGGCGGCGACTCGGGCAACACCAGGGAGGGTCCCGCTGCTGCCGTTGCTGAGCTCACAGAGGATCGTCTCGTCGTACTCCAAACCGCCGGACACGGGACGTGAGCCGAATTACCGTCGAGCGCGTGTCGACAGGGAACGTTCGCGCCGCGACGCCAGCTACATGGCGTTCGGAGGCGCTTATGCCCTCCGTCGCCCGGGCGCGGCTGGTTAGTTACCACGGGGGTTCGTTGACATCATCACGAACTGCACGCTGTGGGTGTGCCCGCTGTTCATCGTCGCAGAAGCCGAACCGGTGCAATCGCCGCCGCGGTAGCTAGCGAGCGCAAGACCGTTGAGTAACGAAATCTTGGCCAAGCTCGTCCAAGCTCTCGGCGACTCATCCGTGAGCAGCGACCCCGTCGATCTCATGCGCTACGAGCACGACTTGACAGGGCGATTTCAAGGCACACCGCGGGCCGTGGTGCGTCCCGCCTCAATCGTCGAGGTCGCGCGGACCGTGGCGATCTGTAACGACGATGGGACTGCCGTCGTGCCGCGTGGTGGCGGGACGAGTCTCGTCGGTGGGGCTGTCGCCCAGAGAGATGAGATTATCCTCAGCCTCGAGCGTCTCGACGCTGTTGAGCCCGTGGACACGCTTGGCCGACAGCTCACGGCTGACGCAGGCAGTACCCTCGAAGCGGTGCAGCGCCAGGCGCGTTCGGCAGCGCTGGAATTGCCGATCGACTTTCCCGCCAGAAGCGCGGCGACCATTGGGGGCATGATTGCTACCAACGCGGGCGGTGCGATGGCTCTGCGTCATGGGCCGATGCGCGCCCGCGTCGCCGGACTCGAGGCGGTCCTCCCGGATGGCAGCGTCATCAGCCGCCTCAATGGGCTGATCAAGGACACCGCTGGCTACGATCTGCCGGCCCTCCTCGTCGGCAGTGAGGGAACCCTCGCCGTCATAACACGGGCGCGCCTACATCTCAAGCAAATACCGCCACATCGCATGGCGGCGCTTATCGGGCGCCCAACAATGGCCGCAGCGATCGACACCGTTAGCGAGATCAACGCCGCGCTTGGCGGTGCCCTTGAGTGCGCCGACTTCTTCGACCGATCCGGGATGGACCTCGTGCTAGGGCGCATGCGACTCCGCGACCCGCTTCCGCACGAGCACCATGTGTATCTAGTCGTGACGCTCGCGGGCTCAGACCTGGATCTAGCCGATCGCCTCGTCGACGCACTCGGCCCGGACGCGACGGACGCCGTGGCCGCCGAAGGCACCACAGGCATCAGCGACCTCTGGCGCTACCGCGAGCAGCTAAACGAGTCGATCACGGCGACGGGACTCGCGCATAAGCTCGACGTTAGTCTCCCGCTCGCGCGCATCGCCGAATTCACTGAAGATCTCCACGGGCTCATCCGCCGTCACGACTCCGCCCATCTAGTTCTATACGGCCATCTCGGCGACGGGAATCTGCACGTCAACGTCCTCGGATTAGAGCGAGATGATCTGGACTTTGACGAGCAGATCTTACGACTGGTAGCCGCACACGACGGATCGATCAGCGCCGAGCACGGCATTGGCATGGCCAAGCGCGGCTATCTCGGCCTCACGCGAAGCGAGCCCGAAATTCACGCCATGCGCGCTATCAAGCGCGCACTGGATCCCAACGGTACCCTGTCTCCGGGACGTGTTCTCGCACCGGCCCGTTTTGGGGATCGTCGATGACGACTTCTCCGACGATGCTCGGCTCGAGACACCCAGGCGGTTGGCGCTAACTCCTTCTCGGCGCGTCGTGGCTGTGCCGCCGAGAGCAACGACAGGACCACGCTGACGATGACCGTCGCAAGTGATGGCCTACCCGGACGCACGCCGACTCGTTCGACGAGCTCGACGCCGATCATTCCGTTACGCGCGACCGGCAGCCTAGGGCGGTCGGTGCCGCGTTCGTCGGCGATGCCGGAAAGCGGGGTGCAAATCGGGGTGCAATTTGAGGGAAACGGGGAGGTACTCAGGCGCACAGGATTGGCTCTAGAAAGCCACATCAGCACCCACGCGACCCCCCTTTGCCTTGCTCATAACCCGAAGGTCGCGGGTTCGAATCCCGCCCCCGCTATGTCTGTCGACGCTCATCAATCGCCACACGCCAGCTAGGCCGGCTAGGCCGAACGGGATCGCGAAGAAGTTCGGCGTGACTCGCGTCAAGCTCGAAGCATCTTAGGCTCGTGGGCGGCCATCGGCTCGCCTACGAGACTGCGCCGGGCGCCGCGGTCGCAGCGGCCTCGATGAGTTCGACGACAGCGTCAGGATGTGTGACCATCGCCAGGTGCCCGGAGGCGACCTCGACGGTCGTGGCTCCCATGCGCAGCGCAAATTGCCGCTCGGCGTCAGCGGGGATCGCCTCGTCGTTTGTGGCGACCACGAACCAGGACGGCAGCGACTTCCATGCTGGCACGCCCATCGTGTACTCGAATGTGCTCATCGAGATGGGCTGCTGAACCGCGTGGAGAACCCGGGCCTTGACGGGATCGAGATCGGCCGCGAAGTGCCCGACGAAGTCAGCCTCGGGAAGCCATCCGAATCCCTGCTCGTCGACGACCAGATTCGCGAGCGCCGGAGTCGGGGGTCCACCACCGAGGAGCGCTCCCAGCGACTCACCCTCATCGATCCCGAACGCAGCAACGTAGACGAGGCCGATCACGTTGGGCGCGTCGGCGCCGAGCGCCGTCATGATCTGTCCGCCGTAGGAGTGACCGGCGATCACAGTCGGGCCACTCAGCCGAGCCAGCACGTGCCGCAGGCGGGCTACATCGTCCTCGGTCGAGGTCTCAGGAAACTGTGGAGCGGTGACGTTGTAGCCCTTCGCCTGTAGGCGCTCGATCACTGCACTCCAGCTAGACCCGTCGGCCCACGCGCCGTGGACGAGGACAACGTTCGGTAGGTCACTCATCTGCGGTCTCCTTCGATTCGCAGCCCAGCCCCGATGACCGGGCAAAGAGGAAATGCCCCGCTCAACCTACCGCTACGCGGCGAGAATCGAATGCTTCGGTGTATTCACCTGCGATAGGCGAGAAAACGTGGCTCCAGCCAGCCGGGCCGGCGGGGAGGCGATCGCTGGATACGCTCAGCGGGAGGTCGACCTTGTCCGCTCCGCAGTCGTCGCCGGGCCGGGCTCAGCCGCCCCAGACGACTTGACTGCGCCCGGGGCGGGGCGGGGCGGGGCGGGGTCTATGTTGGGCTTATTTGGAGTGGCTCCTCTGGTCGTGCTAGGAACTCCCGCGGCGTGAGGACCGGCGGGACAGCATCGGTGAGCTCGCGGAGGTGTGCGTCGCCTGAGACGATGCAGTGTGCGTCGGCCTTCCGAGCCAGGGCGACGAGGTAGTCGTCTCCCGGGTCGGGGGTCAGGCCGAGCTGAGGCGGCGGATCCTCGACGAGGAGCCCATCATCGATCAGGCCCGAGAGGAGTGCCGCTGCATGAATACGGTCGATCGACGCGCGGAACCTGGGTCGACTGAGGACGGTTTCAACCTCGGCAAGCAGCAAGGGGCTGATGATCAGATCAAAGGCGCCGTCGGCCCATCGTTCGAGGATCTGTGCCGGTGTGCCGTCTGGTGAGAGGAGCGCCGAGACGAAGACGTTGCAGTCGAGGACTACGCGTCGCACTCAGCGACGGGAGGCGTGCTGTTCTTGGACTGCGAGCCGCAACGCCTCTTCCTCGCTCATGCCCGAACCTGAGGCGCGGCGGTCGGCGAGGATCGCCTTCACGCGCTCTCGACCGCCGAGAAGTGAGAGGTAGCGCTCATAGGAGAGGACGACGGCCTCCGGGCGGCGGTGGGCGCCTATAACCACTGGATCGGCAGCGACGCCATGCGCACGGAAGCCGGCCAACATCGATGGCAGCTTGGCGCGTGCCTCGCGTGTGGGAAGCACTTCATCGACACGTCGGCTCATGGACCCATCCTAACAAAAAGATGTACACCTATGGATACACCTATTGCTCGGAGCTAAGCTCGGTGCAGCCAGCGCCGCGGGAGCTTCGCAAGCCCTGAATCCGTCCACGTCTGCGGGTAACAAATTGGGTAACGACGGACGCGCAGCAGCCGGCCGAACGCGGGCCAACTGCGCAAGCCGGGCCGGAGTTGCGGCGGCCGCGCGCCTTCAGTAGCGCTCATAACCCGAAGGTCGCGGGTTCGAATCCCGCCCCCGCTATTGAAGAAGCCCCTGGTAATCCGGGGGTTTTTTCGTGGACGGCGCCGGTTAGGGGGCCGGGGCGGGGCGCAAAGGGGTGCAATTTAGAAAAAAAGCTGCTCAAGAACACCCGGGAAGATCCCCACCTCAGACATCGAGACCGCCCGAGCGAGATGGGACGATTTCGAGTCCCGAACGGTTGCGCAGCCGCGGCGGCCTCCCCGTGCAGCCGGCGACGATGCTTCGTAGGCTTGGTGCTTACCGATCTCAGCGATCTCGCGCATCGAGAGCGGACAGCACCCCACGACGGTCCAAACGCTTCGCAGGCTCGCGCAAGCGCTCGAGACTCACTTGGTCGTGGGCTTCGTCGACGAGATCACCGAGCTGGGCGACAGCCCCGGTATCGACGCACGTGAGGCCGACCTGGTCGCAGTCGGCTGAGATTCACGCAGGCACAGTCGCTTCCGCGCAGCGATCGCTTGGATGACATCGTTCCTGCAGCAGCG
>Ga0302326_10024420_pt1 | contig 12286 bp, 11 predicted proteins | sample Palsa_T0_3_FD_202264 | JGI IMG/M metagenome (GOLD analysis project Ga0302326, IMG submission 202264) | Peat permafrost microbial communities from Stordalen Mire near Abisko, Sweden - Palsa_T0_3 | ecosystem: Environmental > Terrestrial > Soil > Palsa > Peat permafrost | place: Sweden: Abisko...
AGCTTCGCAGCCTTTGGCGTTTTCAAACGCTGCGGGACGGTTCAGCGACCCCGGGCTCCCGTTCAAGACGCTTTATTTTGGTTCCGATTCAATAACCTGCTTTTGGGAGTCGGGTCTGGGTAGAAATCTGAACGAACGGTTCTTGTCTGATCGAACGATTACTGTCGATGATCTACGCGGGCGGATCGAATATACCGTGTCACTGACTCCAAGTGGACTTCGATTGCTTAACGCTGACGATTCTGCTGCGCGTCGCTCCATTGGCGCGCATTCTATTGCCTGCTTTCAGGCCAACCATGTGCTAAGCCGGCAGTGGGCCGAGGCCTTGTTCTCTGCCGGTGCGCATGGAATTTTGTATTCTTCGGCCAGATCCGACGGTGCTTGCTTAGCGCTATTCGAATCTACCGCATCGCGCGAGGCTCTTGGTCGGCCGGTACAGGTCCGGTGCTGTTATGACAACGCACCACTCCTCGCCAGTCTGTTTCGGGAACGAGTCAAGCTCATTTGAAATGGCTCATCCCCATGAAATTTTCGGTTCGGTCAGCCATTGGCCTTTGCTTTCACACCCCCGGAGGTCGTTATCTTTCCATCAATGGCTACGGGCAGTTGGGCTACATTGAGGGCTACAAATTTTTGTAAAATCTTAAGATGCTTATTATGAGCATTTTACGAATATCTATCAGCGCCCTCTGGAGGCGTTATTCATGGTTCGAATCCATGCGCGGTAGTCATTCGACCTTTCGTGGTTAAAAGGGCGCAAAGTTTACCGGCGATCACCCAGGTGCGCGACTGGTCTACGTTGAAGGACCGCTCTCGATCGCGCTGGTGCTCCAACGTGAACGTCAACTCAACCGCTGGAGCCGAGCCAAAGATTAGCCCTGATTCAAAATGAAATTGAACTGCTAAAAAAACTTATCCATTTGACGATAAGGCTTCCTCATCCCGGACCATTTGAGCCGCTTGACGCTTCAGGGTATTCGAGGCTCTTTGTTACGTGACCCGGCCATAAGAATCGGCGCGTCTCGTTCCAATGGCCTGCCATGAGCAAGCGAGAGCGCGTCGAATTGCTGCGGGATAAGCGCAAACGAGAAAAAACTCAGGCAAAGTTGACGTTACGTATCAACCCAGATTCGCCAGCGCGCTTGAGCAGTGCCAGCAAATGTCCGCATTCAACATGCCGACTTCGGCGACGAACGAGGATAATGATACCAGGATTGGATTGTGTGGAAACCAGAGACAAGAAGTCGTCCCGATTGCAGGTAATCAACATCAAACCGTGTTCGCGAGCGTAATTGAACACCTTCAACATCGCTGGCTCGAACCGAAAGGACCTCCAGAAGCTCGGTCACCTCATAGTCTCCATGCCGTAGCACTCGGGCGACTTCGACAGGGACGTCATGGTCGAGGAAGAACCTCACAGTTCGGAACAGACTTGGCGAGCTACCAAAGAATCGATTTCCGCCCGATGATCCTCATAATAGGCCAGACATTCGTAAACCTGAGCCTGGGTCAGGTCTGGAAAGCTCCGCACAACGTCATCGATGCTGGAACCGTTGACGATCAAAAACCGACTACGTCGTGCACCCCAATCCGAGTGCCCTCCACAATCGTATTGCCCCCGCCGACATCGGTCATATTAACCAAGTAACGATAACCAGTCGCTGGCATGCATTTAGGCTAGTGCGGACGGCGAACCTTGAAAAGGCGATTTCGGTAGCCGTGCGGCCGGCATTGATCCACCCCAGGCCAGATCAAATTGTGGAAAGATTGCATTACGAGGTTCGAAAATTCCGTCGAGTAATTCTGATTGCCGTGTTCGCGGCAAGCCCGAATTCACGCGCGGCAACGGAGCTTGAGTTCCAACACTTCGTTTCAGGGACTACTCCGGCGAATGTGAGCCCGCAGGCAAGACGGAAACGGAAACCGGAAAGAGTCAGGGTGAGATTTAGAGTGTAGACGAGAATTCTGTCAGGCACAATTGTTGACTGACCCCTTCTGAATGACCACACGGTTTCGTGAAAATATACTCCCTTCGGAGTATTTCCTGACTTATTTGTGGAAAATAAAAGTTTAACACGGTACCACAACAAGGAAGTTTTCTAGAGAGGCCAGTCAGTCCGTTAATAGAATATATGAGTGATCTGATCATCTTCATTAGTCATAAACTTCGGTCGCAAAAAGCGCAGAAGATCGCGGAAGCATTGTCCGTGTTTGGAGGTCCCAGCATTCGTATCCTTCACTCTTCGAGAATACCCAACCGGCACCAAGTATAGGCCGGAAGACATGCTGGACTTTTCCACTTGAATAATTCTATTTTTTCTCCAAAATCGACTTGTTTCGTAGAAAGAGGCTTATGACTCGATCGCAGGCAAAATCTTCTTTTGTACTGTTAGCACTATGGTTCTGGATCTGCATTCTCGCGGGCCCGTCATTGTTGGCGCAAGACTACGAGAAAATGTTTATGGATCGTTGGGTCCAAATGGGCCGTGAACAAAAACAATTCCAGAAAAAGATTTCCGCTGCGGAAAAAGCCGTCGAAACGGCAAAACGCATTTGGGGTCCAGAGGCACCCGCCACCGCCAGTGCCTTGGACAACCTCGGTCTCCCCCTCTATCAGAGCGGGAACTACGCCAAAGCTGAATCGGCTTACCAGGAAGCGCTTCGGATTCGGCAAAAAGTCCTTGGACCCGACGATCTCGAGACGGCTAGGAGCCTTGATAGATTGGCTGTTGTTTACACCTATATCGGCGAATACGCAAAAGCGGAACCCATTGTTCAGGAAGCGCTCCGAATCCGCCAAAAAGTTCTTGGGCCGGAAAATCCCGACACGCTGACCAACGCTAAAATCCTGGCTGCGATGCACGAAAAGATCAAGACGCAGCCGCCCGATGAGGCGACGCTGGAAGAAGACGGAGCCCGGCTGCGACATGAGAGGGCAGCGGCGGCTAGCCACGATAATTTGGGCACGCTATACGACTCCATGGACGACAACTGGGTCCAACGCGATCCATCGACGCCCGCAACAGAAAAATTCCATTCACTCTGTCAACAAGTCAAAGGGTTGTACAATCAGGGAAAGTATCAAGAAGCTATTACCATTGCGGAAAGAGCGCTTGACGTGGCAGAGCACGCTTGGGGCTCGGAGAGTTTCCAGACCAGGATTGCGCTGGGCAACCTTGGTCGTCTTCTTTCGATTGTCGGGGACTATGCCAAAGCCGAACCAGTCCTTCAGGAAGCTTCTCGGGTCGAGTTGGTGATCTTTCGCCACAATATTGACCCTAGTACGTCAGATGGATTCAGTGGCTTGGCCCAGCTATACGACTCGATCGGTGAGTACGCCAAAGCCAAACCGCTTTTCCAGAAAGCTCTCCGGCTCCGGCAACTGGCGTTTGGCGATGAAGATCCTGACACGGCGAGTGCTCTCTGTAACTTAGGCAAGCTGTATATGGATATGCGCGAGTACGCCAACGCGGAACCGCTCTGCGTGGGAGCATTGCGAATCTTCCGGAATATCTTGGGCTCCGACAATCCTTACACTGCGCAAGGTGCGCGCATTCTCGCGAATCTATACGAGGAGTCAGGGGAGTACACCAAGGCAGAACCCCTTTACAAGGAAGCGCTCCAGATTAGGCAGAAGCTTTTTGGATCGGATCATCCCGACACGGCAATCAGTCTTTTTGAGTTGGGGACCCTTTACGATTCGATCGGCAAATGCGCAGAAGCCGAGCCGCTCCTGAGGCAATCGCTTCCGATTTTACAGAACGCTTTTGGGGTAGAACATCAAGCCACCACGGACGCATGCGGCAGTCTTGCCATGGTAGAATTTGATCTTGGTCGAATCGACAAAGCCACGGCTCTGGCCCGCCAAGAGGCCGCGGCAAGGTTGGCAATACTAACTAAGATATGCGCCTTCGGTTCCGAAGAGCAACGTCTGTCGTACTTCGATCGCTTCTTGCCGTATGGAATTTTTTCACAGCTACCAAGCGCCGAAAATGATTTGGCTACTGCGGTGCTGAGATATAAGGGCGTGGTGCTTGATTCAATGATCGAAGACCGCCAGCAGGTTGACTCCTCCCGCACGACGCAAGACGAGGAGCTGGTCAAGAAACTTAATCTGGATAAAACCGAATTGAATCAGCTAAATTTAGAAGAGGTCCTAGCAACGCGTAACTTACGAATACAGCAACTGGAAGACGAGATCGCGAAGATCGAGGGTGAATTTGCACAGCAATCGGCTGGCGGAGGGAGAGCGCGCGCCGCTCTGAGTGTGACCGTCGAACAGGTGCAGTCTGTCCTTCCCGACGATTTTGCACTGGTAGAGTATTTGCGATACCCATTTTACCTTGGCAAGAGAAAATGGGAGCAGCACTACGGGGCGTTGGTATTGCTTTCGAAAGGTGCTCCGCTCTGGATTCCGCTCGGCAGAGCGGACGGAATAGAAAAGCTCGTGCGCCAGTACGAATCGTTGGTTCGGGAACCGACGGACGAGGCCGAACTCTCCAGGAGTCTCGAAGCGCTCCACGAAGCGCTTTGGGCGCCGGTCAGTCTCGTCCTGCCAAATCAGACAAAGAGGCTGATCATCAGCCCTGACGGACAGCTCAACTTTATCTCGTTCGCAACGCTTTTGAATAGGAACCAGCAGTTCCTGACCGAACGATATGACATCCAGTATGTTGCCAGTGGGCGCGATCTGCTACGGGAAACGAAATCTGTGGATAGCCAGGAAGTCGTGCTTTTTGCTAATCCGGATTTTGACCTTCCATCGACAGGAATGCTGACTAAAAAGATAACGTATGCTGATCTGGTGGCTTTGAACCGCAAGGTCTTTTCGAAGAGCCGAAGCAAGAAAAATGCCGCTTTGACCGCGAAGGAGGCAATGATTGTTGCCAATATGAGCCTGGCAATGAGTGAAGTCTATCCGAGTCCTGAAACTGAGAAGACTGGAACGACCGTTGCGACGCAGTCAAAACAGGAAACGGTTAATAAAGCGGCAGATTCGACTACTAGAGGCGAGGAAAGGGACGTCGAAGGCTGGAGGTTTGAGAGTTTGCAGGGCACAAAAATCGAAGATACGGAACTAGCCCGAAAATTTGTGAGCTGGGGTTGGAAGCCTTCTAATTTCACCGACAGAGAGGCGACAAAAGAAGCCCTGCTGAAAATTCGTTCGCCCTATGTTCTACATCTGGCAACCCACGGATTTTTTGACAAAGAGGATCCGACGACCCAAAACGACAAAGTATCGACGGGAAAAAACACCGTGACTAGATCGAATTTTTTCAAAAACCCAATGCATCGCGGTGGGTTAGCTTTGGCCGGCGCCCAAACAACCATTGAAGCTTGGAAGCGAGAAGAAGTTCCCCCGGTGCAAAACGATGGAATTTTGACGGCGGAAGAAGTGAGTACCTTGGACCTGCAAGGAACCTGGCTAGTGACCCTTTCGGCGTGTGACACCGGCTCAGGGGAAGCACGAGCAGGAGAAGGAGTGATGGGCTTGCGAAGAGGCTTTGTCGAAGCTGGCACCCAGAACCTGTTGATGACGCTTTGGCCGATCAGCGATGCAGTTACGGTGCAGATCATGAGCGACTTTTACGAAGCTGCACACAACAGCAGGAACGCTTCTGAAGCGTTAGCCGAGGTGCAACGCAACTGGCTAGTCAAATTGCGGAGCGAAAAAGGGCTAGCCCAAGCAGTCAACCTTGCCGGGCCGTTTATCATGAGTTCTCAGGGAAAACCATAGTTCTTTCAAGAGATGCCGACGATCCCCTGCGAAGAAACAAACGGGATGGCGGAGCTCCGTAAGGTGCTGCAGAGAAACGTCGGCGCCTGCGACCTCTATTCCGAGTTAGGTAAAATGGTGGCTGCGAAACTCCTTTCACTCGCTGTGGTTTTCCTCTTGGTCCAAACCGAATATTGCCACGCTCAAAACCTTTACGTCATTGAGCGCAAGGGACAGTATGGTTTTAGCGACAGATCAGGTAAGGAGGTTATCCGGCCGAATTATAGCGCCGTCAAGACTTTCAGCGAAGGGCTTGCAGCTGTATATCAGGACGGCAAGTGGGGATTCATTAATGCGGATGGAAAAGCAGAGATCGGTTTCCAGTTTCAGGAGGTCGAAGGCTTTTCCAACGGTCTCGCTGCTGTTCGTAAGGAGCAGTGGGGATTTATAAATCGGAACGGCAAAGAGGCAATCCCTTTCAGATTTCTGGACGCACGCCCGTTTTCGGAAGGCCTGGCTCCGGTTGAGGATCATAACGGCTGGCTTTTTATAGACGACAAGGGAGCTCCTGTTTCCGGTTTGACCGGTTTCGACGACGCGAAATGCTTTGCTGAGGGTTTAGCTCCAGTACAGGTTGGTGACAAATGGCGATTCATCACTCCAAAGGGAGTCCAGAGTTTCCCTCAGGAATATAATAGCGCTGCAAGTTTTAGCGATCATCTTGCCGTGGTTCAACAAAAAGAAGATGGGAAGTACGGATTCATCGACCGCTCCGGAAGATACGTCGTCGATCCTACCTTTGATGATGCTAGACCGTTCGCTGAGGGATTCGCTGCCGTCCGCGTGAATAAGCGTTGGGGGTATATCGGAACGAGCGGCGAATCCAGAATTGCGAAAATATTTCCCTTCTTTGCCGGCGATTTTGCGCAAGGTCTGGCAGCGGTAAGCAGCCCGGTTGATGGCGCGGCTGTCTACGTAGACGCTGATGGGCGGTCGCAGTTTTTTAAATCAAAAAAGCCGGCTAGCGTCGAACGCGGGACAAGTGACTATTCCATGGTGCGCCTTGAGGCGTCCTCATCGCCTCTGAGCGCGGATGTCTATCTTGTTCCGGCTTATATCTGGGATTTAGGAGATAACAATGCGACCCCCCCAAGTCACTTGGATGACTCGGGATTAAGAGACTTCATGCAGGAGCATTTCGACTATTTACAAGGCGAAACTAACCTTCAGAAGGACGTCATCGAACAAAAGTACACGGTCCTGTTCGTTCTCGGTAAGAAGACCAAGAAACGGACGTTGGACGCCCGGATTGGGGTAAATCACATTTCGGAGACTTTTGATCATCGATGAAACACGCATACTCATGGGTCTGGATGATCAGTGGAGTGGCACCTGCCATCCTTGTGATTTTAAGCGACCTTGGTACGCCGGAAGAGTTTAAAAGACCCTTCGCAACGTTCGCCGCCGTCGCGGGAATAGTCGCGATTGTCGCGACCAGTGCAATTATCACTAGTGTTAAGCGAAAAGGGAGGAGAATACACGCCGTAATTGCCATGGCGCTTGCTGTGATTGGCTTAACTTCGCTGGTCTCCTACTGGACCATTCTGGAGCAATGCGCGTTCACCTCGCCGAACCGAACAGCAGTGTTCTTTCCACTTTGGCTAAGTGGTACTAAGAAAGCCCAGGTCAATAGCGCCGGCGGACGTGAGGCATTTTATGAGAGGTACGGCGCCGGTGCTGTCGAATCGATTGTGGAACATCAAAGTGACGAACTGATCTGGACAAAACTATTGCTTGCTGGACTAATTGTGACGGCCTCTACGTCGTTGCCGGCGTCGATCGGAGTTTATTTGATATTGGTGGACCGCGCCAGCGGTCCTGGTCAGGCGAAGGTGGTGCCGGCGGGAGAGCGGCGAAAAAAGAGGTCAGCCAGCAATTCTTGACTCGCTTCTCCTTCCATAAGGCTGAACCCGCCATGAGCGCCCCGGCGATGGCGTGGAGTTCGTGGGCCTCTCCCGCGGTCGACCTAAAAAATTCAAGCCATCCGCTCCAAGAATCAGCAGGCGCGGCTCTATGTCTATTTTCCCTTGTTCTTGGCGGCGGCGATCGGTCTGCAAGCCGGGGAAGAAGTGCAGTGGGAACTGCTGGTTTGCGGCGAATTACACTTGATCCGAAACCAACTGCCCCAAGTCCAAGCCACTCAACGGGCCACCCAACCCCCCGAAATCCCTCCGCCGTTCCCGAAAGCAGACTGCTAAAGACCTATCCCGCGGCGTACTCAGGTGGAAAAAGCTTTGCCAGGAATGATATCACTGATATCATTGGTCATGGCGCAGTTACTGGTCAGAAACCTTGAAGATGCGGTAGTCCAGGCACTCCGGCGGAAGGCCGCTGAAGAGGGGACTTCGGTAGAAGAGGCTCACCGCCGGATTCTTCGCATTGCCTTGCTCTCCAAGAAACCCAAAAAGAGCTTTAAGGAGTTCCTTCTGGAGATGCCGGAAGGTGGAGATGACTCCATTTTCGATCGTCACAGAAGCCAGTCTCGTGAGGTGTTGCTCTAATGGCGTTTCTACTGGACACAAATGTGTTATCGGAACTTCGAAAGAGGCGCAGAAATGAGCCGAAAGTTCAAGGCTGGCTCGGCTCAGTCGACAGCGAGGACCTGTTCACCAGCGTCATTGTCGTGGGCGAAATCCGCCGGGGAATCGAGAAGGTTCGGCCGACCGATCCGGTTTTCGCATCCCAGCTCGAGCTCTGGCTGCGCAGGCTCAAGGTCGACTACCAAGACAGGATACTATCAATTACAAAGGAGATCGCTGAGTTCTGGGGTACGATCTGTCCGAGTGACCCTTTACCCGAACCAGATGGCTTAATCGCCGCAACCGCACTGCACCACGGAATGACGCTGGTCACCAGAAACGTTGAGCATGTACAAAGAAGCGGAGTAAAACTGCTGAATCCATGGGAGAACAGCTGACAGCGAATTCCCAGCCAAAGACAACATGGATTTTTCTTTGTTCGGAGGCTCGGCGGGACCAGAGGGCAGCTTGCTGCCACTGCCAATTCTGATCGTCATGCTGGCCGGCATGTGTGTGTGGTGGGGCCGCGGCAAGTCGGCTCTCGGATTGGCTGTGCGCCAACCATCCGGAAAGTTGTTCCAGATCATGACGCAGCACCGAAGTGCCTTGGCGATCGGCGAGGTCGGAGATTGGGATCCGGGTTGTAACCACACAAAGTCCTTAATTGAAAGCAGCCAACTCGCGTAGAAGGGCCTGAAGGGCAGGGTCGCGTAACCTTCCTTCCAGTGGGCCCGCGGGGGTTGCAGAGGCTCCAGCCGTCCAGAATTAGCAGGGCTCGTCGATTGGCGATAAGCGTTGCCAATCTTTCGCCCTTTTCCCATTCAGTTCCAACGCGGGGGTCTGGGTCGCCAAACCAAGCGAGAGCCGTGTCGATGAAATCTGCTGCTTTAGAGAAGAGGTTTCAACACCTTGTTCCCATTTACCTCTTTCAAAAAGGGGCTCTTAAACTGTCGCGCAGCGCCTGTTTAAGAGCTTCTAGCCCGCAATGAGCTCGTCGCTGATGGATTCGGGTGATTTTTTGCGGGCTAGTGGCCTACCTGTTTAACGAAGGCTGAGAACTGAATGAGGTATCAAACAGATATTCGGAACTCGCACCCCTCCAACGCTCTTCCTTTTTGGCAAACAGTCACGATAGGGGTCAGTCAACAATTCTCCTGGGCATGCACTTGACTCCACCTGGCAATCAAGCCGACCGGTAGCTGGCAAGGCCGAGAACCCTCCAAGGCAGCGCTTCGCACAAATATCTTGACGATTACCTCAACGCCGAGCCAGCGACATACTCGATGCTTACAAACCTGAGGATTTAGTGCCAGGTGGAGTCAAGTGCATACCCAGAACAATTCTTGACAGAGTGTTTGTCTCCCGTCTCTACATCATTCCGCCTTTATCCTCGAAGAGGACGGAGAGTTCGAGTATCATTGCAATTCTTCCATAGCGTGGAAGGATAACAAGGTAATGATTCCGAGAGTTTCTCAATCTATTGTCTCTCAACTCCTGGCAAATTTTCCGGCTGTAGCGCTCCTTGGGTCTCGCCAGGTCGGAAAGACGACCCTTGCTCTGGACCTGATCGGGAATAACCCGAATGCGACCTATCTTGACCTGGAGAATCCAGCCGACAAGTTGAAGATTGCTTCCGACCCAGCGGATTACTTTGCGCGGCACGCAGGAGAACTGTTGGTGCTGGATGAGATTCACAGACTTCCGGAGCTATTTCCTATTTTGCGTGGCGTAATCGATTGGCAGCGACGAAAAAAACAGGCAAACGGACAATTTTTGCTTCTTGGATCGGCGTCAATGGATCTGCTGAAGCAGTCTTCTGAGAGCTTGGCCGGTCGTCTCGCCACTTTGGAACTGACACCGTTGCTCGCAGAAGAGGTGAGCGCTGTCGGCCGGTCCGTAGACACGCTTTGGGTCCGGGGCGGATTTCCGGACAGCTATCTGGCCGAGGATGACGTCAGAAGCTTCCGGTGGCGATCGGCGTTTATCCAGACCTACCTCGAGAGGGATATTCCAGCTCTCGGCCCGAGAATCCCGGCAGAAACATTGCGTCGATTCTGGACGATGCTCGCCGGAGCCCAGGGATCGATATTGAACCAGTCGTTGCTCGCCCAATCATTGAGCATCAGTGGTCAGACGATCACAAGATATTTGGATCTACTGGTAGATCTTCTTTTGGTCCGCCGGCTTCAGCCTTGGAGCGGTAACGTAATGAAACGCTTAGCCAAGCGACCCAAGGTGTACGTTCGGGACTCAGGTCTTGTCCACGCGCTTCTTGGGTTATCGACCGCGGAACAAATCCTCGCGAATATGATTTCGGGGCCCAGCTGGGAAGGGTTTGCCGTCGAGAATATCCTGGCCGCCGTTCCGGTCGGAACTCGGAGTTCTTATTATCGGACCGGGGCGGGCGCGGAGATAGATCTGGTGCTCGATTTTGGCTCGTCCGTAGTGTCGTCAAAAACCAAGGACAAACCCTGGGCTATAGAGATGAAGCGGAGCTCGACTCCCTCTGTGTCCAAAGGGTTTCACACTGGCTCTGCAGATATCAATGCGGGGCGCAAACTGGTTGTTCACCCTGGCATCGGGACTTTCAGCCTAGGTCAGGGAATCGAAGCGATTGGCCTTTTGGATCTAATCTTGGAGCTGAGAAAGTTCTCGTAGGAATGCGATCTAGATTTCGCCTAGTGCGAAATCTAGCGTAGTTCCGCGGCCACGATGATACTCGTGCAAACAGATTCCTCGCCCACGTGCGCGATACGCCCGGCGGCGAGCAGCGATCTAGGCGAGGAAAAACCAACCGAACAGATCAGGCCACCGGTCTGGAGAAACAACAGACTCGAGACAGCAATTTGTCATTTTCTATTAATTCGTCGGTGCGCGTTTCTCTCGGAGCGGAGGCCGAAAATGGGATTTTATTGTCCGAATGAATCCCAGGGAGTCTGATCGTCGCGAGTCGCCTTCAAGCAAAACAGAAACCACCGAGCGCGTAGCAAGCGTTCAGAAGGAATCAGCTACTTCTATTGGGCGGCTGCCGAGGCATTCTCCAGGCGCGGGTACAGCAATTTATCGCCGGAGGTAGCGGCTGGGTATCGGAAACTGGATGGACAGAACTAAACGAAGTCGTAGATTCGCTAATCGCGAAATCTAGAGCCGGAACCAATTCTCAACAGGAAGACCATCGACGCGTGAAAATTCTCGCTCGTTGTCTGTCACAATCGTATGGCCAAGCGAGACCGCATGAGCGGCGATTAGCATATCGTTCCCGCCGATCGGCTTGCCGGTGGCTTCCAGCCGGGCGCGCAAATCGCCATAGGTAATTTCCGCTGGCGTCTCGAAGGGGAGAATTTCAAACGCGTCGAGCACAGTTAGTAACTGCGCCAGCAGACGAGCGGAGCCCTTCCTGGCGGCTCCGTAGCGTAGTTCTGCGGCCACGATGATACTTGTGCAAACCGATTCCTCGCCAACGTGCGCGATACGCGCGGCAACCTTGCCTTGCGGATTGCGGACCAGATCCGAGACCACGTTGGTGTCGAGCAAGTAACGCATTTACAGATCGACTGGGTCAGGAACGGGGTCTGCAATCGATGGAAAATCCTCGCTTAGAGAGGATAAACTCGCCAGAACGGCGAGCAGCGATCTGGGCGGGGAAACTTCTATGATCAGGCGGTCTCCTTCCTTGCGTATGATGGCGTCCTCCCCGGGAAGCTCAAATTCACGCGGAATGCGGACAGCCTGATTTCTTCCATTCCTGAATAGTTTTACGTGGCGTTCGAGACTCATGGCAGGAGCGCATTTGGCATATGTCTGAGCATCTGCCAAACCGACTAAATGTCCAAGATTAAGTTGGGCGACGGAATTGAGGCTCCGCCATGATTTCTCAGGCAATTTCAGCAGTGTGAGCCCTTCTCCGACAGATTATTCGGGCTTCTGAGTTGCCCATTTTAGATTGGCCGTCTGTTTTATAAGACCTTCTACGCCAATAGGGTTATCTTCA
>Ga0302326_10024426_pt1 | contig 12285 bp, 11 predicted proteins | sample Palsa_T0_3_FD_202264 | JGI IMG/M metagenome (GOLD analysis project Ga0302326, IMG submission 202264) | Peat permafrost microbial communities from Stordalen Mire near Abisko, Sweden - Palsa_T0_3 | ecosystem: Environmental > Terrestrial > Soil > Palsa > Peat permafrost | place: Sweden: Abisko...
CCATGGCGCTGACGCTGATCGAGGTGATGCCGATGGGCGACATCGGCGAGGGACGCATCGACCAGTATGTGCCGTTGTCCCTGCTCCGGGCGCGTCTCGCCAAGCAATATACGCTGACCGACCTCGACGACGACACCGGCGGCCCGGCGCGCTACGTTCGCGTCAACGAGACCGGCGGCAAGCTCGGCTTCATCACCCCGATGACGCATAATTTCTGCGAGTCCTGCAACCGGGTGCGGATCACCTGCACCGGCACGCTGCATACCTGCCTCGGTCACGAGGATGCCTCCGATCTGCGCCGGCCGCTGCGGGCCTCCGCCGACAATGAACTGCTCAGCGCCGCGATCGACCGCGCCATCGGCCTGAAGCCGAAGGGCCACGACTTCATCATCGATCGCCGGCACAACCGCCCGAGCGTCAGCCGCCATATGAGCGTGACCGGCGGCTGAATGTCCGGCGCGCGAGGTGCCGGCTCTTTGGCAACGCGGTTGATTTACCAAGCCCCTTGCAACCACTTGATCCCACGTCAATTTGCCCATTTTCCAATTGACGCCGCCATGGCGCGCTGAAATGGTGCGCTGGCTTTTATGCCTGCTCGGCTGGATAAGCCGCTGCGCCGGATGAGCGCGGTCAAGATGGCAAGAGCTCAATAAGAGCGCAATTGGGGGAGGACTATCGTTGCGATCGCTCCTGAAAATGAGCCGTGGTTCTGCGTGCGGACGCCAAAGGATGCCCGTTGCGACAACGGGCGTGACTTGATGGCGAGTGCCGGAGAAAACACCATGCGTCCATTGCTGGCGATCAGCTCGTTCATCGACCTGATCAATGAAAAGATCGGCTACGTCTGCAATTTCCTGGTGCTGGCCGCCTGCCTCGTGAGCGCCGGCAATGCCATGATCCGCTATGCCTTCGGCTACAGCTCGAACGGCTGGCTCGAGCTGCAGTGGTACATGTTCGCCATTCTGGTGATGTTCGGCGCCTCCTACACCTTCAAACGCAACGAGCATGTCCGGGTCGAGATCTTCTATCTGTTTCTCAGCGAGCGCGGACAGCTCTGGCTCGACCTGATCGGGACGCTGTTCTTCCTGATCCCGGCCTGCCTGCTGTTGTCATATCTGTCCTGGCCCTTCTTCCATCAGGCCTATGCGGTCGGTGAAATGTCGGGCAATGCCGGCGGCCTGATCCGCTGGCCGATCAAATTCGTGATTCCGTGCGGCTTCGTCATGCTCGCATTGCAAGGCGTCTCAGAGGTCATCAAGCGCATCGCCGCCCTTCGGGGTCAGGTGACGATCGATGCGAAATACGAGAGGCCGACGCAATGATTACGCTGGAAACGATGCCGCCGCTGATGTTCGGCGGCCTGGTTGTCGCCATGCTGATCGGCTTCCCGGTGGCCTTCACACTGGCCGCGGTCGGGCTTTCCTTCGGCTTCCTCGCGATTCATCTCGGCTTCTTCGATCTGAATTTTCTGCAGGCGATCCCGGGCCGCGTGTTCGGCAGCGTGCTGTCCAACGAACTGCTGCTCGCGATACCCTTTTTCACCTTTATGGGCGCGATCCTGGAGCGCTGCGGGCTGGCCGAGGACATGCTGGATTCGATGGGCCAGCTGTTTGGACCGATCCGCGGCGGCCTCGGCTATTCGGTGATCCTGGTCGGCTTCATCCTCGGCGCCATCACCGGCACGGTGGCGGCGCAGGTCATCGCCATGGCGCTGATCTCGATGCCGGTGATGATCCGCTATGGCTACAACATGCGCTACATCACCGGCGTGCTGGCCGCGTCCGGCACCATCACCCAATTGGTGCCGCCGTCGCTGGTGCTGATCGTGCTGGCCGACCAGCTCGGCAAATCCGTCGGCGACATGTATCTGGGCGCCTGGGGCCCGTCGATTTTCCAGATCATGCTGTTCGCCGGCTACACGTTCGTGCTCGGCATTTTCAAGCCCGACTATCTGCCGCCGGTGCCGAAGACCGAATTGACGCTGACCGGCTGGCCACTGTGGCGCAAATGCCTGAAGGGCATTATCCCCTCGGCGGTGCTCATTTTCGTCGTGCTCGGCACCATGATGATGGGTCTGGCGACGCCGACCGAGGCCGGCGCCATGGGCGCCGTCGGCGCCATCGTGCTGGCGGCGATCCACAGCAAGGATTTCAGCACCACCGGCCGCAAGGTTCTGATCATTGGCGTGATCACCGGCGGTATCGGCACCATGATCGGAATCTTCGCGACCGAAGGACTGATCTTCAAGCTGGCGTTTGCCGTCACCTACCTCGCCGTGGTCTGGATCTGCCTGGAGGCGGTGCGGATTCCCGAACTGCGCGACCTGATCAAGCAGGGTTACGAGACCACGATGCGCATCACCACCATGGTGGTGTTCATCCTGATCGGCTCGACCTGCTTTTCGGTGGTGTTCCTCGGCGTCTCCGGCGGCGTGTGGCTGGAGCACCTCCTGACCTCCCTGCCCGGCGGCGTCTGGGGATTCCTGATCTTCATCAACCTGTTCATCTTTTTCCTGGCGTTCTTCCTCGATTTCTTCGAGATCGCCTTCATCATCCTGCCGATGATCGCGCCGATCGCGCAGAAAATCCTGACGCCGGTGGTGGGTGCCGATGCCGCGCTGATCTGGTTCGGCGTCATGCTGTGCGTCAACATGCAGACCTCGTTCATGCATCCGCCGTTCGGATTTGCGCTGTTCTATCTGCGCGGCGTCGCACCGAAGGAAGTCAAGAGCTCGGACATCTATTGGGGCGCGCTGCCGTGGGTGGGATTGCAGGCGATCATGGTCGTCCTCGTGATCGCTTTCCCGATCACGGTGACCGGTCTGCTCGACAAGCCTGTCAACGTCGACCTGAACTCGATCAAGATCGACGTTCCGCAGGTCGAGCTGCCGCCGCTCGACTTCGGGCCTCCGGCAAAGCCATAGCGTCCGCGTTCCCGGCAACAAAAACTCCCGAAGCCTTCGCTCCGGGAGTTTTGTGTTTGTTGGCCTGAACCGAATGGCCGGCTTGATAAACTTTGGCGATCAGCTCTGCGAGTGCCGTGCCATGAAGCTGTCGTAACCGACCTCGGCAACCTGGAACCAGGCATAGCCGTTGTTCGAGAAGGCGGTCATCGAGTCATAGACCTTCTTGAAATTCGCATTGGTCGCGGCGACCTCGGCATGCAGTTCCTTGGCGGCCTTGAAGCTCGCTTCCATGATCTGCGGCGAGAACGCGTGCAGCTTGGTGCCGCCGGCAAGCAGTTTGCGCAGCGCCGCCGGATTCACGGCGTCGTATTTGGCCATCATCCAGTTGTTGGCATAATGACCGGCCTGCTCGAGCACGCTCTGATAATATTTCGGCAGCGTATTCCACTTGTCGAGGTTGACCATGGCCAGCAGCATCGGCCCACCCTCCCACCAGCCGGGATAATAGTAGTGAGGCGCGACCTTGTAGAGGCCGAGCTTCTCGTCGTCATACGGCCCGACCCATTCGGCGGCATCGATCGTGCCTTTTTCCAGCGCGGGATAGATGTCGCCACCGGCCAGCTGCTGCGGCACGCAGCCGAGCTTCTGCATCACGCGTCCGGCAAAGCCACCGATGCGGAATTTCAGTCCCTGCAGATCGTCAACGGTATTGATCTCCTTGCGGAAGAAGCCCCCCATCTGACAGCCGGTGTTGCCCGCGAGCAGGGAGATGACGTTGTAGCTCTTGTAAAACTCGTTGAGGACCTCCTTGCCGCCGCCAAGCATGTACCAGGCCTGGTTGAGGCGCATGTTGGGTCCGAACGGAACCGACGAACCAAAGGTAAACGTCGGATCCTTGCCGAAGTAATAGTAAGACGCGGTATGCCCGAGTTCGACGGTGCCGTTTTGCACGGCGTCGAGCACCTGCAGGCCGGGAACGATTTCGCCGGCGGCAAAGGTCTGGATCTGGAATTTGTTGTCGGTGGCTTCGCCGACCACCTTGGCCATCTGCTCGGCGCCGCCATGCAGCGTGTCGAGCGATTTCGGCCAGCTGGTCGTCATGCGCCATTTGATCTCCGGCATCGATTGCGCAATCGCCGGCGCGGCAATGGTAGCGGCGCCCGCGACGCCTATTCCGGTGACCTTGATAAAGTCGCGACGCTTCATTGAGCTTTCCCCCTGTGATGGTGTCCGTCAGCCTTCGTGTCGAGGCTTTCGCTCAGCATGGAACATCCGGTTCGGGATTTCCATGATGAACTGGGGTATCGCAATGCAAAAAGCCCGGCCTCTGATGAGGCCGGGCCTAAATTTAGTGCTCAAGCGACAATCAGCCGCGGGTGCGCGAGCGGATCATGAAGCTGTCGAAGGTGTATTCGGCGACCTGCCACCACAGATACTGGTCGGAGCGATAGGCCTGCATCGCGTCGATGGATTTCTTGAAGTCGGCGTTCTTGGCGGAAATCTCCGCCCACAATTCATTGCTCGCCTTCAGGCACGCTTCCAGCACTTCATTGGTGAAGGGACGCAGTTGCGTGCCGCCGGCGACCAGACGTTTCAACGCCGTCGGATTCTGCATGTCATAACGCGCCAACATCCAGGTATTGGCATTCGCGCACGCGTTGCTGACGATGGCCTGATAGCTCTTCGGCAGCGAATTCCACTTTTCGAGATTGCAGAACGCGTGCACGGTCGGACCGCCTTCCCAGAAGCCGGGATAATAATAATATTTGGCGACCTTCTGAAAACCGAGCTTCTCGTCGTCATAGGGTCCGACCCATTCGGCCGCGTCGATGGTTCCCTTTTCAAGCGCAGGGTAGATGTCGCCGCCGGCGAGCTGCTGCGGCACCACGCCGACCTTTTGCAGCACCTGCCCGGCGATGCCGCCGATGCGAAATTTCAATCCGGAGAGATCGGCGACGGTCTTGATCTCCTTGCGGAACCAGCCGCCCATCTGGGTGCCCGTATTGCCGCAGGGAAAACCGATCAAGCCGAATTTCTTGAAGAACTCATTGCCGAGCTCCATGCCGCCGCCCTGATACCACCAGGAATTCTGCATGCGCGCATTGAGGCCGAACGGCACCGAGGAATAGATCGCGAATGTCGGATCCTTGCCGACGTAATAATACGAGACCGTGTGGCTCATCTCGATGGTGCCGTTGGAGGTCGCGTCGAGCGCCTGCAGGCCCGGAACGATTTCGCCGGCGGAAAACACCTGGATCTGAAACTTGTTGTCGGTCATTTCGGCGACGTATTTGGAAAACTCCAGCGAAGCGCCGAACAGCGTGTCGAGCGACTTCGGGAAACTGGACGTCATGCGCCACTTGATCTCGGGCGAGGATTGGGCAATGGCCGGCGAGGCCACGGTCCCGAGCGCGGCACCGGCTGCCGAAACTTTCAAAAAATCACGACGCTTCATTAAGGCATCTCCTTGTTGGGCGCGTTTCCCGTATTTCCTGGAGCATTTCTCTCGGCGAACGATTTCCACGCTGCCCGAACACGCTCTGCCGGGGGCTTAACACGGAAGTAAGGCCTACGAAAACGCGACCAAGGGATGGCGGCGCCGATTAAACGAAAGTCGCATATGGCCGGAAGACCGGTTCAGGCAGCGGCGATGGCGCCCTGGAGCTGATCGCGGACCTTGGCGCCGATCGCCCGGTAAATCGCCGCATGCGGCCCATTCGGCTCGCTTTCGACCACGGGCGTCCCGGAATCCGAGGTGGCGCGGATCGACATGTGCAGCGGAATTTCGCCCAAAAACGGCACCCCAAGGCGCTCGGCCTCATGCCGCGCGCCGCCGTGGCCGAAAATGTCCGATTGTGTGCCGCAATGCGGGCACTGGAAATAGCTCATATTCTCGACAATGCCGAGCACCGGCACGTTGACCTTCTTGAACATCGCAAGCCCGCGCCGCGCATCGATCAGGGAAAGATCCTGCGGCGTCGAAACGATGATGGCACCCTTGAGCGGCACGTTCTGCGCCAGCGTCAGCTGCGCATCGCCGGTGCCGGGGGGCATATCGACCACCAGGACGTCGAGCGTGCCCCACGCCACGTCCCGCAGCATCTGGGTGATGGCCGACATCACCATCGGCCCGCGCCAGATCATCGCGGTTTCCTCCTCGACCAGAAAACCGATCGACATGATCGCGAGACCGAAACGCTGGATCGGAATCATTTTCTTGTCGTCATTGAGCTGCGGCTTCTCGTGAATGCCGGTCAGCCGCGGCACCGAGGGTCCGTAGATGTCGGCGTCGAGCAGGCCGACGCGCAGACCGAGATCGCGCAGGCCGAGCGCCAGATTGAGCGCCGTGGTCGACTTTCCGACACCGCCCTTGCCGGAAGCGACCGCGATGACGGCGGCAATGCCGGGGATTTCCGACTGCTTCGACATCGGCGATGCCGGACTTTGCGGCGGCCGGTGCGCCGCGACGTTCTGTACACCGTGGCTGTGACGATGCGGCGCTGGCGGCGGCGCCGCGGGACCGGCCTTGCGTTCAGCGGTCAGTGCGATCATGGCCATGGTGACGCCGGGAATGGCGCGCACGGCCGCTTCGGCCGCGGCCCGCACACTTTCCCAGGCGCGGGCCTCGGTGGCCTCGACATTGATCGAGAAGAACACCTTGCCGTCGTTGGCGGTGATGGCCGAAAGCACGCCGGCATTGGTCAGGGCGACGCCGCGCGGCGTCGCTACCTTGGCCAAGACATCGATAACCTGTTGCTGCGTGACGCTCACGGCGCATCTCCTCAGAGTCTGACTCAAATTTCAGCCAACAGAATTGGCTCGTCATGCCCGGCCTTAGCAGTCTGCCTTTGCGCAGACTGCGTAAACTTGTCTGCGATGCCGGGCATCCACGTCTTAGCTTCACTTAGCAAGAAAGACGTGGATGGCCGGGACGTCTAGCGCGAATACGCGCTTCGCGCTTCTGCCCGGCCATGACGAAAAAGCGAATGCGACCCATAGAGCGATCCCGGTCAAAAGGCCACCTAAAGGCTACCTCCTGCCCACATCATCCGCGCGCTCGGTGGGCGCCGGGGCGCCGCTTTGCTCCTTGGCGGCCTCATAATTCAACTCGATCATGACGCCATTGGGGTCGTTGACGAAGATCTGCCAGAGATCGCCGCCGGGAACCTGCCGCGAGTCGAATGCCATCCCCTTGGACTGCAACCGCTGCTTCATGCCGGCAAAGTCGCGGCTGGCAAAGGCGACGTGGTGGACGACGCCGGAATCGGGTTTCTGATGCTCGTCGGTCGGCGAAATATCGACCAGATGGACCACCGGCTTGCCTTCGCTGTACATCCAGGCCCCGGGAAACGCGAAGTTCGGCCGGTCGCCGTTTTTCAGCCCCAAAATCTCCTCGTAGAACCGCACGGTTTCGGTGAGCTTGCGGGTCCGGATATTGAAATGATCGAGCACACCAACGCTCATAGGGTAACTCCCTTTTTTGTGTTTGAATTCCGGATATCGGTGCCCCCATCCTAGCATAAAACCATGCCCGCCCGCCAAACGCGGGCGTTGCCCTTCATGGCACAGGGGTTATTGTGCGCCGGAATCAAAGCGGAGCCGGTCTCACGCACCGAACCGGCCCACCGCCCTCCTCCACCATACGGTCCGGCCGATTCCATGCGCCGGCGAAACCCCAGGGTTGTACACATGGCTAAAGTCGCTTTTCTCGGTCTCGGCGTGATGGGTTTTCCCATGGCAGGACATCTGGTGGCCAAAGGCGGCCACGAGGTCACGGTATTCAACCGGACGCCGGCCAAAGCCAAGGCATGGGCCGAGAAATTCGGTGGCAAGACCGCCGCCACGCCGAAGGCCGCCGCCGAAGGCCAGGATTTCGTGATGGCCTGCGTCGGCAACGACCACGACCTGCGGGCGATCACCATCGGCGCCGATGGCGCGTTCGCCGGCATGAAGAAGGGCGCGACCTTCGTCGACCACACCACCGCCTCGGCCGAGGTCGCGCGTGAACTCGACGCCGCCGCCACCAAACTGGGCTTCAAATTTGTCGACGCGCCGGTGTCCGGCGGCCAGGCCGGTGCGGAAAACGGCGTGCTGACGGTGATGTGCGGCGGCACTGAAGACGCCTATGCCGGTGCCGAGCCCGTGATCGCCGCCTATGCCAGGATGTGCAAGCGGCTCGGCGAAGCCGGCTCCGGCCAGCTGACCAAAATGGTCAACCAGATCTGCATCGCGGGCCTGGTCCAGGGCCTTTCGGAAGGCATTCATTTCGCCAAAAAGTCGGGACTCGACGTCGCCGCGGTGATCGACACCATCTCCAAGGGCGCCGCCCAGTCCTGGCAGATGGAAAACCGCTACAAGACCATGAACGACGGCAAATATGATTTCGGCTTCGCGGTCGAATGGATGCGCAAGGATCTGTCGATCTGTCTGGCCGAATCCCGCCGCAACGGCGCCAGCCTGCCGGTGACCGCGCTGGTCGATGCGTTCTATGCGGAAGTCGAGAAGATGGGTGGCAAGCGCTGGGACACGTCGAGCCTGTTGGCGCGGCTGCAGCGCTAATGCTTTCGAGGGCGGCATGAGAGGTTAATTTAACCTCTCATTAACGTGATTCTTTAGCCCTTTAAGTCAGCTCTTAAGGATTTAGCGCCACAGATAGACGATGCAAAAGCTCGCCCTGTCGGCGGGCGGGATTTGTGTTGCTTGATGAGTAAATCCGCTGAAAAGCCCGAAGTTGTGCAGCTTCCGGCTGACCCGCCTGTCGCCGTGCCGGCCGGCAACCGCCGCGCCGCCGCGCAGCGGGTGCGCGAGGCCCGCGATCGGTTAACGTCGACCAGCGGAACCCGGCCGGCTTTCGATCGCGAACTGGTCCGGCAATATGCCCAAACCCGCTTGTCGGCGTCCTACGTCATCATGCTGCTGGTGGTGGCAACCGGGCTGCTGTTCGGCTTCTGGCGCCAGCCGGTGTCGGCGGCGGCGTGGACCTGCGGCATGCTCTGCATTCACGCCGTCATCATCCGCAACTGCGGAAGATTCCTCGCCGAACCGGCCTCGCTGACCGCGACGCGCAAATGGCGACGGCGATTTGTCCTGCTCGACCTGCTTTACGGCCTGTGCTGGATGACGATCCTGATCCATCCCGCCAGCCTCGATATCATCTCGAACACGCTGATGATGTTCCTGGTGCTGCTGGTGATCGCGGTATCGACCATGCTCGCGGCCAGCCTGCCGATCGCGGCCCTGGCGGCCACCGCTCCGGTCGCGTCGGGGATTGCCGCGAGTTTCGTGCTGAGCGGCACCTTCGACAATTATGTGCTGGCGGTGCTGGCGCTGGCCGCCGAAGGCTATTTTGCCTTGCTGGCCCATCGCCTGCATTCGACGACGCTGGCGACGCTCGAGGCGCGCGCCGAAAAGGATGCGCTGATCGGCGAGCTCGAGCAGGCGAAATCGATCTCCGACGAGGCCCGGCATCGCGCGGAATCCGCCAATGTCGCCAAGTCGCGGTTTCTGGCGCAAATGAGCCACGAGCTGCGCACGCCGCTCAACGCCATCCTCGGATTTTCCGAAGTGATGAAAAGCGAGATCTTCGGCGCCCACGCGGTGGCGGTCTACAAGGAATATTCAGCCGATATCCACAATTCGGGCGTGCATCTGCTCAATCTCATCAATGAAATTCTCGACCTGTCGCGGATCGAGGCCGGCAGGTACGAACTCAACGAAGAAGCCGTGTCGCTGGTGCATGTGGTCGCCGACTGCCATCATTTGCTGAAGCTGCGCGCCTCCAGCCGCGGCATCACCATTCACGAGGTATTCGAGCAGGGCATGCCGCGAATCTGGGGCGATGAGCGCGCCACGCGCCAGATCGTGCTCAATCTGTTGTCGAACTCGATCAAGTTCACCCCGCAAAGCGGCGAGATCTGGTTGAAGGTGGGATGGACCGCGTCCGGCGGACAATATCTCAGCGTCAAGGATACCGGCTCCGGCATTGCCGAGAATGAAATCCCGATCGTGCTGGCCTCGTTCGGCCAGGGCTCCAACTCGATCAAATCCGCCGAGCAAGGCGCCGGCCTCGGCCTGCCGATCGCCAAAAGCCTGATCGACATGCATGGCGGCACCTTCACGCTGAAGTCGAAGCTGCGCATCGGCACTGAGGTGATCGTGACCTTCCCGCCGGAGCGCGTGATGTCGGCGCTGGCGCCAATGGCCGAGGAAGCGCCACCGCTGCAACCGGAAACCGCAAGCACCGCGCCGGCCGACGACAAGCACCGGCCCCGCAACAAGCCAATCATGAGCGCGGGGACCGGATTGTAACCGGGACCTTGCGCAAGCGAGCCAAACCATTTCACACTCCGACGATGAGCAAAGAAACGCCGTGTATCGCAGTCTGCATGATCGATCCCAGAACCAGCCTCTGTTTCGGCTGTGGCCGCACGCTGCCGGAGATCGCGCGCTGGCACCGGATGGAAAGCCCGGAGCGGCAGACCGTGATGGCACAGCTGCCGGCGCGGATGGCCGAGGCCGGGCTGGTTCAGCCCGCACTGGCGGCCGCCCCCAAGCCCGGTTGATCATTACCCGATTGATCGATGCCCGATCGACCGCCATTTGCATGCGAGGCCCGCTGTGAGCCGTATCCTGCTTGTCGTGCTGGTCCTGCTGGCGACGGCCGGCGCCGTGGTCGCCTATGGCGATCCGACCCGGATTGCGCGTGCCGGCGACACCGTCTCGGAATTGCTGCGCCGGCGAGCGGCACCGCCGGTGCGCGCAGTGCAAGTCGCGCGCGGCCAGGGCGGTGAATTCGCGCTGCAGGCCAAAATCAACGGCGTCAACGCCCCGATGGTGATCGACACCGGCGCGACCGCGGTGGTGCTGACCTATGAAACCGCCAAGGCCGCCGGCCTGCCGCTGGAGCTGCTCGAATATGACGTCGATGTCGAGACCGCCGGCGGGCACACCAAGGCGGCGCGGCTGACGCTCGACCGCCTCGCGGTCGGCAAACTGGTCGAGCGTTCGGTGCCCGCGCTGGTGGTGCCGCACGGGCAGATGAAAACCAATCTGCTCGGCATGAGCTTCCTGGACCGGATGGAAAGCTGGGAAGTCCGCGCCGACCGGCTGATGCTGCGCGGCTATCCCTGAAAAATCATCCGGTCACGCCGCGATCGGAGCCTCAACGCGGTCCTCGACCCGCGCGATCGCGTCGCGCAACACATCGACGCCGGCACCTGGCCTGACGCCGTTCTCGGCGAGGTGGCGGCGGAACGCGCGCGCGCCGGGCACGCCGTGAAACGCGCCGACGAAATGCCGCGTGATCGAATGCAGCCGCGTGCCCTGCGCGAGTTCGCTTTCGATATAAGGCATCATCGCCTCAAACACGTCTTTCATGGTCGCGTGCGGCGCCGCCTCGCCGAACAGTTCGGGATCGACGCGCAGCAAGCGCCAGGGTTCCTGATAGGCCGCGCGCCCGAGCATCACCCCATCGACATAGTCAAGGTGCGCCTTGGCCTCGGCGAGGCCGGCGATGCCGCCATTGATGACGATGGGCACGCCGGGCAACGCGGCTTTCAGACGATAGACCCTGTCATAGTCGAGCGGCGGGATGTCGCGGTTTTCCTTCGGCGACAATCCGTTGAGCCAGGCCTTGCGGGCATGAACGATCAGCGCATCGGCGCCGGCGGCGATGACGCCGCGCGCCAGCGCATCCAGCGCCGTTTCCGGATCCTGATCGTCGATGCCGATCCGGCATTTGACGGTGACCGGAATATCCACCGCGCGCTTGATGGCCTCGATACAGTTCGCGACCAGCGCCGGCTCCGCCATCAGGCAGGCGCCAAAGCGGCCGTCCTTGACCCGATCCGACGGGCAGCCGACATTCAGATTGATTTCGTCGTAGCCTACCTCCTCGCCGATTTTCGCGGCCGCAGCGAGATCGCGCGGGTCCGAGCCGCCCAACTGAAGCGCCACCGGATGCTCGCTGGCGTCGAAACCGAGCAGCCGCCGGCGGTCGCCGTGAAGAATGGCGCCGGTCGTCAGCATCTCCGTGTAAAGCCGCGTCCGCCGCGTCATCAGACGATGGAAGACGCGGCAATGCCGATCGGTCCAGTCCATCATCGGGGCGATGGAAAAACGGGGTTCCAACATCATGATTTTTGTGGGCTTTCAGCGAAATTTGGTTTCTAGCTGGGTCGACGATGGTTCTCAAGCCAAATTACCGACAATGGCCGCGAAGGACCGCGCGTTTATGGCAGGTTCGAAATCGTGGCAATGAGCGCACGCGCGTTTTGCGTCTGTGCGATGGCTCACGCCAGGGCTGCTCAAACAGTGCGATATTGTAGTTAATTGTGAAATTGATTTGGGGAATCCTCATGCCGGTGTGCGCCTCGCGAAAG
>Ga0302326_10024427_pt1 | contig 12285 bp, 11 predicted proteins | sample Palsa_T0_3_FD_202264 | JGI IMG/M metagenome (GOLD analysis project Ga0302326, IMG submission 202264) | Peat permafrost microbial communities from Stordalen Mire near Abisko, Sweden - Palsa_T0_3 | ecosystem: Environmental > Terrestrial > Soil > Palsa > Peat permafrost | place: Sweden: Abisko...
TACCTGGGGCAGGTCCGTGGTGTAGACGATCAGGAGTCCGGCAGTGGCTCCCACCAGCGCGGCGACCAGCACGAGCAGGCCGAAGAGGACGCGTCCGACGAGGCGGCGTCCGCCGATTTCGACCGACGGAAGATTTTCGTAGAGGGACTTCATCAGGGATCGAGGTCAGGATAGCATCTTGGAATGGGGCAAGGGCGGCGGGTGCTAGCCGACGGCGCGGCGTTAGACAGCGGGTTCCGCTCGAAGCTTTTCCGTTCAGCCTGAATTCTAGGGCGTGATGCTGAAGACTGCTCCCGAGTATTTAGAAACACTGCCTCCGTTTTCGGTCGTTCCGTAGAAAACTCCGTTGACCAGAATCAAGGCTCCGTACGGATTGTACCCGTCGCCTTGAGGATCGAGGAAAAGGTTGGGGAACTCGTGCATGGGCGCCAGCGTCCAGTCCCCGCCCACAGCGGCAGGGGCCTTCAGCTTGAACACGGAGCCACCGCCGAAGGGATCGCTGGCAGTGTAGGTCGTGGTGCCGAAAAGGTCGCCCAGCTTGTCGCGCCATAAACCTGCAGATGGGTGAAAGCCGGGGCCCTTGACGGGGAAGGTGTAGAGGATTGTCTCCTGCCACGGACCGCCGGCTGTTGCCGGCGGTGAAAGCTCGTAAATCGATCCCCCACTACAGCAGTATTCGATCCCGTTGCTGAAGGTTGTGCCGTACAGGTTGCCCTCAGAATCGGCAATCAGCCCTCCGTACGGGATTGCCCCGTCCGCACCTGCCTCGAAATCGTGGAGGATGGTCTCGGTCCAGTTCCCTGGCTTGCGGACCAACTGAAATACTGTTCCTACACCCCCGTATGGACCTGCACCGCCATTTAATGTAGTCCCATACAATACTCCGCCGCGGAGCAGCAAGTCTGAAGCTGGATTTGCCCCGTCGCCGGCATACAAACCAAACGTATAGAGGATGCGTTTCGTCCAGGTGCCACCCGATGAAGGGTGGATCAATTCGAAAACTGTGCCCCGTCCCTGGATCTCGGCATGTTCGCCGTAGTAGGTCGTGCCATAGAGATTGCCGTCCGGATCCATCACCAACTTGCCGGTTGGATTCTGTCCATCTGGAATCCCAAGCACAGCGCCGAAAAAGCATAAAACGGTTTCGCTCCAGGCGCCGCCCGGCGTAGCGGGTGGAGATAGTTCGAAGACCGATCCAACATTGGTCGGGCCGCCCAGGTTCGTAGTGCCGTAAAGATTGCCCTTGTCGTCGAACATCAGAGTGCCGAGCGGCTTGGCCCCATCGTTGGCTCCGCCTTCGAAGCTGTAGAGTAGGGTTTCGGTCCAGGCTGCTCCTGCTACGGCGGGGGGGCTCAATTCAAAGACTGTGCCACAGCCTTGGCTGCAGGCCAGGTTCCCTCCCGCGCTAGTTGTGCCATACAGATTTCCCGAGGCGTCTGCCACCAGCGCCGCGTACGGAGAAGCGCCATCAGGCGGGCCCTGGAACCGGTAAATGACCGTTTCCACCGGGGTTGAGCCATACGACCTGACGCATAGAACCAGAGCCAGAAGGCAACAGCTTGCGGCTCGACTGCAGAGGAAATGCTTTCCGATTGACATTGGCCCCTCTCGTGTGATCGTTGGGAGGTGCAGAGAGTCTTAAAAACTCGCTGCTCGCGTCGACAGGCTGAGGGAGGGGTACGCCAAATCGAGCCTCACAACTTTATTCCTGAGACGATGCCGTGTCAACGACGATGCCGTGCAACGAGATGTCAAGAAGCGCTCCCGGACGCCTGTTGTGGCCAGGACCTGACTCCGCGGGAACATTAGAGGCGACCATCGCCGGGGCAGTCTCATGCACCGACACGAATCCTGAATCGGGGCATCGAAGAATAAAAGAGCGGCGGATCAAAGAGCGGCGCATCAAACACCGGCGGATCAAAGATCGCCGGATCAAAGATCGTCCGCCCTCTCCGATCTAGCTGGCGCGGCTTTTTAGAACCTCGATAGCTTTGTTCAACTGATCGTCGACCGCGGGCTTGGGCTTGGCTTCCTGCTCGTTCGCCGGAGCCGCCTCTTCATCGTCCGGCCCTGCGCCGTCGCCGGAGCCGTCATCGGCGTCAGCCACGAGTACATTGGGTGTGATGGCATTGTCCTGGATAGCTTTTCCGCTGGGCGAATAGTACTTAGCCACGGAGAGAATCAGGGCGCCGCCGTCGGGCAGGTCGATGGTTTTCTGCACCGAGCCATCGCCGAAAGTTTTGTCGCCCACAATGTCCCCGCGGGCATTTTCGAGGATCGCGGCGGCCACAATTTCTGACGCGCCCGAAGTTCCCTTGTTCACCAGAACGGCGAGCGGAAGCGACGTGATCGCTTTAGCTGGATCGGCGTTGAACGCTTCCTTGGGAAATTTCTGTCCCTGCAAATAAGTAATCGTTCCGTGATTCAGGAAGAGGTTTGCGACGGCAACGCCCTCGCTCTCGTCGCCTTCGGCGCAATTGCGGAGATCGAGCAGGATCTTCTTGGCGCCGGATTTTTCCAGCGACTTGATTTTCGAGGCGACTTCCTGATCTTTGCCCTTGGTCAGCGCTTCGACTTTTACATAGCCGATTCCATCGTCCATCAACTTGTCGGTCACGGGAGGAATTACGACCAGGTCGCGGGTGATGGTAATTTTCTGCGGCTCGGCTTTCCGGGCGCGCACGACAGCGACATTCAAAATCGAGCCAGGAGCGCCGGAAAGCATGCTGCGAATCTCGGGCAGAGACATATCGCGGGTGCTCTTACCCTCGATCGATTCGAAAATGTCGGTCTGCTCGATGCCGGCTTTTTCGGCGGGCGAACCCGGCAATACGTCCACCACGTCGGCATAGCCGAAGCGCTTGGAAACTACGGCGCCGATATCCGCTTTTCCTTCTGCCTTGTGTGCCTTGAAGGCGCTGTAGGCGTCGGCGGTCATGTAGCTGGAGTTGGAATCGAGCGATTCCACCAGGCCATGCAGCGCGCCATCCGTCACCTTGGGGATATTCGGCTCTTCGACGTACTCACTACGTACGCGCGAAAGAACTTCGCTATAGACCTGCAGCTGGCGGTAAGAGCCGTCGTTAGAGGAGGCATGCACGCCTCCCAGCGAACCCACGACGACAAAAAGTAGTACGGCAAAGGAGGTGACAAGAATGGCTGCTTTGGTTTTCATTGACATCAGTTTTGGTCTTCTTCTGGAAGGGGCTACTTCCTGAGAAACTCCGCCTATTATATCTCTAGTAGATGCGGCCCGTGGTCCCCCGGCTGCTCGAATTGATCCTCTTCGGTAACGCGCGCTCTGGAACGCTCATTTAATCGACAGTCAGTTGGTAGACGGTCAGTTAATAGACGGTCAGTTAATAGACGGTCAGCAAGGCAAGGTGTTATCGAAACTCTAAGACCTGCCTGGAATCCCTGGCAGATCGAGGGATGACCGCACCTGGACGGTCTCCGTTTGCAGGCGCTCTCCCCTACAAAACAGACAACTTAGTCTACGATCCCGCCTTGAAAGTCATGGTCATTAGCGTCTGCACTGACACCGGGCGGCCATTCATGCTATAGGGCTTGAATTTCCAAAGTTTCACGCCATCAATGGCGCTGCGGGCGAAAGCCAGCGATCCCTGCATAAACTTGGCATCCTGCACCGTGCCGTCACGGCCCACCAGAACCTGCAGGACCACGGTACCCTGCTGACCCTTGGCGTTCGCAGGAAAGTCGATGGCCGGCTGATCGGTGATCAGGGCACGCTCTGCCGCTTCCGCAACTACCACCGGTTCAATCGATTGCATGGCCGCCTCGGGCGGCTTGTCGCCGCTCGCGTCGGGCGTCATCGAAGCAATCTGCGACTTCAAACTCGAGGGCACATTCGTGGCAGACGACGGCACCCGCGCTTGCGGGCTCGCCGGAGCGGGCTGGGTTACAAGTGGCTGCGAAGCCACAGGAGTAACCGCAGGCGCTGTCGTGCCGGCCCCCGATCCGCTGGCAACGTGCCCTGTCGCTGGAGAAGGCTGGCCTCCGGGCGCTGAAGTTTGCTGGACCGGGGCCTGAACTTGACCGGGCAGCGGCTGCATTGCCTGGGCCGGATCCTCCGGGAGTTGCCCCGCGGCGGGTGGCGCTGAAGAGGCCGGAGAGGTTGCAACGGCTGGATTCGTGCTCGCCGCATCCGTACCTGCAGCCGGGTCAGGATTCGCAGCCGCCTCCGGCTTCTTGGCAGTCGGATCGACCACCGGGACCACACGAATCTGCGAAGGATCGGTGGTGGCGTCGGGAATATTCTCGACCGCGGGCATCTTGTACTCATCGCCGGCCCGGCCAAAGCTCTCATGGGATTCAGGCGCCTGCGCCGTGGTTACCGGTTGCGGATTGAGCCACAGGTGCAACCCCTGCTGTCCGCGCGCCCAGAGCGCCAGCACTTGCGGATGCCACGGCGCCTGCGGGGTTGCCGCAATCGCGCAGGCAGCCAACAGCGAAGCGGCGGTGATCGGCGCTTTCCCCAGCTTGAATCGCGGGCCAGGTTGTTGTTCGGTTTTGGCTTCCTCTTCCCCTGAAATGTAGGCAAATAGCTTGGCTTCGGCCTTTTGTTCGCGCTCTGGATTAGGGCGCGACGTGACCGGAACAGAAGCCGAGGGAGTCGGAGCCCACGCCACATCGTCGGACAAAGACGAGGAAGTCTGCTGAGTGCCCGAATAATTGTCCGGATAGTTGTTCGAATGCTTATCCGAATGGGCCTCCGGATGGTTGTCCAGGTAAGAAGATGCCTGATCGAAGCCGAGCAGCTCCGGTTTTGCGGGAACGGGAGGAGGCACCGGGGCGGTCGGCGCCGACGCAGCCTGCGCTTTCGCAACCCCGCGTGCGTTCAAATACCATTGCAATCCGCGAGGCTCGTCTGACCGCGAAGGTTCTGCTCTTTTTTCGACCACCGAGGCTTCTGCCACCGAAGCTGCCACCGGCTCCAGATCCTTCAAACGATCCACCGGGTCCGCCGAGTGTCCCAATGAGGCATGCACCTCGGAGTCGGTCACAAACTGCCGCCCAGGAATGGTTCCTGATGTTTGCAGAAACTCGCCTGGATGCAGAGTCTTCTCGTTGCCTGGATCGCCCGAAACTCGATCGCCCGAAAGAGGATCGACGTTGCCCGAGAGCCCAACCGGCAAGCCAGCGAAGTCGAAAGCCGCGGACGAGGGAATTGATCCCCCACCCGCTGACGCTCCGGCCGCGGCAGACTGTGCCGCCGTGGCGGCCGATTCCTGTTTGGCGCGCAGTAGATCGCGGGCCGTGGTCAAGGTATCGGTAACCTGATTGGCCAGGATGGGCTTGCGCAGAATCGAGTTCGCGCCCGCCTGCAGAGCCTGAGGAACACTCGCGTCATCGCTCACAATGGCCAGCGTGAGAGGCCGTTCGCTGGCCTTGCGTTCGCGGGCCGTGGTCAAAAGCAATCCTGCTTCCGGCTGTGCGTCCCAATCGATGATGACAATCTGAAAGGGCTGGCTTGTGACTCGCTCAACCGCCGCGACCGCTTCCGAGCAGTGCTCTCCCTCAACGCCAAGATCGGCCAGCACCTGGCAGATCGGTTCGGCGATGCCCCGGTCGGAGGTAAAGAGGAGGCAGCGAAGATCCATGCAGTCTTGAGGCTTTCTTTCTCCAGACTAGGGCCTGCCGGTAACCACAGCAAGATTACTGAGGTTGCCACTAACGCGCACCGTCGCGAACGCGAGTACATGTACCGCCGGATGCTCACTGTTAAAATGCGAGGTTGCCGGAAGCCCAGTGGCAAGCCCCTGTGTGTTCCCCTGTGACCTCGGTGGTAAAGGTTTTGATTTGGCGGAACCCGAACCCATGCCCCTGCAAGAGCACAACTACTGGCTCACCACCACGGAATTTCCCCACACTGACCGTCTGCGTCCGCTACCCGACGTAGTGGACGTGGCCGTGATCGGCGCGGGATTCACCGGCCTCTCCGCAGCCCGCACGCTGGCGCAGCGCGGCGCGAGAGTTGCCGTGCTCGAATCCGAGACTCTCGGCTGGGGCGCAAGTTCCCGCAACGGAGGAATGGTTCTAACCGGGATGAAACTTGGCGTGAACCAGCTCACCTCGAAGTACGGACGCGATCTCACTCAGCGCATGTACGCCGCCTCGCTTGCCAGCATCGATTGCGTCGAGCAGATCGTGCAGCAGGAATCCATCGCCTGCGACTTTGCGCGGTGTGGACATCTTGAAGTTGCCTGCAAGCAAAAGCACTTCGATGATTACGCGCGCCAGGCGGAGGTGATCGCGCGTGAATTCAACCACACTCTGCGTGTGCTCCGGAAAGACCAACTGAGCACGGAAATCGGGTCGAACATTTATTACGGTGGCATGGTCGACGAAGTCAGCGCCGGATTGAATCCCGCGCGCTACGTTGCCGGGCTGGGGCGCGGCGCCATAAAAGCGGGCGCTGAGATTTTCGAAAGCACTCGTGTTGAAGCTGTGCAGCGCGAGTCGCGCGAGGGCGAGTCCGGATGGAAGCTCACCACTTCCCGCGGCCCGCTCTGGACCCATGAAATTTTCGTCGGCACCAGTGGATATACCGGACGCGCGACTCCGGCACTTCGCAAGAGACTCATCCCCATCGGTTCGTTCATTATTACGACCGAGATCCTGCCGGAAAAACTGGCGCGCGAACTGAGCCCGCGCAATCGCATGATCTACGACTCGAAAAACTATCTCTACTACTTCCGGCTCACTCCTGATCGCCGCATGCTGTTCGGCGGGCGTGCCGCGTTCTTTCCAGAGACCGATCAGACCATCCGCCGCAGTGCTGAGATCCTGCGCCGCGGCATGATCGAGGTCTATCCGCAATTGAGCGATGCTCGTGTGGAGTACGTCTGGGGCGGCACGCTCGATTTCGCCTTCGACATCATGCCCCACGCCGGGCAACTCGACGGCATGTACTACGCCGTCGGTTACGCCGGGCACGGTGTAGCCATGGCCACCTACCAAGGCCAGAAGATCGCCGAATTAATGTCAGGCGATAAGCCGGAGAATCCCTTCGTTGGCATCAAATTCCCCGGTGCGCCACTCGGCTTCTACAACGGACGCCCCTGGTTCTTACCGCTAGTCGGCGCCTGGTACAAGTTTCTTGACTGGGTGAGCTGAATCGGGACGAACTTAATCGGGGCGAGAGGGAATCGAGGATGCCCCGTTTCTTGTCCCTGCATTTCTTGAAGGGACAGGGCGGGGATTTTGATCTTGGCCCGGTTGCCGGAAGAAAACTACCGGAACGGATTTCGAACGGTCAACCTGCCACTAAAGACCTGCCCGTGCTGCAAGTCTTCCGAGTAGAGCGTCGCGCACCCCGCCTCCAGGGCCGCCGCAACGATTAGCGCATCGTAAATTGAATAACCTTGCCGCTCAGCGATCTGCAGCGCTGCCTCGTGCGTGGAAACCGAAACTGGCGCCACCGACGGGCAGAGCACCCGAATCGCGTCCAACGCTTCCTTCACGTCTTTCCAGGGCATGTGCAACTTGCGGCGTGCCACGGAGACGAACTCGTTCAAAACCTGCACGCCCACCACGCCGCCCGTTGCCAAAAGTTCCTCGGCGCGGGGACCGCGCGGATCGTCCTGCGCCACGGCATAGAGGAGTACGTTGGTGTCGAAGAACACACTACCGGGCATGGGCGTCAGTCCGGTCGAAAACAAAGCCCGGAGGCAGTGGCCGCCGCAATTTGCGCAAACGTGCCAGCGCTCGTTCGCGGCTCCGGTCCCGGCTCACTTCGAACGCCCGCCCCTGCGCGACGCGAATCTCGATCTGGTCGCCCTCTTTCAATTCCAGCGCCTTGACCACCGTCGCGGGCAAGCGCACAGCCAAACTGTTTCCCCACTTGGCAACCTGCATCGATGCCTCCAAGGATATACATTTGTAATTGTATATCTGCCGCGATGCAAGAGCAAGCCGCGTTTCGATGCTGGTTCTAAAATTCGACGGAAATCTAGAAGGGAGCGTGCCCGCGCTCCCTTCTAGATTTGGTTTTTAACTGATGACACTGGTGGGCTGGTTAGCGTTACTTGCTCGATCCGGCCTGCATGCCGTTGCTGGCATCGGCGAGCTCGAGGGCAAACTTCTTGCCTTCGAAGCGGGCCCCAGCCAGAGACTTGGTTCCATCGCCGTTGTTGTTGACCACCGCGGCGTTGCTCGCGGCCGCGGAATTCAGATCCACAATCTTGGCCTGCGCCTTGGCGCAAACAGTTTTGCCTTGCATGATGCTGACTTCAACATCTGGGCCAGCCCCGTCCCATACCAGCTTGTAATCGCCGGGCTTCAGCTTGGTTCCGTTAACGGTGGCGGGATTGTCCAAATGCAGGTTGGCTTTGGTTGCCGCAAATACGCTCGAGGCCAGCAGCAGAGCCAACCCCAGTACCAGACTTTTTGAAACGGTCGCGAATTTCATGGCTGCTCCTTAGATTTTTCTTTCCCGAAATCACGTCGGGAAACGGTTGGGGCGGCCCGGGCTCGCGACCAGCGCGAGAAAACTGTTGCGTTTCCCCGCGAATCGCATAGAATGCTGCCGCCGGGGTCGGACAGACAAGTTTTGACCCACAAGTCACAACTTGCGCTGCCGCGCTGGGGGTTTTCTCAACTGGGCCGCCAAACCGAGCGTGAGAGAATCCCCAACCCCCGCAAAAACATCACTTCAATACTTTAGCTATCGCCAACTCGATCTCTAGCCAGCGCCACCTCTACGCCGGCGCTTCATCCACTCTGATTAGCTACGAAAGTACCGCTCTGAAAGTTCCGTTGCGCGGTGGTTCTGATCACATTTGCTTGGACGAGGTACACATCGTTCAGGTAGCAAAAGATTTCTCTAATTCGCTTTGCAGAAGGAACAACACTTTGTGTTCTGTGTGAGAGATGTTTCAGGGAGGCCAGGGAGGCTAGGGTGCGCAACGATCGTCAAGACCTACAGCGCGGCATGAGGCCGCGCCGTTCCAAAACCTGTACAGAAATAAGCTGTACAGCAGGGTTTTGAGTAACGCCTAATCCGCGTCGCCGTGCTGTCGGCTTACGGAAAATATCTCTGCTTGAGTTTTTTCGAAGGGATAGATGTGTACCATCCAGTTTAAGACCACTGGATGGAAGGTCCCGCCGGCCGCGTCGCAAGCTTCCTGCGTGATGATAGACCCGCGCAAACCAAACTTCGGATGCGGCCCCAGCCCTTCTCCTCGCTGATCGGGCGGCGCCGCGCAGAAGTTTACGTGCTCGTGCCACTGCGCCACGCTGAGCGGAACACGCTCGTCCAGCTGATCTTCTCCAAAGCGCTTCGGCGCGGTGTACATTACGCCGATGAGCTTGTAGTCGTCGCCGTGTTTTTCGTAAAGCAGCGACGTCGGGTGTTCCGGATTGAAGCGGAAAGCCGCTTCCATGGCGTAGCCGTAGTTGGTGAAGTGATACATCTTCTGCGGGACGTTGGGCAGAAAAATCTTAAAGCCCTCAGCCAGCGCAACGTGGTAGTCGGTGTATTTTTCTGCGGCTTTGCGCGCCTCTTCCACAAGCTGCTGGGCGCGTGCAGCGTCACCCGGCTTGGGCGTGCGCAGGGCGGTCATCTTCATGTGCGGGCCCATATCCATGTGGCCTTCCATGGAGTTCATGGCGTGCGCACTGGCCTCGCTGTCGACATCTTTATCCTTGTCGCCGCTCATCCCCTTCATGTTCGACATATCGTGTCCCGACATATCCATGCCGGGCATGGACGGGGGTTGCTGCCCGCTTGCGGGCGCGCTGCTCGATGGGGACGTCTGCGTCTGTCCCCATGCGATGCTGCAGATCAGGATGGCGGTGAAAAGCACGATTCGATTGCGCATAGTAATTCTCCCTTACGATCTTGTCTGATATTAACCCTGCCGCAGGACGAATGCTTTCCGCAAGAGTGCGGCGGTTACTCACGATTACAGAGGTAATCAGGGCGCGCGCAGATCGGAAACGAAATCTGACGCTCTCAGGTTTCCGCGTTGGCGGTGCAGCGCACTTTCTGTTACATCTAACTGCTCGATGCTTTGAATACGATCTTCCTGAAATGATCTTCCTGACATGACCTTGGAATTTGCCGTCTTTCTATTTGTTGCGGGCGCGCTGGGCGGCGCCTTGAACGCCGTGGCTGGAGGCGGCAGCTTTATCGCGTTTCCGGCGCTGCTATTCACGGGCGTGCCTCCCATTCCGGCGAATGCCACGAACACGATCGCGCTGTGGACCGCGGCCGCCGCCAGCGGCGGCGCCTACCGCGAGCGCCTGGACGTTCCACGGCGCGTGATGATTCCTCTCCTTGCCGTGAGCCTGATTGGCGGACTCGGCGGGGCGCTGCTGTTGTTAAAGACTCCGGCTCACACGTTTATGCGGGTGCTCCCGTGGCTGACGCTGGGCGCGACCCTGCTGTTCGCCTTCGGCAAGAAACTGGCCGGCGGGCGCGCGTCCGTTCTCGAACATAAGGCGACTGGTGCGGCCCTCGTCGGGGCTACGCTGTTTCAGTTAGTAGTTGCCGTGTATGGCGGCTACTTTGGTGGTGGCATGGGAATTGTGATGCTGGCCATGCTCGCCGTGCTCGGCATGACGGACGTCCACGCCATGAACGCCTTGAAAAGTGTAATGGCATTTGTAATCAATGGCGTCGCCGTGGTGACGTTCATCGTGGCGCGCGCGGTGTACTGGAAACACGGCATCATCATGATAGCCGGAGGAATCCTGGGCGGATACGTGGGCGCACACTACGCGCTCAAACTGCCGCAGTCCTGGATTCGAGTATTCGTTGTCCTGACGGGTGCGGGAATGACCGTTTATTTCTTCTGGAAGTCGTACTGAAGAAAAGGGGCTGAAGAAAACCGCCACGGATTTCACGGATATTCACTGATCAAAATCCCAAGAACGGTTTAGGTTTTTATCCGCGGAAATCCGTGCAGATCCGTGGCCAACGCTTTACTGCACCGGCTCAGAAACGTGCTCGTGGACGATGAGCCATTGACCGTCCTCGTTCTCGAAGACTACGGTCCAGCGAAAATTGCCCATCTCAACCTTTCCGGCGGTACTCGTCATTTGTTCTTTCACCGTCGCCGTGGCCCACACCAGGTCTCCGTGGGGATGAACTTGAACGTCGTCGTTGACGTCGAACTTCGCGCTCTTGTAGGCCGCAACCAAGCCCTGCGCACCCTTCGAGTATTCATCCCAACTGTTGTACTTGAGAGGTGCAATGTCGAAGAAAACGTGGGGGCCGGTGGCGTAGTATTTCGCGACGTTGCTGGGATTGAGAGTCGACCATCCGTCCCATATTTTCTGCAGATAAGCTTTGTCGGGAGCAGGACCAGCAGCCTTCTTCATAGGAGACTTCTTCATCTGTGAAAAGCCGGACAGAGTCACGGCGAGCAGGCACACGGAAACGGTGAGAAAACGCTTCATGCTTGGGTTCCTCCGTTGGGTTCTTTCGTTGGGTTACTTCGAAGATTCGGCGGAATTCTCGCATAGCCGTGGTAAAAGCACAAAGCGATCTAAGAGGATCCAAGAAACACAGCGGAATCTTCGCACACGCTTTTGTTTGACCGATTTCCACAGCACACGTTAGAATGGTTGAGTTTGCCTGTACTGGCCGACCCGTTCTGGGGACGCCTGCCTTGGCTGCAGAAGCGCCGAGGCGGAAAAACACAGCAAGCATAGGAATCGGCAGGCATCTGGGTTACGCCCGTGTGCGCCGTGGGTCGGGCTGGAAAAGTCCCGCTTGAAGATTTCGGCTGAATTTCGCGATATTTGATTCACGACATTTGATGGAGGCACAGCGTATGTACGCGGTTATCCGCGCCGGTGGAAAGCAGTACCGGGTGGCGCCCGGCGATGTGGTTCGAGTGGAAAAAATTGTCACCGGCACCGACGGCCTGGTGGAGTTTCCGGTGCTGGCGGTTTCCAGCGAAGAGGGCAACGTGGCCACGCAGTCGGATGCGCTTGTAACTGGCCAGGTCATGGAAGAAGGCCGTGGCGCGAAGATCCTGGTCTTCCACTACAAGCGCAAGAAACAATACAAGAAGCTGCGCGGACATCGGCAGTCTTATACTGCCGTTCGGATCACCGAGATCACAGTGGGCGGTCAGAGCTTCAAAGCTCCGGAACTTCCGAAGAAAGAACCGAAAGTGAAGAAGGTGAAGGCAGAAGAGACGGAAGCGCACGAGGCGGAAGCGACTGCGAAGAAGAGTTCGGCCAAGAAAAAAACTGCGCCGAAGAAAGCTGCCAAGAAGTCGTCCGCGAAAAAGAAATAAAACCGAGACGGAT
>Ga0302326_10024428_pt1 | contig 12284 bp, 11 predicted proteins | sample Palsa_T0_3_FD_202264 | JGI IMG/M metagenome (GOLD analysis project Ga0302326, IMG submission 202264) | Peat permafrost microbial communities from Stordalen Mire near Abisko, Sweden - Palsa_T0_3 | ecosystem: Environmental > Terrestrial > Soil > Palsa > Peat permafrost | place: Sweden: Abisko...
GTCGCCAACGGCGGTATCTATTTATGGAAGGATGGCCGCCAGAACTGGGATACGATGACGGCCGTCTTTGACTACGGCCCGCTTGACGATCTTACGAAGGGCTTCCAGGTGCAGTATTCCTCGCGCTTTACCAACTCCGCTGGCGGAGTGAAGGAGCTCTATTACTCGAATGGCGGCATGATTGACATGGACAAGCAGCGAGTTACCCCTGAAGGCGGCCTACAGGCTAAAGAGGCTGCAGCAATGGGGCTCAAGGCTAACCTGTTGCCCAGCTTTTCGCTTGTGGAGCACGCGGAGTCCGTATCGAGCGGAGCTGACACGGGCGGCGACCTTCAGACCTTTGCGAATATGCGCAACTGGATGGAATGTGTTCGTTCGCGCAAGACGCCCAATGCCTCGATTGAAGCCGGCTACAGCCACTCGATCGCGCTCTGCATGAACGTTGCAGCGATCCAGACAGGCGAGAAGGTCACCTTCGATGACAAGACGCAGCAGGTCATCGCGGGAGGCAAGGTCTATGCCTAAATTGATCGCGCTGAGTTGCCTGGCAGCAGCATTTGGGATGGCGGCGAGCGCTTTCGCCGCCGCAGCCAGCAAGGGCGTTCAGGTTGTGGCCGATGAGGCTCACAGGCGCGTCGATATTACTATCGACGGCAAGCCATTCACTTCGTACATATGGCCCACTTTGTTGAAGAAGCCGGTTCTCTACCCGCTCATCACCGAAGGTGGCATTACTGTGACCCGCGGCTATCCACTCGAACCTCGGTCAAATGAACGCGTCGATCATCCGCACCATGCCGGGCTCTGGTTTAACTACGGCAACGTCAATGGCTTTGATTTCTGGAACAATTCCGATGCAATAAAGCCGGAAAACCGTTCGAAGATGGGGACTATCCTTCAGACCAGGATCGTATCGACCAAGAGCGGAGCTGATCGCGGCGAACTTGTCGTCGAGTCAGTGTGGGTCACCGGTGAGGATCAGAGGATTCTTAGCGAAACCACGCGCTACATCTTTCTGCGCAGGGGCAGTGCACGATTCATTGATGAGGCTGTAACGCTCAAGGCGCTGGATCGTGCTGTCTTTCACGACGACAAGGAAGGGCTGCTGGGAATGCGGGTCGCACGGTGGCTCGAATCGCCGCAAGAGAAAGGCGGCACATTCATGGATGCAAACGGAAATCCTACTCAAGTGGATGCCGCTCCGGCTGGGCCGAATCCTGCTACCGGCGTCTATCTCACCAGCGAAGGCGCAAGAGGAGATGCGGCGTGGGGAACTCGCGGCAGGTGGTGTTCCCTTACCGGACATTCCGACGGTCATACGGTCACCATCGCTATCTTTGACCAGCCGGGCAATCCCGGTTATCCGACCTACTGGCATGCGCGCGGCTATGGTTTGTTTGCGGCCAATCCACTGGGCCGCAGCATTTTCGATCCGAAACAGCCTGCCTTCAATTACACACTTGAGAAAGGCAATTCGGTCACGTTCAGCTATCGCATTGCGCTATATTCCCACGCTGCAACTACAACGGAGCTGGATCGCGAAGCGGAGGCGTTCGCGACTGAATCAAGGTAACCGCTACTTGGCCGCGCAGTCCTTGCGCCCGGTGTCGGCGACGCTGGCAATCAACCACTTTCCATCCACGCGGACAAGATTGAATAAGTCGGTTCCGCAGTGGTCCACCTTGCCGTCCACAAGAAACTCGAACGGAGCCCACACCACGGCCAGATCGCTATCGATCCGCACCAGCGGATCATGAATTCGCTCCTCGATGTGCGTCGTTCCTGGTCTTCCGACGCGGTCGGCAAACGCTTCAAAGGTCATCTGAGTGGGCTTGCCATCCCGCATGAGCACCATGGCGCCGCCGGGCAGCACTGGGGCCTTCATCGCTGCCGCGTCGCGTTTCGTCATGCCTGCAAAGAGTGCGTTTACCGGAGCCAGAACTGCTTGTTGGTCCGCTGGCTCTTGCGCCTGGACTTGCGTTGCGGCGGCGTGCAGAGAGGCAGGGAACGAACCAGCAGCGGTTGCTCCGGCAATCAAGAAAATCATACCCAATCGACGAAAGTTGTTCATGGCTCCCAATTCTAACCTGCGCGATTGACTGGGCCAGCTGGTCACAGCAGTGCAGGTAGTCTAATTTATAGTGTCTTCACAGGATCCAGTCCACTGGAAAAGAGGCCGGAATGCATCGAGTCGTGAAATTAGCGCGTCTAGCATTATTTAGCACAATCATTGCGGGTCTCGTCCCGTCTGCGTGGGCACAGGGCAGGCCGCAGGACGCCGCCACAATAGCCCGCCGCAACGCCATTGAAAAGGAACTTGAGTCGATTGCGATTATTGAGCGCAAGGTGATGGTGCCCATGCGCGATGGCAAGCGCATGCAGGCGGACATTTACAGGCCCAAGGACGAATCGAAGAAATACCCCATCATCTTTTCCCGCACGCCGTACAACTTCAATTATTGGGATGTGGAACTGGGTGCGCCGCGCGATATGTCAGTCGAACTGGAGGCGGTAAAACATGGCTACGCCTATATCGAGATGAATGAGCGTGGGCGATATTTCTCTGAAGGCGACTACGACATTCTCGGAGTTCCACTTACTGACTCCGACGATGAGCTTGATTGGATGGGCGCACAACCGTGGTCAGCGGATAGGGTCGGTCTCATTGGCTGCTCCTCCACGGCGGAATGGCAGTTAGCCGTGGCGTCACGCGGTAACAAGGCGCTTGCTACCTTTATCCCGGAGAGCTTTGGCGCGGGCGTGGGCCGCGTCGGTCCATATTACGAGCAGGGCAACTGGTTCCGTGGCGGCGCGGTGCAAATGCTTTTTGCCTCATGGCTCTACGACTATGGCTTGCAAACGAACGAGGGCCGGCCAAACTTTCCGCCAGGCATGTCGCAGCAGGCCCTAGTTACAGCGGCCAAGTCCTACGATCTATCTGCGCATCCACCTACGGTCGACTGGTCCAAGGCTCTGCAGCACCTGCCGGAGAAAGATATTCTCGGGGCGGTCGGCAGTCAGCAAGGCATCTATGCAGACAGAACTCCTTCGGGCAAGCCGGGCATGATCGTTCGCACCCCCAACGACCCATCCTGGTATCAGGGCGGCCTGTGGAACGACAGCATGCGCATCAACGTGCCGGGTTTCTGGTTTATGACTTGGTATGACATCAGTGTTGCTCCTAACCTTGCTGCATACAATTACGTTCGCAAGACCGCCAGCCCCGCCGTCGCAAATGAGCAGTACGCAATTATTGCGCCGGTGCCTCACTGCAGCTACAAGCGCGCTGCGGAACATACCATGGTCGGCGAGCGCGATTTGGGCGATGCACGCCTGGATTACGATGCGCTCACGTTCGGTTGGTTTGACCATTTCCTCAAGGGACAGGACAACGATGCCCTCACCAAGAACCCGAAGGTTCGCTACTACACGATGGGCAGCAACAAGTGGCAGTCATCCGACACCTGGCCTCCGGAAGGCGCAAAGCCTGTCACTTATTACCTGGCCAGCAGCGGCCGCGCCAATTCGCTCAACGGAGATGGCGCTTTGCTTGCAGCGCCGGAGCCTAAAGACGCAGCGGATAAATTTGTCTACGATCCTATGAATCCAGTTCCCACCCACGGTGGAGGCTTCTGCTGCATGGGGGCTGACTACAAGGCAGGCGCACTTGACCAACGCGGTCTCGAAACTCGCTCCGATATCCTCGTCTACAGTACCGGCCCACTCAAGGAAGGCATCGAGGTCAGCGGGCCCATCGACGTTACTCTCTATGTGTCAAGTGACGCGAAGGACACCGATTTTACGGTGAAACTGATCGAAGTTCTGCCCGACGGAACTGCGTACAACATTGATGAGAATATTCAGCGAGTACGCTACCGCGAAGGGTACGACAAGCCGCCCGTGTGGATGGAGAAGGACAAGGTCTACAAAGTCACACTTCAGCCCATGCAAACCAGCAACTACTTCGCCGCTGGACACCAGTTGCGCATTGAAGTGAGCAGCAGCAACTTCCCACGCTATGACCGCAACCTCAACACTGGCGGCGACAATTATAGCGAGTCGCAAAGCATAGTGGCCCACAACGAAGTCCATCATTCAGCACAATATCCTTCCAGCATCACGCTAAGCGTTGTGAAGAAATAATCTCCGTTAAAGAGCAGGGAAGGATTAGCTGATGTGAGCGAACGTTGGCATCTGGGGGCGAATGAGTCTTTTCGCGGCTGTGCGACTTCTAATATTGAGAGGAGGGTCGTCTATGGAAAAGCGCAAGCTGGGATCTGCCGGGCCTGAAGTGCCGGTGATTTGTCTGGGTGGAAATGTCTACGGGTGGACGCTGCCGGAGGCGGAGACTTTTCGGCAGTTGGACGCGGCGCTTGATGCCGGGCTGAACTTTGTGGATACCGCGGATGTGTATTCGCGATGGGTTCCGGGGCATAAGGGCGGAGAGTCGGAGACGATTATCGGCAAGTGGTTTGCGAAGACTGGAAAACGCAAGAACGTTATTTTGGCGACCAAGGTCGGCATGGATCTTGGAGACGGCAAACAGGGTCTGAAAGCGGCGTACATCCGGCAGGCTGTCGAGGACTCGCTGCAGAGATTGCAGACCGACTATATCGATGTGTATCAAGCGCATAAGGACGATGCTGAGACGCCTCTCGAGGAAACTCTGGGCGCCTTCGACGAACTTGTGAAGCAAGGGAAGGTCCGGTATATCGGCGCGTCGAATTACACTGGAGCGCGCTTGGCGGAGGCGCTTGAGACCAGCCGGAAGAATGGCTTCGCGAGCTATGTCTCGCTGCAGCCGCACTACAACCTGGTAGAGCGCGACCCATTTGAGACGGACCTGTTGCCGGTCGTGGAGAAGCATCAGGTGGGTGTGATTCCATACTTTTCGTTGGCATCTGGTTTTCTTACAGGCAAGTATCGCGGCCAAAAGGATACAGAGAATGTCGCACGCGGGCCTATGGTGCAAAAGTACCTGAATGACTGGGGATTTGGTGTGGTTGCGGCGCTGGACGAAGTGGCGAATGCGCATGGATCAACTCCGGCGCGCGTGGCACTGGCCTGGCTGATTGCGCAACCGGGAATTACTGCTCCGATCGCCAGTGCGACGAATGAAAAGCAGCTAGCCGATCTGGCTGAAGCGGCGAAGCTGAAGCTGGATGCCGAGTCAATCCGGAAGCTGGATGAAGTCAGCGTTCCCAGGGTTACGACGGAGGCTTCTGCCGGGTAACAGCGTCTGGTTTAGCCGTTTTTTGCGTCAACGAATGCGTACGCCACGTGGGGCGTACGCATTCCAAGGTGCTGGCGACAGGAAACATCATCCAAAGAAGGGAGTGGTCAATTTGAATCGACGGCGCTTCAGCGCTTTTTTGGCCATGGTCGGAGCGGGTATAGGCAAACATGTCTTGGCATCGGATACTGCTCCGGAAGTCCTCCGTCTTTCACAAAACGGATGGATGCCCAACAATCAGAAGCTGCCGGTGCTGCTCTATCGGAGTGTGTTTGCCGCGCATGGGGCAGATATGGCTTCAGCAATGGAGGCCGCCTTCGAGCGAAACGGCTGGCCGCCGCAGTGGCGGAACGGAGTATACGACTTTCACCATTATCACTCCACAGCTCATGAGGTGCTTGGCTTCGCGGGCGGATGGGGCCGTCTAATGCTTGGCGGTGAAGGCGGGCACGAGCTGACCGTGAAGGCGGGAGACGTTGCCGTGCTTCCAGCGGGCACCGGGCACTGCCGGCTCGACGCCAGCTCAGACTTCCTTGTGGTCGGGGCATATCCTGCCGGCGAGACTTGGGACATATGCAGAACGGCGCCGGATGCGGCGACTCTCGAACGGATGAAGAGAGTAGCGTTTCCAGCGTCTGACCCAATTACCGGGCGAGGTGGTGCGCTGGTAAGAGAATGGCGGACTGCATAGTATCGGCCGAGTTTTTTCACGATCCAACGATTAATTATGCTAGCGTTTTCGCAGTCGCAGTGATTCCCAGCTTCCGTCCGCGGTCCAGCCCCCGTCAACGGCAAGGGCATGGCCGTTGATGAAGCCGCTTTCGCCGCCGTCAGCAAGAAAGGCTATGGCTCGGGCGATATCGTCAGGTGTGGCAAAACGGGCCATCGGGACGCGGTGTGTGATGTCGGCATCGCTGTAGCTTCCGCCAGCCTGATCGGCAACATCCATTTCAGTCTTCACCCAGCCGGGGCAAACGGCATTGACGCGTACTCCGCGACCTCCCCATTCGGCGGCAAGCGTGCGTGTAAGACCGATCAACCCGTGCTTTGAGGCATTGTAGGCTGCCCTGTCCGCGATACCCACCAGCCCTGCAACAGAAGCGACGTTGACAATTGAACCTTTGCCCGCTTTGAGCATCTGCTCTCCGAAGATCTTTGCCAGCAGGAATGGAGCAACCAGATTGACCTCAAGGACGCGGCGATAGTCGATGACAGCGGTGTCTTCCGCAGGACAAATCAGGCTGACTCCAGCATTGTTCACAAGCACGTCAACCTGTCCGTAGAAACCGAGAACTTGATGCGCGAAATGCTCGACGGCAGCTTCATCCGTGATATCGCCGACGGAGGCCATCACTTCTCCGCCCTTCGCTTCAATGGCTTTTACTGTCTCTGCTGAGTAAGACAGATCGATGATGGCAAGCTTGTATCCTCGCTCGGCAAGGAGCTCCGCCACTCGCCGGCCGATCCCCTGTGTTCCTCCGGTAATCACCGCAACATCTTTGCTCCTGCTCATCTTTTCTCTGCCTCCTCGACATGGTCGCAAATTTAGGGGCGAGATGAAAAGGCATACTGAACGATTCGTTCGTGCCCTACTACAGAACCATGAACCTTGGCAATGGCAACTGGCAGGAAATGTTCACTTTTGCACAAGATGCATCGTTACTGATAAGATTCTCCCTGTAGAGTTGACTGCGAATTACTCAATAAAAATCCGAAAAGTGCGGGAAGTATGTCAGCGACTTCACCCATATATATTTCGGCGAGTCAAGGTTGGAGTAGCCTAGCGGCTCTATTCCAACAGGCGCCCTCCAGCGCCCCGACCAGCATTTTCTCACCGGCTGGAACTCCAGCGCATTCTGCCTTTACCCTTTCGATGCTAGTGCTCAGTATCACGCTGGCCATCTTTCTGGTGGTCGCGGGACTTCTGTTGTACGTACTTCTGCGATACCGACATCGCTCCTCAGCGATGTTGTCGGTGCAGGAACCGGCACAGATTTACGGCAGCAACCAGATCGAACTCTCGTGGACGGTGATACCTGCACTGATCGCGGTGGTTCTGTTTCTCGCTACGGCGCGAGTCATCTTCTCTACCGAATCAGCGCCGAAGCCTGTCAACGCGCTTGATGTTACCGTGATCGGCCATCAATTCTGGTGGGAGTATCGCTATCCGAAGCTGGGCGTTGTTACCGCGAATGAACTCCATGTGCCGGTGAGTGGGCCGAGCGGCGCGGGACAGTCGATTCCAACCTACCTTACGATGTCTTCGGCAGACACGGATCATAGCTTCTGGGTTCCTCGTCTTGCAGGCAAGACGGATTTGATTCCCAACAAGGTCAACACCATGTGGATTGATCCGCAGGCACCGGGGCTTTACCTGGGGCAGTGCGCGCAGTACTGCGGCACGCAACATGCCAAGATGCTGCTGCGGGTGTATGCGGATACTCCGGCCGAGTTTGCCGCATGGATAGCCCGGCAGCAGAAGCCGGCGGCCGAGGACCAGACCGCCGCGGAGGGCCGCGCGGTATTTCAACACAATGCCTGCATAAACTGTCACACCGTGGCGGGGACAGTCGCGACAGGGAGATTTGGTCCTGACCTTACGCATGTAGCCAGTCGCGACACAATCGCATCGGGGGCCGTGCCCAATACTGCCGCGAATATTCGTGCTTTTGTCAACAATCCAGCGTACTTCAAGCCCGGTGCGCTCATGCCTCCAATGCATCTGAACGATCACGATCTCGATGCTGTTACTACTTACCTGACGACTTTGAAATAGGAAGACAAAGGGAGGAGCAGCGTGGCAACACAAACTCCGACGCAAGCGGTCCTGGATAAGACGGCTCAGTCGAAGCCGCGTCGCCTGTGGCTTGACACGGTGCATGAGTGGTTGACGACCGTCGATCATAAGAAGATTGGGCAAATGTATATAGGCTATGCGCTTGTATTTCTTCTCGTGGCGGGTCTTGAAGCATTGCTGATGCGCATTCAGCTTGCCATTCCGAACAATACTTTCGTCTCGCCACAGGTCTTCAACCGCCTATTTACGATGCATGGCACGACTATGGTCTTCTTCGTCGGCATGCCCATCCTTTTCGGTTTTGGAAATTACCTTATTCCGTTGATGATTGGCGCGCGGGATATGGCGTTTCCGCGCTTGAATGCCTTCAGCTTCTGGATATCCGCATTCGGCGGAATACTGCTCTATTTCAGCTATCTTGGTGGCGATGGCCTATACGGTGCGGGCAGCGCGCCCGATGTCGGCTGGTTTGCTTATGCGCCGCTAACAGCTCGCGTTTTCTCGCCCGGCCATAGCACGGATTATTGGACGCTGTCCCTTTTGCTGAGCGGAATTGGAACCATCGGCACGGCGCTGAACATTGTAGCAACTACCATCTGCATGCGGTGCCCTGGCATGAAGCTCAATAAGATGCCGTTGCTGGTGTGGCTCTACCTGGTGACCTCGCTGATGGTATTTGTCGCGGTAAGTCCACTTACGGCGGCACAAATCATGCTGTTGCTTGATCGTTACCTTGGCTCGCACTTTTTCGATACGCAGGCTGGCGGATCGGCTCTGCTATGGATGCATTTCTTCTGGATCTTCGGCCATCCCGAGGTTTACATCCTGGTGCTGCCGGCGTTCGGCTTCGCCAGCGAGATCATTCCGGTCTTCTCGCGCAAGGCCATCTTCGGCTATCCGGCAATGGTGGCTGCAACCATCGGCATTGGCTTCATCAGCCTCAGCGTCTGGGCTCATCATATGTTCACGGTTGGGCTGGGAGCATGGGGCAACACCTTCTTCACCTTTGCGACCATGATTATCTCGGTGCCAACGGGCATCAAGATTTTCAATTGGCTGGCCACGCTGTGGGGTGGCCGGATTCACCTGGTAGTGCCGATGCTGTTTGCGGTTGGCTTTCTGTTTCAGTTTCTGATTGCCGGACTCACCGGCATCATGCTGTCGGCCGCACCTTTCGATTGGCAACTGGGTAACTCGTATTTCGTCGTCGCACATTTTCACTATGTGCTGGTAGGCGCGATTCTATTCATGATCTTTGCCGCCTCTTACTATTGGTACCCGAAGATGACTGGCCGCATGATGAGCGAGAAGCTAGGGAAGTGGCACTTCTGGCTCTTTCTGATCGGATTCCATCTTACTTTCGATTTCATGCACATTCCCGGAATACTAGGCATGCCAAGGCGCATCTATACCTACGAAGCAGATCGCGGCTGGATGATCTTGAACATGATCGTATCCAGCGGCGCGGTTTTTCAGACCATTGGATCCCTGATATTCGTCTACAACCTGATCCGGTCGTACTTCAACGGAGAGATCGCTGGACCTGACCCGTGGGATGCCTGGACGCTGGAGTGGACGACAACTTCACCACCGCCTGTATACAACTTCGCGACGACTCCAAGCGTGGAAAGCCGCCGCCCCCTGTGGGATCTGAAGCATCCGGAAGATCCCGACAGCAGCTACGAGTAGAAGCGCGGAGAGAGAGAACGGAATGTCTTTGAGCGAAGCCGCTGTAATTCCACATAGTTCGAACGAGCCATGGAAGCTGCCTTCGCGCGGGGTCGTGGGCATGGTTTGCCTCATCATAGCTGAGGCCGCAATCTTCATTATCTTCGTTGTCGCCTATGTTTTCTATCTCGGCAAGAGCCTGACCGGCCCCATGCCGCGCGATGTGCTTGAATTGCCCGTCGTCAGCACCATCTGCCTGCTATCGAGCAGCATTACGGTGCATATGGCAGTGCATACGCTGCAACACGGCAAGCGCAGCGCATGCTCTCTATGGCTCGCTCTCACGGTGTTGCTTGGGAGCATCTTTCTCGCGGGTACTGCGCGTGAGTGGTATCAACTGATCTATCACGATGGGTTGACTCTCCAGACGAACCTCTTCGGGACGACGTTTTATTCTCTGGTTGGCCTACATGCGACGCACGTAGTTGTGGGCCTATTTCTGTTGTCGCTGGCATTGCTCTTTTCACTGCGCGGACAGGTGACAACCACCCATGCCGCACGCTTGGAAGTGCTGTCTCTCTATTGGCATTTTGTTGACGGAGTATGGGTAGTTGTCTTTCTGGTGGTCTATGTCTTTGGCAGGTAGATGAGAGACCGGCAGATAATTCAGATTGAGTACGGAGGCGCCATGCACAGCGATCCAGATGTCAGCGAAGCCCATACTGAACCCGGTGTGGTCCTGCTTCCCTCGCCAACGGTGTGGCCCATGGTGATGGCTCTTGGCATCTCACTGGTCCTTGCGGGAATGGTGACAAATCTGGGCGTAGGTGTTCTCGGAATTTTGCTTGCTGTGGCTGGCAGCGTCGGATGGTTTATTCAGGTGTTGCCGCATGAGCAGCACGAGGCAGTCGCGGTGCGTACGGAGGCTATACAGATCGCGACTACTCGGACCTCGGTTCGCTATCTTGCAGCAAGCCAGATAAGACGCAAAATTCTTCCTATCGAGACGTTTCGCGTTACGACCGGTATTAAAGGCGGCATTGCCGGCGGCATTGCAATGACGATTCCGGCCGCAGTCTTCAGCGTGCTTCGCTACCACAGCATTTGGTACGCAACGAATCTGTTGGCCGCCGGCGGCTTTGTCAGCTGGGCTGGAGCCAGCGACGCATTCCTGAGCGAATTTCATATGCAGGGATTGTTGGCGGCGCTTGCCATCCACTGCGTCACATCGCTGCTTGTTGGGCTTCTGTATGGCGCAATGTTGCAGATGTTTCCCCGATACCCAATACTTACGGCGGGCTTCATGGCGCCGCTTTTGTTTACGGGGATTTTATATTCGGCACTGGGCATTGTGAGCCCTATTCTCAACCAGCGTATCGACTGGTTCTGGTTCGTGATCTCGCAGATATTCTTTGGGCTGGTATGTGGTTTTGTGGTGAACCTTCATGCCAAGGTTCGTACGCCGCAGTTTCAGGCGCTGCCATTCGCAATCCGTGCAGGCATCCATACTGACCTCGGGCAACGGCTGGTAGAAGACGAGACTGAGCGCAATCTGCAAGGTGAGTCGCGCAAGGAAGAAGACGCAGAAAGACGAGAGAAACCTGAATGAATCTGCGTTGGCTAAGCGTACCGATTCTGGCACTCTCGCTTGCTGGCGCGGGATGCGACGATGCGCCCGGAAGACCAAAGGATGAGGCGATGCGGCCACAGCAGGTGCTGGATTTTCCAACGCTGTATGCGCAGAACTGCGCTGCATGTCACGGTGAACAGGGAAAAAACGGAGCAGCCATCTCACTGGCCAATCCGGTGTATCTAGCCACGGCAGGCGCGGCTAATCTACAGCGCGTTACCGCTTCGGGAGTGAATGGAACGATGATGCCTGGTTTTGGCAGCTCTGCAGGCGGAATGCTCACGGATCAGCAGATCGGAGTGCTGGCTCAAGGGATGATAGATGCCTGGGGCAAACCGGCCGCGCCTTCTGCCCTGACGCCACCTTCGTATGCAAGTAGCTTGAGAGGCGACTCAGCACGAGGTGAAAAGGCATTCGTAGTCTTTTGCGCACGATGCCACGGCGCGGACGGAACAGGAGCTAGTTCGGGCAAAAAACATACTGGCTCGCTGGTTGATCCGGCTTATCTTTCTATGATCAGTGATCAGGGACTGCGGAGCTTGATTGTCGCAGGCCAGCCGGAGCAGGGTATGCCGGATTGGCGCTCTGATATGAGTGGCTCCGAACCCAGCGCAGCGACCGGGCAAGGGATTAACGACCAGGAGATTACCGATATTATCGCGTGGCTGGCTGCACGTCGGATTGCAACACCGGGCCAGCCTTATCCCATACACCCTTAGGCGGCGACGGAGACCAGAATGAGCGAAGTTCAAAATCATCTCGGCGAATCGAACAGCAATGAACAATCGCCTGACTTATCGTCTGAAGCGAAAGCGGCTGCGCATTCGCGAAGAACGTTTTTGTTCAAGCTTTCGTTGCTGCTGAATGCTGCCGTGGGAACTGTGCTCGCGGTGCCGATTGCGGGTTATCTACTGGGGCCGGCAATGAAGAAAGCTTCAAGCGTCGGTGCGTGGATA
>Ga0302326_10024433_pt1 | contig 12284 bp, 9 predicted proteins | sample Palsa_T0_3_FD_202264 | JGI IMG/M metagenome (GOLD analysis project Ga0302326, IMG submission 202264) | Peat permafrost microbial communities from Stordalen Mire near Abisko, Sweden - Palsa_T0_3 | ecosystem: Environmental > Terrestrial > Soil > Palsa > Peat permafrost | place: Sweden: Abisko...
GCGGCCACCGAGCTTGGTGACGATCACCAGTCCCGCGGGGTACGGGTGCAGGGCGCGGCGGATGATCTGGTTGGTGACGTGCGGGCCGTAGAAGTCGGCCGTGTCGATATGGTTCACGCCGGCCGCGGCCGCCTCGCGGAGGATAGCGACGGCAACGTCCGGGTCCTTGGGCGGCCCCCACACGCCGGGGCCGGATAGCTTCATCGCGCCGTAGCCTATCCGTTGGACCGTCAGTGACGTGCCGGAGAACGTGAAGCGGCCGCCGAGCCTGGCGTCATTTTTCGTGTTACTCATCGGTTCCTTATTGTGTTGCTCCTTTGGCGGGGGCAGGAAAAGCGGGAATGGAACTCACGCCTGCGCGACTTCCTTCGTGGGCATTTCCCGCAAGGGCAGATGAACCGTAAAGCGTGAGCCCTGGCCGGGGGTGGAGTCGACCTGAATGGTTCCGCCGTGGTCGGTCACGATTCCGTAGCTGATGCTCAGCCCCAGCCCGGTTCCCTGACCCAGCGGCTTGGTCGTGAAGAACGGATCGAAGATGCGGCCGAGAATCGCCGGAGGAATGCCGCATCCGCTGTCGAACACTTCAATTGCCAGATCCGATCCCTCGGCCCGGGTTTGGATGCCGACGGAACCGCCGGGGGACGACGCGTCGATGGCGTTTCCCAGGAGATTCAGGATGACCTGATTGATCTTCGCCGGATAACAGACCAGCGGCGGCACATTGGCGAGCTTCATTTCGATCGTGACGTGCTTTTCCACGGCGCGATTGCGGATGATATTCACAGTCGACTCGATCCCCTTGTTGATATTCACCGCGCTCAAGTCGCTCTCGTCGAGGCGGGCGAAATCGCGCAGGTCGGTCACGATGTGGCGGATTCGATTCAAGCCGTCTTGCGAGCGCACAAGGATTTCCGCGAGATTGTCGAGGGTGTAGTCCAAGTCGATCCGCTTGCTCAGCTCGGCAATCGGATCGAACAGATCGGGATGTTGTTGGATGATGCTGTCGGCGGCGCGGTAAAGTCTCATCATTTGCCCAACGGCGCCGACGTCACGTCTGAGGACGGCGACGTTGTTGCTGACAAACGCCAGCGGATTGTTGATCTCATGGGCGATGCCGGCAACCATCTGCCCGAGGCTGGCGAGTTTCTCCGTCTGGACCATCTGGGCCTGGGCCCGCTTGAGTGTCTGGTGCGCTTCACGTTCGGAACGTGCGGCATCCTCAAGAAGGTGGTTTTGCTGTTGCAGTCGAGCCTCGACGAGCTTGCGCTGCGTGACATCGCGGACGACGGTGCATAACGCCTTGCGGCGGCCGTAGGTGATGACGCCGGCACTGGCTTCGACGGTCACCAGCGAACCATCCTTCCGCCGGTACTCGCGCTCGCCAAAGGCGTGCACTCCGGCAGCGAGAACCTGAGTGAAACGGACGTCCACGTTCTCCCGGTCGTGCCCGACGAAAACGTAGATGCTCATGTTGTGCAGCTCGTCGGCGGTATAGCCGAGGAGTTTCTGGAATGCCGGGTTCGACTCCAGAACCTGCCTGCTGTCGGCATCGACCAGATAAATGCCCTCGGCGGTCTGCTCCACCACGGCCCGATAGCGCTCCTCACTCTGCTTGAGCTTCCGCGCCTGATCGACCAGCTCCATGTTGAGCAGCGTCAGCTCGCGCTTGGTTCGCGACAGCTCGGTATTGCGCTGCACCGCCGCGGCATACGTCGAGAGCAGGAGATTGAGAATCTGCCGCCGATCGGCGGTGATGACATGTGTCGTCCCGTCGAGAACCACTTCCACGGGCGTGGACTCGGCAATGCCGCTGGGCGCGGGATTGGCCAGAATCGACTCCACCCGCGCCAGCAGTTGTGTCGGATCGTAAGGCTTCGTAAGGTAGTAGTCGGCTCCCACCTCCAGGCCGCGGAGCACATCCGACGCCTCCGCCAGGGAGGTCAGCAGGATGACGGGGATATCGCGCAGGTGCGGGTCCTGCTTGATGGCGTGACACATCTCGTAGCCGCCCATGATCGGCATCTCCACATCACTGATGACGAACGTGGGCTTGCACTTCTTTGCGGCGGCGAAGGCCTCCTGGCCATTTTCCGCAACGGTGACGCCATATCCGCACGCTTCGAGCAGATGACGCAGCACATTCGCCTGCGTGGGGCTGTCCTCGACGATCAGGGCCTGCACGTCACGATTTGAATTGCTCAAGAGGTTCCCCCAGTTGCTGCGATTGGTTGACCCACTGCCGATTCCAACATGGTGGCGATGCGATCGAGTGCCAGGACGTATTGGGCGGCCTCCAGTTTGACCGCTTCGCCGGGCATCCCGAAAACCAGACTGCTCTCCAGATCCTGTGCGATGGTAAGGGCGCGGCGTTGCCGCATCAATTTCAATGCTGCGGCGCCGTCTTTTCCCATGCCGGTGAGGAGCACGCCGGCGGAGCAGGCGCCGTAGTGCATGCTGACGGAGGAGAAAAGGTGTGCCACCGACGGCCGCAATCCCGCGTCAGGCTCCTCGAGGCTGAGAACGACGCGCCCATCGGAGGTAACGCCCATGTGAAAGCCATCGGGCGCGAGGTAGGCGTGGCCGGGGAGTGCCGGTTCACCGGCGCCGGCGACGCTGACGCGAAACCCGGTTGTGCTGCCTAGCCAGTCCACCAGTCCCTGCAAAAATCCAGCCGCGATGTGTTGCACGATGAGAATGGGAGCGGGAAAGTCCGGACGCAGCCGCCCCAATATCGTCTGCAGCGCCATCGGCCCTCCGGTGGACGCGCCGATGGCGACAATCTGGGGCCGCGCTGCCTGCGGCAACTGCGTCGCGGGGGTTTCCGGCACGGTGGTCGCGACGGCGCAGCATCCGGAGGCCGCGCGCGCGCGGGGCCACCGCCGAACCATCTTCACCTCCGACATCGCCTTGACTGTCTCAACGAGCTTCCGGACGTCGCGCTCATGGGTCCGATGCCCCGGACCGTGCGGCTTGACCACAATCGCCACCGCCCCGGCTTCGACGGCCTTGAACGTGGTCGCGACCTCTTCGGGGCGCCAACTGGCCGTCACGATTACTACCGGAACGGCCCGAATCTCGATGATTCGCCGCGTCAGATCAAATCCGTTCATTCCCGGCAGATTGATGTCGACGGTCACCAGGTCGGGGGTGCAGCGGGTCATCGCGCGCAGCGCCTCGGCGGCATCGCATGCCGTGCCCACCACTTTGATGCGCGGGTCCGCGCTGAGAACCCCCAGCAGCAGTTCCCGCATGACCGGTGAATCCTCGACAATCAGTACTCTGATTTCCTGATGTTGCATGAGATTCTCAGACCAGCCGCCGGACCGCCTCCAGCAGGTCGCTCTGGTCAAAGCTGCCTTTGACGATGTATGCATTGGCTCCGGCATCCGCGCCGCGCTCTCGATCTTCGCGGGAAGCCAGCGCGGTGACCAGGACCACCGGAAGGTTTCCCAGCCGCTTATGGCGGCGGATCGCGGCGGTGAGATCAAACCCGTTCATTCGCGGCATCTCCACATCGCTGACCACCAGGTCGAATTCCTCCGAGCGAAGAATCGCAAAAGCATCCACTCCATCCACTGCGGTCTTCACACGGTGGCCGGCGCCTTCCAGTATGTTCTTCAGCAGCATCCGCGCCGTAATGGAGTCCTCCACGACCAGGATCGACTTTCGCGGCCTAACCTCCACGGGGGCGGAGATATGCGCGGCAAGCGGCGCCGGCCGGATTCTCATGGCCGACTTCACCAGGTCGGTCACATTCAGAATCGGCACCGCGTGTCCTGATCCGAGCACGGTCGCTCCCGCGATATTCCGGACGCGCTCGAGCGGCTTGCCCAACGGCTTGACCAGCACCTCTTGTTCGCTCAGGACCGCATCCACCCGCATCGCGATTCGCTTGTCGGCAGACTCGACTACGACCGCCGGCATGAATCTGACGCCTTCCCGGCTCGACCGCCGGGGCAAGTCGAGCAGGTCTTCGAGCCGCACCAGGGAAACGGTTTTATTGTCTAAAACGATCATCTCGCGGCCTTCCACCGTCTTCACGTCCTCGGGACGCACGCTGGTAACGCGCTGGACATTTGCGGTGGGGAGCACAAAGACCTGCTGGACGACTTCCACCAGAATTCCGCGAAACGTTGCCAGCGTCAGCGGCAGCAGCAGCCGGAACGACGTGCCCAAACCCGGACGCGTCTCCAGTATGACTCGTCCTCCAAGTTTCTCCACCTTTTCCCGCACAATCGCCAGCCCCAGCCCGCGCCCGGAAATCTCGGTGACGGCCTCGCTGGTCGAAACTTCCGGCTCGAAAATCAGTGCCAGCGCCTGGTGGGCCGGCAATTTCTCCGCCTCGGTTTGGGTCAACATACCGTGCCGCACGGCGGCGGTGCGAACCTTGGCGGCATCGATTCCGCCGCCGTCGTCGGAGATCAGGATCTCAACTTTATTTCCATCCGCCTGGGAGACGGCCAGCTCAATGGTTCCGCAAGCCGGTTTTCCCGCCGTGATTCGCCGCTCGGGCCTCTCAATTCCGTGGTCGATGCTGTTCCGCAGCAGGTGAATCAGCGGGTCCTTGAGATCGTCGAGAATGCGTTTGTCGATCTCGGTCTCGGCACCAAGAATTCGCAACTCCACTTCTTTGCCGATATCTCTGGACAACTCGCGAACGAGTTTTGGAAACACGGCAAACAACGTGGCGAACGGCAGCATCAGCAGGCGCTTGGCTTCATCCAGCAGGCCGTCAACCCGGGCAGCCGTGTTATGCCGATGACGGTCGGCGAGTTTCGAGAAGTTTCGCAGGTGATCCTCGGTGGATTGGATAAGTGACTGATTCCATTCCAGAAACTCCAGGAGTCTTACCGCCAGCGAGACCGGCACGAGGCAGGCGTCAATTTTGTTCATCGATCCGCTCTTCTTCCCGCTGCCGCCGGCGATGAGCTGCCGCAGGTTTCCAACGTCGGACGTGAGAGCGGCCCAGTGCTTCTCCCATTCCGTGAATGTCATCGCGATGCCATGAAGATCCGAGGCTCCCTGGTTGGCGTTCAGCTTGAGCGCCAGCAATTCCTCGCAGTGCAGAAGCAGGGCGTCGAGCTTGGCCGCGGCGATTCGCAGCGTGGGAGAGACCGGCGTGGAGCGCGGATGCGAACCGCGATCGCGGGATCCCCTCCGAGTGGCACCACTCGCCGCGGCGGCATCCGTGGGAGGTTGATCCGGCGTCGCTTGCGGAGACTCAGGGGCCGGTTGCGGAGGCGCGGCGAGCGCGGGGGGGCTCGCCTGGCCCGTCGAACGCTGGATCTCGTCGCTGGTCGCCGCGGGGATTTTGTCGGCGGGCCTGGCTTGTGCCGCACGCCCGGACCGCTCCTCCTGCGGGCGCGCGGGGCGGGCGACTTCCAGCCGGGCAAGTTCATCCTGCAGCCTGAACAGCTCGTCGTGATCTGCCGGCGGCGGGGCACCTTCCGCAGTCGGAAGTAGCTTTTCAACTGTCTTGACAGCTCGATGAAGGGGATCGAGCAACTCCGGGTCGGCGCTCACGTCCCGCTTTTTCCACGCGGAGAAAACGCTTTCCAGAGCCTGGCAGATCATCTCGATCTGCGGGAGGTTGACCGCGCGGGCCGCTCCCTTGAGGCTGTGGGCATCGCGGAAGATGCTGGCGATGATCTCCGCCCGCCGCGGCGCATCGGGCGACTTCTCCAGTTCCAGCAATCCGCAAGAGATGGCCAGCAGATGCTCTTCGGATTCCCCGCGGAATGCCGCCTGCAGCTTGCCGAGAAATTCTTCATCCGGATAAGTCATGACCATCACGGGCTGCTGGGCCCGGCCACTTCTTCGCGAACGACGATTGCCTGATCGTCCATGATCCGCGCCGCATCGATAACGATCAGTTGCGCCTCCGCGACTCCCAGCAGGTATTTGCCGCGCACCCCGGTGAGAATCGACGGCGCGGGCTGAATCTTCTGCCTGCAAAGAGACTGCACTCCGATGATCGCGTCCGCGAGCACCCCCAGTTCGCTCTCACGGTGCTCGAGGATGATGACCTTGTTCAAGTCGGTAAGACCCTTGATCGGCAACTCGAAGAAGCGGCGCAGATCGATGACCGTCAGGATTTGCCCGCGCACGTTGATCATGCCCAGCACGAACGGCGGGGTGCAGGGAAGCGGCGTCAGTTCCTTAATCGGGTAGACCTCGCGAACGCGGATGCTCTCGATGGCATAGTGCTCGTCGGCGAGGCGGAAGACGACCACTTCCACCAGATCTTCCGATTTGTCCGCCGCCGGCGTCTCCTGCGCGAGAAGGTGCGCGCGGGCCTTGAGAATCTCCTTCTTGTCCGAATGCTTTTGCGCGGTCATGCGGGAATCCCCTCATCGCTGCGTATCTTGCTCAACTGGCCAAAGAGGTCCCGGCGGATCGATTCTTTCACGATGCCTCCACTACCGCCTGGTGTGCATCGATGGCCCCGCTCAGCACCAGCTCATCATCGACGGAAAGAAGCGTGTCGAGCTCGTACACCGGGATCATCTCTTGCGAGTGACTGACGACTTTTCGCGATTCCACACCGGAAGCGATCTGATCGACGGGAATCAGTTTATCCGCAGTGCAGGCGATCACCTCGCTCGAATCGACGACAAATGCGATCGTTTGCCTGGCGGTCCGGGCGATGACCATCTGGTGCTCGAGCTCGATCTCGTGGGCCCGGATGCCGCATCGTTCCCACAAGTTGAGCACGGGAATGATCTGCCCGTGGACGCTGACGATGCCGAGAACGATCGACGGCGCCTCCGGTAGCGAGGTGACATAGACCGCGCGGACCACCCGATCCACCGCCGCCAGCGGCAGCGCGAAGCGCTGGTCGTCCAACGCCACCACAATAAAATGCAAAATGCCCGACATATCTGCCTCAGCTGGCGACGCGGAGCAGGGCCTCCACAATGAACAGAAAGGATTGGAACAGCTTAATTTAGCCATCAATATATGAATCACAAGGGGTTGGAGGGTGAGATGTATCGGCAACGATGCGCCTGGCCGGCCCGGCATGCCCGCAACCATGTAGGGTTAGCGCACCGGCATTCCTCGGGAATGATCACCATTTGTCGTTTCCGGAAATAAAATCATCGTTCCTCGGTACTATGGCTGCAGAGGATGGCGTGCGGGCACAATCCCTCTCGGGCTTTAGCGGGTATCGGGTGTTCGGATGACAGCGGCGAAGGCAAGCCTATTTGGAGCTACCGTTGTTGACAGCGGATTGCTGACGCAGGTTCAGACGCAGCGTAGAGCGGGTCTCACAGTTCTGAACCAATCGAGCAGCCGGCTCACTGTAATCATCCCGGCCTACAACGAGGCCAAGACGCTGCCGGACACATTGCGCAGCCTGGAATTGCAACGTCTTGCCCCCCTTGAAGTCATCGTGGTGGATGACGGTTCAACGGATGGCACGGGAGAGATCGCTCGATCATTTGGCGTGACCGTACTTCGGCCGCCCAAGAACACCGGCTCCAAAGCGGGGGCGCAAAACTTCGCGCTGAGTCACGTGCTTACCGAATTCACCATGGCGATCGACGCCGACACCACCTTGGCGCCCGATGCCATCGAGCGACTCATGCCTTCCTTTGCGGATGAGAAAATCACCGCCGCTTGCGGGATGGTGATCCCCCGATTCGTTCGAACTGTGTGGGAACGCGGACGATATATCGAATATCTGTTCGCCTTCTCCTTCTACAAGCCGATCCAGGACTATTACAAACGGCCTCTGATCTCCTCGGGCTGCTTTTCGGCCTACCGCACCAGCGAGCTGAAGGAACTGGGCGGCTGGCCCACGCGAACCATGGCCGAGGACATGGACCTGACATGGAGCTTCTACTCTCGCGGGCACGGCGTGCGCTTCATTCCAGAGGCGGTATGCTATCCGGTGGAGCCGGAAAATTACCATTTCATGAGCAAGCAGCTTCGCCGCTGGTCACACGGGCTGATTCAGAATGTCCGGCTGCATTGGCACGATATCTTGCAGGATCCGTTGCTGCGGATGACCGTTGCGGTGGTGGCATGGGATGCAACGATGGCGTCGCTGGCTTACCTTCTGTTGATACCGCTTTTGGCAATCTTTGTCAGCCCCTGGTTTTTTCTGGCGTATATAATCGATATTCCGGCGGTCGCTTTTCCCGTGCTGGTCATCGGCTTTCGCCGGGGCGAATTCCTTCAGGCGGCCTTGAGTCTTCCCAGCTTCCTGGTGTTGCGAACCATCAATGGGCTGTTTTTCCTCCGGGCTTTGTTTGACGAACTCATTATGCGCCGCAGATTGACTGTCTACGAAAAGGGTCACTAAACAAACGCGAGAAGCCTTATGACTGCAGGTATACCCGGAACGGGCATCGGTACCATGTACTGCCTGGGATTGGCGCTGCTGATGCCGTTCCACGAGTTGTATGTTTCAGCGTGCGGCCGAAGCTCCATCGAACGTTGGCGCGCGGTCGCGCATCAGTTCATCAATGCCGTCGGCATCTTGCTGTCGCTGGCAGCGGTGAGTTGGCTGGTTCGCCGGGTCGCCGACGCGATGATTACAGCGTGGGCCGCGGCGCACCCCGCTCAGCCGGCGATGACGCAATCTGCGGAACACGCCCACCACATGGCAGCGTCAGGCGCGGCAACGCTTGCGTGGGTCACCGTGGCGGTTTTGGCGTTCGTCATCGGGGGTGTCTCCTGCGCAGGAACTGCGTATACCTGGTGGGTACGAAGAACACCCATGACGCCGCAATTCAGAAATCCAATCGGTGTGGGGGCGATTCGTCATCGTTTGGTTGAGGTGGGCGAGGAAAGGTGAGCGGATGCAGCCCATGCCGAAGCTCGCCATCGTCCTGGCGTTGCTGCTGGTCGCGACGCTGGCCAGAGCTCAAGAGCCCGCACAAATTCCTCCGCCGCTGAAGATCACCCGCGCGCTGGTGATCGCCGATTCCCGCGCTCGGGACGGCCAGGTCTTCCGCAGCCCCGGGGAATTGCGCGACTCGATCGCGTTACTCACGCTGTGGCAGATCCCCTTCGACATCGTGCGATTGGACACTCAAACGTTGCAGAAATCGACCTTCGTCGATCGGGAAGGTCGCGCTCGCTATGGCGTGATTCTTTGGACGGCTCGCCACGATTTATTGCCTCATGAGTTCAAAGACGGCGAGATAATTCGCGACGCGGTGGAGAAGTCTCATATCAGCCTGATCGCGTTTGGCGATCGCATTGACAATCCGCAGGTGCAGGCGCTTCTGGGGGTCCATCCGGGCGAGTGGCATCAACTCGACGCCTCCCTGGAACTGTCTGCCGCTGATCACTTCATCACCTGTGTGGGCCATCCCGTGCCGGAGTTGCCCGACCTGCCCTGCTTTCAAGGCACAACAAAAGTCGACGTCGACCCCACAGCGGAGGTGCTGCTTCAAGCGGGCCCGTTTCCCCTGCTGACGGCCCGCACCATCGACACGGCCACCGGCACGCGCGCAGTGTGGATCGGGGGTGATGCGGTGCGGCTGCTGTCGGGAGCCCAGTCCGATCTGGGGATCCGCCTGTTGCAACGCAGCCTGGCATGGACCCTGGGCGCGATTGTCTACCACGATTTTGACGATTCCGTGCTGTTGCGAATGGACGACCCGGGAACGGCACAGTCGAGTTATTTGCAAGGCTGGAATTACCCCAACCTCACCCCGGAGCAGATCACCAGAGACATTCTCGCGCCGCTGCGGCGGCATTCGGCACGGCTGTCCGCGTTCTGCTGCCCCGGGTATGCCGATCCAAATACCAAATCGATCCTGCATGCATCCGAAGTCGACCGCGTGGATGTGTTTGGCATGCGCCAGAACGTCCGCGCGACATTTGCCGGGCTCCGCGACGCGGAAAAGACCGGGCTGATCGAGATTCAAAGCCATGGCTGGACTCACATGGACCCAGACCTTGAAACGCCGATTCCCGGCAGCACGAACTGGTGGTCGGGGACTGTCGATGGCGAGTGGAAGGAGGATCGTTGGTATCGGGAGTTCTACGACCTCAGGCGGGATATTCCGGTCCCAGCGCAGATTCAGTCGGACCACCTGAAAAAGTCGCTCGACTGGCTGGAAAATGATTTTGGGCATCGACCGGTTGCCTTTTGCCCGCCGGGGCACGCGGTGTCCGGGGATTTTTTTGAATATGACCCGGTAATGGCCGGGACAATACACGTCGATTTAGCAGGTGTGAAGCCCGGGGCAACCTACCAGGTTCTCTTCGGCGAAGACGAGGACTGGACTGATCTCGGAAGGGTTAGCGCCAACGAGCGTGGCATTGTCGATGCGGAGCTTCCCATCCCGCCGGGATTCTGGCTGGACGCCACCGGGTATCTGACGATCAACAAGGAAAGCGGCGGCACCCAGTTCGTTGCCGGTCCAGTGCGGGATTCGCTGGGGTTCGATTTTTCGCTGCCGATTCGTTCGTCCGTGGGAATGAACAGTGATGAGAAGGAGCTTTTCCCCAAAGCCGTGGACGTGTTGACCGAAGGAAAGGTCACCGGCCGGCTGGAACCTGGCCGCTATCGTCCGGCGAAACGCCCGCCGGAATGCACTTACATGGCCGCCGCCCGCGCGGGGGCCGGGCTGTTGCTGGACACCAGTTGCCATCTGCTGGATAAGGATCGGGTGATCACCTTGAAGATGCTCGCCAGCGAGGGATTCCCCGAAGATGTGGCCAGGGCGCTCGCGCGGTGGTCAGGCATGCCGGCGGTTCTTCGCTTTCACGACAAGGATATTGACGAAAATCCCCGCTACCTGGCCGACGCTCTCAACCAGTTCGACGCGACGGGGAAGACGGTGAGTTACGTGGGCGCCGAGGAACTATCCGCCTATTGCCATGCCCACGCGGCGGTCCGCGCTGCCGATGATGGCGGAATCCAAATCTCGCTGGATTACCATTCACCATTCTGCGCCATGCTGCGCGGCCGCCCCTCCCGCTGGACGCTGCTGGCAGACGAAGAGATCGCCGCCCGCCTGGCCGGTGACGGTGGCGGATGTCTGGCCAAGGGAGAGCCATCGCCGACGCAGATGGTCACCGTCCATCCAGAGGCGCCCACGCTTGTGCATCTCACCATCACCGGCGCCGGGGACACGGCAATGCTGAATCTACACGCTGCACAATAGACGCATGAACTGAGCACCGCCAAAGCCACCATCGATGATCTCCGCCAGTTGCCTGAAACAAGCGCTTTGCCAACCATCGACCAGAAAATAAGTCGCAATTGGGGATTTCATGGGTTCTCCGATCACGGCGCGCTTGATACGGTTGTCAGAAGTAATGCACCTGCTTCATGCAGAGCATTACAATCTTCGGAAGACTAATTAAAGGGCAATCTGGCTGAAGCCGGAAGACTCGTTAACGAGTAAGCCGACGCGAGTGAACACTTCGGGTGTTCTTTGCGTCGGTTTTTTTGTTTTCCTCTGGATCAGTGTCCACTTATTAGAGGTAGTCGAATGAGAACCAGCACCACTGAAGGAGTCACCATGATACGGCCGAACGGAACGAAACACCGGGCAATCGTCGATACCCATCGGCACCCGATCGGCCCCAAGCTCGCCGCCAAGATGGCGGAGCGAGGCTTGTACGACCCGAAACAAGAATTCCCGCAGACCAACCCGCAGGACTTGATCTGCTATCGCGAGTTTTTCGATCTCGAATACGCCATGCCCAAGCAGCGCGAGGGCGGCGTCACGCTCAGCCTTGCCAGCAATGGTGGCGAGGTGGAGTGGTTTGCGCGGGATATGCTTCAAGTCAGCACTGGCGATGCCCTCAAGTTCCTGAACGACGAATATCTGGAGATCAGCGATCGCTATCCCGGCGAGTTTGCGCTGATGGCCAACGCACACGCGCTCGAAGAGGGCTGTCGGCCGATCGTCGAGAAGATGATCAGCCAGGGCGGCGCCAAGGCGATTGCGGTGGCGTCCAGCTACGGCGACGGCGCGGATCGCGCCTACCTCGACAGCCCCAAGGCTGAATGGTTATGGGAGTTTGCCGAAGCGAACGACATCGTCGTCCACATTCATCCACCGATGCTGTCGGTCGGGCACGAGGTGCTCATGCAGTACCGTCTCAACGAGGCGGTCGGACGTCCCTTCGATTCGACCGTCAACGGTGCCCGGATGATCGCCTCCGGCTTGTTTGACCGTCACCCAAAGCTGCAGGTGCTGATCGTCCACATGGGCGGTGAACTCGCGTCGATCCTTGGACGCCTCGAATTCAATTGGCACCTCAACTACAACGGGGTCCGCAACCCGCCGGCCGGCAAGCCTTACACGAAC
>Ga0302326_10024435_pt1 | contig 12283 bp, 10 predicted proteins | sample Palsa_T0_3_FD_202264 | JGI IMG/M metagenome (GOLD analysis project Ga0302326, IMG submission 202264) | Peat permafrost microbial communities from Stordalen Mire near Abisko, Sweden - Palsa_T0_3 | ecosystem: Environmental > Terrestrial > Soil > Palsa > Peat permafrost | place: Sweden: Abisko...
TGACGTGACCGGCGAATTTTGTACCAGGGCAAATGTTAGAGAAACTGGTACAAAAGGAGCTGAAGCATGGCACGGAAGAAGCACGGCGCGGAGCAGATCGTTGCTATCCTGCGCCAGATCGAAGTCGAGTTAGCCAACCACAAGAGCACCGGCCAAGCCTGCAAGGAAGCCGGGATCACCCAACAGACCTATTATCGCTGGCGAAAAGAGTACGGCGGCCTGAAGCTAGAACAGGCGCGCCGACTGAAAGCGCTGGAGAAGGAGAACAATCGTCTGCGCCGACTGGTGACGGAGCTGTCGCTGGAGAAGCAAGTCTTGAAGGAGGTGGCGGAGGGAAACTTCTAAGCCCTGAACGGCGACGTTGCGCGGTACAGCATGCCCGGGAGCAACATCGGTTGTCGGAGCGGGGTGCGTGCCGGCTGTTGGGGCAGTGGCGAGGGACGCAGCGTTACATCGTGACCCAGCGGAATGATGAAGACGAACTCACGCGGGCTATCGTGCAGTTGGCCAGCGAGTACGGGCGCTACGGCTATCGGCGGATCACGGCTTTACTGCGAAGGGCAGGTTGGGACGTAGGCAAAGACCGGGTGCAGAGGATTTGGCGTCGGGAGGGGCTCAAAGTGCCACAGAAACAGCGGCCGCGAGGTAGGTTATGGCTGAACGATGGCTCCTGCGTGCGGCTACGACCAGAGCATGAGAATCACGTTTGGAGCTACGATTTCGTCAGCGCCTTCACTCATGATGGAAGGACACTGCGGCTGCTGACGCTGATTGACGAGTATACGAGGAAGAGTCTGGCGATCCGGGTGGCGCGGCGGTTGAACAGCTATGACCTGATCGAAACCCTGGCGGACCTGATGCTGGTGCACGGCATCCCGGAACACATACGGTCAGACAATGGGCCAGAGTTTGTTGCGGAAAGACTGAGGAAGTGGCTGGCGGCGGTGGGCGCGAAGACGCTATACATCGAGCCGGGCAGTCCTTGGGAGAACGGGTACTGTGAAAGCTTCAACGGCAAGCTGCGAGATGAATGCCTGAATGGCGAGATCTTCTATTCCCTAAAGGAGGCCCAGGTGGTGATCGAGCAATGGAGAGTGCACTACAACACGGTGCGGCCGCATTCGTCGCTGGGATACAGACCACCGGCGCCACAAGCCATCTTGCTGAAGGAAATGGGGCATGGAGATATGGAAAACGCTGCGCGTTTCCCACATCTCCACACCCTCGACGGCGACTACGAACTACTGTCTAAAAAGGCGTTACACTAACATTCCACTTGGTACAAAAGATCGGTCAGGTCAAGTTCAGTGCGATTTCCGAATAATAGGCCGGCAGGGATACGCGAGTCATGAGCATCTGGCCGCTGATCACTTCCAGGACGCTGCCGGTGGTGATGAAAACCTCATTCGTCGCCTGATCCACTGCGATGGCCAGGGGAGTTGAGCCAAGCGCGATGCTGGTGCTGAGCGTATCGGTCGCCCCGTTGATAATGTCCACCGATTGCGAGTTCTGCTCGGCCACATAAATCAAATTGGTGGAAGTGTTGACGCCAATGGCGACCGCCTTATCCCCTTGTACGGGAATGCTTGCAGTCGAATTGTCAACGCCATGGATCACGGTCACTTGCTGCGCGAGACTCGCCAACATAGATCTTGTTCGTAACCGTATTCACACCCACCGCGGCCGGAGCGAGGATCACCGGAATGGGACTGGAAGGCTGATTGTTCGAATCGACGGCGGTCACCGTGTGGTCTGTGTAGTTGAGCACGTAGGCGCTGCCGGTTGCAGAATTAACGCCGATGGCAATTGGGTAGTTGCCGACGTTGACGTCGGTTATGCCGTCGTCCTGCTCATTGATGACGTTGATCGTTGTACCTCCCGTAAACAGTAATCCGTCGGCAACATAGATTTTGTGGGCGACGGGATTGGCCGCCATGGCGAGGGGCGGAAGGGTATCGCCGCTAATCCAATCAACAATTTGTTGTGCGGCAAGCGGAAGGCATGCCAGGAAAGTTGTCAGCACGACAGCGCACAGACGGGAAGTTTTCATATGTCCTTATCCCGGGAAGTACGGCCCGTTAGCTTGTCGGAGGGCGGATGCCGCCTCTGAAAATTGTTCCGTAGACGAGGGCGAGTTGGGTCGTACCGTTCGCATAGGCATCAATGGGAACTTCCGTTTTAGCTCCCTGGTGCGCGACATCATACACCGATCCAGCGATTCCAGCGTATAAATATTTCCTCCGGCCGGGCCCAGAACGCGGGACAGAGTCCAGACTATGCCAATGCGCAGCCCCCAACCTGCTGGTCGCGGGCCTTCCCATACGGATTTGTCAGACACCCCTCCGTCCCCTCTTGAATCTGGATCGATTTCCCGGCCGTGGCCTCTGCTATCCCGCCGGAATAAAGTCCACTTCGTCTTTATCTGTATCACGGGCAGACCCTCTCACGTCAGGACAGTACTAAAGCCTTTCGCCGAAAGTACGGCTGTTGCGGATTGAAGATACGATTGTTGCGGATTCTAGAATCTTAAGTTGGGTAAATTGCGGTGCGAATATACACTCAGAAGCCCGGCCCTATTTCATGGTACCCGTTTTTTTGAGGATATCTTCGGCGAAGTAGTTCTCCACCGACGCCTTGTCTCGAATGGTCTCGTAGTAGGCGGCCTTCAGCAGTTGTTCTCGGCGATCTCGCAGCTGCTCGCGGATGGCCTGCTGAACGCGAGGGTCCTTCAGTTCGCGCTGTCCCGCAGATTCCCTGCTGATGAGCTTCACAATCTGAAAGCCGAAAATTTGATGGCTGTTGGGATCTGTGACCGGGAGAATCGCGGTGTATTGTCCCGGCTTGAGCCTCGCAATGGCATCAAAGGCGGCTTTATCCGCTTTGAGTGACGATTCGGGTATGAATCCCAGGTCTCCACTGTTCTGTGCCGTCTCGGGTTGCTCGGAATAGGTCGTGGCTACGGTGGCAAAATCTTCTCCGCTGTCGAGCCGGTTGTCGACCATCTGTATTTTCTTGCGCGCCTCCGCCTCGTTCTGGGCCTTCATGTTCTTCACCTGCGGGTTGGGCCGGGTGGTAACCAGGATCTGCGCCAGGTGGTACTGCGGCTCGATCAGGTTGAACTCGGCTTTGTGCTGGTTGTAGTAATTGGTGATGTCTTCATCGGAGATGTTGATCTTCGAGGTGACTTCCTTGTTCAGCACCTTGTCGATAGTCAGAGAGCGGCGCAAGTCCCGTTTGAAGTCGTCGAGCGAGATATTGCGTTCCTTCAGCCGTTTGTCGAACTCCTCCTGTGTATAGGGCGCCTTAATCTCGGCGACCTTGGCGTTGACCTCCTCGTCAGTGGCCAGCAGACCCAGCGTTTCGGCGCGCTGCATTACAATCTCATTGTCAATAAGTCCGCGCAGAATATTCAGCCGGAGGGTGTCAGCCTGCTCTTCGCTCGGCTTCTGGGGAGCTTCGGCAACCTGGTTGTCGTAATAGTTCTGGACCTCGGTGCGGGTGATCTTGCGGCCATTGACGGTCGCCATCACGTCCTCGCCGCCCTGTTTGCTGGAACAGCCGAGGTTGAGCAACAGCACAAGGAAGCCCAATAGAGTCGTCAGCAGCGCGAGACTAGCTACCCTTTTCTCTTTCAGTTCCAAACTACGCCCCTCCTGAGAGGCAGAACGCGGGTTAGTCGAAACCGTCGGGCGCAGCGGTGCGACTGAGCAAAAGGCAATTGCGAGACCAGCATTGTGCCAGTTACTTGCTGGACGGTTCCTGATGTGGTGGCGTACCTGGCGCGGCCGGCGATGCCGGAGGCTGGACCCCTGCAGCCAGAAGTTGACGGTTCAACGCCGACTTCACTTCGTCAGCGTCCATGGCCCCTTCCAGGCGCTCTCCATTAATGAAAACTGTGGGCGTGGCGTTGACGCCAAGTTTGTCGCCCTCCGCCATCGATGCCTTCACCACCGCATCCGACTGCGCCTTCAGACATGCCTGCAGCCGTGGCAAGTCGGCCCCGTTCTGCTTGCCGAAGTCCATGGTCTGACGATCGATCTCGGCAAACGAAGCCGGCAGATTTTGTTGCGAGGCATTGATGGCATGCTGATTCGAATGCAGGTAGTCGGCCAGTTCCCAGTAGGCCGTACCGTTCTCCTTGGCCAGGCAGTTGGCGTCATTGGCGGCGTGCTGTGCCCAAGGATGCATCTGAAGCAGCGGATAGTCCTTGTAGACGATCTTGATCTTGTCTTTGTACTGCGGCAGGATCTCGGTCATCAGGGTGCTGTGCATGCGAGCGCAGAACGGGCACTCGAAGTCATCGAAATTAACGATGGTTACCTTGGCGTCGGGATTGCCTCGCACCGGCCGGTCCGCCAGACTGATCTGGTTCATCGTTTCCACGTAGGGGTCCTTGGTCAGGTCCAGCTTGGTAAACCGAATGAGCGTCTTGCCATCTTTAGAAAGCAGGAACTCGGCCGTTTGTGACTTGTCCTGGCGCTTCATGGTAACGGGCACCAGGTCATAGTTAGCGAACTCGCTCGGAGCTGGTTTCCCGACGGTGATGACCACATCGGGCGGAATGTTGAAGAAGGCCCGGACCTGCCGCTGAATACGCTCGTTGACATCCGGCTGGGCAGTTGACTTATTCGGCTGCGCCGAACACCCCACGCACAACATCAGCAACATGATCGCCAATCGTTTCAAGAACAAGGTGGAAGACCGCCTTTCGGAGGGAAACATGAAGGTTTAATTATCTCACGGGAAGGCGATCTCCCTGCAGCGACGGTCGAGACGGTAGTGTCTAAATTCATCCGGCTTTGAAAGGGCACGGATTCATCCGTGCCGTAAGCGGCTTCCCATCAAAGCGGCTTGAGCCGCTGAGGGAACGTCGTTATCGAAATTAGGACACTGCCGTCGAGATGCTTCCCTGCGGTAGCCAATCGTGCCGAGCATGACCAACGGGAGCGCGATTAGAGCTTCCACGACACCGCCTATCGCAACGTATTGGCTGGAAGCAGCGCATTCATCGATCCCGAGCGAAAGCCTTCGAGATCCAAGGTGACGTACAAAAACCCCAACGCCTTAAAGATGGCGGTGAGTTGCGAAGCCATTTCGAGCGTCATCGCACGAGGCAATTCCTCACGCGCGATTTCCAGGCGCGCTATCTGGCCGTGATGCCGCACGCGGAACTGCCGAAATCCCAGCCGCCGTAGCGCCTCTTCGCCTTGCTCCACCGCCGAAAGATTTTCCCGAGTCACCGGCCGGCCATACTCGATGCGAGACGCCAGACAGGCGGAGGCGGGCTTGTCCCAGAGGCGCAATCCTGCCTCCCGGGCAAGCTGGCGGATGTCTTGCTTAGTTAGTCCTGCTTCCAGTAGCGGCGCCGCAATTCCATGCTGCCGAGCGGCGTTTTGCCCGGGCCGATAATCTCCCTGGTCGTCAAGGTTCACGCCATAAGCAATGACATCGAATCCGGAGTGTTGGCGGTATTCTTCCATCCTGGTGAAGAGCTCGTCTTTACAGTGGAAACAACGTGCTGCATCGTTGCGGAGGTATTCGGCGCGCTCCATTTCTGAGGTTTCGATGATATGCAAGGGCATGCCGTGTTCTTCTGCAAAAGCCACGGCATCGCGCATTTGGAAACGCGCCAGGCTCGGAGAATCCGCCAGCACCGCCATCATGCCGGCGCCGAGTTCGCGATGGGCAGCCCAGGCCAGAAACCCGGAATCGACCCCGCCCGAATAGGCAACCAGCAAGCTTCCGAATGAGCGGAGATTGGTTCGCAGAAGAATCAGCTTGCTCTGCCGATCTTCCGCTGCCGGAGGCAAGTTTGAGCGCAAAACCGACATCCCGTCATTGTAAGACAGTCGCAGGCGGCGGGAGGTTGCGCTCTAATACAATCGTTGCAGACGCTTGATGCTGCCGAAGGTGCCCACATTGGTGAGACTAAAGGAGAATCGAAAGGCGTTTTCGTTGCGCACCGTTCCCAGAGCATAGTGCTGATACTGGAGGGCGATGCCGCAGCAATCCCAGTTGTAATTGGCTTGAACAGTCCCCGCCTGGAAAAAAGGCGCGGGTGTTTCCGACAGGCCCACGCTGACCGCTCCACTGAAGCCCGGTTTGGTCATGCCGCCGTAGATCGCGCCAAGCCTCCACTGGTTGTAAAGTTGCTGTGTCTCTACGCCATTGACTATGGCGACCTCACCCGGCGCATTCAAATAGGTTTGCCCGCCATTCAGGTACCAGTCGCCCAAATGGTAACCGGCAAACAACGTGCTCGAGTTAACCTGATGCAGCACCGGATCATAGTCCACACCCCACTGAAAGTCGGCGCTGCCCGATGCAATTCGCAGCCGCGAAATGATGGGCGAGAATATTCGCGGCTCGGTGAGGAAGGCGATGCCGGTGAAATCGACCGTGGTGTCAAACACATTGCGCGTGCCCGGCACGAGCGCTCCGCCGAAGGTCGGGTCGGCAAAATACTTCTGGGCGAGCTCCCACGTGATGATGTTGCCAGCCGGACCCGACTGGTCATTGCACGCCGCCTGCGTTTCCTTGTCCTTCGTTGCGGAGTTTTGCGACCCTGAAGGATGTTCCTGCGGCTGATAACAATGCGCGTTCAAGGTCGTCTTTTTTGCGTAGATTCGGTTGATAACGCCGTACTCCACTTCGTTGGTATCGGCAAGAATGTCACGATAGTCGAAGCGAATAATCTGGCTGAAATCGCTTATGCCGGTCTGGTAGCGATAAGTTGCGAATGGTTCAATCGTATGCTTGATTACGCGGCCGAAAGGCTTGCGGTTAAAGATCCTGGACAGCGTCGGGGGACGCACCTCGAAGGAAGCGTTGGCAACATTGCGGTTGATGGGATCGTGGATCGCCGTACCGATCGAAGCGGGATTCGAACTCGGCTCCAGCCGCTCCGTATAGTAAGTCTCGCGCGCCCCAATCTGGGGACGAACCGTCCAGCCACGAAACAGCTTGGGCCACGCCAGATAGGGGGCAGCATCAATCCGGCCGACGATCGGCGCTGTTTCGAATCCGATCTCGCTGCGGTTGAGGCCTGCGATTGCGCCGTCATAGGCATAGACAAAATCCGTTCTGCTGAACGGCCGCTCCGCCGTCGAAAACTCCAGGCTAGGCTCATGAACGATGCTGATATCATCGCCCGGCGTCTCGCTCTCATAGTTTTGATAGCGCGACGCCAGTAAACTCAAACTATAGCCGTCCCAGTTTTTTATCAGAAGTCCGCTGGACCGGACCTCCGAGTTGATGGCTTCGGTAAAGCCCTCGGCGAACGCCAGGCGGAAAACGTACGAGGAGAGAAGGTCCACATTGAGAACGCCAACAAAACCATCGGGCAGTGGTTTGAACCCGTAAGCCTTAAACTCTTCGCCGCCTTGATTCTGGCCGGTTTGCGGATTACCTTGGTTGTCCATTACTCCGTAGTATTGGGCCTGGAAAACGGAACCGAAGCCGAGCCAGCGCAGATTGCCGTATTCCGCCGGACCTCGTTTAGTGAAGATAGAGGCGCCTACGGTCGCATCGGCGTTGCGGCTAATCACCCAATAGAAAGCATCTCCCAGGACGGTCCCGCGGAGGTTGGACACTCCGAAGGCCGGCAGCAGGAAGCCGCTCTTTCGCCCAAGGTTCTCGGCCGGATGTTCCACAAAGGGAAAGTAAAAGACGGGAATTCCATGAACTTTCATGGTCGCGTGATGCATCTTCGCTTCATCCCCAACTTCAATATCGGCAACCTTGGAGTCGAGTTGCCACTTCGGATTTGGCAACTGGCACGAGGTGACAAATCCGTAATACACGCGATAATGGTCAGGCCCTAATCGTTCCACAACCTTGCCGGTAAAGAAGAACGGGGTCGAAGAGGTCAGGAACATCATCTTGTTCTTGACCTTGGCGCCGGTCGAGCCGGTGGCTTCGTAAAACGTGCCGCTGTCACGGCTGACGTCGAAGGTGGCGTGGCTGCCGACCACATGCTCGTTGTGCGGACCGCCGTCGAATACCACGTGCCCGGTTGCCGTCACCTGACCGCTGGTAGAGTCATACGTTGCCTGATCGCAATGCAGGGTATCGGTACCAAAACGAATCTCGACGTGACCGCGCACGGAGTAAATGTCCTGGTTCTTTTCCTGTTCGTCGGCGCGAATCAGCACTTCGTTGCGCCCAGGGGCAACGTTGATCGCCGGCCTCTGCGGTCCCAACTCCTGGTTGCCTTCCTGAAGTTCCTGCTGGATGATCTGCTCGGTCTTGGTGTCTTCCTCGCCGGTATCCGTTCTCACCGTGATTTCTGGGGGCTGGCTCACGCTTTTGCCTGGATTTTGCTGTTGTCCCGCAGCAGGCAACTGGCTGGTTACTACGCCGGGCCGTAGAAACAGGTGACACAACAACAGCGCCGTGATAATCAATCGAATGCGAGAAGTCATCGATAGGCAGGCGTCCCTTCGCCAGTTCGTACTGAGGAAGCGGAACCTTGCAACTTAGCACGTTGCATCGACACAGGCAAAACCTGCCGCGTTCTCGGTTGATGAGCGCAGCGCTTACGTTCTTCTAAACCCGGCTTGACGCCTGCTGGTTGCGCGTTCGACTTTGAGGGCACGGCCCAGCTACGTCTCGATATGGCGGCGGATGAACTCTTTTTCATTCAAATTTGTACCGCGACGCGTTCCCTTATGTGCGATAGAAAAAGACAATAATTGCGCCACGACATGACCGATCAGCAAGCATTGCCCTCCGATCCCGACCCCGATTCCTCGCAACCGTCTAACGATCTGTGGCGGACACAGATCCATGCGCGCGTCGCGGGCTATCGCCACCGGAAGGGCCGGCGCATCGTGGGAGCTTTCAGCATGCGTTTTCCGTTTCCTCCCATTCAAGCGGAGGAAAGTCCAGCGGCGCCGGAAAAGGAAGTACGTGAAGTTGAGCCGGTGAACTCGGAAGCCGAAGACGGCGGCTGCGCGGCCTCTGTCTCTGTGGCTGGACCTGCCGAAACGATCGACCTGGTTCCAGCGTCACATCACGCTGCTGCGGTCGCAAGCGAACAGCCTGGAAGCGGGATCGCGGCCGCCATTCAATCGCCTGATGCAGATTCCTGCCTCCCTGAAGTCGCAGCGGAACCTGACCCACCGCTCGCTCCCGTCCCCGTTACACAGCCGCGAGGCAAGCGAAAAGTCATCGCATTCCCGCGACCCGCTTCCGCCGCGGAAGAGACATTCCGCCGTCTGGCCGATCCGGTCGTTCCCGAGCAGCTACGCATTTTGGACGTGCCGGAGGAATTGGAGGCGTTTCCAACTGCCCGGCTACTCGACGGACTGCAATCCTTGTCGAGTGCCCAGCAAGCTGCGGTGACGCCCGCCGACCACGTCGAGCTGCCGTTTCAAGCCGTATTTATCTCGCAACGTCTCTACGCGGGCCTCATTGATTGCGCAATTGTGGTCGCAGCTGCGGGGGTTTTCGGCGCCGTCACCTACAAGATGCTGCCCAAGCTGACTCTGACCAAACCTGTTCTGCTAGCCGCGGCAGCAGTACTGGTTCTGTTATGGGCGGTGTATCAGTATGTCTTCGCCATGTACGGCGGCGCCACACCCGGAATGCGGATGTTGCGTATTCGCTTGCGTACCTTCAAGGGAGGAAACCTGAGCTGGCGCCATCGGCGCAGCCGGGTAATCGGCCTGTACTTTTCCACGGCATCCCTCATGATGGGCCTGTTCTGGGCGCTGGTGGACGTGGACGCCCTCTGCTGGCATGACCGCATTAGCCGGACCTACCTTACCAAGCGGGAGTAGTTGTCGTTTGCTCCGGTTGCTAATGCACGCACACCGCGACTGGAAATTCGTCAGCTGACAACTTCCGCTCGAACGAGTACATTCAAGCGGCATCGGTAATAGAGAGATACACTGATGTTTTCCCTCTGCAACTGAGGGGGTGGAAGACCTGCCCGAAGACTCGGGAACACTTATGCCTTCTATGTCGTCGCCGGCTGACAACCTACAGCGGCCTGCAATCAAAGTCTTCGTCGCCACCTCGGTGATGCTGACGTTTATCTCCTTCTGGCGGGCGTCGGCGATTGTGCTCTCCGATCTGGCGTCATCCGCGTACTACGTGGGCGGCGACGCCGAGAAGGTCATCGGCAAGAGCGCTCCCTGGTTCGTGCTCGCAGTCATGCTGTTCAGCTACGCGGTGCGATCCGTTTACATCGAGTCCAGCTCGATGTTCGTGCGTGGCGGCGTCTATCGTGTCGTCAAAGAGGCCATGGGCGGCAACCTGGCCAAGCTGTCGGTCTCCGCGTTGCTCTTCGACTACGTGCTGACGGGCCCCATCAGCGCCGTGTCAGCTGGCCTGTACTTGGCAGGATTTCTGACCGACACCTTCCATCACCTCGGTTACCACATCCAAGTTCCTGACAACGCCTTCGCGGCTGGGTTCGCGATCGTTGTCACCCTCTACTTCTGGTGGAAGAACACCCAGGGCATTCACGAGTCCAGCGAGCGGGCGTTGCAGATCATGAAAATCACCACGGTTATGGTGGTGATTCTCATCGTGTGGTGCCTGATCACTCTGTTCAAGCATCCCGCGCCTTTGCCTCCGCTTCCTTCGGCGGCAACCATGCATCACGACAAGGAGTCGCTGGGCTGGCTCCTGGGCACGTGGGCGGCACGCATCCCGCTCATTATGATGCTGGTGGGCTTTGGCCACTCCGTGCTGGCCATGAGCGGCGAGGAATCGCTGGCCCAGATCAACCGCGAGATCGAGCATCCCAAACTGAAGAACCTGGAAAAGACCGGGCTGGTGATTTTTCTCTACAGCCTGCTTTTCACCTCGCTGGTGTCGTTCTTCGCGGTGATGATTATTCCCGATCATGTGCGGCGCGATTACTTTGCCAACCTGATCAGCGGGCTGGCCATGAATGTCGTGGGGCCTTACAGCCTGAAGCTGGTCTTTCAGGGATTCGTCGTCATAGTCGGCGCACTGATTCTGTCGGGTGCGGTGAACACCGCGATCGTGGGCGCCAACGGCGTGCTCAACCGCATGAGCGAAGACGGCGTTCTTACTCCCTGGTTCCGCAAGCCGCACACGAAGTTCGGCACCAGCTACCGCATCATCAACCTGATTGTCGGCTTGCAGATTCTGACCATCGTGGCCAGCCGCGGCAACGTCTATCTCCTGGCTTCGCTCTATGCCTTCGGCGTCATCTGGAGCTTCGCCTTCAAGTCGCTCGCCGTGGTGGTGCTGCGCTACACCGAGCCGGAGAACCGGGAATGGAAGGTTCCGGGAAATTTCCATATCAATGGCATCGAGATTCCGGTTGGGCTGGTGCTTATTTCGCTGGTGCTCTTCGCCACCGCCGTCGTGAACCTGTTCACCAAAGAGTTGGCAACCATCTCCGGCATTGCCTTCAGTCTTGCCTTCTTTGCTATCTTCACCGTCTCCGAGCGCATTACTGCAAAACAGCACGCCCACGCCGAGTCCGGCTTCGACCAGTTCAACATCGCGCAGAATGCGGAGCTCAGCGCCGAGACCATGGAAGTGCGCCCCGGCAACATTCTGGTCGCGGTGCGCGATCCCCACAATCTGTATTACCTGCGGAAAGTGCTGGCCAAGACGGATACCACCAAGACCGACGTCGTGGTCATGACCTCGCGCGTCTATCACCGGGAAGACTCCTTCGGCGGTGGCGAGCTTGTAGACACTTCCGAGGTCTTCAGGAAATACGAGCAAGAACTGTTTTCCGCCGTAGTTACGGTTGCCGAAAAGGAGGGCAAACACGTTTCCCTGGTGGTGGTGCCCACCAACGATGTCTTCGAGAGTATTGTCGCTACCGCGCAACGCCTGCATACCTCGGTAATTGTCTGCGGCAAATCGAACAAACTCACCGCCGACGAGCAAGGCAAGCTCACGGGTGATGCCTGGGAGCGGCTGCCCGAGCCGCGTCCACGATTGCGGTTGGTGGTCTACGAGCCCGACGGGACGAAACATGAGTACATGCTTGGCCCGCATACGCCGCGCATGCGCCAGGAGGATGTGGACCTGTTGCACGGCTTATGGAAGGAGCTGACCACCGATACGCACTATCGTAATCTCCATCATTTCCACGTTCTGAATGTGGCCTTGCAGGAGATGGCCTCACGCATGCACGACGAGGGACGGCGAGAAGAAGTGTTGAAGGACATCTCCGATGAGATGGGCCGTCAGACCGGCGAGCCTATTATCGACGACGATACATCGACCACGCCGCCAACGTAATGCGACGCGACAAATGGCTGCTCACCCTAATGCGAACCCGGCA
>Ga0302326_10024436_pt1 | contig 12283 bp, 5 predicted proteins | sample Palsa_T0_3_FD_202264 | JGI IMG/M metagenome (GOLD analysis project Ga0302326, IMG submission 202264) | Peat permafrost microbial communities from Stordalen Mire near Abisko, Sweden - Palsa_T0_3 | ecosystem: Environmental > Terrestrial > Soil > Palsa > Peat permafrost | place: Sweden: Abisko...
ACCGTCGCGGTCTTCTCCTACACCAACCACACCCTGCTGCCCGAGGCGCTGGAGCACTGGCCGGTGCCGCTGCTGGAGCGGGTGCTGCCGCGCCACATGCAGATCATCTACATGATCAACGCCCTGCACCTCGACCGGCTCAAGGCCGAGGGGAAGATCGATGACGGCGAGCTTTCGGCGGTCTCGCTGATCGAAGAGCACGGCGGGCGCCAGGTCCGGATGGGCTGGCTGAGCTTCATCGGCTCGCACAAGGTCAACGGCGTCTCGGCGCTGCATACCGAGCTGATGCGCGAGACGGTGTTCTCGACCCTGAACCGCATCTACCCGGACCGGATCGTCAACAAGACCAACGGCATCACCTTCCGCCGCTGGCTGATGCTGGCCAATCCCGGCCTGACGCGCCTCGTCGCCGAGACCGTGGGCGGCGCGGTGCTGGACCGGCCGGAATTGCTGGCGGAGTTCGCCAAGTACGCCGACGACGCCGGCGTGCAGGCGCGGATGATGGCGATCCGCCGCGACCACAAGATCGCGCTGGGCCGGCTGATCACCGAGCGGCTGCATATCCGCGTCGACCCGGACGCGCTCTTCGACACCCACGTCAAGCGCATCCACGAGTACAAGCGCCAGCTGCTCAACATCCTGGAGACCATCGCGCTCTACGACGCGATGCGCGCCCAGCCGACCCGCGAATGGACGCCCCGGGTCAAGATCTTCGCCGGCAAGGCCGCGGCGAGCTATCACAGCGCCAAGCTGATCATCAAACTGATCAACGACGTGGCCCATGTGGTCAACCGCGACCCGACGCTGCGCGGACGGCTGAAGGTGGTGTTCCTGCAGAACTACAACGTGTCGCTGGCCGAGGTGATCATCCCGGCCTCCGATCTCTCCGAGCAGATCTCCACCGCCGGCATGGAGGCCTCCGGCACCGGCAACATGAAGCTGGCGCTGAACGGCGCCTTGACCATCGGCACCCTCGACGGCGCGAATGTCGAGATCAAGGAGCGGGTGGGCGACGACAACATCTTCATCTTCGGCCTGACCGCCGCCGAAGTGGAGACCCGGCGCCGTGAAGGGCTCGGCACGCGGGAGATCGTGGCCGCCTCGCCGACGCTGCGGCAGGTGCTCGACCAGGTCGGCCAGGGCGTCTTCTCGCCCTCCGAGCCCGACCTCTACCGCGGCCTGGTCGAGGGGCTGCTCAATCACGACCATTTCCTGGTGCTGTCCGACTTCGAGGCCTATGTCGAGGCCCAGGCGGCGGTCGAAGCGCGCTGGCGGGACAAGGCGGCCTGGCGGCGCTCGGCGATCCTCAACACCGCCCACATGGGATGGTTCTCGTCGGACCGGACCATTCGGGAATATGCCGAGGAGATCTGGAACGTGCCGGTGGCGAAGGCTTGAAGTCAGGGCGTCCGAGCGGCTGGCGGCTCACGGACAGCGAGGTCGCCGCCATTCGGGCGGCCCGGCTGGACGATCCCTTCGCCGTACTGGGGCCGCATGAGGTCGAGGGCGGCCTGGCGATCCGCGCCTTCGCGCCCCACGCCGAGACGCTGCAGGCCCGGGACCTGGATGGCCAGCTGATCGCGACGCTCGATCGGCGCGGCGCGGACGGGGTGTTCGAGGGCCTGGCCGAGGGTCGCAGCGCACCGATCGCCTATCGCCTGCACGCGACCAACGCCGGCGGCGCCTGGGACTTTGACGATGCGTTCCGCTTCGGTCCCGTGCTCGGGCCGCTGGACGACTATCTGCTCCTCGAGGGCACGCACCGCGAACTCTACGCGCGGCTCGGCGCCCACCTGATCCGCCATGAGGGCAGCGAGGGCGTGAGCTTCGCCGTGTGGGCGCCCAACGCCCGGCGCGTGTCGCTGGTCGGCGATTTCAACGACTGGGACGGCCGCCGCTCGGCCATGCGCAAGCGCATCGACAGCGGCCTGTGGGAGATCTTCATCCCCGGCCTCGGCGAAGGCGCGGTCTACAAATACGAGATCGTCGGCCAGGGCGGCGATCTCCTGCCGCTGAAGGCCGATCCGTTCGGCTTCGCCTCCGAACTGCGGCCCTCCACGGCCTCGGTCGTCGCCCGGATCGACCGGTTCGAATGGCATGACCAGGCCCATCTCGACGCCCGCCGCGCCCACGAGCCGCGCCGCAGCCCGATCTCGATCTACGAGGTTCATCTGGGCTCCTGGCGGCGCCGCGGCGACGGCGGCTTCCTCAGCTATGACGAGATCGCGGACGCCCTGATCCCCTATGCCGCGGACCTGGGGTTCACCCACCTGGAACTGATGCCGGTCACCGAGCATCCGCTCGACGACTCCTGGGGCTACCAGCCGATCGGCCTCTTCGCCCCCACCCGCCGGTTCGGCGACCCGGCCGGCTTCGCCCGGCTGGTCGACCGCGCCCACGTCGCCGGCCTCGGCGTGATCATGGACTGGGTGCCGGCGCACTTCCCCACCGATCCGCACGGCCTGGCGCATTTCGACGGGACCGCGCTCTACGAGCACGCCGACCCGCGGCAGGGTTTCCATCCGGAATGGAACACCGCCATCTTCAATTTCGGCCGCCGCGAAGTCACCAACACCCTGCTGGCCAACGCCGCCTACTGGCTGGAGGTGTTCCACATCGACGCCCTGCGCGTCGACGCCGTCGCCTCGATGCTCTACCTCGACTATGCGCGCAAAGACCGCGACTGGCTGCCGAACGCCGAGGGCGGCCGCGAAAACCGCGAGGCGGAAGCCTTTCTGAAGCAGCTCAACGTCCTGGTCTACGGCGCCGGGTCCGGGGCGACGACGATGGCCGAGGAATCCACCAGCTGGCCGGGCGTGACCCTGCCGGTTCACGTCGGCGGGCTCGGCTTCGGCTTCAAATGGAACATGGGCTGGATGAACGACACCTTGGACTACATGGCCAAGGATCCGATCTATCGCCGCCACCACCACGAACGGCTGACCTTCGGCCTGCTCTACGCCTTCAGCGAGAATTTCGTGCTGCCGCTGTCGCACGACGAGGTGGTGCACGGCAAAGGCACGATCCTCAGCCGGATGCCTGGCGACGACTGGCGCCAGTTCGCCGGCGTCCGCGCCTATTACGGCTTCATGTGGGGCTATCCGGGCAAGAAGCTGCTGTTCATGGGCCAGGAGTTCGGCCAGCGGCGCGAGTGGAACTTCCGCGGCGAGCTCGACTGGGGCCTGCTGAACCACGCGCCGCACCAGGGGCTGAAGGCCGTCGTCCGCGACTTGAACGCCCTCTACCGCGCCACGCCGGCGCTCTATGCCCGCGACTGCGAGGGCGAGGGCTTCCGCTGGATCGTGGTCGACGATCGCAACCAGTCGGTGGCGGCGTGGCTGCGGTTCGGCGCCCCGGGCGACGCGCCGGTCGCGGTTGTCTGCAACTTCACCCCGGAACCCCGCGCCGGCTACCGCATTGGCTTGCCGAATGCCGGGCGCTGGCGCGAAATCTTCAATTCCGACGCGCGTGAGTACGGCGGCTCGGGGATGGGCAACCTCGGCGCGGTCGAAGCCGGGAGCGCGCCGTCGCATGGCCTGGCCGCCTCGGCCGAAATCACCCTGCCGCCGCTCTCGGCGGTCTATTTTCAGTTTCAGCCCGGCGGGTGAGCCAGCTAGGTTGGCGTGATCGGACGGGGAGGACCCCATGGCGGCGATGCCAACCGCGCCCTATTGCCGTCAGGCCATGGCCTATGTGCTGGCGGGCGGCCGCGGCAGTCGGTTGATGGAGCTGACCGACGTGCGCGCCAAGCCAGCGGTCTATTTCGGCGGCAAGTTCCGCATCATCGATTTCGCCCTCTCGAACGCGCTGAATTCCGGCATCCGCCGCATCGCGGTGGCGACGCAATACAAGGCCCACAGCCTGATCCGGCACCTGCAGCGCGGCTGGAACTTCTTCCGGCCCGAGCGCAACGAGACCTTCGACATTCTGCCCGCCAGCCAGCGGGTGTCGGAGGAGAAATGGTATCTCGGCACGGCCGACGCGGTGTTCCAGAACATGGACATCGTCCAGGACTACGACCCGCGCTTCGTCGTCGTCCTGGCCGGGGACCATGTCTACAAGATGGACTTCGAGCCGATGCTGCAGCAGCACGTCGACCAGGGCGCCGACGTGACCGTCGCCTGTATCGAGGTCTCGCCCGCGGAAGCCACCAGTTTCGGCGTCATGCAGGTGGACGCTACCGACCGGATCCTGGACTTCGTCGAGAAGTCGTCGTCGCCGCCCACCATGCCCGGCCGCGCGGACCGCTGCCTCGCCAGCATGGGCATCTATGTGTTCGGGACCGAATTCCTGGCCGAAGAGCTGCGCCGCGACGCCGCTGATCCCACCTCCAGCCACGACTTCGGCAAGGATATCATCCCGAGACTGGTGAAGGAGGCCAAGGCCGTCGCGCACCCGTTCGAGCGCTCGTGCATCCGCGCCACCCCTGACGCCCCGTCCTACTGGCGCGACGTCGGCACCATCGACAGCTACTTCACCGCCAACATCGACCTGACCCAGGTGGTCCCCGACCTCGATCTCTACGATCGCAACTGGCCGATCTGGACCTACAGCGAGATGAACGCGCCGGCGAAGTTCGTGCACGACTATCCGGGACGGCGCGGCATGGCGACGGCGTCGCTGGTGGCGGGCGGCTGCGTCGTTTCCGGCGGCGCCGTCTCGCGCTCGCTGCTGTTCAGCGGTGTGCGGATGAATTCCTACAGCTCGGTGGAGCTGGGGGTGGTGCTGCCGGACGTGCAGATCGGCCGGTCGGCGAGGCTGCACAAGGTGATCGTCGACCGGCGCGTGCGCATCCCAGAGGGCTTGGTGGTCGGCGACGATCCCGTCGGCGACGCACAGCGCTTCCGCCGCTCGGAGGGGGGCGTGTGCCTGATCACCCAGGCGATGATCGACCGCCTGGTCGGATGACCCCGATCGAAGTCCTGTCGGTCGCCTCGGAGATCTATCCGCTGATCAAGACCGGCGGCCTGGCCGACGTCGCCGGGGCGCTGCCGGGCGCCCTGCGCTCGCAGCATGTCACCGTGCGGACCCTCGTTCCGGGCTATCCGGCGCTGCTGAAGGCGCTCCGGCGGGCCGAGACCGCCCTGGTCCGCGACGATCTCTTCGGCGGGCCGGCGCGGCTGCTGGCCTGCCGCGCCGCGGGCCTCGATCTCCTCGTGCTGGACGCGCCGCACCTCTATGCGCGCCCTGGCGGCCCCTACGGCGATGCGGCGGGCGTGGCGTGGCCGGACAACGCCGTGCGCTTCGCCGCCCTGGCCCGGATCGGCGCCGATCTCGCCCAGGGCCGGTTGACGACCTACGCCCCCGACGTCGTCCACGCCCACGATTGGCCAGCCGGGCTGACCGCGGCCTACCTCCACTACGACGGCGGCCCTCGGCCGGGCGCGGTGATGACCGTGCACAACCTCGCCTTCCAGGGCCAGTTCGACCGGCGCCTGCTGGGTCGGCTCGGCCTGCCGCCGTCGTCCTTCACCACCGACGGGGTGGAATACTATGGCGACATCGGCTTCCTGAAGGCGGGCCTGCGGCTCTGCGACCGCATCACCACCGTCTCGCCGACCTATGCGGCCGAGATCTGCACGCCCGAGTTGGGCATGGGCTTGGACGGGCTGCTGCGCGGCCGCGCCGACAAGCTGAGCGGCATCCTGAACGGGATCGACGTCAAGGTCTGGGACCCGAGCGCCGATGCGCTGATCGCGGCGCGCTATGGCGCGGGCGACCTCGCGCCGCGGGCGACCAACAAGGCCGACGTCCAGGCCCGCTTCGGCCTCGATCCCGATCCGGAGGCGCTGCTGTTCGCCATGGTCGGCCGGCTCAGCTGGCAGAAGGGACTGGACCTGCTGCTGGGCGCGCTGCCGTCGCTGCTCGCCCAAGGCGCCCAGCTGGCGCTGCTGGGGTCTGGGGACCAACACCTGCAGGCCGGCTTCGCGGCGGCGGCCGCGGCCCACCCCGGCCGCATCGCCTGCCAGTTCGGCTACGACGAGGCGGTGGCGCACAGCCTGCAGGCGGGCGCCGACGCCTTGCTGGTCCCGTCCCGGTTCGAGCCCTGCGGACTGACCCAGATGTGCGCCCTGCGCTACGGCGCCGTGCCGGTGGTCGCGCGGGTCGGAGGCTTGAACGACACCGTGGTGGACGCCGGTCCGATGGCGCTGGCCGCGGAGGCGGCGACCGGCGTGCAGTTCGCGCCGGTGGTGGGGCCGATGCTGGAGAGCGCCATCCGGCGCACCGCCGAGCTCTATCGCGACCGCCACGCCTGGCGGCGGCTGCAGACCAACGGCATGGCCTGCGATGTCTCCTGGCGCAAGTCGGCGCGGCTCTACGCTGAGCTTTACCGCGACCTTATCGCCGAACGCGGGGGCTAGATGCCGGGCGGATCGATCGGCGCGGCGGGCGAGGGCCTCCCCGAGCCGCTGGGCGTCACCCTCACCGCCGACGGCGTCAATGTCGCCGTCTATTCGGCCCATGCTCGGGCGATCGAGGTTTGCCTCTTCGACGCGGAGGGCGCGCTCGAGGTCGCCCGCATCCCGCTGCGGGGGCGCACCGGCCCGGTGTTTCACGCCCACATCCCCGGCGTCCGGGCCGGCGCCCGCTATGGCCTGCGGGCCTACGGAGACTTCGCGCCGGGCGAGGGCCACCGGTTCAATCCGAACAAGCTGCTGGTCGATCCCTACGCCCTGGCGCTTGATCGGGCGTTCGAGCTGCGGCCGCAGATGTTCTCGTATCGGCCGGACGATCCAGACGGCGGCGACAGCTTCGACGAGACCGACAGCGCCGCGGTCGCGCCCAAGGGGATCGTCACCGCGCCGCCGGCCGCGCCGGCGCCGACGCGCCCGGTCATCCCGTGGCGCGAGACGGTGATCTACGAGCTCCATGTCCGCGGCTTCACCATGACCCATCCCGGCGTGCCCGACCGCGTACGCGGAACCTTCGCCGGCCTGGCCTGCCCGGCGGCGATCGACCACCTGAAGCGCCTCGGCGTCACCACGGTCGAGCTGATGCCCGCCGCCGCCTGGATCGACGAGCGCCATTTGCCGCCGCTCGGCCTGACCAACTATTGGGGCTACAACCCGGTCGCCCTGCTGGCGCCGGACCCGCGCCTGGCGCCCGGCGGCTGGGCCGAGGTCCGCGCCGCCACCGACGCCCTGGCCGCCGCCGGGATCGAATGCGTGCTCGACGTGGTGCTCAACCACACCGGCGAGGGCGACGCGCTCGGGCCGACGCTGTCGCTGCGGGGGCTGGACAACGCCAGCTACTATCGTCTGTGGCCGGACGATCCCGCGCGGTACGTCGACGACACCGGCACCGGCAATACCCTGGCGCTGGACCAGCCGCCGGTGCTGCGCCTGGCGATGGAGGCGCTGCGCGCCTGGCGCCGGTGGGGCGGCATGGCCGGCTTCCGCTTCGACCTCGCCACCGTGATGGGCCGCCGGCCCGAGGGCTTCGATCCGGCCGCCCCGCTGCTCGCCGCGATCGACCAGGACCCGGAGCTGCGGGCGCTGAAGCGGATCGCCGAGCCCTGGGATGTCGGCCCCGGCGGCTATCAGCTCGGCCGATTTCCCGCCGCCTGGGGCGAATGGAACGACCGCTTCCGCGACACCGTCCGCGGCTTCTGGCGCGGCGACAGCGTCCCCGTGGGCGAACTCGCCCGGCGACTGGCCGGCTCCCAGGACCTGCTCGCGGCGAAGCGCCCGTCCCGGAGCGTCAACTTCATCGTCGCGCACGACGGCTTCACGCTCGCGGACCTGGTCGCCTACACGGCCAAGCGCAACCTCGCGAACGGGGAACAGAATCGCGACGGCGCCGATGACAACCGCTCGTGGAACAACGGCGTTGAAGGCCCCACGGACGACGCCGCGGTCCTCGCGGCCCGGCGGGGCGACCAGCGCGCGCTGCTGGCCTCGCTGCTGGCGGCGCGGGGCACGCCGATGCTGGCGATGGGGGCCGAGATCGGTCACAGCCAGGGCGGCAACAACAACGCCTATGCGCAGGACAACCCTCTCAGCTGGCTGGACTGGGCTTCGGCCGACCGCGAGCTGCAGGCCTTCGCCGCCAGGCTGGCCGCCATCCGCCGCGATCACCCGGCCCTGTCGGCCGACCGGTTCCTGACCGGCGAGCCGCGCCAAGGCGCCGTCTACGCCGACATCGCCTGGCGCAGCGCCGACGGATCGGCGCTCGCCCCCGCCGACTGGGACGCGCCGGACGGTCAGACCCTGGTGATGGCGCTCGCCGAGCCGGACGCGGACGGCTTGGACCGCGTCGTCATCGCCGTCCACCGGGGACGGAGCGCGATCGACGTCGTGCTGCCCGAGCCGCGCGACGGCTTTGCCTGGACGGCGCTGGCGGACAGCGCCGATCCGGCGCGCGAAGGCGAGGTCGGGACCGCATCCGCGACGGTCGCGCCGCGCTCGGTGCTCATTCTGGCCGAGACACGGTCACCGCGCGCACGCCTGGCCGGCGACGGCGATGCCGATGTTCTTGACCGCCTGGCGCGGGCCGCCGGCGTGTCAGCGCAGTGGCGCGACCTCGAAGGCGCCCTGCACGACGCCAGTCCGGACACCCTGAGATCGACGCTGGCCGCCATGCGGTTGCCCGCCGGAACCTCGCAGCAGGCGTCGGATTCGCTCCAGCGCCTCGCCGAGACCCGCGATCGCCGCGCGCTGCCGCGGGCCCTCGTGCGGCGCATCGGCGAGCCGACCCAGGTTCCGCTGCGGTTCGATCCGGGCGGGCCGCCGCCGAACACCTGGCTGGCGGTCGAGCGCGAGGACGGCTGGCGCGAGCGGCTGCGCGCCAGCCCGCGGACTGGCGTCGAATCCGCCATATCGGGCGCCGACGGCCGATCCTTCCGGCGGCTGACGCTGGAGCTGCCGACGCTCGACCCGGGCCGCTATCGGCTGCTGCGCGAGGATCATCCCGAGACCGTCTGCAGTCTGACGATAGCCCCGACTGCCTGCTTCGCACCCGACGCGCTGCTATCCGGACGCCGCCTGTTCGGTCTCTCGGCCCAGCTCTATTCGGTGCGGCGCGCCGGCGACCAGGGGATCGGCGATTTCACCACACTGGGTGATCTGGGCGAGGCGGCGGCTCGGGAGGGCGCGGCCGTGCTGGCGATCAACCCGCTGCACGCCCTCTTCAGCGACCAGCGCGAGCGGGCGAGCCCCTATTTCCCCTCCGACCGCCGGTTTCTCGACCCGATCTACCTCGACCTCGACCAGGTCGCTGGGGCGGGCGCCATCCCGGCCGCCCGAGCCGCTCTGCGCGACCTGGCGAGCATCGACTATCCCGGCGTCTGGGCGCTGAAGGCGCAAGCGCTGGAGGCGAGCTACGCGGCCGCCGACCTCGACGGCCTCGACGCGTTCATCGCCGCCGAGGGCGAGCCGCTGTTCGAATTCGCCGTGTTCCAGGCGATCGGCGAAACCCGGCCGGGCGAGCCCTGGTCGCGGTGGCCGGCGGAGCTGCGCGATCCACGAGGGCCAGGCGTGACGGCCTTCGCGGCGGCCCGTCCGGACCGCGTGCGGTTCCACCAGTATCTGCAGTGGCTTTGCGAGCGACAACTCGCCGAGGCGGCCAGGCAAGCGGGCGGACTGAGCCTGGGGCTCTGCCGCGACCTGGCGGTCGGCGCGGCGCCGGGCGGCGCGGAGGCCTGGGCGAACGCCCACCTGCTGGCGGACGGCGTCTCGATCGGGGCGCCGCCGGACCAGTTCACCGCCGAGGGCCAGGTCTGGGGCCTGCCGCCCATCGACCCGCTCCGCCTGGAGGCGGACGGATACGCGCGCTTCTGCGACCTCCTGGCGCGCAACATGCGTCACGCCGGCGCCATCCGGATCGACCATGTGATGGGACTGGCGCGGCAGTTCTGGGTCCCGGACGGCGCCAGCGGCGCGGACGGGACCTATGTCGCGTTTCCGTTCGACGACCTGCTGGGCCAGCTCGCCCTGCAAAGCGAGCGCGCCCGCTGCCTGGTGATCGGTGAAGACCTCGGCACCGCGCCGGACGGGTTCCGGGAGACGCTGACGCGCGAACGGGTGCTGAGCTACCGCGTCCTGCCGTTCGAGGAGGATGACGGCCGGTTTCGCCCGCCCGAGACGTACCCGCGGCTGGCGCTCGCCTGCGTCGCCACCCACGACCTGCCGCCCTTCGCCGGCTGGTGGGAGGGGCTGGACATCGCCGAGCGGCAGGACCTGAAGCTGATCACATCGGAGCTGGCCGAGCACGCCTATCTTCAGCGGCGAGCCGAAAAGGCCGCGATCATCGAGGCGCTGGCGAGCGCCGAATTGATCGAGCCGGGGCTGGATGGCGCGACCATTTCCCCGCTCGACCTGATCGCGGCGGTCCACGGCTTCATCGCGCGCACGCCCAGCTTCCTCGCCGTGGCGCAGGTGGAGGATCTGGCCGGCGAGCGGACCGCCGTCAACCTGCCCGGCACCGACCTGGAGCGCCCCAATTGGCGGCGACGATTGGCGGCGCCGCTGCCGGATCTGATGCGGACGCCCGCCGCCGCCGCCATCCTTTCGGCCATCCGCGCCGCCGGCCGCTGAGCGGCTTGTCCGCGACCATAACTTGGGTTATGCATAACTTGAGTTACGGCCACACTGTTTCCGCCGACCCGGGGAGGCGCGCCTTTGAAACCGCTTCGTTCGCCGTCCAGCACCGCCACGATCTCCCAGGTATGCCGAGAGTTCGGGACCACGCCCCGCGCGCTTCGCTACTATGAGGAAATGGGGCTGCTATCGCCCATCCGGCGCGAGCAGAAGCGCGTCTACTCGGACAAGGACCGGGCGCGCCTGAGGCGCATCCTCGGCGGACGGCGCGCCGGGTTCAGCCTGCGGGCGATCCGCGAACTGCTCGATATCGGCGAGACGGAGGATAGGATTTCCAGCCAGGCCAAGGCCCTGCCGCGCTTCAAGGCGCAGCTGAGCGTGCTGGAGAACCGGCGGCGGCAGCTGGACGAAGCCATCGAGACGCTGAAGGCGGCCTCGGCGCGGCTCGCGCAGGGCGTCCGCCCCGGCCGCGACGACGATCAATCATCTTGGAGACAGGCATGAGCGCAACCACGGCGGACTTCGTCGCCACGGTCGTCGATCCCAAGGCGCACGCCGATCCCGCGCGCCTCTATGACGCCTATGGCTGGCTGCGGAAAAACGATCCGGTCGCGCGCGCCGAGCTGCCGGGCTTCGATCCCTTTCATGTCGTCACCCGCCACGCCGACATCCTCGAAATCAGCCGGGACAATGTGGCGTTCCCGTATGGGAACTATCCCTCCACGCTGGCCCCGCATCAGGCGGTGGAGAACGGCCGCGCGGCGCGGGCCGCCGGGCGTCCGCTGCTCTACACCCTGGTGCAGATGGACGAGCCGGACCACATGAAATACCGCGCCCTGACCCAGGGATGGTTCATGCCCCAGAACCTGCGCAAGCTGGAGGCGCGGGTGCGCGAACTGGCCCGCGAGGCGGTGGCGCGGATGGAGAGCCTGGGCGGCGAGTGCGATTTCGTCAGCGAGGTCGCGCTGCATTTTCCGCTGCGGGTGATCATGGAGATCCTGGGCGTACCGCGCGAGGACGAGCCGCGCATGCTGCAGCTGACCCAGGAGCTGTTCGGCGCCACCGACCCCGACCTGCGCCGCCGGCCCGCCGACGAGAGCGAGGCGGCGCGGCAGCAGGCCATCCAGGCGGTGCTGGCCGACTTCTTCAACTACTTCAACGCCCTGACCGAGTCCCGGCGCGCCGAGCCGCTGGAAGACGTCGCCAGCGTGATCGCCAACGCCAAGATCGATGGCAACGCGATATCGGCCTTCGACGCGGTCTCCTACTATCTGATCATCTCGACCGCCGGCCATGACACCACCTCGTCATCGACCGCGGGCGCGCTCTGGGCCCTGGCCGAGCGACCGGGCGAGCTCGCCAAGCTGAAGCAGAACCTCGGCCTCATTCCGGGCCTGGTCGACGAGTCGATCCGCTGGACGACGCCGGTGCGCCACTTCATGCGCAGCGCCGCGGCCGATACGACCGTCGGCGGACGGCCGGTGGCCAAGGATGACTGGCTCATGCTGTGCTATCCCTCCGGCAACCGCGACGAGACGGTGTTCGACGATCCGCTGGAGTTCCACGTCGACCGCAGCCCCAACCGGCACCTGGCCTTCGGCTATGGGGCGCACATGTGCCTGGGACAGCATCTGGCCAAGATGGAGATGCGCATTCTGTGGGAGGAACTGCTGCCACGGCTGAAGTCGGTCGAGCTGGCTGGCGCGGCGCAGCTCTCCGAGGCAAACTTCGTCAATGGCCCGAAG
>Ga0302326_10024437_pt1 | contig 12283 bp, 8 predicted proteins | sample Palsa_T0_3_FD_202264 | JGI IMG/M metagenome (GOLD analysis project Ga0302326, IMG submission 202264) | Peat permafrost microbial communities from Stordalen Mire near Abisko, Sweden - Palsa_T0_3 | ecosystem: Environmental > Terrestrial > Soil > Palsa > Peat permafrost | place: Sweden: Abisko...
ATCTGGACAGGCGGCGACTGCCATCTTTACCTGAACCACCTGGAACAGGTCGCCACGCAACTCGCGCGCGCGCCCTACCCGCTGCCCAGACTCGTGCTCAAGCGCCGGCCCGCGTCGCTGTATGAATATCGCTACGAGGACATCGAATTCGCCGACTATCAGTTTCATCCGCCCATTCGGGCGGCGGTCGCGGTGTAGCCGCAGGACCGCGACGGGCGAAAAAAAAGCCCGCCGGGAGGAAGTGAGCGGGCAAGGGGGGATTCCGATGGTCAGAGCACAGCCCCGCTCCGAGAGGGTCAGGCGTTGCGGGCCTTTCGCCCCGCGGCCACCTGCGGCCGGTTCGAGATGACGGTGGTTGTCGCTAAACGCGCCTCGCGTCAGCTAGACAACGCTACGGGCGGCGTTAACACGCTCAACCAGTTCGTCCAGCGCCATTTGCTGCGCTGGCGACAAGCCCTGATCCACTGCGCCGGACTCGCTGCCCTGTCGTTCGCCAACCGACTCAGGTACCGTGAGCCAATAGGCAGAAAATTCCGGGCAAAACGCGTTCATGTCCTGGCCTCTGTTTCAGCACCGCGTTAACTTGCAATTCCGTCTATCCGACCCCAAAGCAATCGGTGTGCCAAATGATTCGGCTTCCAATCAATCAAAGACTTGTCTCCGCCGAGGGCTGCCGGGCGTGCCAATGGCTGGCAGTTCTTACCCGCAGCACGCGAATCCTGTCGTATTTTCACGACAGTAGTCGCTCGCTAAGCGTTAACAACAGGATTCTATTTGAGAAATGTTGTCGTCAGATGACGACAGCATAGACCGGCGAGGCGATCCAGGTGGCCGGCGGCGGTACCTTCGCCGAGCCATTGCCCATCGCGACCGCTAAATCTTCGCGTCCTTGAACATCGCCGGTTCCAGTCGGTGGCGCTGCAGCAGCTTGTAGAACTCGGTTCGGTTGCGCTTGGCCAGGGTCGCCGCCTGGGTGACGTTGCCGCCGGTGATTTTGAGCAAGCGCACCAGATAGTCACGCTCAAACTGCTTGCGCGCCTCCTCGAAGGGTGCCAGCACCCCGGCGTCCTCGCGCAGCGCGCCCTGCACCAGCGTGGCCGGGATGATGCTCGTCGTCGTTAGTGCCAGCGCCTGCTCGAGCAGGTTCAACAGCTGCCGCACGTTGCCCGGCCAGGGCGCGGAGATGAGCAGCGCCATCGCGTCGGGCGCGAGCGACGGCACCGGCTTCTTGTAGCGCTCCGCGAGCTTGCGCAGAAAGTGTGAGGCCAAAAGTGGAATGTCCTCGCGCCGCTCGGCGAGCGGCGGCAACTTGAGCGAGACGACATTGAGGCGATAGTAGAGGTCCTCGCGGAACTGCCCCGCCGCCTTCTGCGCGTCGAGGTCGCGGTGGGTGGCAGAGACCACCCGCACATCGATGGACACCGATTCGGTCGCACCGACCGGGCGCACCTCTGCCTCCTGCAGAACGCGCAGCAACTTGACCTGGAGCGCGAGCGGCATGTCCCCGATTTCGTCTAAGAAAATCGTGCCGCCGTCCGCGGCCAGGAACAACCCCTTGTGCGCCTGCACCGCGCCGCTGAACGCGCCGCGCGCGTGGCCGAAGAGCTCGGACTCGAGCAACGGTTCTGGAATTGCGCCGCAATTGACGCCGATGAACGGCCGCAGCGCGCGCGGGCTGGCGCGATGGATCGCATGTGCCAGCAGCTCCTTACCGGTCCCCGACTCGCCAAAGATGAGTACGCTCGCATCGGAGTCGGCAACCAGCCGTGCCTGGCGCAGCAGGTCCTCCATGCGCGGGCTGCGCGTGATGATCCCGCCGCGCCACTCGCCACTGGCCTGTTTGTTCGCTTCCGGTCCGTCACCGGTAAGGCGCACGGCGTTGGCCACCTTCTGCAGCAGCTCCTGGCTGTCAAAGGGCTTGGTCAGAAACCCGAAGACCCCGCGCTGGGTCGCCGAAACCGCGTCGGGAATTGTTCCGTGCGCAGTCAGGATGATGACCGGCAGCGCCGGATGCTGGCGATGGATCGCGTCGAACAGCTGCAAGCCGTCGATGCCGGGCATGCGCATGTCGGTAATAACCGCCGCCGGCCGCGCCACCGCGAGCGCGGCCAGTGCGGCCTCTCCGCTGTCGGCGGTGCGCACGCGATAGCCCGCCGACGTAAGGCGCAAACTGATCAGCTTGAGCAGATCGGGATCGTCGTCAACGAGCAGGATGTCGCCGGAATGGGCCATCGCCTCTCCTATCGCCCCGTACCGCCGCCACCGCCCGCGCCGCCGCCGCCTGCATTGCGGCTGCGCTCCAACAGGAGGCTGCGCTCGACCGCGCGCAACGCGTCGAGCTTCTCTTGTGCCGCGGCAGTCTTCTTCTGCTCCTCCTTGACGCTGCGCGTGCGTTCGACGATCTGGACATAGAGCACCGTCGCGATCTGCTTCAGCGGCGACGCGTTGGTCTTGCCGACCAGAGGCTCGAGCGTGGACATCGCCCGCGCATCGTCCGGAGGTCCGGCACTGGCCAAGGTGAGAAGCATGGCGAGACGAATGCGGCTGGCGTCGCTCTTGCTTCGGTTCATGGCCAGGTTTGCGGCCGCGAGCTCGCGCTTGAGATCGTCGCCGGACTCGACAGCGTAGCGCTGCAGGTCGACGAGCAGGGCGAGGGCCTGTTCTTCCTCCTCATTCACCGGAGGCGGGGGCGCGGGTGCCTGCACCGACGATTGCGGCGGGACCTGCACGATCACCACCTCCGGGACGGGAACCGGCGTCACCGGCAGCGATTCGTGTGCGACGGGAGCCACCGGCGGGGGCGCGACGGCTTGCGGCGCGGGCGCCGGAGGCGCCGCAGCACACGCGGTGAGCAAGGCGAGTCCGGCGAGACCGCCGGCGCGGCAAACGCGCCGGCGGATCAACCTTCCTCCCGGATCGTGATGGCCCCTGCCTCGCGTGCGGGCGACGTATCGGTCACGGCAAGCGGCAGCCAGAGACGGAAATGGGCGCCGCGCCTGCCGGCAGCACGTTCCATTAATTCGATTCGACCGCCATGCAGCAGGGCGTACTCGCTCGCGATCGCGAGTCCCAACCCCGAGCCCTTGATCCGCCCCTCCGGGGCGGGCTTGCCCTGGTAGAACGATTCGAAAATGCGCGGTCGATCCTCCGCATCGATGCCCGGACCCAGATCGATGACATCGAGGACGGCGTGGCCATTTTCGGTGTGCAGGTCGAGGGTGATGGTTCCGGAGCGCGGCGAGTACTTGATCGCATTGGAGACGAGGTTATCGACGATGGCGCGGATCTTGTCGCTGTCGCCGACCACGATTGCCGGCTTCACTCGCGTTTCGAAGCTGAGCATGCGTGCGAATGCCGCAAGCTTGTGCTCGCGTACGACGCGACGAATCACGTCGGCGAGCGGAACCGGTCCGAGCGTCTGCGGCTCGATGCTGCGCGTCTGGTGATAGCTCAGCAGGTCTTCAATGAGCTTCTGCAGATTGAGCGTGTTCTCGCGCACGATGCGCACGATTTCCTGCTGCGGCGGCGACAGCTCGCCGCCGACGCGATCGCGCAGCAGTTCGGCGCCTTCGCGCACTGCGGTCAGCGGTGTCTTGAGCTCGTGCGAGACGTGACGCAGGAAGCGGGTCTGCTGCTCCTCAAGTTCGTGCAGGCGCTTGCGCAGCCACTCGAGGCGCTGTCCCAGATAGCGCATGTCCTGTGGGCCGTTGACCTCGATGGCATGGGTGAAGTCGGCCGTCCCCATCTGCCGGATCGCCAGATCGAGTTGCCTGATCGGGCGCGCGATGAGCACCGCGAACAGGATCGCCAGGACCAGCGCGATCGCACCCGCGGCGAGTGCGAGATAGCCCCAGGTCTTGCGTCCTTCCGCCGCAGTCTGCTGCAGCCTTTCAATCTCGTGCTCGGTCAGGCGGTTGCTGGCGGTAAGCATCGCCTGCGCGCTTGCCGATAGCGCCGCGTAGCCATTGGTGAGGATGGCCGCCGCATTCGCCGGACGTTGCGGCGCGGTGAGCACCGTATAGAGTCGTCCTTCGCTGTCGCTCAGCTTGTCGAGCTGGCTCAACTGCGCGCGATCGAGCGGAAGCTGCTGCAGTTGCTGCGTCGTTTGACGGAAATCCTGGCGCAAGCGCGCGTAATCGTCGATGAGCTGTGGATCGTCGAGAATGAGGTCCTGCCGAACGAGCCGCTCCAGCGTGGTCGCCTGCTCGTAGAGCTGGCGACTGGCGCGCCCGGCCTGCGCGGCCTGCAGAACGGCCTGCTGGCTCTGGGTACCGAGGCGGTCGAGGCTGACGATCAGCTCGACCAGCGCGTACAGCAACGGCAGGCTGACGAGCAGGAAACCGAGCAGAATGAATTTGAGGAATGAGCGCGGGTAATACACGGGTGATGACGGGCGATCGATATAATCATTGGTTTAGGACGATGCCCGGGCCCTCAGAGCGACGCGTGCACGATACACCACCCCCTGCCGCCTCGCCAAGGGCGCCCGACCCGGCCCACGCGCATCGCATCGCGCTCATCGCGGCAGTCGCGCGCAACGGCATCATCGGCGTCGACAACCGCCTGCCCTGGCGCTTGCCAGAGGACATGCGGCGCTTTCGCGCCCTGACCACTGGGCACACGGTAATCATGGGACGACGTACCTGGGAGGCGATCGGCAAGCCACTCTCCGGGCGGCAGAACCTCGTCGTCAGCCGCAGCCACGGTCCGCACACGCCGGAGGTCGAGTTCACACCGTCGCTCGATGCGGCGCTCGCGCGCGTCAGCCGACCTGAGCCGGTGTTCGTCATTGGCGGCGAAGCGCTCTACCGCGCCGCGCTGCCCCATGCTGAGCTCTTGTATCTGACCGAGATCGAGCGCGATTTCGACGGCGACGCCCGATTTCCTCCCTTCGATCGCACCCGCTGGCGCGAGTCCGAGCGTGAAGCACATACCGAGTCGGGCGCGTTCGATCCCCTCGCCTACAGTTTTGTCGTCTATGAGCGTGCCGGTCGCTGACGCCAGCGGGTCGCTGCGCCGTCGCATTGAGCGCCAGGGAGTATTGCCATGAGCGAGGAATTTGATGTGGCCGGCCCGCACGAGCACGAGGTCGAGCACCAGGGACAGCACGGCGACGCGTTTGCCGGACGCATCGCGGTGATGACGGCGATCTTCGCGACTGTCGGCGCGCTCTTTGGCTACATGGCGGGCGCGACGCAGAACGAGGCGCTGCTGTTCAAGAACGAAGCGGCTATCCGCAGGACCGAGGCTTCGGACCAGTGGAATTTCTACCAGGCGAAGAGCGGCAAGCAAAACCTGGCCGAGCTCGGCGCAACCCTGACCAGCGGCGAGCAGCAGGCGCGGTATGCGAAGGAAGCCGAGCGCTACAAGACGGAGAAGGAAGAGATTGCCCCAGAGGCGAAGCGTCTCGAGCAGCAATCCAGGGAGGCGGAGGAGAGCAGCGAGGCATCAACGCACGTGCATCACCGCTGGGCGCAGGCGATGACCCTGATCCAGATCGCAATCGCGCTGGCCGCCATCACCATACTGACCCGGAACCGGCGTCTGCAATACATGGCCTACGGTGTCGCCACTTGCGCCCTGGCCGTGGGCGCCCTGGCACTCGCCCACGTATAGCGCCTAGGCGAGGTTGCGCAGCTCCTGCAGTGCCACCGACAGCATGGCAGCGTCGATCGACGGCGCCGCGCGGAGCTCGCCAGAAAGCTGCGCCGCGCGCGCGACGCCACGCCGGTTTCGATCCTCCCATGCCGCGATGAGCTGCGGCGGTGCACTGATCGCGCCGCCCCCGCTTAGCACGTCGGCGGTAAGTGTCCGCTGCAGGCTCGACAGGTCGTCCTGCATTGCGCCTTTTGCCAGCATTTGCCAGTGTGCGTCACCGGGCAGCGCGGCGATGGCAAGCCGAGCCGGGTCGCGAGGGCAAAGTAGAGCTCGGCCACCGTCTCGACCGGCCGCTTGGCCGCACCCGCGACCTCGACGATGTCTAGTGCCGCATAGAGCGTCTCGAACGCGACCACCCGGAGCGCCAGCGCCTGGGGCACCCCTTTGCCAACATAGGCCGCGACCTCGGTGTCGATGCGGCTGCGCTCGCCCGGATCGAGCAATTGCGGCAACCGCGTCGCCAGCGCACCAACTTGCGGCGTGAAATGCGCGATGGTCGCCGCCATATCCTCGCCGAGCCGCCGCGAGCGCAGGAACCACGTCGTGCCACGACCGATAAGCCGATTCGTGGCGAGCAGCATCGCCGACTGCACCGCGTCGTCGACCACGTTGTCCAGCGCCTCGATCGCGAGCCATAAGTCAACGTATCCGAACACTTCACGATTGAGCAGGTAGGCGCGCACCACTTCGTGCGGCTTTGCCCCGGTCGTCTCGAGCAACTGGTGCACGAATGTGCTGCCAACGCGGTTGACCATGCTGTTGGTGACGTAAGTAGCAATGATCTCGCGCTTCAGCGGATGCCGCGGCATGTAGCCCGCGTAACGGGCGCGCAATGCGTTCGGGAAGTACCGTGCCAGCGCCGTCGCGATCCACGGATCGTCGGGCTGCGTCGAAGCCAGCAGCTCGTCGTAGAGCCATATCTTGCTGTAGGCGAGGAGCACTGCGCGTTCGGGCACGGTGAGGCCGATCCCCTTGGCGCGACGCGCGGCGATCTCCTCGTCCGCGGGCAGGAATTCCAACCCGCGGTTAAGCCGTCCGGACTTCTCCAGGAAATGGATAAAGCGCTGGTGCGCGTCGAGCAGCTGCGGCGCGATGCGTCCGGTCACCGACAACGACTGTGTCTGGAAGACGTTGTCGCGCAGAACGAGTGCGGCGACATCGTCGGTCATCTCCACGAGCAGTGCGTTGCGCTGCTTTTCGGTGAGCTCGCCCTCGAGGATGGGCAAGCCCAGCAGGATCTTGATGTTGACTTCGTGATCGGAGGTGTCTACCCCGGCCGAATTGTCGATCGCGTCGGTGTTGATGCGACCGCCGGCGAGCGCGTATTCGATTCGTCCAAGCTGGGTGCAGCCGAGGTTGCCACCCTCCACGAATGCGCGGCAGCGAAGCTCGCGGCCGTTGACCCGCAGCGCATCGTTGGCGCGGTCGCCGACCTGGGTGTGCGTCTCGGCGGTGGCCTTGACGTACGTCCCGATGCCGCCGTTGTAGATCAAATCTACCGGCGCCTTGAGGATCGCGTTGACGAGCTCCGTTGGCGTGAGTGCGGCGGCGGAAATCCCCAGCGCATGCTGCACCTGCGGCGTGATCGCGATGGACTTGGCGCCGCGCGGATGGATGCCACCACCGGCAGAGAGCAGCTTCGCGTCGTAATCCGCCCACGACGAGCGCGGCAGCTTGAACATGCGCTCGCGCTCCTTGAAGCTCGTGTCCGGATCGGGCGCCGGATCGAGGAAGATGTGGCGATGGTCGAACGCCGCGACGAGCTCGATGTGCTGCGACAGCAGCATGCCGTTGCCAAACACGTCACCAGACATGTCGCCAATGCCGGCGACAGTGAAATCGGTCGTCTGCGTATTGACGCCCAGTTCGCGAAAATGCCGCTTCACCGATTCCCACGCCCCGCGCGCCGTGATGCCCATCGCCTTGTGGTCGTAACCGGCAGAGCCGCCCGAGGCGAATGCGTCGCCGAGCCAGAAGCCGTACTCCTGGCTGATCGCGTTGGCGTAGTCGGAAAAGGTCGCCGTCCCCTTGTCGGCGGCGACGACCAGGTAGGGATCATCCGGGTCGTGGCGCTTGACGTCGGGCGGTGGCACGATCTTGTCGCCCACGCGGTTATCGGTCAGGTCCAGCAAGCCGCGCAGATAGTTCTGGTAGCAGGCGATGCCCTCCTTGAGGTACGCCTCGCGGTCAGTCGCCGGCGGCGCGCGCTTGAGCACGAAGCCGCCTTTCGAGCCGACCGGGACGATGACGGTGTTCTTGACCATCTGCGCCTTGACCAGGCCCAGCACCTCGGTGCGGAAATCCTCCGGCCGGTCCGACCAGCGCAACCCGCCGCGCGCGACCTTGCCCCCACGCAGGTGCACGCCCTCGAAGCGCGTCGAGTAGATGAAGATCTCGAACATCGGCTTGGGCTCGGGCAATCCGGGCACCTTGGATGGGTCGAACTTGAAGGAAAGGAAGCTCTTGCGCCGGCCTGCCGCATCGCGGCGCCAGAAATTCGTCCGCGTTGTCGCCTGGATGAGCGCGAGATATTGGCGCAGCACGCGATCCTCGGACAGGTTGTCGACACCTTCGAGCGCCGCTTCGATAATGCGTACCTGCTCAGCGCTGCGCGCTCCGACGTCCGCGCCGCCTGCGGGATCGAAGCGCAGCTTGAACAGTTCGACCAGCTCGTGCGCGATCGCGCCGTGCCCGGAGAGCGTGCGCTGGATGAAAGCCTGAGAGAGAGGAAATCCGATCTGCCGCAGGTATTTTGCGTATGCCCGCAGGATGGTCGTCTCCTCGGCGGGCATGCGCGCGACGACAACCAGGCGGTTGAAGTCGTCGTTCTCCACATCGCCGCGAAACACTTGCGCGAACGCGTCCTCGAACACGCCGTGCAGTGCGTCGATCTCGACCTCGGTATCGGCGACCGATGAGAGTAGCCCGAGGTCGTGAATCCAGGTCGGTGGCGATCCGTCGGGCACGATGCGATACGGGCGCTCCTCGAGTACCTTGAGGCCCATGCGCTCGAGCATCGGCAGGCTGTCGGACAGCGTCACCGGGCCGCCGCGGTGAAAGAGCTTGAAGCGCAGCGTTCCCGGTGCCGCCTCGAGCGGCCGGTAGAGCGACATGCCCAGGGGATCCGCATCCGTGAGCCGGGCCATCATCTCGATGTCGGGCACCGCGGCACGGGCTGCGAACTCCTCGCGATAGGCTGCCGGAAAGGCAGCGCCGAACTGGCGGAACAACGCGTTGCCGCGCGCTTCGCCCCGCGCGTCGATCAAGGCAACCTTGAGATCATCCTCCCAGCGCCGGGCCGCTGAAACGAGCTGCTCTTCCAGGGCGCGCACGTCGTAGTCCGGGATCTGGCCCGGCGTGGTACGCACGATGATCATTACCCGTACCAGCGGCGATTCCGAAAGGTGGGCGTTGAATTCGGAGCTCGAACCACCGAAACCCTGCGTCAGAATTGCCTGCCATTTCTGCCGCAGCTCCGTCGTGTAGTTCTCGCGCGGCGCGTAGATCAGGCAGGAGAGGAAGCGCTCGAAAGCGTCGCGACGCACAAACAGGCGCAGGCGCTGCCGGTCCCCGAGATGGAGGATCGCCTTGGCGGTGCGCAGCAGATCGTCGTCGTTGGTCTGGAACAACTCGTCGCGCGGGTAGGTATCGAGTATGTTGACCAGCGCCTTGCCGGCGTGCCCCCCGGCAGGGAGCCCCGCCCGTTTGATGACGGTGGCAACCTTTCGCCGTAGCAACGGGATCTCGGCCGCGTTGGCGCTGTAGGCGGTCGACGTGAACAGGCCGAGAAAGCGGTGTTCGCCGACGACGCCGCCCTTCTTGTCGAAGCGCTTGACGGCGATATAGTCGAGATAGCCGGGCCGGTGCACGGTCGAACGCGAGGTCGATTTGGTGACGACAAGCAGCTCCGGTCTCCGGGCATAGGCACGCACCTCGGGCGGCAGTGCCGCAAAGCTCGCTGCAATTTCCTTGCCTTGCGCCTCGCGCAGGATGCCGAGGCTCGTGCCGGGCACGATCTTGAGCACATCCTCGCCCTCGACAACCGCGAGCTCGTGGCAGCGATAGCCGAGAAACGTGAAGTGGTTGCCCGCCAGCCAGAGCAGAAAATCCTCGCCTTCGCGCAGTTCGTCCGACGGCAGCGGCGGCGGTTGCTTCTGCACCTCGGCAACGATTGCCTGCACCCGGTCGCGCATCGTCTTCCAGTCGTCGACCGCGGCGCGCACGTCGTCGAGCACCCGGGCAATGTCGTTGGCCAGCGCCTCGAGGCGCACCGACTCGGTTATGCGGTCGACCTCGACATGGATGAACGATTCGCGCTTGCCATCCTTGGCGCCGGTGGGCGCTAATCCGACCAAGGCGCCGTCGGCGCCGCGCTCGACCTCGACGATCGGATGAATGATGAGGTGCAGCGTCAACCCGTGGCGATTGACCTCCATCGTCACCGAATCGACCAGGAATGGCATGTCGTCATTGACGATCTCTATGATCGTGTGCGTCGACTGCCAGCCGTGTTCCTCGAGCGTCGGATTGAACACCCGAATCCGCGCGTGTCCGGCCTCCCGCTTGCGCGCGAAATTCCAGTGCGACAGCGCCGCGCCGTACAGGTCGGCGGTCTCTCTCTCGGCCAGGTCCTCCGGCTCCACATCGCGGTAGTAGCGCGCGACGAAGTCGGCAACCGTGGTCCGTTGCGCAGGAGTCACCTTGGTGCGGACGAGTTGCAACACCTCGTCGAGCCGTTGCGTGCGCCCGTTGTCTGCGTCTGCGCTCATCGTCTCCTCTTTATTGCGCCGGGTCGGCTTCCGGCGTCGCCTGCTCTGACTTCGGCGCACGCGGGCCCTGATCTTGCACGTTATTATGCTTTAGCTCAATTCCGGCGCCGTCCCGATGCACTGCATCACCATCATCCGCCCGCGCGGGCAGAGCGTAGCAACAATGCAAATGGATAGCCCAAGAACTGTGGTACGGCCCCGATCCCATGCGCGTCACCCGTACTTTGGTGCATCCATGCTGCACCTTGCGCCAATTTCCACCTTCCTAGGGCTCGCGCAACCATTTATCATAAGACTTCGCGCCGCTGCGTGCCCGGGAAAGGGATTCCTCGGTTTTGTGCTTTCTTGGCGGGCTTGGCTACACCAAGGCGGTGTCACGGGTGCGTCACATTGAGGTTCTTCGTCGATTGAGCCAGGGAGGCCAGTACATGAAGTGGGAAATGAGCAAGTTAGACGTGGCCGCACAAGTTGCGGCATTTCTAATCGCGTGCGCGCTGGCCTCTATGCCGGTCGCGGCGCAGCAAATCATGGGGGTGCCGGGTTCGCCGAGCGCCACCACGACCCTTGATGGCAAGCAACTCCCTCCGCCACCGCCGAAGTTCGGCGGCGTGATCAAGGATACCGCCGCGGAATCCACGCCCTGGTGGCCGCCGCGTATCGTGCCACCCAAAGGGGCCCCAAACATCTTGCTCATCATGACCGATGACCAGGGCTATGGCGTATCAAGCACCTTCGGTGGCGTCATACCGACACCCGCGTTGGACCGGATCGCAAAAGCGGGGCTGCGGTACACGCAGTTCCACTCCACCGCGCTGTGCTCGCCGACGCGGGCTGCATTGATAACCGGCCGTAACCATCACTCGGTGGGCTACGGCGTGATCGGAGAACTGTCCACCGGCTATCCGGGCTACAACTCAATCATTGGACCGGAAAACGCCACCGTCGCTACGATTCTCAGGGACAACGGCTATGCGACATCGTGGTTCGGCAAGGACCACAACATCCCGACTTATCAATACAGCGTCGCCGGGCCCTTCGACCAATGGCCGATCGGCTTAGGTTTTCAGTATTTCTATGGGTTCCTCGGCGGCGAGACCGACCAATGGACACCCTACTTGTACCGCAATACGACGCCAGTCGAGCCCTATCTCGGCAACCCGGGCTACAACCTGACCACGGATTTGGCCGATGACGCCATCCGCTACATGAAGGAGATGAATGCGTCAGCGCCGGACAAACCGTTCTTTCTCTATTACGTGCCCGGCGGCAGCCACTCGCCCCACCAACCAACCAAGGAGTGGATCGACAAGTTCAAAGGCAAGTTCGACATGGGCTATGAAAAACTGCGCGACGAAATTTTCGCCAACCAGAAGCGGCTCGGCGTGGTTCCCGCGAATACGCAGCTCACCCCATGGCCCGAAGGACAGGCTGCATATGGCGGCGCAAAGTTGCCGCGGTGGGACTCACTGTCCTTGATACAAAAGAAGCTCTATGCACACGAAGCGGAAGTCTTCGCCGCCTATACCGCCTACACCGACTTCGAGATCGGTCGGGTGATCCAGGAAGTCCAGAACGAAGGCAAACTCGATAACACACTCATCATCTACATCTGTGGCGACAACGGTACCAGCGCCGAGGGCAGCGAGGAAGGCACGTTCAACCAGATGACCGCCTACAACGGCATTCTGACCCTCCCCGAGGTCGTGCAGATGCTGCATTATGAGCAGTGGGGCTCAAGCGCGACTTACCCGCACATGGCGGTCCAGTGGTCCTGGGCCTTCGACACGCCCTTCAAGTGGACCAAGCAAGTCGCGTCACATTTCGGGGGCACCCGGCAGGGCTTGGCGATTTCGTGG
>Ga0302326_10024438_pt1 | contig 12283 bp, 10 predicted proteins | sample Palsa_T0_3_FD_202264 | JGI IMG/M metagenome (GOLD analysis project Ga0302326, IMG submission 202264) | Peat permafrost microbial communities from Stordalen Mire near Abisko, Sweden - Palsa_T0_3 | ecosystem: Environmental > Terrestrial > Soil > Palsa > Peat permafrost | place: Sweden: Abisko...
TTCGCTTCGCTGCCCGGTCCGACGTGGCCGAATCGTTTCTTTGTCCACAGCGGCACGTCGCTCGGGCGGGTCAGCATGCCCAACGGCGTCATGGATGCGAATCTGCATTGGTACGATCAGCCGACGCTCTACGATCGCCTCAATGAGAAGCGGCGGAGCTGGCGGATTTATTATGGCGACATCCCGCAATCGCTCGTGCTGGTGCATCAGATGGAACCGCCGAATGCGGCGCGCTACTTCAAGATGTCGCGGTTTTATGAGGATGCGGCCGGCGCCGAAACGGATTTTCCCGAGTTCGCGTTTATCGAGCCGTCCTACTATCCGCCCGGCGCAAACGATGACCATCCGCCACACGACGTTATCGAAGGCGACCGTTTGATCGCGTCGGTTTACAACGCGTTGCGCGCCAACGAGGAGTTGTTCAACTCGCTGATGCTGGTGATTCTGTGCGACGAGCACGGCGGCATCTATGATCACGTCGAGCCGCCGAAAACGATTCCGCCCGACCACCATCAGGAGGAATACACCTTCGACCGCCTGGGCGTGCGAGTGCCGGCCGTGATCGTGTCGCCGTACGCCGCCAAGCGGGTCGAATCGACCGTCTTCGACCATACGAGCCTGCTGCGTTATCTGATCGGCAAATGGACCCTCGGACCACTGGGCGCGCGGGCCTCGAAGGCCAATTCGATCGGCGTGGCGCTGCTGCCGGCACCGCGTCCGAGCGCCGACTTATTGTCGGAGGTCGCGGCACCCGGAACTATCGGCACGCCGCCGGTACCCACGATGGCGCCGTCGACGGCGCGCCCGCAACTAAGCTCGCATCAGTCGGCCCTGTTCGCATACAGCCAGCTGGTCGAGTCGATGGGCGACTCGGGGACGGCACCGCTGGCAGGCCGGGCGCAGCGGATCGTGACGGGATTCGACGGCCAGGTCGACGTCGCGATCGAACGTGTCGATGACTTCCTGCGCCGCAACGGCACCTGAAGCCGTAGCGTCCCAAAATGTTTCACGTGAAACACAAACTTTCTAATGGGGCCCATTAACCAAGCTACTGAAATTGCGGTCTCTATAGCACTTGTCCGGAAGAACAGCCCCGGCCGGCCTCGATCATTCGCGGTCGGTATTCATGTCCGCGATAATTAGGAAGATGGAGAAGATCAGAGACGACGGGCCGCCGGTTGCCGCAAATTGTGGTCATGGATCCTTCGCTGGACTCAGGATGACATCCAGGAGGATGACACCCCCTTTCGTCATTCTGAGGCGCCGCGCCGAAGAATCCCTACAGACGCACGTTGATCGCAGCACCGGGAGCCCATGACCAAGGGCGAAACGGTGAGGGATCCTTCGCTTTGCTCAGGATGACTCAAGGAGATTTATTTCAACGGTCCCTCACCCGGCGCTACGCGCCGTCCTCTCCCGACCGGGAGAGGAAAAGAAGCGGCGGCCGCCGCAATCAGGTCATTCTGAACGCAGCTAGCGGAGCGTTCGGACGCGAAGCGAGCAGGCGAGTCCGAACTGAGGCTGCGCCTCGCAGACTCGGCCACCCATCGGAGCTGCGTTAAGGAGACTGCCGTAGTGAAGAATCCCTGCGACGTAGGCACTTGCCGATTGCGGTCGGCATCGATCAGCGGCCTTCCGTAGGGATCCTTCGCTTTGCTCAGGATGACATCCAGGCGGCAACGGCACGTTCCAGGGGTGCGAGAGGATCTGTATTGACCGGCGTCTGACTCGTATACTGTTACCTATTGCGAATCGGACGGGAGTCTAATGGTCCCTGATGTAGGCGGGAGTGGGCTGGGGGTTGTTGACCTGTTGTTGGGCACCGGGCCGGTCGTCCGGGTGGTGCTATTGCTGCTGGTCGGCTTCTCGATCGGGAGCTGGGGTATCATTCTCCAAAAGCTGGTGATGATTTCGCGGGCCCGCCGCGAATCCGAACGCTTCATCGGGATCTTCTGGGAATCGAAGAATCTGGCCGCGATCCATACCGCCAGCGCCGGTCTGCAGCGCAGTCCGGTGGCGCAGGTATTCCGCGCCGGCTACCAGGAACTGTTGCAGCTCACGCGCGCTAAACGCCAGGCGGTCGGCGCGGAAAGTAGCGGCTTTTCGACCGATCTCGGCGGAATTGACAACGTCGCCCGCGCGATGAAGCGCCAGGAGAGCGTCGAGCTGACCAAGCTCGAAACCGGCCTGCAGTTTCTCGCGACGACGGGATCGACCGGCACTTTCGTTGGATTATTCGGCACTGTGTGGGGAATCATGACGGCATTTTTGGGCCTTTCGGCGGCCCATTCGTCAAATATCCAGGCGGTCGCCCCTGGTATCGCCGAGGCGCTCATCACGACGGCGGTCGGCCTTATCGCGGCGATTCCGGCACAGGCTTTCTACAACTATCTGACCTCCAAGGTGCGCGTGCTGGCGATCGAAATGGCCAACTTCACCTCTGAATTTCTCAATATCGCCGAGCGTCACTTCCTCTCATAAGGACGGGGGCTAGCGACGATGGCATTTGACCCGGGCGATCGCGGCAACCTGGTCTCGCAGATCAACGTCACGCCGCTGGTCGACGTGATGCTGGTGCTGCTGATCATCTTCATGGTGACGGCGCCGATTATCCAGCAGGGCGTGCAGGTTACGCTGCCCAGCGCCAAGGCGCAGCCGCTGCCGGGCAAGGATCAGCAGTTTATCGTGTCGATAACGCGGCACGACGGAATCTATCTTAACGATACCAAGCTGACGCAGGCTGAATTGACCGACAAGCTGCAGGCAATCTCGAAGGAACGGCCGGATCGCGAGGTTTTTATCCGCGCCGACCGCGAGGTGCCGTATGGTGATGTGGTGGCGACGATGGCGGCGATCAAGGCCGCCGGAATCGACAATGTAGGGTTGGTGACAGAAATGCCGGTTGCGAACGGGGAGGCAACCGCGCCGCAAGAGCGCGAAGGTGGCACAGCCGGACCCTAGACTGAGCGCACGGCCGGGACGATTAGGATATATCGCCGCGATTATCGCATCGGTGCTCGGCCATGCGGCGATCGTGATCCTGATTTTCGTCCTGATACCGCGGCTTTTTCACTCGGAACCCCCCGCGCCGGTCGCCTATACCGTCAAGATTGTCGACGCGATCCCGGCCGGCGACCTCGGTAGCCACTTGCCGCCGCTTGCGAGCCATCATGTCCATCCGGAGAAGCACCCGGAGAAACCGCCTCCGATACACCATCATGCTTCACCGATCATTCCGCCGCCCGAGCCGGACAGCAAGAACGAGCTGGCGCTGAATACGATCGCCACGCCGACCGAAACTCCGACCCCCGAGCCGACCGAAGAGCCCGAACCGACCGATACAGAAACGGCCACGCCCGTGCCGGTCCATCACCATCATCGCGCCACGCCGACACCGACTGCCACGCCGCGGCCGCATCATGCAAAACGTGTGAAGGCGCCGCCAAAGGAAATGATCGCCGAGGCGTCGCCGACCCCGGATCTCCGGGAGGAGCTCGCAAAGCTCCACGAGAAACTGGCGGCCGAGGATAGCGCGGATGAAAGCCGTATCGCCGCCGATGCGGTGCCCAAGGCGCGGCCCACGCCGGTGGCCGAAGCGGGCAGCGGTGACGTCGTCGCCAGCACTCCGAACAGCGGAACAGGTTATGGCGTTGGCACGGGGACGGGCAGCCTCGGAATACAAGCAGACCCCGATTTTGTCAGCTATTATCAGAACGTGCAGCAGCGGATTAAAAAAGCGTGGAGTTTTGCCGCGGGCGACAGCGACCTGACGACGCAAGCGCTCTTCGCGATCGGCCCAGACGGGCAATTGACGGGAGTAAAGATAGTCGAAAGCTCTCATGACTCGGCTTACGACGACTCCGTGATGCGGGCGATTCGCCGCGCCGCGCCGTTTCCGCCGCCGCCCGAGAAGTATCGATCGCAGTTCTCGCAAGGTATCCAGGTGACGTTCAAGCTCGGGCAGATGCAATCGTAGGCTCGGATTGGTCGATATTGGCCGACTGAGACCCCAACGCTTACTCGATACGGTCAGGTAATCCACGTGCTCATCAGACGGCTCCTTCTTCTATCGATTACATTGATCCTGCTGCTCGCGGTATTGACGACCGCCGAGGCGCAGCCGATCTCGATGACGATCGAGGGGCCGTCGGCCGCCGCTCCGATCGCGGTATCCGGCTTGAAGAACCTCGGCGGAGACGAATCGCAGGAGCTGTCGAGCCACTTCGTCGCCACTCTCTCGCGTAATCTGCAATTGTCGGGCTATTTCAAAGTCATCAATCCGCACGCCTATATCGAGGATCCGCAGGCCTCAGGCTACGACCTGGGGCAGTTCAATTTCAGCGACTGGAGCTCGATCAACGCCGAATTCCTGGTCAAGGGCGCGGTGTCGATCAAAGGATCGGAGGTCGACCTGGTTGCGATGCTGTTCGATGTCGGCAGCCAGCGGCGTCTGATGGGCAAACGGTTTACCGGCGGCCCCAATGATGTCCGCGAGATGGCGCGCCGTTTCGCCGACGCGGTAATCGGCGCCTATACGGGAACGCGCGGGCCGTGCGACACCAAGCTGGCCTTTGTTTCCACCCGCGGCGGCCGTTTCAAGGAAATTTACGTCTCCTATTTTGACGGCGACGGCCTTTTCCAGGTCACCAACAATCCGACCATCAACCTGTTCCCAAAGCTCGATCACTCCGTTACCCATCTGCTCTATCTATCTTACAAGAGCTTTCAGCCGGCTCTTTACCTGGTCAATTTGTCGGCCAAGAGCGAAGTCAAAATCACCAGCGATCACGGCACGATGGTCGGCGGGGCGCTGACGCCCGACGGCAGCCAGATTGTCGCCGCGATCGAGCACAACGGCCTGACCAATCTCTATCTGCTCGACTCGTCGGGCACCGAGATTCGCGCGCTGACGAGCAGCCCCTCGATAAATGTAGGACCGGCAGTGTCGAATGACGGCACGCAAGTCGCCTTTACCTCGGATCGTTCCGGACGCCCGCAGATTTACGTCATGCCGATCGGCGGCGGCGAAGCGCAACGGATCACATACAGCGGCAGCTACAACACCTCGCCCGCGTTTTCGCCCGACGGCTCGAAAATCGCCTATGAGAGCCGCGACGGCGGCCGTTTCGATATCTGGGAGATACCATCGAGTGGCGGCACTCCCGTCCGTCTTACCAACGGCGGCGGCAGCAACGAAGCACCCTGCTGGTCGCCCGATGGCCGCTATATCGCGTTCAATTCAACTCGCAGCGGACAGTCGCGCATCTATCTTATGCTGGCGAGCAACGGCAATATTATTTCTGCCCTGACGGAGGATAACGGTGATGATTCGAGTCCAGCGTGGTCGTGGTGGTTGGGTGACTAGTCGGATGGAGCTGACTCGTGCAGCGGCGATGGCGGTGATGATTGCCGCCCTTGCAATCGCAGGATGCTCCTCCAAGCAGCCGCCGCCGAACAACGGAGCGGGAACCGGAACGGGCTCAAACCTGAATAGCTCCGGTGTGGGACCGGGCGGCAATGGATCGCTGGGCCAATTTGCCAATGGCACGACCGGTGGCCAGGGACCGCTCAGCGATATTCACTTTGGCTACAACGATTACACCATCTCTCCGCAGGACGGTGAGATCCTGAAAGCCAACGCCAAGTGGCTGACGGATAATCCGAACGCGAAAGTGCAGATCGAGGGGCATTGCGATGAGCGCGGGTCCGAGGAGTACAACATCGCTCTCGGCGCGCGCCGCGCCCAGGCCGCCAAGGATTACCTGGTGACGCTCGGCGTTTCGGCCGACCGCATTTCTACCATCAGCTATGGCAAAGAGCTGCCCGTTTGTACCGATCACGACGATGACTGCTGGACGCAGAATCGGCGCGATCACTTTGTGGTGACGGGTTCGTAAGCAATGCCGGCCAGTCGAACTTTACGCTGCATCCGGTGGACCACTGGCGGCGTGACGATCCTCGCGATCGTGGCGGCCGTCACGATGCTCGGCTGCGCGCCGCAGGCCAACGATCAGCAGGGCGATGACGCCAATCTCGAACTGCGCGGGATGATCGCGAGCGACCAGCAATCGATCGAAGCGCTCAAGGAGCAGCTCAGCCAGGAGCAGGACGAGATCGATGAGCTGCGCCATAGCGGCGCGGGCGCCGGTGGCAAAGTCAGCAAGCGCCAGTATGCCGTTATCGATGATCGTCTGACCAAGCTCGAAACCGCGGTCAGCGCATTGCAGGGCGGTCAGCCGCCGGCCGGGGGTGCGCCGGCAGCCGCCATGCCGCCGCCGGGTGGAACTCCGATGGGCGCGAATCCTCCGGGCGCGCCCGTCGCCCCGGTTCCGGGCGCGCCGCCAACGGGTGAGATCGCCACGCCCCCGCCGCCTTCAGACGAGGCGCCACCGCCGGGCGCGGATTCGGCGCCGCCTGCGGGAACCAATTCGAATCCACCTGCGAGCGGCGACAGCGCATCGGCTGGCGGTACTGATTCCGCCGATTCCGGCGCAGGTGCCGATTCCGGCGCGCCGCCGCCCGCGGCGATGCCCGAAGTCGGCTCCGACTGGCACTCCGCGCTCGATCAGCAACTGGTCAGCGCCGGATCGAACTCCGACGACCCGGCCACGCCGCTCTATATGAAGGGTCTGCAGGATATGAAGGCCGGCAACTACGATAGCGCCGTCGGCCATTTCGGCGCCCTGATGCGCCGTTATCCGAAATCGGATCTGACCGAGCCAGCCGAATATTTCTCCGCCAATGCGCTCTACGAAACCGGCAAGTACGAGCAATCGATCCTGCAGTTCAATGACCTCGTGATTCGCTCGCCCGACGGCCGTTATGCGAGCGCCGCTCTGCTGCGCGAGGCGCAGGCGTTCGTCAAAATCAACGACCGTATCGATGCGCGGCTGACCTTGCAGAAGCTGCTCGCCGACCATTCCGGCAGCACCGAAGCGTCGGCTGCGAACTCGATGCTGAAGGATTTGCAGAGCGACTGAGGCTTGGCCCGAGACGCCCTCAGGCCCGTATTATCCGTCCGATGGAAGTAATCCGCGACCTCGCGACTCTCACGCCCAGCGGCAACCGCGTGGTGGCGCTCGGCAACTTTGACGGCGTCCACCTGGGACATCAGGCGATTCTGCGCCAGGCGATCGAACGCGCCCACGCGCGCGCCCACAATGGTTCGGCCTGGGCGCTGACGTTCGATCCGCTCCCGGCCAAGTGTCTTTTCCCGGATCGCGCGCCGGCGCAGCTCAACACGCTTGCCGATCGGCTCGAACTAATGGCGGCCTGCGGCCTCGACGGCGTGATCCTCATGAATTTCGACCTCGCGCTGTCGCAGGTCGGTCCGCGCGAATTCGTGCGCGATTCGATCCTCGGCCGGATCGGCGCGAGCGCCGTCGTCACCGGCCACAGCGTCAGCTTCGGCCATCGCCGCGCCGGCAACGCCGCCATGATGGTCGCTCTCGGCCACGAGTTCGGTTTCGACACGACAGTAGTGGGACCGGTGCGGATCGACGGCGTCGAGGTGAGCTCGACCAGGATTCGCGAGGCGATTTCGACCGGCAATGTCGAACGGGCGGCGCGGCTGCTCGGCCGGCCTCATTTTCTGTCCGGTCCTGTTGTGCACGGCCACGAACGCGGCCGCGAGATCGGCGTGCGCACCGCCAATCTCGAATGCGCCACCGAATGCATCCCGCCCGACGGCGTCTATGCGACCCGCGTCGTGCTGCCCGACGGCGTTTTCGGATCGATCAGCAATATCGGCAATAATCCGACGTTCAATGATAAGACGCGGACGATCGAGGCGCACATCTTTGAGTTCGATCGCGACCTGTACGGCAGGAATATCAAGCTCGAAATGGTCGGGCGGATCCGCGGCGAGGTGAAATTCGACTCCGCGCAGGAGCTGATCGAGCAGATTACCGACGACGTCCGGCGGGCGCGCGAGATGCTGGCAGCGGCCGGCTGATCGCCGCCGCCAACATCCGTCGCATCAATTAATTCCGGGGCGGATTCCGCGTCAGTGGATGCCCTCGTTATACATCGCAGCCGGCTTCATGAACTTCAGCATGAAGCGGTCCTGCTGACCCGGATGCTTGAACACCAGCCAGGTGCGATCGTCAGAGGGATTGCGCAGCACGCTTGAGGTGCCGTCGAGGACGAAGTGCGCTCGCCCGGTCATCGCGACCTGGTTGATCACGTAGACCTCGTCGATTCGATGGATCGTGCCGCCGTCGCTCGCGCCGGTTCCCGGTTTCGCGCTGTTGTCGACAATTCCGTAAACGCCGCCCGGCTTGAGATATTTGTAAATCGAGTGGTTCAGCCGCCGCATATTCACGCCGTGAGCGACCAGGTCATGATAGTTCATGTCGATGATCACGAAGTCGAGCTGATGCGAAAAGATCGGCAGCAGCTTGTCGCCGTCGAAGCTCGACGTCACGTCGACAACGTTGGGCAGGTTCTTGGTCCGGTCGCGCCATTGCTGGATTATCGGCGCAAGTTTCGCGGGCAGATGATCGCTGTTCTGGGAGTAAACCTTGCCGGTGGGACCGACCACCAGTGAGAGCAACTCGGTCGTCCACCCGCCCATCGCGGAGATGTCGGCGACGCGCATTCCCGGCTTGACGCCGAAAAACGTCAGAATCTGGGCCGGCTTGCGGCCCGCGTCAAGGGCCTTGTCTGCCGCCGGCCGGTCGGGCGAATTGACCGCCGCCAGGATGTACGGGGGAATCTGCGCGTCAGGAACGGGACCTTGCTCCGCGGGCGTTGCAGACGCCGGCGCAACCCAGGTTCGCGTGCTGAACGGGGCCGCGACGACGGTCGCGCCGGCTAGCAGCATCGCCAAAATAAGGACCCTGCCTTTTCCCATCATGATATTCCTTTCAATCCTCCGGTTTCTCCCCTTTCGCGCCGAAAGTGGTAGCATATGTTGCCGATTGTCGAAAGCCGAGTCTCGAGGCGCAGCGCTAATCGCGGCCTGAAATTAGTGCCTATTGCGACTCCTAATGCTGAAATACTAATGATGGCCGGCGCCTGATATGAGTTCTGATATAACTGGTCTCGAATCCGCCGGAGCCGACCGTATCCGATGAAACCCACCGTCGATGGAACACCGCCCTTCAGGGCCGAAGTGATCGGCTCGATGCTCCGTTCGGAGGAACTCAAGCAAGCACGCGAGCATAATGCCGCCGGAAAGGTTTCCGACGAGGAACTGCGCGAGATCGAAGACGACGAAATTCGCGCGGCCGTCGCTCTCCAGGAAAAAGCCGGGCTCGAGGTCGTTACCGACGGCGAGCTACGCCGGCGCGTCTACTTCGGCGATTTTTATGTGCGCGGACTCGGCGGTATCTCGATCGATCTCACGGGCGAGCACGCGTGGGATTATGTCGACGTCAACGGACATCATCTCGGCGCGCCGCTGCCCCGCGTATACGCGCGACCGCTCTGGCGCGAGCCGATTCTCGTCCGCGAATTCGATTTCCTCTCATCGATTACTGATCGAACCCCCAAAATCACGATCCCGTCGCCTGTGATTCTGCATTTCTTCGGCGGCCGCGCGAATATCAGCCGCGATGTCTATCCCAATCTCGACCTCTTCTGGAGCGACATCGTCGATGGGTTCCATAAGGAGCTGGCCGCTCTCGGTACTGCCGGATGCAATTACGTTCAAATTGACGAGACCTCGCTTGCCGGGCTCTCCGACCCGAGCATCCGCGCGCATCTGAAGGAACGCGGCGATGACTGGCAAGACCTCGCGAAGCTCTATCCCGAGGTGATCAACGCCGTTATCGACGGCCGCCCCAGCGGCATGCATGTCGGACTCCATGTGTGCCGCGGCAATAATCAGGGCCATTGGCAGGCCGAGGGCGGCTACGAGACGATCGCCGACGCGCTGTTCAACAAGATAAAAGCCGACTTCTATTTTCTCGAGTACGACACGCCGCGAGCCGGCAGCTTCGAGCCGCTTGCGATGGTTCCGGCCGGCAAGAAGGTGGTGCTCGGACTCGTCTCGACCAAGACGCCGGAAACTGAACCGAAGGCGAAGATCGTTGAGCGGATTGGCGAGGCGGAAAAGTTCATCAAGCTCGATCAACTCGGGATTAGCCCGCAGTGCGGCTTCGCCAGCGATTTCAGGGGCAATCCGATCACAGTTGACGACCAGGCCGCCAAGCTGGCGCTTGTGGTCGAGGTGGCGCGAGAGGTATGGGGAAGCTGAATTCCAGTCGGCTGATTTCCGCCGCGGAGGATCGCTTGGAGGACCGCTATGGCAACATCAGCGCCGCATAATCCGCCTTTTCGCGCCGAGCAGGTGGGCAGTTTCCTGAGACCGCCCGAGCTGCTCGCCGCGCGCGACGATCGCAAGGCTGGCCGTATCGAGGCGAGCAAGCTACGCGCGATCGAGGACGACGCGATCTGTAATATTGTCGCCTACCAGGAACGAATCGGCCTCAAATCGATCACCGATGGCGAATTCCGCCGCGAGACTTTCTTCAGCGACTTCTACGTCCGCGGGCTCGGCGGTCTCGACTTCGATTTCGAAACACCGGGCGACTGGTCCTTCGTCGACTCCCATGGCCATCAGATTCCGATGGTCAATATAAAGGTGAAGGATCGCATGCGCTGGCGCGCGCCGATTCACGTCGATGATTTCAAATTCCTGACCTCGGTCGCGACCGGCGGCGTCCCTAAAATAACTATTCCCTCGCCGACGCATATTCATTGCCGCGCCGGCCGCGAGGGTATCAGCACCACGGTCTATCCCGACCTCGATCAGTTCTGGGCGGATATCGTCGAAGGTTTTCAGAAGGAACTTGCCGCGCTCGGCGCTGCCGGATGCCGCTGCGTGCAAATCGATGAAACCACGCTGCCGAGCCTTGCCGATCCTCATGCCCATGCGCTGATGGCGCGGCGGGGCGAAGACTGGCGCCGGCTGATGCTGGAAACCTATCCGGCGATCATGAACCGATGCTTCGCCGGCCGGCCCGCCACGATGCATCTGGCGCTCCATTTGTGCCGTGGCAACAACCAGGGCCACTGGTCATCTGAGGGCGGCTACGACGAGTTCGCCGACGTACTGTTCAACACGATCGATGCCGATTCCTTTTTCCTCGAATACGACACGCCGCGCGCCGGCACCTTCGAGGCGCTGCGCTATGTGCCGAAGAACAAGAGCGTCGTGCTGGGGCTGTTGTCGACCAAATTCGCCGAGCTCGAGACGGTCGACGCTCTGAAGCGCCGGATCGATGAGGCGGCACGCTACTGCCCGCTTGCTCAGCTCGCGTTAAGCCCGCAGTGTGGCTTCGCGAGCGCATATTCCGGCAACCCGGTCTCGAGTCAGGCGCAGGACGACAAACTGCGCCGCGTGATCGAAGTTGCGCGCGAGGTGTGGGGATCGTAGCCAACCGCCACGACGCGCTCATGCGCGATCATCCCCTGATGAAGGCTTGCCGGCGCGAGGCCGTGCCGTTCACTCCGGTGTGGATCATGCGCCAGGCGGGGCGTTACATGCCCGAGTATCGGGCGGTGCGCGAGCGCCACGGCTTTCTTGAAATGTGCCGGCGTCCCGATCTGGCCGCGGAGGTGACGGTCACCGCGGTTGAGCGGCTGGGCGTCGATGCCGGCATCATTTTCGCCGACATCCTGCTGCCGCTGATCCCGATGGGCGTCGACCTCACCTACGAAAAAGGTGAGGGCCCGCATATCGCGCATCCCGTGCGATCGGCCGCCGATGTCGACCGTCTCGCGACCGATGGAATTGCGGACTCGCTCGGCTTCGTCGGCGAGTCGATCAAGCTCGCGCGCGCCGGGCTGGGCGGGACGCCGCTTATCGGTTTTGCCGGCGCCCCGTTCACCTTGGCCTCGTACTTGATCGAAGGCGGATCGGCGCGCGATTATCGCCGTACCAAGGCGTTCATGTATTCGGAGCCGCGCGCGTGGGAACGCCTCATGTCTAAGCTGGCCGAGGTGACGGCTGACTACCTCGCGATGCAGATCGCGGCCGGCGCTGACGTGATCCAGCTTTTCGACAGTTGGGTCGGCGCGCTGTCGCCCGTCGATTATAAATTGCGCGTGTTGCCCTACTCGAGCCGCGCAATCGCCGCGATCTCCGGCAAGGCGCCGGTGATCCATTTCGGCACCAGCACGGCAGGAATTCTCGAGCTGCTGCGCGACGCCGGCGGCGACGTGATCGGACTCGACTGGCGCGTCGATCTTGGCGCGGCCTGGCGTCGGCTCGGCGACGGCGTGTCCGTGCAGGGCAATCTCGATCCGGTCGCGCTGTTCGCACCGCTGAGCGAAC
>Ga0302326_10024439_pt1 | contig 12283 bp, 10 predicted proteins | sample Palsa_T0_3_FD_202264 | JGI IMG/M metagenome (GOLD analysis project Ga0302326, IMG submission 202264) | Peat permafrost microbial communities from Stordalen Mire near Abisko, Sweden - Palsa_T0_3 | ecosystem: Environmental > Terrestrial > Soil > Palsa > Peat permafrost | place: Sweden: Abisko...
CCTTCCGCGAGACCGCCGACCGCGACGTGCCGCGGGCGGCCGACAATTGCGCCTTCTTCGCCGGCGCGATCGAACACCGGGAACAGAACGCGTTTTTCGACCGCAAGCCGTTTCTGGGCACGCCGCGCGAGATCGTGTCGATCGTTCGTGAGGAACCGGTCGGCGTGTGCGCGCTGCTGACGCCTTGGAATTCGCCGCTGATGCAGGCGACCTGGAAGATCGCGCCGGCGATCGCCGCCGGCAACACCTGCGTGCTCAAGCCGTCGGAGCTGACGCCGCTCTCGACGTTGAAATTGGCGGAGCTGTGCGGCGAAGCCGGCGTTCCCGATGGGGTGGTGAACGTCGTCACGGGCTTCGGTCCGCAGGCCGGTGCTCCGCTGGTCGCCGACCCGCGCGTCGATGCGGTGGCCTTCACCGGCAGCGAGCCGACCGGCGTCGCGATCAACCTCGCCGCCGCCGCCAGCCTGAAGAAAGTCACGCTCGAGCTGGGCGGAAAGTCGGCCAACGTGGTATGCGACGACGCCGATCTCGACCTGGCCGTCGAAGGCAGCGTGCTGGCGATGTTCCGCCATAGCGGACAGGTCTGCTTGGCGGGGACGCGGCTCTTCGTGCAGGCCGGGATCTACGAGCGCTTCGTCGAGCAGTTTCTCGCCCGCGTGAAGGCACTGCGCGTCGGCGATCCCCAATCGAGCGAATCCGACCTCGGGCCGCTGATCTCCCCGCAGCATCGCGAACGGGTCGAAGCATTCATCGCGCAGGCCGAGGCCGAGGGCAGCGAAGCGCTGCTGCGCGGCGCGCGTCCCTCGCAGCCTGCCCTCGCCAACGGGAACTATCACGAGCCGACGATCTTCGCTCCGCCGAGCGACGACCATCAGATCGTGCGCGAAGAAGTCTTCGGGCCCGTGCTGACCCTGTTCCGGTTCGAGACGCTGGCCGAGGTTCTCGCGCGTGCCAATGCGACGCGCTACGGGCTCTCGTCGTACATCTGGACGCGCGACATCGCGACCGGCATGCGCTTCGCTGCCGGCGTGCGCGCCGGGATGTGCTGGATCAACGGCTACTTTTTACGCGACCTCCGGCAGCCGTTCGGCGGCCGCGGCCAGAGCGGTCTGGGGCGTGAAGGCGGCCGCTGGTCGCTGGACTTCTTTACCGAGCCGAAGCTCGTCTGCATCGCGTACTGATGGGTTCGATCGTCGCAGGCTTGTTCTCGACGCACGTCCCGCGGCTGATGATCTTCGATCCCGAACAGCGCCGCCAGTACATGAAGTCGACCGTTACCTCGTTCTACGACGTCTTGCCGCAGCTGCGCGAGGAGCGCATCGCGCCGCTCGACTTCGATACCTTCGTGATCATCGATACGCACTGGCACTCGACGCTCGAATGGGTGCTCAACGCCCACGCGCGGCACGCAGGTATCTACACCTCCGATGAGATCCCGTGGATGATCCACGACTACCCCTACGATTATCCGGGCGATCCGGAGCTGGCCGAACTCATCGCGCACGAGTGCCGCGCATCGCAGGTGTGGGCGCAAGCCTCGGCGCACCGCGGGCTGCCGGTGCATTACGGCACCCTCAACGTGATGCATTATTACAACCCTGGCCCTCCCAAGCGGCGGGTACTGCCGATCAGCGTCTGCGATACCGCCGAGGTCGAGGCGAACCTCGCCTTCGGCGCGGCGCTGGCGCGCGCGGTCGCGGCAAGCGATCGCAAGGTGCTGCTGCTCGCCTCGGGCGGCATGTCGCACCGTTTTTGGCCGTTGGCGGTCATCCGCGACCGTGCGAGCGCGGACCCGAAGGACATCAACGGTGAGAACCTCCGCGCCTGGGACGAGCGGATCATGGCCTGGTGGCGCGCGGGTGACCACGCCAGCGTCCTCGCAAACGCTGAGGCCTTCCGCAAGGAGTGCGCGCCCGAAGGGCGCTTCGCGCACTACCTGATCCTGGCCGGGGCGCTGGGCGGCGCCGCCTGGACGGCGCCGGGCCTTCAGTACGGGAACTACGAAGCCGCCATCGGAACGGGACAAGCGAACTTCTGGTTTCCGGTGACGTAGACGAGATGCCGCACATCGTGATCGAATGCTCCTCCAATCTCCGCGCGCGGACCGATCTGCGGGCGCTGGTCGACCGGGTCCACGCCGCCGCGCTGGCCACCGGTATCTTTCAACTCGGCGGCCTGCGCACGCGGGTTGCCGAACGTGACCTCTACCGCGTCGCCGACGGCGATCCGGAGAACGCATTCGTACACGTCACGATGCGCATCGGCGCGGGGCGCGAGGTCGCCGCCAAGCGCGCGGCCGCCGACGCGATCTTTGCCGCTGCGTGCGAGGCATTGGCACCGGCATTCGAGACGTCCCCGCTGGGCATCACGCTCGAGCTGGAGGAGATCGACTCCGAGTACAGCCGCAAACACAACAATCTTCACGAGTACGTGGCGAGGCACAAGGCCGTATGATCGCCGACATCTCGCGTTTGAAGGGCTCGATCCCGCCGCTGATCACGCCGTTTCGCGACGGCGAAGTCGACTACGATGCCTACGCCCAGCTGATCGCGTTTCAGGTCGCGAACGGGTCGCACGGCGTGCTGGTCAACGGCACGACGGCCGAGCCCTCGACGCTGACCGTCCGCGAACGCAACCGGCTGGTTGAGATCGCCGTTGCGACCGCTGCCGGCCGCATCGCGGTCGTGGCCGCGACCGGCTCGCAATCGCTCGCCGAGACGAAGGCGCTGACCGCGCACGCCGTCGAGACGGGCGTGGATGCGCTGCTGATCGTGACGCCGTACTACATCCGCCCGCCGCAGCGCGGCCTGATCGAATACTATCTCGAGGTCACCAAAGACACCGATCTACCCTGGATGATCTACCACATCCCCGGGCGGGCCGCGGTCCAGGTCGAGCTCGCGACGGTCGCCGAACTCGCACGCCGCTCGCCGCGCTTCGTCGGCATGAAGCAAGCCTTCAATGACCTCGGTTTCGTGACGGCCTGCCTCGACGTCTTGCCCGGCTTCCGGGTGTTCGTCGGGCTCGAAGAGCTGAGCTTTCCGATGCTGGCGATCGGGGCGGCCGGGTTGATGAACGCGGTCGGGAACCTGCACCCGCGCATCTTGGCCGACCTGTGCGAGGCCGTGTGGGCCGGCGACCTCCATCGCGGGCGCGCGCTGCACCAGCGGCTGTTCGAACTCAACAGCGCCGTGTTCTTCGATACGAATCCGATCCCGATCAAGTACATGATGAAGAAACTCGGTTTGCTGGCGCGCAACGAACACCGCCTGCCGATGGTACCGGCGACACCCGAGCTCGAGAAACGCCTCGACGGCGTGCTCGAACGCTGCGGCTTTTTCTCGACCAGCGCTCAGGCGTGAAGCTGGCCTCGTTCACGACGCCCGGCGGTGCGGCAAGCTTCGGTGCCGTCGTCGACGGCGGCGTGATCGATCTCGGATCGCGCCTGGCACCCCGCTACGCCGATCTGCAGGCGCTGATCGCCGGCGACGGTCTCGAGGCCGCGCGTGCTGCTGCCGCCGGCTGCGCTCCCGACTATACGCTGGAATCCATCACCTTTCGGCCGCCGATCACCGCGCCCGAGAAGATCCTCTGTATCGGCGTCAACTACACCAACCGCAACGAGGAGTATCGCGACGGCTCCGCAGCCCAAAGCTATCCCAGCGTCTTCTTGCGGACGCCGGGCTCGTTGACCGGTCACGGGCAGCCGCTGCTGCGCCCGCCGGAATCGGTGCAGCTCGACTATGAGGGCGAGATTGCGCTCGTGATCGGGCGCGGCGGCCGCCGCATCCCCGCCGAGCGCGCGCGCGAACATCTCTTCGGCCTGACGTGCATGAACGAAGGGACGATCCGGGACTGGGTGCGCCACGCGAAATTCAACGTGACCCAGGGGAAGAATTTCGCGGGCTCCGGTGCCATCGGTCCGTGGATCGTGACCACCGACGAAGTGGGGCCGTTCGATGCACTGCACGTCACCACGCGCGTGAACGGTGAGGTGCGCCAGCACGACACCACCGCGCACCTGGCGTTCGGGTTCGGCTATCTGATCGCGTATCTGTCGACGTTCGCCGAGCTGCGGCCGGGCGATATCATCGCGACCGGCACGCCGACCGGCGCGGGCGCGCGCTTCGATCCGCCGCGCTACCTGGTACCCGGCGACGTCGTCGAGGTCGAGGTCGACGCTGTGGGCACGCTGCGTAATCCGGTCGCCGATGAGTGATGGGAATCGGCACGGGCAGCCGGAAGACCCCAAGCAATGAGCGCGATCATCGAGGGTGCGGAGCGGACGGATGCGGCCGCCGGGGACTTCGACCCGATCGAATGGTACACGGAACAGCCGTGGAGCGACGGCTTGCCGATCGTGCCGCCGACGCCCGAAAAGGTTGCCGCGGCGGTGGCGGCACTGGGCGGCGAACCGGACTTCGCCGAAGCGATCGTGCCGCCGCGCCGCGGCACGCTGACGCGCGAGGTGCTGGCCGTCAACCTCGTCATGGCCGGCGGCAAGCCGGAGTACGCGCCGGTCGTGCGGGCCGCGATGCTGGCGCTGTGCAGCAAGCCCTTCAACCTCAACGGCGTCCAGGCGACGACGCACATGGCTGCGCCGCTGCTGATCGTCAACGGTCCGATTCGCCAAGCGATCGGCATGAACGCCGGCCACAACGTCTTCGGCTCGGGCAATCGCGCGAACGCGACCATCGGCCGCGCGATCCGGCTGATCCTGCTCACCGTCGGCGGCGGCACGCCGGGTGATCTCGACAAAAGCACGCTCGGGCATCCCGGAAAATACACCTATTGCATCGCCGAGAACGAAGAACTCAGCCCGTGGGCGCCCTATCACGTCGAGCACGGGCTGGCGCCGGAGGACAGCAGCGTGTTCGTGATCGCCGCCGAGCCGCCGCACAGTGTCGTCAACCATGTGGCCGACGACGCGCAAGGCGTGCTCGACAGCATCGTCTCGGCGATGAGCACGATCGCGCACAACAACGCCGTCGCCGGCGGCTCGTGTGCGGTCGTGATCTCGCCCGAGCACGCGGCGACGATCGCCGGCAGCGGTTTCACCCGCAACGACGTCAAGAACTACCTCTGGTACAACGCGACCAACGCCTGGTCCGCGGTGAGCTTCGGCGACCGCTACGCGGGCGGCGGCAAGGTGTACAACAAAGCTTTGCCCGCGTGGTACGGGCGCGAGCCCAACGCGCGCATCCCCATCGTGCCCAACGCGAACGACATCCATCTCTTCGTCGCCGGCGGCGCCGCCGGCCGTTTCTCGGCATTCATCCCCGGCTGGGGACGAATGACCAGCCCCGTCCTGCGCAAGATCGACGGCAGCGCACTGCCGGAGGCGGACAACTGCGTCGACGGTACCTGCCTGCTCTAGGAGATCGCCTGTGTCGGATGCATTCGAACCCCGCCCCGGCATGAGGCTGTACGACCCGCGCGGGGTGGTGCACGTCGAACGGCGCCGGCCGGCACCCCGTGTTGCTGCGCTCGACGGCATGCGCGTCGCCGTTCTCGACAACACGAAGTGGAACGGCTGGAAGCTGCTCGAAAGAACGATGACGCTGCTCGGCGAGCAGCACGCCTTCGCCTCGATCACGCGCTACAAGAAAGAAGGCTTCTCGGTCTCGGCCGAACCCGAGCTGATCGCACGCATCGCCGCGGAGAACGATATCGCCCTCACCGGCATCGGTGATTGAGGCTCCTGTACGTCGTGCTGTACGTACGACGCCGTCCGGCTCGAGGAATCGGGGATCCCGACCGCCGTCATCGTCACGACCGTCTTCGAGCACGAGGCCCTCGTGCAGCGCGCGGCGCTGGGGCTCGATGAGCTCGCGCCGGTCGTCGTCACCCATCCGCTGAGCACGCTCTCGAACGATCAGCTTTTGGAGCGCGCGCGCGAAGCGGCGCCCCAGGTCGCCGCACGCTGGCTTCCTGACTGACACCCGGCCCAGGCTGGGAACGGGACGACGAAGGGCGCCGCGCCGGTCGGGGTCGCCCCCCGAGCCCGAGTGCGGAACGCTGGCGGAACGCCGATGGCCTAGGCTGGGACCATGATGAATGCACAACGCCCCGCCCGCCGTCTCGGGCCGTTCGGCATCGGGGGGCTGACTGCCGCAGTCGCGGTCGCCACGCTGGCCGCTGGTCCCGTGGCGCCGGCCGGCTCGATCAAGCTCTCGTCGTTACCGACGCACCTTTCCGACTCGGTCGCAAACAGGATCTTCAGTTGGGTCGACACCGCTCCCGGAACGCCTTCGACCGAGTTCACGGCGTCGGCGGGTCCCGCCGTCGCGGCGACCGAGATCGACCTTCCCACTCAGACGCCACCGGCGGGTCCGTGTACGCCGACCATCACCAAGCTCAAGGGCAACCTGACGTCGGGCGGCGACATCGCCCTGAACGGAACGTGCTTCGGTCAGAGCGGCAGCGTGCATCTCGGCGGTTTTCCGAACGGTGAACCCCACCTCACGACGCTTATCTGGACGCCGACTGCGATCGCGGTACAGTTGCCGAAGATCAGCGGCGTTCCCGACCTGACCATGCATGTCACGGTCTCGACCGGCGCGCTCTCCTCGAAGCCGGTCGACGCGAGGTTTATCGCCGCGCTCGGCGATCCGGTCGACCTCCCGAGCAAGGATTTCAAGAACGTCGGCTGTGGCATGGCCGGGGTCTGCAGCTCCGGCGGAATTCATCTGGCGAGTGGCAACCACTGGGACTACCACGCGGAAAGCGGCACGGATGAGTGGTTGCTTACGGTTCCCGATCACTTTCGGCTCACCGCCATCGAGCTCGTTCATGTGAAGAACGGGCCGACGAAGACCGCGACGGTGCTCTCCAGCGCAGACCAAACCGCGTTCACGGTCAACTGGCAAGAATCGAATCAGCCCAACGGCGACCTCATGGGCATCACCGGGACGATCGTGTACACCTGCCAACAGGCGACGCCTATCTATGCAGTTGCAGGCCAGGTACCCACCTGCGATGACGGCTCCGCGCCGTCCGTCACGAAGACGATCGGCTCGGTCCCGGTTCCGACCTACAACAACGTCTATCGCCTCGTCGCGAAAGTCGTCGGACCGGCCGGGATGAATCCCTAGCTACGGCGCTTCCGCTTCATCGTGAGGCGCTCCAGGTCGCGCCGTTGATGCGCAGCTTCCAGTGCTCGAGTTCGGTTCCGTCGAGGTCGAGATGTTCGGTCAGCGCGCGCAGCCGGACTGCCGCCTCGTCGCGGGCGGCGACGCGCGCGGCCAGAAAGTACGGCGCCCAGGACTGATACCACAGCGTCGCTTTCACGCGAACGCGCGCGGGATCGACGCTCGCGGGAATGGCGATGCGGTACGCCACGACGGCGTGGCCTTTCCCGTCGCGATAGTCCGGATCTGCGGCGGCGCCGCCTTTGGGATACGTCGCGAGCAAGAACTCGCGCGGAAGCGCCCCGGGCGACGGGCCGCCGGGGCGCCAGCCCAACGGCAGAATGCGATTGTCCTTGAGCTCGTGGTCGCGCCGGATGAAGCTGGTCGTAAAATGGTGCGTTGCGTCTTGGGTCAGTTCTTCGAAGATCTGGACTTGCGTGGCGCTGGTCACCGGCCGCGTACGGTCAAAGTGCGGTTGATACTGTTGCCGGCCGTCGGCCCCCGGCGCGAACGACTCGGTCGCAAGCAGCGCGCCGTCCGCTCCGACGATACGTCCGCGGCCGTCGGTCGCCCCCGAAACGAAGAACGGCGTCGCGGCGTCATCGTCGTAGGCAGCGAACTCGATGAAGGCGCGCCGGAAACCAACCCCGCTCGGAAAGCGGTGTCCGGTCAAGTTCGTGATCTCCACTTCGGCCGCGAGCACGTGTCCCTCGACCCTCGCGCGCACGGCGACGCGCGCCGTCTTGGCGCGCGCCTGCTGCACGACGTGCTCGATCGCGTCGCTCAAATCGGTTGTCGAGCCGGACATGTAGTCGGCGGTCCGGACGCCCAGCACGTCGGGATGCAGGCGGAACGTCTCGAGCAGGAAGGCGTTCAAGCCCAGCAGTTCGTGGCGGCGGTAACCGCGTTCACGAAAGCGGACGTGGAGTTGATCGGCCGGCGCGGCATTGCTGGTCGACGGATAGGTATCGTCCTGGACCAGCGCGATGCGCGCTGCCAGGTGGGTGACGGCCACGCCGCGCGCGGGGTCGGTGATGCCGGCCGGCATGTGGCAGGCGACGCACGACGCGTTCTTCGGCCCCGGCCGAAACTCGGTTTGATAGGCACTGTTGAGCCACTCGACGTAGGTGGCTTGCTCGATGTCGTGCGCGGGGCCGCCCACAGGCGCGTCGACGACCGGCAGGCGAATCGTATGACAGCTGCCGCAGAGCTGTGAGGAGAGCACGTAATCGCTGCCGGCGGGCTTGATCCCGAGCGCGTTCTTCATCGGCAGCGCCGCCACGTCGTTGGTCTTGAACGGGCCGTCGAGCCGGTCGGCCGGCCCGATGCGAAAGTCACCGTTGATCGAGGTGGCGAGAAAGTGGGCCAGCGGTGCTTCGCCCGGCGGCGTGCCCGTCGCCGTCGCGTGATGGCAGATCGTGCAGCTGACGCCGTCGCGCGCCAGTCCGCCGAGCGCAAAGTCCGGGTGCGATGTGACGCCGTCAAAGACGACCGCCGGATCGAAGCGCGCACCGGGATGGATCGATGCAAACGTGCGCTGGCCCATCGCGCCGTGACAGTGCAGGCAGGTGTTATCGACCTCGGTTTCCAGGCGTGCGGCGACGCGTGCCGGTTTGTTCGCGCGCAGGTACGCGAGTTCGCTCTGCAGCTGCGCGTAGAAGACGGGGTCGCGCCCGGCCAGACCCATCGGCGACCAGCGCCACTCGCCGTACTCCGAGACGTTGAGGCCGGCTTGGCGGACGGCTGACGGCGCGGGCGTCGCCCACATCGCCGGCCCGAACGGGGCGCCTGCGGCCGCACTATGGCAGCCCATGCACTGTGCCGAGGTGAGAAACGTCGTTGTGCCATGGGCTGCCGCGAGGTTCGTGTCGAGCGATTCGGGCGGAAACGTCTGCACGGCAAGGGGCTGAGGCTGCACGGGCGCGCAGCGCGCGCGGAGCGACGCCAGCGCGAGGTTTTTCTGGTGTTCGTCGTGCTCGACGCACGGCGCCCGCGTCGGCAGCGGGTAGCGCCAAGAGTCGTCGACCCGGTAGCGCAGCGGCTCGCCCGGATAGCCGCGCACATTTTCGAGCGCGGAGAAGGTCATCGCACGTGCGGCCGACGCGTGGCACCGCAGGCAGTACAGTCCAAAGCCGGCGTTCGGATAGGCAACGGTCGTCGCCGGGTACTGCGCGCCGAACATCGTGGTCCAGACCTCCGCCCAGAACCAGCCGTCGCGCGACGCCGAAGAACGCCGGATCATGATCGTCCAGTCGGTCGGACGCAGCGTCCCGTCGCCTTGGCCGGCAAACGCGGCCGCGGGGTTGGCCCCGTACTGCTCCTTGATGATGACTGCGCCGTCGGCCGGGACGCCGCGGCGGCCGCTTCGCAGCCAGGCCATCATCTCGGGCGAATAGTAGATGCGCACCGCCGTGTGGGTGCCGTACATGACGTGGTTCAGATACGGACTCGTGTCGCGAACCGACTTGTCGACGCACCAGCCCAAATCGCGGTAACCGTAGGTCGAGAGGAAGCGCAGCATCCGCCGCTCGATGGCGACCGGCTCGCCGGGCGGCACCCGCGCCGGTAAGCGCAGGGCGGCCGGGACCGCTGCGGCGTTCGCGCATGCGGCGGACGACGGGCTGCCGCGCATCGCGTCGGTCGCGTGATGGCCGAGGGCGAGCCAGCCGACGAGCAAGGTTGCGACCAGCGCCCACACCCGCATCGCCGACAGCGTTTCGGTCGCTTGCTTGGACCGGCCTGCGCTGGCGTAAGGCCCCGGCCCTGACGATACCGTATAGTAGCGTGAAGGAATGGGATTGCGGGCTCTGAGCATGTCCTTGCCGGTGCGGGTACCGGCGGCTACTTCGGAAGTCTATCTCCGCTGGGTCGCGTTTGCAGTGCTGCTGCCGACCTGGATGGCCTTGATCGACGGCACCGTCGTAACCGTGGGGCTCGATACGATCGCCGGAAACCTCGGCGTCTCCGTTGATGAAGCGTCGTGGATCGCATCGATCTATCCGGTCACGGCCGTCTTCGTGATGCCGCTGACGGGATGGGTTTCCGCCAATATCGGACGCAAGCGCGCGCTGTTGTGGGCGATCGGCGTCTTTACCGGCGCGTCCCTCTTGTGTGCGCTCTCGGGAAACCTCACCGAGCTGATCGTGATGCGCGGGCTGCAAGGCTTGGGCGGCGGGCTCATGATCCCGCTCGCGATGGCGGCGCTGATCGACGCCTATCCGCGCGAGCGCCTGCCGACGGCCTTCAAAGTGTATGGCGCTGCAACGATGGTGGCGCCGGCGCTCGGCCCGGCGCTGGGGGGCTGGATTCTGGCCAACCTGACCTGGCCGTGGATTTTCCTGATCAACATCCCGCTCGGCCTGTTCGCGCTGCTGCTGGTCTCCGGCGTCGTGCGCGAGCAGAGCGTGCGGGGGGAGCGCAGCGCCTTCGACTGGACGTCGCTGAGCGTCCTGATCGCCGGTCTGCTGGCGCTCCAATATGTGATAACCGAGGGTCCGCGCAACGACTGGTTCGATTCACCGGCGGTCGGCGTTGCGCTCGGGGTGGCGATCGTGGCGCTGACGCTCTTCGCGCGCCGGCAGTTGGCGGCGCGTATCGCGTTCGTCGACTTGCGACCGCTCGCGATCCCGACCTTCACGGTGGGGCTCATCCTCGCGCTGATCACCGGGATTGGTTTCACCGGCACGACCCTGCTGGCGCCGCTCTACATGCAAGAAGTCTTGAGATACGCGCCGGATTACGCCGGCCTGGTGATGATCCCGGCCGCGTTCGGCGCCTTCCTCGGGACCGAGTTCTCCGGCCGCTTGACGGCGAAGATGCCGCCGTCCGTGCTGGCCGCCGCGAGTCTCGCGGTGGCGGCCGCCGGGACATTCTGGATGGCGTTTCAAGGTGACCGGATCAGTTTCGAGGACACCCTGCTTCCGCGTTTCGTGCAAGGAATCGGCGTCGGCTTGCTCTTCGTCCCGCTCAACGTGCTCTTGATGACCCACGTACCGAAGCGATTGATCGACGCGGCCTCGGGTCTGGCCGGTATCGTTCGGCAAGTCGGCGCGGGGATCGGTTTTGCCATTCTGGGCACGCTCGTGGTTCACGCGCAGATCGCGACGACGAGTACCTTCAGCGCGCGCGCACGCCAGGGCAGCGTCCTCTCCGATGCGGGCTTCGGTGCGGCGTACCGGTGGTTCACGTCGCACGGCTACAACGATAGCGACGCGCAGGCATTCTCCTCGTCGGTGGTCGGCGAACTCGTCAACCGCGCGGCGCTCACGGCAGCGTTCTCCGAAACCTTCATCATCGTCGGCCTGCTGTTCCTCGGCTCGCTGCCGTTCTTGGTGCTGTTCCACCTCGTTCGCGGAGGAAACCCCGAGTCCGCATGACGATGACCGCCGACGGAAAGGGAACCGAGAAAACGACGCGCACGACGGTTGTGGACGATCTTGCCGAGGAACCGGCGCGCCGTAACTGGCTGCGCAACGGGATCGCGCTGGTCGTCGTGCTGGCGGCGCTCTATTTCGCCGGCCACTGGGTGTTCTACGACCGCTTTCGCATTTCGACCGACGATGCACTGATCGATACCGATCAGGTGCTGGTAACGAGCAAGATCACCGAACGCGTCGATCGCGTGCTGGTCGACGAGAACCAGCCCGTGCATCGCGGACAGCTCTTGGCCCAGCTCGATGACGCCAACGAACGCGCGGCGCTGGCGGTAGCCGAGCGCAATTTCGCCTCGCTGCAGGCCGCGGCGAGCGCCGCCCGCCAGGCCGCGACGCTCGAAGCCGAGTTGCAGTCAGCGCAGGTTGCGGAACAGCGCGGCGGCCTGCAGGCGGCGCACCTCGGGGTCTCGCTCGCGCAGTCCCAAGCGACCGCGGCCGGCCGTTCGATTGCGGTCGCGCAAGCGCAGCTGGAATCGGCGCGCTCGCAAGTCATCTCGAGCGACGCCGCCGTTCCGGCCGCACGCGAGGCCTGGACGAAAGCCGTCGCGGACCGGACCCGCAACGAGGACCTCGCGCGCCAAGGCTACGTGTCCACCTCAGCACTCGAGACGGCCATCGCCGCCGTCGCCAGCACTCGGGCGGCCTACGATCAGGCCATCGCACAGGCCGCCGCCGCCCGCTCAGCGGTGCGAACCGCGGAAGCGAACCTGATGCAGCAGC
>Ga0302326_10024441_pt1 | contig 12282 bp, 6 predicted proteins | sample Palsa_T0_3_FD_202264 | JGI IMG/M metagenome (GOLD analysis project Ga0302326, IMG submission 202264) | Peat permafrost microbial communities from Stordalen Mire near Abisko, Sweden - Palsa_T0_3 | ecosystem: Environmental > Terrestrial > Soil > Palsa > Peat permafrost | place: Sweden: Abisko...
CCGGAGGTGGTGTCGCGGGCGTAGTTGAGGTCCATGAGGACGGCGTCGAATTCGCGATTTTGGATGGCGGCCAAAGCTTCGCCAGGGGAAGCGACCGCTTGCGTTTCGAATCCTTCGCGTTTTAGAAGGAGGCGAAGGGCGTCGCGGATGTCGGGCTGATCGTCGGCGATGAGAATGCGGAGAGAGTTCGGAGAAATGGTTTTCATGCGAGTGTATTTTTGAAGTTTACCTTAGTCTGCCGCCCGGGGAGCACAGCGACGACGAGGTCGGTGCAGCGCAATTGGCGAGCGTTATTCATAGCGGAGGGCGATGATGGGATCGACGCGTGTGGCGCGGCGAGCGGGCAGATAGCAGGCGGCGAGGGCGACCAGCGTGAGGGCGATGGCGACGCCGCAGAAGGTGAGCGGATCGGTGGCGCTGATGCCGAAGAGCAGGCTGCGCATGAAGTGGGTTAAGGCGAGAGCGCAGGCCAGGCCGAGGAAAACTCCGCCGAGGGTGAGCTTGAGTCCGTGGGCCAGGACCATGCGGAGAATTTGCGGGGGCGCGGCGCCGAGAGCCATGCGGATGCCGAACTCGCGGATTTGCAGCGAGACGAGATAAGACATCACGCCGTAGACGCCGAGGAGGGCAAGAATAAATCCGAGGGCTCCGAAGATGCCGAGCAGTAAACTTTGCGAACGGGGCGCGGCGTTCAGCTGGGAAACGCGCTCGTTCATAGTTTGAATGCCGTCGAAGGTCTGATTTTTGTCCACGGACCAGATGCGTTCCTCGATGGCGGGAACGAGCTTCAGCGGGTCGGAATCGGTGCGTACGAGCAGAGCTACGCCGGTGAGATCGCTACTTTGATAAATCGGTGCGTAGATCAGGGGTTTGCTGACGACGCCGGCGTTGCTTTCGCGGGTGTTGCCTGCGACGCCCACAATTTCGGACCACTCCGGTTTTCCGGCTTCGCGATGCATGGAGATGCGCTTACCGAGGACGTTCAGGGAGCCGAAATAAGTGCGGGCAAAGGCGGCGTTCACGATGAGGCGGCCTTTGGGTTCGGAAGCGGTAAAGTCGCGGCCGGCCAGAATGGGGATGCCGAGGGTGCGGAAAAATTCCGGCGCCACGTTGTTCATCATGCTGGTTTGGTCGTCGGATTTATCCTGATGCTCGGCACCTGCGATCTCGAAGGTGCCTTCCGCGATGCCATCGCCCATGGGGAAAAGCAAACCGGCGGAAGCGGCAGTGACGCCCGGCGTAGCGCGAGTTTCTTCGAGGGCTTGGCGGATAAATGCCAGGGCCTGCTCGTCGTTGGCAAAGCGAAATTTCGGAAAATTCATCTGCATGGTGACGAGATGGTCTGGTTGGAAACCGAGATCGTGACGCAGCAGTTGCGAAAAGCTGCGCACGGAGAGGGTGGCGCCCACTAGTAGAACGGCTGCGAGAGCAACTTCGCCGACGACTAGTGCGTAACGCAAAAAGTAGTGGCCGGCGCGAGTGCCGTCAGAGTTTAAATCTGAGGCATTTTGTTTGACGGCGGCAGAGACGTTTTGGCGGGAGAGCAAGAAGGCGGGAGCTACGCCGGTGAAGAAGGCGGCGAGCAGGGAGGCGCCGAGGGTGAACCAAGCTACGCTGGCCTCGATGCGAATTTCTTTTACGCGCGGAATGCCCGGCGGGAGCACGAGCAGCAGACCGTGAAGGGTCCAGACGGCGACGAAGAATGCGCAAACGCCGCCGGCCAAGGCGATGAGCAGGCACTCGACGGCGATTTGGCGGACGAGAGCGCCGCGGGTGGCTCCGACAGCGGAGCGAATAGCAAATTCGCGTTTGCGGGCCAGGCCCCGAGAGAGAAAGAGATTGCTGACGTTGGCGCAGGCAATCAAGAGAACAAAGCCTACGGCACTGAAAAGAATGGCCAAGGGAGCGCGGGCGTCGCCGAGGAGCAGGGTTTTGATGGCTTCGGCGTGAATGCTCCAGGTTTTGTCGGCGTCGGGGTAATCGGTGGCCAGGCGCGCGGAAAGAACCGCTAGCTGTTGCTGCGCTTGCGCAAGAGAGGAACCGGGTTTCAATCGAGCGAGCGCCGAGATGCCGTGATTTCCGCGTGCGGACAATTCTTCCTTGGTGGCGACGAAGGGAGTCCAGAGTTGCGAGTCCGTGGCGTAGCTGAGTTCCGGCAAGGCGGGCATTACACCGACGACGATATGTGACCGGCCATCGAGCACGATGCTTTTTCCGACGACGGTGGGAGAAGCGGCGAAGCTGGACTTCCAGAGCGGAGTGCTGAGGATGACGACGCCGGCGCCGGGCTGCATGTCGGAGGCGGTGAAGATTCTGCCGAGAACGGGCCGCATGCCGAGAATGGGAAAGAAATCTTCGGAGACGGCAGCGCTATCGAGCCGTTTGGGATGACCTTGGCTGGAAAGTTCCGTGGAGGAGTAGCGGAAGGTGGCGAGGGACTGGAGGGCGGGAATATTGGCGCGGACGTCGGCGATGTCCGGTAAAGACAATCCGAGATTCGTGAAATCAAACAGGGTGCTGCGGGCGGAGAGGTCCACGATTTGAGAAGCGTTGGGGAAGGGGAGAGAGCGCAGCAGAACGGAATTCACCACGCTGAAGATGGCGGTGTTGGCGCCGATGCCGAGGGCAAAAGTAAGGATGGCGACGATGGTGAAGGCGGGAGACTTGGCGAGCACGCGCAAGGCGAAGCGCAGGTCTTGCAGCCAAGCGTTCATGTGCGATTGCTCCCTGGCGATAAATTTTGGCGAGCGCGGAGCCGGCGACTCATGGCGCAGTGCCAGCCGCGGTGGCGGCGGTGGCGCCGCTGACGACCCAACCGTCTTTGAGTTGGATGATGCGATGGCCGTAGGCGGCGTTGGATTCGGAGTGGGTGACCTGGATGATGGTGGTACCGGATTCGTTGAGGGAGCGGAAGAGCTGCATGATTTCTTCGCCCTGAGCGGAGTGGAGATTGCCGGTGGGCTCGTCGGCGAGAATTAGTTTGGGATGGAGGATGACCGCGCGGGCCACGCCTACAAGCTGCTGCTGGCCGCCGGAGAGCTGGTTGGGGAAAAGATCTTTTTTGCCGACGATGTGGAAGCGGTCGAGAGTGTCACAGACGAGGCTTTGGCGCTCTTTGCCAGGAATATTTTTGTAGGAAAGCGGAAGCTCGAGATTTTCGAATACGGTGAGATTGTCGATGAGGTGATAGCTCTGGAAGACGAAACCGATATTGGCTTTGTGGAGTTCGTTGCGATTTTTGACGCTGAGTTTGTGGACGGGTTCGCCATTGAAAAAATATTCGCCGGACCAGGCGCTATCGAGCATGCCGAGAATGCTGAGCAGCGTGGATTTGCCTGCGCCGCTGGGGCCCATGATGGTGACGAATTCGCCGGGGGCGATGTCCAGGGTGATGCGGCGGAGGACGAAGAATTTGCTGCCGCCGGCATCGTAGGATTTTTCGAGATGGTTGAGACGAATCAGAGGTTCCACGAGAGCTCCTCAAAATATGTACGCAGCATAATCATTCGTATCGTAACGCGGTGAGCGGATCCACGCGCGTGGCTTTGCGCGCGGGAATCCAGCAGGCGAGCAAGGATACCGCGGCGAGCAGAGCGACGACGGAGACGAGCGTGAGCGGGTCGTCTGGGCGGACCTGGAAAAGCAGCGACTGGATAGTGCGCGTCAGGGCCAGGCCGCCAGCGATACCCACGACGATGCCGGCGAGGACCGGGCGCATGCCTTCGCGGAGGACCAAGCGGAGCACGTCCTGCGAGGAGGCGCCGAGGGCTATGCGGACGCCGAACTCGCGCGTGCGGCGCGAAACGGAGTAGGCAATGACGCCGTAGATTCCGGCGAGCGCGAGAAGCAGCGCCACGGCGGAGAACACGGACATTAAAATGAGGCTGAAACGGCGGGATTCGAGAGACGCGGAGAAGACCTGGCTGAAGGTGGCGAGCTGCGGAGGAATCGCGGGATCGAGATGGTGGACGATTTGCTGAACGGGGTGGATGAGCAGCGCGGGATCGCCCGCAGCGCGGAGGACCACGTTGAAGCTGGTGGCGCGCTGTGGACGCTGGCGGTAGTTCACGTAAATGGTGGGATTGGGCGGTTGCTCGAGGCCAGCATAGGGGACATCGCCAACGACGCCGATGACGGTGAGGAAGCGGGTGTCGCCGTCCATGTTGCCGAATTCGATTTGGCGGCCCAGGGGGTCCTGATCAGGCCACTTGTCGCGGGCCAGGGATTTGCTGATGAGCGCAACCTGCGGGGAGTCGGCGGTGTCGCGCGCGTCGAAAAGTCTGCCGCTGATTAGCGGGATGCGGAGGGTTTCGAAATAGCCTTCGCCTGCCACACAGTAGTCCGCGGTGCCGATGCGATCCTTGCTGGAGAAAACGCGGTCGAAGTCGGCGATGGTTTGCGGCGCCGGTTCGCGGGGATTCATGAGCGCGTAGGTGCCGTCGGCGTTGCCGCCGCTTGGCGGAAGACTGCCCGCGGCGCCGGCTTGCTCGACGCCAGGAAGAGAGCGGAGACGCTCGAGGAGGGAATTGAGGAAAGCGACGCGCTGGGGCTTGGCAGCATCGTTGGCGATATCCGGGAGAGCGATATTCAGGGTGAGGACATGCGCGGTGTGGAAGCCGGGATCGGTGGAAAGAACGCGAAGCAGACTGCGGCCGAGAAGTCCCGCGCCAACCAAGAGAATGAGGACGGAGGCTAGCTGCGCGGCGACGATCAGGCGGCCCAGGCGATTGCCGCTAGCGCTGCCGGCCTGGCGCGGGCCGCTTTCGGCGAGGGTGGCCTGTACATCACCCCGCGTGGCGCGGAAGGCGCAAAGGACGCCGAGGCCGAGGGCTACCGCAAGGCAGATGGCGAAGGCAAAAAGCAACACGGGAGCGTTGATGGAGACGGCTTGGGCGTTGGGGAGCGGGTCGGCGTTTAGAGCGAGCAGAACGTTCACGCCCCAAGAGGCCGCGAAGACGCCGAGGATACCGGAAATTGCGCATAAGAGGAAAGCTTCGGTGACGAATTGGCGAACCAAGCGGCCGCGTGCGGCGCCGAGGGCCGCGCGGATGGCGAGTTCGCGCGCGCGTGAGGCGCCTTGGGCGAGCATGAGGTTGGCAACATTGGCGCAGGCGATGAGCAGCAGGAAGGAGACGGCACCGAGAAGGAGGGACAGGACGGGGCGGACGGGGCCGGTGAGACTGTCCTGGAGGGGCTGGAGAGCGGCGGCGGACATGTTCACGTTGTCGCCAAATTGTTGCTTGATGCGCGCGCCGATGGCGCTGAGGTCGGCGGTGGCTTGCGGGAGCGAAGTATTGCTGCGGAGTCTGGCGATGGTGCGCCAGTTGTGGGCGGTGCGGCTGGGAAAGGGCTCGTAAATTTCGCGCGGCACCCAAATTTCGGAAGCGTCGGGAAAATCGAATTGCGCGGGAAGAACGCCGATGACGGAAGCGGGGCGATTGTCGATGATGAGTTTGAGCGCGGCGAGGTTTGGGTTGGCACCGAGGTAGTGTTGCCAGTATTGATAGCGAACGATGGCGGCGAGCGGGGCGCCGAAGCGATGCTCGTCCGGCGAGAAGGAGCGGCCGAGGATGGGCTGGACCCGGAGGACGTCAAAGAAGTCGCGCGTGACGGCGGCGACCATGGTGCGGGTGGGTTCCTGGCCGCCGGAGACGGACTGCACGCCGGAGGCGAAACCCGCGAGGCCCTGGAGAGAATGATTTTGCGCGCGCACGTCGTCGAAGTTGGGATCGCAAAAATTCATGCGTTTGCCGGTGGCGTCGGCTTCCCAAACGCGGACGAGTTGCTCCGGGTGGGAGAAGGGAAGTGGGCGGAGGAGGACGCCGTAGACGACGCTGAAGATGGCGGTGGTGGCGCCGATGCCGAGGGCCAGCGTGAGCACCAGGATCGCGGTAGAGCCGGGGCGATTGCGGAGCTGGCGGAGTGCGTGGCGGAGATCGCTCCAGAGAGAGTGCATGGGATGCTCCTATTCGTAGCGCAGGGCGTGCAACGGATCGACGCGCAGGACACGGCGGGCCGGGATGTAGGACGCGAGGAAGGCTACGGCGGCGAGCAACAGAGGCAGGCCGACGAAGCTGACGGGATCGTTGGCGGTGACGCCGAAGAGGAGGCTGGAGAGTCCGAAGGCCATGGCGAGAGCGATGGGCAAGCCGATGGCGATGCCGATGACGGTGAGGAGCATGCCGTTGCCGACGACGAGACGCTGGATTTGGCTGCTGCTGGCGCCCATGGCCATGCGAATGCCGATTTCGTGGGTGCGTTCGCTGACGGAATAGGACATGACGCCGTAGACGCCGACGGAAGCGAGGATGAGAGCGATGATGCCGATGCCGCCCATCATGGCGGCGACGTAGGCGATGCCGAGGATGGATTGCGTGATGACCTGGTCGAACGGCTTGGCGTCGAAGATGGGCAAATCCGGGTCGACGGCGGCGATTTCCGCGCGGACGGCGGGGAGGAAGGAGAGCGGGGAGCCATCGGTGCGCAGCAAAACGGAAGTCCAGTTTTGCGGAGATTGCTGGTAGAGGCGATAGAGGGTGGGGAGATAGTTTTTGTCGATCCAGTCGTAGTGGAGGTCGTCGACGATGCCGACAACGGTGAGCCATGAGGCAGGGCCGTCCGCGGCGCCGACTTTCACCTTTCTGCCGAGGGGATTCAGGCCGGGAAAATAGCGGGCGGCGAGCGTAGCGCTGATGACCGCTACGGGTGGGGTGGATTCGCCGTCGGAGTCGCTGAAGAGGCGGCCGTCGCGGAGGGCGATGTTCATCATGGCGAAGTAGTTCGAGCTGATGGTTTCGAGGATGGCGACAGGCTGGTCCTGGTGGACGGCGGTGGCGCGGCCTGCGATGGAAATCGTCCGCAGGCCGATGCCGCCGCCGTCGGAATAAGGGACGGAGGTAACGAGGGCCGCGGACTGGACGTGGGGGATGGCGGAAAGGCGCTGCAGCAAGCGTTGTTGAAACGAAAGGAGGGTAGCGGGCTGCTGATACTTCAACTCGGGGAGCTGCATGCTGAGAGAGAGAAGCGACTCCGGATGCGACGCGTTGTTGACGGTGAGCAGCGCGTGGAAACCTTTGATGAGCAGGCCGGCGCCGACGAGCAAGACCAGCGAGAGGGCGACTTCGGCGACGACCAGTGCGCTACGCAGGCGATGGCGCGCGCGGCCGGTGGAAGAGCCGCGGCCACTTTCCTTAAGCGTTTCGCCAACGTTGGTACGAGAAGTGAGCAAAGCGGGAGCGATACCGGAAATGATGCCGCTGAATACGGCGAGGCAAAGTGTAAACGCAAAGGCGCCAGCATCCAGATGAATGGTGTACCAGCCGGCGACATACTTGGCGACCTCTGGCGGCATGTGCTGCATCATGACGGCCAGTTGCCAGCGCGCAAAAACGAGTCCGAAGGCCGCGCCACCGAACGAGAGGAGAATGCTTTCGATGAGCAATTGGCGAACGATGCGCACGCGGCCGGCGCCGAGCGCGGCACGCACGGCGAGCTCTTTTTGCCGGCCGGTGATGCGCGCGAACTGGACGTTGGCGACGTCGGCGCAGGCGATGAGCAGCACAAAGGCTACCGCGCCCAAAAGCAGGATGGTGTATTGGCGGGTAAGGTCGCCGGCGGCGAATTCGCGCAGGGGCATCACGCGGAGTCGCCAGCCTTTGTAGATGTCCGGGAAGGCGTGGGCCTGGCGTTGCGCGAGGGTGGCCATTTCGGCGGCGGCTTGGGCGTTGGAGACGCCGGGGCGCAGACGCCCGAAAGCCCAGATATAGCGCGACTGGCGGTCGAATTTTTCGTTGTCCGTGAGGGTCATGGGCATCCAAGCTTCGACGGGTTGCGGGAAGGTGAAACCTTTACCCATGACGCCGACGATGGAGAAGGTCTTGCCGTCGACCTTAACGGTTTTGCCGAGGATGGCGGGATCGGAGGCGAAACGTCCCTGCCACAGACCGTTGCTGAGGATGAGCAGCTGGTTTTTGCCGGGTTCGCCCTCTTCCGGAAGAAAACCGCGACCGAGCGCAGGTTGCACGCCGAGCAAGGCGAAAAAATTAGCGGTGACGTCGAAGCCCGCGATTCTTTGCGGCGCACTATCGCCGGTGAGGTTCACCTCGTGCCAGCCATAAGCGCCCATCTGCTCGAAAGACTTGGCTTGTTGCTGCCACTCGAGATAGGTGGCCGGTGCGACGGCGTTGGAGAGGATGTTTTCCTGCGGGCGGGTGTCCACGAGGGCGACGATGCGGCTGACGTCGGGAATGGGGATCGGGTGGAGAAGAAACGCTTCGGCCATGCTGAAGATGGCGGCGGTGGCGCCCATGCCGAGGCCGAGAGCGAGGATGCAGACGAGGCTAGCGAGGCGATGCTTCCAGAGCATGCGGATGCCGAAGCGTATGTCGTTGGCGATGGTGTTCACGGCGTTTCTCCTTAGCGATGGCCAGCCAGCACGAGTGCGATTCCGGAATAACGCGAACCTATTTGCGACGCTTTGCTACGTCGCCCTATCGAGCAGCGGAACTACGCGCTGACGGCGGCTTCCTGGGATTCTTCGACGATGCGGCCGTCGAAGAGGTGAATGCTGCGGTCGGCGAAATTGGCGTAGCGCTGGTCGTGCGTGACCATGCAGATGGTGGCGCCGTTGCGGTGGAGATCGCGGAGGAGTTCCATGACGGCTTCGCCATTTTTGGAGTCGAGGTTACCGGTGGGCTCATCGGCCATGAGGATGAGAGGATCGCCGACCAGCGCGCGGGCTACGGCGACGCGCTGCTGCTGACCGCCGGAGAGTTGCGAAGGATAGTGGCGGAGGCGATGGGCCATACCGACGCGTTCGAGCGCGCTTTGTACCTTTTGTTTGCGTTCGGCGGCGCTGGTGCCGCGATAGGTGAGCGGCAGCTCGACATTTTCATAGACGGTGAGGTCGCCGATGAGGTTGAAGGCCTGGAAGATGAAGCCGATCTCGCGATTGCGGATGCGGGTGCGCTCGCTGGTGGTTAGTTCCGCGACCGGCTGGCCGTTGAGCCAATAGGCGCCGCCGCTCGGCGAATCGAGCAGGCCGAGGATGGAGAGCAGGGTGGATTTTCCGCAGCCAGAAGGACCGGCGATGGAGATGTATTGGCCCTTTTTGATTTCGAGATGAATTTCCTCGAGGGCGTGGGTTTCGACTTCGTCGGTGTAGAAGACTTTTTTTACGCCTTCCATTTTGATGAGCGTTGCATTGGCATCCATTCTTTATTCTCCTTGAAGATAAAATTCGTTCGTCCCGAGCATTGGTTTGACCGGTGATTCGTAACGCAAAGCCGTCATTCGTACCGCAGAGCTACCAGCGGATCGATACGCGCGGCGCGGCGGGCGGGCAAATAGCCGGCCAGGAGCGCTACGGCGGACAACAGAACGGCGACGGCGAGGTAGGTCCATGGATCCGTTGCGGTGACGCCGAACAGCAAACTTGAGAGCAGTCGCGTGAGCAACAGGGCGACGGCGATACCGAGGAGTACACCGGCAGCCGCGAGCTTTCCAGCGTAAGCGAGAACGAGGCGCGACACGTCGCCTGGCTGCGCGCCGAGGGCTACGCGAATGCCGATTTCGTTGGTGCGTTGCGCGACGGAGTAGCCCATGACGCCGTAGAGGCCGATGGCGGCGAGGAGGAGCGCGACGCTGCCGAGTCCGGTGAGCAGGCTGGCGGAAATGCGTTGAGAGAAGAGGGAGGCGGCGATGCTGTCGTTGAGGGACATGGCGTCGAAGACGGGGACAGCGGGATCGGTGGCTTGGGCTTCGCGGCGGAGTGCGGCGACGGCGAGATTCACGGGGCCGGAGGTGCGCACGAAAAAGACCAAACCCATTTCCGGGCGATAGATCTGGCGGATGGGGACATAGAAATACGGTTGGAGAGATTCCGTGAGGCGAAAAGTTTTGCTGTCCGGCACGACGCCGACGATGGTGAACCACTGGCCCCAGCCCTGGACTTTGACTCCGATGGCGTTTCCACCCGGAATGAAGCGGCGCAAAAATTCCTGGTTGACGATCATTACGGGAGCGGAGTCCATATTGTCACGCAGGGTGAAGTCGCGGCCCTGGAGAATGGGGATTTTGAGCAGGTCAAAATATCCCGGCGCGGTGAGGGCGCGATAGATTTTCATGTTTTCGCCTTTGGCCGGAGCGTAGCCCTGGATTTCGAGATCCTCCCACGAGCCGCCGGAGACGCTGAGCGGGACGTAGTCTGTGTAGCTAACGGCGGTGACGCCGGGCTCGCTTTCGAGGCGCTGGCGCAAACGCTGGCAGAAGGAGTCTGCTTGCGCGGCATTGTAGTTGCCGGCGGCGAGGCTCAGTTGCGCGACGGCCACATGTGAAGAATCGAAGCCCGGGCGAACGGCGCTGACGTTGAGGAAACTCTTCAGGAAGAGGCCGGCGCCGATGAGCGCGACGACGGCGAGGGCCATTTCCGCGGTGACGAACCAGCCGAGCAGGCGGCCGGAGCGCGCGTGGGAGGTGCCGCGGCCGGCTTCCTTGAGGGTGTCGTTGACGTTGCCGCGCGATGCGAAGAGGGCGGGGACGATTCCGGCGAGCAGGGCCACGACGACGGCGACGGCGATGACGAAAAGAACGACGGCGAAATCCATCGGCGCACGCACGAGTGATGGGGTGGCCGAACGCGGCAATAGATATTGGAGCGAGCCGGAAAATTGCGCGGCCAGGGCGATTCCGAGGAGCGCGCCGGCGATGGTGACGAGCAGTGTTTCGGTGAGCAACTGGCGGACGAGACGCGAGCGCGGGGCGCCGAGTGCGAGGCGCACGCTAAATTCTTTTTGCCGCGGGGTAACGCGGGCCAGCAATAAATTTGCGAGATTACCGCAGACGATCAGGAGCAGAACGAAGCAGGCGGCGAGCAAAATGCTGAGCGGGCCGAGCAACGAGTCCTGGATGCCGTAGTGGGAGCGCCACATCGGCAGTAGCGTGGCGCTCAACCCTTCGTTGGTGTCGGCGTCCAGGTGAGCCATGACGATGGAGAGGGACTGAACCTGCGCGCGGGCACTGTCGATGGAGACGCCGGGAGCGAGGCGCGCTAACACGCGGAAGGTGCGCCATTTGCGATCGCGCAAGGTGTGGTCACCGGTGGAGGTGAGTTGGCCGTACATGGTGGCGGGAACCCACATCTCGAGGTCCAGGCCGGGCATGGAACCGTGGAACGACGCGGGAGCAACACCGATGACAGTGTAGGGAAAATGATTGATGCGGACGGTGGCGCCGATGACGCGTGGATCCCCGCGGTAATGGCTGAGCCAGTAGGCGTGACCGAGCACGAGTAGAGGGTGGGCATTTTGTTGCTGATCGACTTCGGCGGTGGAGAAGAATCTGCCGAGGGCGGGCTGAATCTGCAAGAGCGCAAAGAAATTGCCCGAAACGGCTTCGCCCCAAACGCGCTCGACGGCGGTATCGTCGCCAACGGCGAGATCCATGGGCTTGGCGATGGACATGGATTCGAGGAGGTTGCAATGATCGCGCAAGTCGCGGAAATCGAGGTAGGAGGTGGGAAGCCAACCGCCGTCGGTGGCCAAAGTTTCCATCGCGACCACCCGCGATGCGTCGGCGACGCCGGGGAGTGGATTCAGTAAAACGGAATGCACCCAACTGAACACCGTGGTGGTGGCACCGATGCCGAGGGCCAGGGTGAGGACGGCGATGGCGGTGAAGCCCGGCGATTTGCGCAGCACACGCAGCGCAAAGCGGAAATCCTGGCGCAGCGTTTGCACGAACTGCAGCACGGCGGCAGGGCCACGGGAATCGCGCGAGAAGGATTGGTTTTCGTTGGTGTGCATAGTTTTACTCATACCGTAAACGCACCACTCGTGACGCAAGGCGACTATTCATAACGTAAAGCCACCATGGGATCGACGCGGGTGGCGCGGCGCGCGGGCAAATAGCCGGCGGCCAACGCCACGAGCGTTAGGAGCAACAGCGCGATGGCGATGCCGAGAGCCTCGAAAACTTTTACGCCGTAGAGCAGGGAATTGATGAGTTTGCCGAGACCAAACGCCAGCGGCAATCCGATGGCGATGCCGATTCCTACGAGCAGAGCGACCTCGCCGAGGATCATCAGACCGACGTTGCGACCCGTTGCGCCTAACGCCATGCGCACGCCGATTTCGCGGGTGCGCTGCGTGACGGTGTAGGCCAGCAACCCGTAAATGCCAATGGCGGCGAGGAGGGCGGCTAACCCGCCGAACATGGTGGCCAGCGTGGCCACGAGGCGATCGTTTGACAACTGGCGATTGAGCTGCTCGTCGAAGGTGCGCTCGT
>Ga0302326_10024447_pt1 | contig 12281 bp, 14 predicted proteins | sample Palsa_T0_3_FD_202264 | JGI IMG/M metagenome (GOLD analysis project Ga0302326, IMG submission 202264) | Peat permafrost microbial communities from Stordalen Mire near Abisko, Sweden - Palsa_T0_3 | ecosystem: Environmental > Terrestrial > Soil > Palsa > Peat permafrost | place: Sweden: Abisko...
GCTGGGGGGCTTGGGTCTAATGACCCTGATGGCCTTCTCGTTTCTCGCGGCGCCTGTTGAAGCGCAGACTGCCGCGACGGCGAAGAAGAATGTTACTGCGCAAAAATATGACGTTCAGAGCGAAACAACTTTGAATGGTACGGTGAAGAGTGTCATCTCGAAACCCACGCCAGGGATGCTGATCGGCGCGCACCTGATTTTGACATCGTCGTCCGGCACCGTAGATGCGGATCTTGGCCCATTCGCAATGAAAGGCCGCAACCCTGTATCCGTTAGCGCTGGCGACGCTGTGTCAGTTGTGGGCGTGATGATGACGATTAGAAACAAACACGTCTTCATGACTCGAACCGTGCAAGCCGGTGGACAGACATACACACTGCGCAATCAAAACGGTTTTCCGCTCTATCCCTCAAACGGCACGCCCTCAACCACTCCCGTGAGAGGAGGACTGCGATGAGCCGCAAAAATCTTCTCTTTGTCCTTGCAGCACTCGTGGTGATGGTGATCTCAGGCTGTCGCTCAACCTTTCCAAAGCCGCCTATCGTCGTTTCTCTGATTCCGGCGGCGCCGGCTTCCCTTGAGGTCGGACTGTCCACCCCGCTCAGCGCCACCGTTACCGGTGACACGCAAAATGGCGGCGTCGACTGGACTGTGACTTGCGCCAGTGCGACCTGCGGCTCCTTCACCCCAACCCACACGGCAAGCGGCGCGACCACCGTGTATACCGCGCCCACCACGCCGACCACCGTAACGATTACTGCAGCCAGTACCGACAGCACCAACGGCGCGAGCGCAAGTGCCACCATCACCATCGGCGCCGTAGCCAGTGCCTCCAGCTTGTCAGGCCAGTATGCTTTTAACGTCAGCGGATTTGACGCCACCGGTGCTTTATATGCGGCAGCCGGCAGTGTCACGCTCGACGGCATGGGCAACGTAACAGCGGGTGAAGAGGACTTCAATGACAGTTCTTTGGCTTCGACATCCGTGGCTGATACGTTGACTGGAACATACACCGTCGGAACTGACGGCCGCGGTTCGATGATATTGACCGCTGCCACGGGCGGAGTTCCTGATCCAAACGTCGGTGTTGCCGGCACTCAAACTCTGAGTTTCACCGTCGTGAATAACAATCACGCGCTGATCGAAGAATTTGATGCGGGCTTCACTTCAGCCGGTAGTCTCGATTTGCAGACCACCACTGCCGCGTCAGCTCTCACCGGAGGATATTCCTTCTACATCGAAGGCTCGAATGCCGGTGTACCATATGTTGAGGCCGGCGTAATGTCGGCCGATGGCGCTGGAAATTTCACTTCGACGACAGATGTGGACACCGACAATGGCGGCACAGTTACAACCGGTCAATCGTTTACTGGAAGTCTCGCTGGTCCCACCATTGACGCTTCCGGACGCGGCGTTCTAACTTACGGCGCTAACACGTTTGCGATTTACGTTGTCGGGCCTGAGGTCTTCCGCATCGTTGACACTGACTCCACGAACTTTGCTGTCTCGGGTTCGGCGTTTGGACAAGGTGCCGGCTCGGGCAGCTTCTCAGTGGCATCGCTAACGGGTCCGTTCGTGTTCAACAGCCAGGGAATCAGCGTCGCCGGCGATAACGAGCAGGTAGGTCTCGTGACTTCGGACGGCGTTTCCGCACTCACTGGCGTAATTGACTATAATCAGATGGGAACGACGCCGCCGAGTCCTCCAGCGCCGGACATCATTACGGGCGGCACATACGCTGTCGCAGGCGATGGTTACGGCTCCGCAACGCTCCCGGTCACGGGCAACGCGAACATCTTGACCTTCGGCGTTTACTTGACCGATCCGACTTTGAACCTGTCTGATCCCAACAACACCACCGGTGGTTCCGGCTCCGCGCTCTTCGTCGAACTCGATCCGGCGTCATGGGGCCACGGCATCCTTGCTCCACAAACATCCACTGCCGCAGTCACAGGCAACAACGCCATCAATCTCGAAGGCGATCTCGCCATCGGCCCGGTGGACGCAGTCGGTCAGGTCCTCTCGAATGGTACTTCATCATTCAGCGGTTCGGTGGATGCCAACGAGCTCGGCTCCGCCCAACTTTCGGCGGTCCCGCTGGCAGCAACGTTTACGGCGGACACCACGAACGCCGGGCGCTTCACCGGCACGCTTGACCTGAACGGTGCCGCCGTACCGTACGGCTTCGTGTTTTACGAGGCTAGCAGCGGGTTAGCCTTGCACATTCTGGAGGACCCGTCGAACGTCGGCTCCGGCGTGATCGAAGGGCAGCAGTAACGTCACCATCGAGCGCGCGGCGCGGCCGAGTTTCCGGCCGCGCCGCCGCTTCAATCACCCGACAGGACTGTACTTAGAACTGGACATCTCGCCGGCCCCATTCGTGATACAAATCCCCCGTGAATGGATCTGCCGGGAACACAACAAAATGGCGATCGCTTCGTGACTAATCGATACGAACATCCTGCCACACTTCACGCAGCGGTATGATCTTTAGCAGAAAATGATTGGTTCGGCTCTCGCCTGGCTAGCAGGGCAGCGTACGATTGGAGCGTAGACAGATCGGACCAGCGTCTGGATGCACCAGCACTTCCTGTCTTGTCTAGATGGCCTCGCTCGATTGACTATCGAACTTGCTCATAGTCGCCATCGCGTCTGCTTCTTTGACTTCTGCGTTCAAATCGCTTGAGCGACTCGGCAGCGGTCATTTTCTTCACTTGAGCTCGGAGCCAAAAGCCACGACGGGGAACCACTGAGCTACACACCAGCACATGAAGTCCTGATGGACCGTTAAATCGACGCCTGGTTGAATCGCGGCATCGGGGTTTAATGCCGCGATGGTTGGCGTGACCACTGTCGCAAAGCTGCCGACCTCAATGTCTAACCCGCCGATCACGACGTGGCGCCTTCGGATTGGAGATGCACACTCGAGCGCGATGGTAAAAATAGGGTCGCGTGCCTAGTTCCGCGCTACACCAAAGGATTGCGCGAGGGATGGAGTCAGGCGCGAAAAAAGCGGCGGAGATTCCCAGCGACGCGACGCCTTCAACTTCGCTAGCAGCGTCGTTGCCGGTAAACAGTAAGTCTCACTTTGAGAGCAAGCGTCGCGGCCGGGATTCCGGCCACGCCGCCTCTCGCGTCTATATTCCCAATACCGTTTGCAGCGATTGTCGGTGCGCGAAGCCGTTGCGCCTGCCCCAGAGGGAAGATTCTGCATTGAGTTGACCGCAGAGCTGAATCATCGCGAGGCGCGTCCACTTAGTCTTTCCCTCTTTCTAGCTTCAATTCGGCACTCGAATTGCACTTTAGTTTGACAGTGAGCGGCGCAATTGGCGTTTATTGCGCGTTCGAGGCCGAGTTGCCACGGAGCGCCCAAGTGCTGCAGCCCTTTTATCTTTAGCTGTTTGTTGACGATATGGCGCCTAGATGCGGAATCGTTACAAGTGACTCCGCGGAGTCACTGCAGCGTAGGACGACTAAGATAACGATGGCTGGAGGTTGCGATGATTCGTATTTTGGGAAGGGAATTACCATAGGGCGCAAGATAGTACTATGCCGGCTAGCTAAGCCCCGGTATTTGCACAAGTTAGAGCAATTTATCTTGACGGATGAGGAAGTTCCGAGTATTTAAAGTATGAGAAACCCCGCAAAGCCCAGCGCAGAGGCATTCAAGATCTTTACTGGATCGACTTGGGCACTCGGAAGGCCCAGAGAGTTCGTGGTTGTGGTGTAGCTGCGCGCGAACCGTGAACAAGGAGCGTGGAAATGATAGAGCGGAATAAGCAGGCGGGTCAATCACTGTTGCTGGTCGCGGGATGTATGTTTGCACTGCTCGCGCTTTTGGGCTTGGCGATTGATGTTGGCTATTATCGATATTTCACGCGCAAGATGCAGACGGCAGCGGATGCTGCGGCGATCGCGGGCGCGTTGCAAATTCCTTACGGGAATGGCAGCCCGAATTTCTACGTCCAAACTGCCGCTCTAAATGCCGCTACCGAAAATGGATTTACCGGCGGCACGAATGGTGTCACTGTGACGGTATCCAACCCGCCAGCCGATCCTCCGTTCAACAGCACCACCTACCCCATGGACGTTGAAGTAAAAATTACGGACAACCAGCTCCCGACTTTCTTCTCGAGAATCTTCGGCGTTACGTCGTTTCCCGGCACGCTGAAGACGTCGTCCGTGGCGGAAGGTAGCTTGAACTGCATCTACGCCCTAGACACGACCGGGACCGCGCCTTATGACGGTATTTCTCTGACCACAACGCTGGTAAACACGGCGTGCGGCGTGACGGATAACTACGAGCTTAAAATGAACAGTGGAGATTTGTGCGCGCCATCGATCCAAGTTTATGAAACACCCGTGCCGACAGCGACGAGCGGTACTTGCGGCGATGGCAAAGACTTGCAGCCCGCTACGCCGTCGCTTATATATAGCCAGGTTCATGACCCGTTCGCGTATCTGACGGAACCCTGCAGCTCAGCCGACACCGGCTGTGGGACGGCAACCTTTAACGATCCGCCTGCTTCATGTACAGCGGCTGGGGTTCCCGCGGGTAGCCTGGTATATCCAGGTAGCGGACCTATCACTTTCAATGGTTCAACCCCTGGGCCTACGATAGCAGCTTTGAAGACCACGCTTTATTGCTTCCCATATTCCGTTACCGTGAGTGGAGTGAACGTAACTTTTATGGGCGGAGATACTTTCACCGCGGGTCTAAAATTCAGTCCGACGATTGCACAGACGGTGGCCTTCACCTCGAATCCGAGCGTTCAAACGTCCTTTCTCGGCCCGGCCGGGGCAGCGGGGTCTGGACCTGCGTTCAGCGTGGGCGGCGGCATTTTCGGCGGCGCCTTCAACACGGTTAACTTCGGGACGGGCACCTATGTATTCAGCGGCGGATTCCAGGACAGCGGCTTTTTCAACGTGATTGATTTCACGGCGAACTGCACATACAACGCAGGTCTTGCCGGCGGCTGTGCTTCGAACCCGACGACAATCATCATCGACGGCGGCGGAATGTTTTTGAGCGGGGCTGTCCCATACGGTGCAGGAGTATTCTTCTACAACACCGAAGATCAGACGAACACTTCATATAACCATACGTACGGACCGATCAATATCGCGTTTGGTCTGGGAGGCCTGCTGCAAGCACCAACGGGGGGAACGTGCGGAATCAACGGCGGGGTTTATTGCGCCGGCATACTCTATTTCCAGGATAGAAACAACCCCCAGCCGGCCACGTTCGCGGCGACTCTCGGTTTTTGCTTCTTTTCGTGTGGGGGAGGTTCGTTTCTTGAGGGCGCATACTACTTTCCGGACGCTTCGGTCCTGTTCAAGTACGATTTCGGCATTGGCGCTCAATATTCGTTTCTCGTGGCCAAGGACATCGCATGGACTACGTCGGCGACCTTCACATTTAAAAACAGGTACACCAGCATTCCCAATAACTCACCGATTCAGGAGGGCACCGCAGTATTGGTGCAATGACGATGAAGATTCGTACTCAGCGGGGAGTCGCGATTTGGGAATTTGCTCTGGTCCTGCCCGTCGTGCTGTTGGTGGGGCTCGGAGTCATTGATTTCGGACGTTTCATTTATTTTTGCATTGAGGTGCAAGACGCAGCACGCGCCGCTGCTCTTTTCGGCACTCAAAACTCTGGAGAAGCAGTTAGTAATGCCAATGGCATTACCAAAGCCGCAGAGACGGCCGCGCCCGACATCCTCGCACCCGGCTCGTCTCAGAGCCTCGGTACTGCGAGGTGGGGAACCACTCCATTCGTCGCTAGTGGCAACACTTACTATTACGGCTGCGAATGCCCAAACGGATCAGAGAGCGCGAACGGCAAGACGAACTGCGGCACGGGCACCGGGACGAATGGTGCATGCGCCGGCGGTCAGCATGAGGTTTATTACGTTGCCGTGCAAACGCAGGCAACCTATAAGACGCTGGTGCCTTGGAGTAACTTCGGCAGCATGGGTGCCTTGTGGCAGGCGCTCCCGAGCACCTACACGATGACTGGCTATGCCAAGGTTCGGCTGGGCCCGCAGTAGCAGTCAGAAGCCCGACTGTAACAAAGCGAAGGAGGCAAGGCGGGAGATGATATTCAGAATCTGTCACGGCCCAGATGACCAGAACAACCGTCGGAGAATTTGCCGTCAACGCGGCGCGACCGTATTGGAGTTTGCCTTTGTTCTCCCGCTTTTACTGATTTCGCTGGGGGCGATCTGGGATTTCGGCCGTGCGATGTACTCATACCATTTCATCTCAGCTGCCGCGCGGCAGGCGGCACGTTGGGCGAGCGTTCGCGGTTCGGAGAGTTTCGTGGGATGTCCGGGGGCCACGTCCCCATGCCCCGCAACCGCGGCTCAGATTCAGAGCTACGTGCAAAGCTTTGTGCCGCCGGGAATGACCTACGTTAGCGGCGCAACTATCGGTCAGATAGGCTATCTAGGGATCAATCAGACGTCTTCGCCCGGCTCTCCTTGTACAACATCCCAGCCATATCCGTGGCCCGGGTGCGGCGCCGATGGGCTTACGAACAGCACAAGCAACTCGGCGGAGCCTTGCTCCCCGCCGCCCTACAATAGTCCTGGCTGCCTCGTCTCGGTTCAAGTTCAATACTCCTACAACTTCTTCCTCTTGACCCTTTTCTACCATCTCGTTCCCGGCGAAACAGGCCCGGGCACCATCACGATGGTGAGCACGGGCTCCGAAGTCATCTCGCAGTAGCAACGCCCTCGTTCGCTGTTGCGCGTCTCACTCGCAAGATAAAGCGTTCTCTCCTACTCGATCGAGTAACGATTCGATTCAGAACACTCGCGAGTAGGGGCTTACGAGCTACGTAGTACCGAAATGCAATCCTGAAGGTGTGATGCGCAGCCGCGGGCCGGGAATTTAGCCCAGATTGACGGCGTCGCGCACGGCAGCGTCAACGGGGCCTGCACACTCCGTGTCCATGTCGCGCTCGGCGGTTTACCCGCCATGAGGTCATCACGAGCAGCGAGCGTAGCCATAATGGTGCGCTGTGGTACGGATTCCTGAATGGTTTGAAGATCTTCGGCGCCAGGGTGCAGAAACAGGTGAACGTGTGCGTAGATAAGCCCGGAAGAAGCGTTGAGTCGCCGAGATCGATGATTTCAGCTCCCGATGGCCGGGCAACTTTCTCGCCGAGATCGGAAATGACGTCGCCCTTAATTAGGACTTCACCACGGAGGATGATATTGCCCGACTCGACGTCCAATAGTCGGGCGGCGTGGAGTACAATTGCGCGCGTGCCCTCTGCAGTTTGCGGCGGTGATTGCGGAGCAAGCGGAGCCCAGAAAAAAAGCGCAAATATGACTATGGAAACAGCTCCTGACAACTTCATAGATCGCCGCGATACTAACATGCGCGATGGGAACCCGTTGAGCAGTCCGAGAAGCAAATGGGTGCCTTCTTCGACGAGTCCGAATAAGTAAAATTGCGAGAGAAAGGCAAGCGGCGAACGCAGTGGTCGAATGGCATGGTAGCTCCGGCCGGATTCTATGCTGACGACGGCGAATTTGTCACCGGCCCTAGCTATGATGTAGTCACCGTTCCTCTGTAACGTTGGTCAACCACGTCAGGCATTCGAGGTCGGTTCTAATGCAATTGGAAGTCATTCGTGAGATTTTCGATGCTTGGGAGTAGCCGTGCCGCGAATTGCTAGGACGGTCGTTCCCCGAATCATGAAAGCCTTCAGAAGGTATGGAGTTCTTGGATCAATTCTCCGAAGTCCGCTCTTGCCGATCCACCTATATCGCGAATACAAATACGCACGAACACTGTCGGAGCACACTGGACCTAGCGAATTTGATCTGCGCTATGGTGTCAACACGGATGGGGACACTAGCGGTGTGACCTATTTGAGCGATTTGGAGATTCCAAGCGCAAATTGGATCCACGGAGTGGACTACATCCCAATCTACCCTGACCGATTTGCAGCGGCGATTTCGAAACTAGCGATCAAATTTGAGGACTTTGTTTTTGTCGATTTCGGATCAGGCAAGGGGCGCGCGCTACTGCTTGCGTCACACCACCCTTTCAAGCGCATTATCGGCGTTGAATTCTCGCTGGAGCTTCACGCTGTGGCCGAGAAAAACATCCAGCGGTACACAGACCCGCACCAGCGATGCCGGGCGATCGAATCTGTCTGCATGGATTTCACGGAGTTCCGCCTTCCGCCTGATCCTCTGGTTTTGTATTTGAATCGGCCTGCCGACGAAGTGATGTTATTCACGTTGATGAACAACGTGCGGGCTTCGTTCGATGCACATCCACGGCAAATGTATCTGATCTATTTTGCTCCGGCGTTCGATCAGATTTTCGAACGTATGAAATTCCTGATCAGGATCGTGGAAGACAGAAAGCATAATCTCGACATATATAAGAGTGTGTGACTCAAAGAGGACGTGTGACACCTTGTCCCAAGTTCACGTCAACTCTTGCCGTGAGCTGTCGGTCGTCAAAGCGACGTCGTGGAATTTCTTAAGAGTGAATGCATTGCTCACGGTCGTTCACACTCGGCCAAAACGCGCGAAGATCCTTTTAGCGCCGTTCGATCTCCTGACAGTTTCTTCAGAGTCCATGGAAAAGGGAATTCCGTACAGCCGCCCGACTTCGCTTGTTGCCTGTGCTAGATTCTGATTGAACACACGTGATCTGAACGCCGCAGCCATACGGCCAGCGGAGGCGGATCGGCGCCCATCGTCGAGCTCGATACCGAATCATTCGGTAACGGTGTTTTGGCCCCACAAACTTCCACGTAGGATTCCGACAGCACTGCGACGTACTTAGGCGCGGGCGACGCCAACATCATCTCGGCCGTTTCGCCGAATGAGGTATCTGTGCCACGCGGGTAATTTCAGGGCGTCGCGGCGCGGCTGGATGAATTCCGGCCGCGCTGCAGCTTGATCCTGCCGGCGCGAGTTCGAACGAAGTTCCACTGATCGAAATTTGAGAGTGCCGATAATTCGGGAGGGAACGCTTGCTTACGCGGAGACTGCCTGCGCAGCCACCGCCGGCTGTTGAATTTGCACCAGCGGCGAACTTCGCAGCGCCTGAATCTGTACCAATCCTGCTCCGGCGGCTTTCTTTTTCTGTAAGTTCACGGACAAAATTCCCGTCCGCGCGTACGATTTCTCGCAATCCTGCGTCGAAGGCCCCCGCATATTTCCTTCCATGTAGGCAAGTCCCGGGCAGCGCGTACAAGTTGATACGTTGCCGCACGCCGAGCAGTTCGGCAGGTCGCGAACCCGGATGGATCTCACTTCATTCAACTGCTCTGAATGATTCCAGATATCGATGAACCGCTGCTTGCGAACGTTGCCGCTCGGCAGCGGAAACTGCACGCAGGGATACACGTCACCGTACGGCGAAACGTAGCACGAATTGTGCGCCGCGCTGCATGGAACGTGATCCATCTGCGTGGAGCAGTCGGACATCTCAGCGACATCCGCCGCAAACTCCGGGTCGCCGAGCACATCTTTTAACTTTTGTTCGCTCAGATTGAGTTCCAGCGGCGCGCGGTCGCCGTCCATCATCGGCGTGATCATCGTATCCAGCAAGGCGTGCACGCCGAGCTCCTTCGCGAGCGCGATCACCCCAGGATAATCCTGCGCCGTGTCCTTCATCAGGACGTTCGCGATATTGACCTTTAGGCCTTTTGATTTCAAAAATTTTGCCGCCTCGATCGATCGCCCCAGCGAACCCGGCACTTTTGTGATCGCGTCGTGAATCTCGGGCCGGTGCGAGTAGATGCTGATCTGAACCGTATCCACGCCCAGCTGGCGCATTCGGTCGGCTTCGCGGTCGCCAATCAAAATCGCGTTCGTCTTCAGCTTGACGAGGAACTGCATCTCCCGCGCATATTCCAAAATCTCGAAAAAATCTCGGCGCAGCATGATTTCGCCACCGCTCAGCGTCAGCATGAAGACACCGGCTTCCGCCAGTTCCTTCAGAAGCTTCTTGATTTCGGCGGCGGTCATCTCGCCGTGGTCTTCGTGGTCGAGATAGCAATGAACACAACGCTCGTTGCACCGGTAGGTGATGTCGAGATGTACACTCAAGGGAACACCAAGGTCGAGCGCCCGCTGACCCATTTCTTCCATCAACCTCATTTGGTCTCCTGTGGAATGGGTTGTTCGGACACCAGCAAAATCCCGTGGCCCGCGAGTTCCGTCACAAACGCCTCTGCATCCTGGAAGGCCGCTTCCGGAGCGACGTCAAACTCCTTGCAGACAACGCGTTCCACGATTTCATTCAACGGCGTGATCCCATCGGCAGCCTGCCAGATCGCCGACGCCGTGTCGTTCAGGTCGAACAGTGTCGAATCTTGCGCGGACATGACCATCATCTCTCCGCCGAGCATCCGTGCCGCGACGCTCTTGGAGCGAGCGATATACAGCGGGCTCATCTGACCATCTCCCACACTCGCGAATCAGGAGCGAACGTCAAGCGCTGCACCGGGACTTCCCGCACCAATTCGCACGCTGACGCGAAGACGTGCCCGACCAGCTCCGGATCTTTCGCAAAGAAAAGCACGCTCTCGAGCACTCCGCGCACGGCATCCGCTTTGCTAACCGGCTCAATCGTGTTTTCGTTTCCTTTCGCCAGCAGATAGACGGCCGCCACCGGAGCAGACACATTCTCGCCCGGCTTCGCAAGTTCGCCCGCAAACGGCGTGCCGAACGCAGTATAGCCTTCGCCAGTTCTCGTCACGTAGGAAATTTCGTCGGAAAGCAGCGTGGCATCCGGTGGCGCCAGTCGCGATATGGTCGTCTTGCCCGCGCCAGAGACACCGGCGAAAAGGTATGCCCGGCCGTTCCGAACCACGCTGGCCGCATGCAGCAACAATCCCCCTCGGTCTGCCAGCAGGAGCGAGTGCACAATCCTCATTGCGGAGTCTATGGCGTACGGCAGCGCGGATTGGCGGATCATTCCGGTGCCGGCAGCCGGACTCCACTCCGCGTGAAAGTCTCCTCGCTCAAGCACCCATCGCCCGTTTTCGAACCTCACGTTCGGCTCGTCCTCCTCCGTGACTTTTCCGGGCGGAACGATTTCGACGTTGAATTCAAAGAGCGGCTGCGCCTCGGCGTTGACGAATCCGCTGTATCGATTTTCGAGGATGTTAAAGAATTCTGCGCTGTCCGTACGCACTCCGACCGGCAGCCCGCCAATCTCAATGATTACTTGGTGCGCGGTCGTAAAGCTTCCTAGGTCTCGCAGAACCATCTCCTAAACTGCTGTCACGCACAAACGCAGCTTAGAGTGTTGCAAAATCCGGAGCGGTGCGCAATGGAACTGTGCGTCTTGATCGGCAGTGCCAGTGCAAGAGAGCGCGCACCGCAAAGTCCGATCGCCTCAGCGCCCACGCGCACGCCTGCTTCCACAGCGTCCACTCCGGCGCCACGCGGCGTTCCTCACGCTCGACGCTCACAACTTCGCCGACGATTTCGCTCGCGTGAACCGGCGCGTCGGGATGCTCCATGCAGTCGCCGTGCGTCACGAACTGGTCTCCGCGGCGCGCGATCACGCGGTGCGCGACAACTCCGCTATTGCGCCTGTACAAAATCACCTGTCCTGGCTGGATTTGATTCGGAGGTTTTCTCTGGACGATCAGGCGATCTCCGGGCCAGATCGACGGCAGCATGCTCGCTCCCGTGACACGCAAACGCACCCCACCGAACGTTTGCGCCACCTCCGCGATCAACTCGCACTTGATCGCCGTCGTCGGGTCCGCTACCCAGCTCACTGGAAGCCGCCGGTTACGAGGTTTTGGAGCTAGCGTTGCAAGTCTGGCTCTGGCCGTGAATCTTGCCACAGATAAGAGCACGCGTTTCAAACACACGCTCGTGTCGGAAGGCCGGCTTTCGATACGGTTTTTTCTCCCGGACGCCCGTCTCAGTATCCGCTCCCTGCCGTGCGTCTTGCGAGTCTTCGTGGTTTCTCATACTCACCTGTTAGATGCTACTGTAGGCCCGTTTGGGTCAGCTTGACCGCATTGTAGGACCCTCTTGATGCATCCGTGGCCGTTCCATCTGTGTTGTTCACCGTCTGCGCAGCCGAAAACTCGTCCGAAACCGAAAATTCAATCGCCGTCGCAGTAACCGCTGTCACCGTTTGAGTGCCGTTCACGTATCCGCCGCAGGTGCTCGAGGGGGTGCACGTTACGCCCGCGATTGTAACACTGTCGCCCACATGAAAACTACTCGGTGTCGCAACATCAAGGGTCACAGTCATGGAGCCGCAGAACAGGCATC
>Ga0302326_10024448_pt1 | contig 12280 bp, 15 predicted proteins | sample Palsa_T0_3_FD_202264 | JGI IMG/M metagenome (GOLD analysis project Ga0302326, IMG submission 202264) | Peat permafrost microbial communities from Stordalen Mire near Abisko, Sweden - Palsa_T0_3 | ecosystem: Environmental > Terrestrial > Soil > Palsa > Peat permafrost | place: Sweden: Abisko...
ACTGTCCCGGAGACGCCCAGGGTGGCGCAGCCGCGGCCTTCCCAGGTTCCCGGGGGGTCGCCGGTCCGGGTGTAGTAGGCCATGGCGCCGGTACAGCCGGAGGTGTGGCCGCGGGTGACGTAGGCGATGTCGTGGCCGGTTTTCACGTCGGATTTAACGGCCACGGCGGGCCGCCTGACGGTTACGGTGCGCGCTGGGGCGGCCACGGTCATCGTGTGATGCATCGGTACAAACGCTGGATGCTGTTACCGTGAGGCGGTGAAAGTCCGTCCGCGGGAGGACCCCGACCGGTCGGCTGCCATGGCGTTCCTCGCCCGGCACAACCACGCCCGGGTGGCCCGCCTGGGGAAACTCCTCGAACCGCTCGACTATCCGGCGCTGCTGGCCGAGGCCGACGGGGAGATACTGGGGATGCTCACCTATGTTCCGGACCCGGGCTGGGAGCAGTGCGAAGTCCTGACCTTGCACGCCGCCGCGCAGTGGCACGGGGTGGGCACCGCGCTCATCGAGGCGGTGGAGCAGGTGGCGGCCGGGCACGGGTGCACCCGGCTGTGGCTCATTACCACCAACGACAACGTTGATGCGCTGCGCTTCTACCAGCGCCGCGGCTTCCAGCTGGCCGCCGTACACCGGCGTGCCGTCGATGAAAGCCGCGGGCTGAAGCCTGAGATCCCGGTGGCGGGCGCCTACGGGATCCCGGTGCGCGACGAGATTGAACTCGAAAAACGGCCGTGAACGGCACGCAGTTCGTGCTCCGCGGTAACGTTCCCGGAACGGTCCGGGCGTACCGTCGGCTGCGTGGGGGAGACACAGCCAGCACCGGGATCTACCCCGGTGGGACCTGAAGTCATCGCGCGTCGCTTCCGTGCGGCGTCGCCGGGTCTGGCGTGGGTGCTGGGCGGCGCGGTGGTAGTGCTGGCGACGGCCGCCGTCGTGCTGACGGTCCTCGCTGGTCGGCTGTCGGTCGGCATTACCGCTGGCGTGGTCATCGTGCTGACCTTTGCCGGGGTGGGGCTGGTCATCGCATGGCGCCAGCCGGGCAACCCGATCGGCTGGATGATGGTCGTATTCACGCTGGTGTACGTCCTCGGCGGTGCCGCCAATTACTACGCGGTGCTGTATTACCGCCTCGGCCACCGCGGGCTTCCGCTGGCTCCGCTGGCCTTGTTGCTGAGCGCGGTGCAGGTGCCGTCGTTCGCCATCGTCCCGGCGGTCATCTTGTTGTTCCCGGACGGCAGGGTGCCGGGGCGCCGGTGGCGGTGGGCCGTGCGGGCCTACGCCGGGCTGGTGGCCTTCGTACTGGCCCTCATCCTGGCTGGGGGGGTGGCCGCGTTGGCCGGTCACGCCGTACGGCTGAGCCCCACCGGCAATCTGACCAGCAGCGGCCATCTGGCGAACTGGCTGGCCAATCCGCCGGGGTGGCTGAGCGTCCCGCTCATCGGCGCGATCGTGATCATCGGCCTGTCGTTCGTCGGGCACCAGCTGCTCGGCTGGCGGGCCGCCGAAGGTGACCGCCGCCAGCAACTGAAGTGGCTGGCCTGCGGTGGCGCGGTGGCCGCCGCGTCGCTGATCCTGGCCGCGGTGGTCGGCGTGGCCGGGCTGCTGGCCGGGCTGGCCGCCCTCCCGGTCGGCATCGGCGTCGGGATCCTGCGGTACCGGCTGTATGACATCGACCGCATCATCAGCCGCACCCTGGCCTACGCGCTGGTGACCGGCGTTCTGGCCGGGGTGTACGCGGGCCTGGTCCTGCTGGCCACCAAGGTCTTGACGGTCCACGCCCCGGTGGCGGTGGCGGCGGCCACGCTGGCCGCGGCGGCGCTGTTCAACCCGCTGCGCGTGCGGGTGCAGCGGGCGGTGGACCGGCGGTTCAACCGGGCCCGCTACGACGCCGACCGGACGGTGGCCGCGTTCGCCGCCCGCCTGAAAGACGCCGTCGACCTGGACTCGGTCCGCGACGACCTGGCCGGGGTCGTGAACCAGGCGCTGGAGCCTGCCCACATATCGGTGTGGGTCAGCCCCCGCGGCTGACGACGGTCCACTCCCCTCGCCCGCCAGGTCCACGTAACAAGGCGCTGCCGTGCTGCCAGCCGTACGTCTCCGCCAATTCGGGTCTACGCTCCCGCAGCGCTCCGAAAGTACTTGCTTACGAGCATTTGTTCTGGTCGGAGACTTAAATTCTTGCTCTCTCCGGAGCTGTGAGCGCAGGTTCGAATCCTGTACATGAGCGATGTTGACGCGGTCGTGGCCGAATTCGGCCGGCCTGACGGCGGACCCCGCACGGGTGCGAGCTTGAGCTTCGCGACCCGGACGGTAACCGGTGATGTTCGGCGCGACCAGGGAGGCCCGTGCTGAGCGGTAACGTTCCCGGAACGGTCCGGGCCTAGGTTTGGCTCATTCCCGTCGGGCCGGGCGGAAGGGGGGCGGGCACGCCGGTGAGCACAGTCTTTAGTTCGCAGCGGTTGGCGCCAGCGGTGGCCGTCGCGTTTGGCGTGCTCACGCTCGGCGCCGGGCTGTCCACCGTGCCGCTGGACAGCCTGATCCACCAGTCTGGTCCAGGGGGACCGGCTGCTGACTGGCTCTTGACCGCGGTGGTCTTGGTGCCCGCGGCGGCCCTGGGCACCTTGCTGGCCGCCCGGCGTCCACGTAATCCTCTCGGATGGATCCTGCTCGCGATCTTCTTCATGTCCGTTGCACCCGCTGATCAGTACGCAGCCCTGGACTACCGGATGCACCACGGGATGCTGCCGCTCGGCGGGCTGGCCGTGACGGTGGGCGCAGCCTGGCCGTTGTTCTTGCTCCTGATCGCGGTGGTGTTGTGGCTGTTCCCCGACGGGCGAGTGCCGGCGGGCCGGTGGCGGCGGACGGCGGTCATCGCCCTGATCGCCGGGACGCTGCTGGCGCTGGCCGCTTCCGGCAGCGGCGTGGCGGCCGCCGCCGGGCACGACATCCGGGTCAACGCCACCGGCAGTCTGCTCACCGAGCAGGCCGGAATCTGGAGCATCCTGCACAGCGCGTTGGTGATCGCCGTCGCGGCCAGCTGGCTCACTTGGGTGGCCGTGCAGGTACCCAGATACCGGCATGCGACTGGCGAACGCCGCCAGCAGCTCAAATGGCTCTACAGCGGTGCCGTCGTCCTCGTGATATCGGTGTTTGGCGGTGCCCTGGTCTCCGGTAGCACCTCCGGCCTGGCGAACCTGGTGAGCAATCTGCTCACCCCGCTCGGTTTCTTGGCGTTCGTCGCCTGCTTCGCGATGGCGGTGCTGAGATACCGGCTGTACGAGATCGACCGCATCATCAGCCGAGTGATCTCCTACGCGATCATCACCGCAATGCTGGCGGGGGTATTCGCCGGGCTCGTGCTGCTGGCCACCGTGGTATTCCCGTTCAAGACCCCAGTCGCCGTCGCGGCCGCCACGCTGGCCGCCGCGGCACTGTTCAGCCCGCTGCGCAGGCGGGTACAGCATGCGGTCGACCGCCGGTTCAACCGGGCACGGTACAACGCCGACCAGGCAGTGGCCGCATTCGCCGCCTGCCTGAAAGACGCCGTCGAACTGGACTCGGTCCGCGACGACCTGGCTGGGGTCGTGAACCAGGCCCTGGAACCTCTTCACATATCGGTGTGGATTAGCCGCCGCGGCTGATGATGGCCCAGTCTGCCCGGCCCACCAGGTTCAGCTCACTTGCCGCTAGCCACCGACAGGAAGCGTCCGCTCCCCCGGGCCGCCCTGAGATCCACCAATCTGGCTCATCAGTGCAGGTCAGGGAATTAAATAGCAGCACCCTCCGGAGCCGGCAGCGCAGGTTCGAATCCTGCTGGGGCGCCCATCATGACCGGGCCTTTCTTGGCCTTGACCTGCGGTTTCGCTGAAATGTCCGGTTGGCATCCTCGGACGCGTCATGCCAGCGGTCGCCGCCATCTGACGGATTCTCCGCGGACCCGCCTAGACAACCGCGAGAGACGAGGATGACTGACCGAAGGGCAGCCGCGCTACGCTTTCCGTGCATCGTGTTTGGCGGGGAGGCGCCGGTGATGGCAGGACCCGGAGACGAGATGGCAGCAGGCGCGGGAGGCCGCAGCTACCTGCGGGCGTCGCACGCCGACCGCGAGCAAGTGATCGATGTGCTCAAAGCCGCGTTCTTGCAGGGACGACTGACCAAAGACGAGTTTGACGCGCGGGTGGGCCACGCGCTCGCATCGCGGACCCACGGGGATCTGGCCGCGGTCACCGCCGACATCCCCGCTGGGGTGGCAGGAGGCCAGCCGCCACGGACCTCCGCGCGCGGGCGGACCCGGAAACCGGTTAACCAGGTGAAGGTGATCGCGTGGGGTGCATGCGTCATCTGTGTGCTAGCCGTGGCAGGGATGGCGGCCGCTGTACTTATCGGTAGTCCTTATTTGCTCCTGCTGTCGGGATTGGCCTTTATCGGGGCGTCGGCGGTTGCGTGGGGCGCGATGGTCGAGGCATGGGTGCAGAAGCGTTCCCGCGGGCGGCTAACGCAGGGGCCAGCTCCAGGCCAGCTCCTGGCGTAGGCAGTCACGTCGATCCCCTCCACCCGTCAAAGACGGTCAGCAACTGCCGGGTCTTGATTTTTGAATCGGGCCGAACGGCGTGGACACGGCGAAGTCGATAAACCCCGCCGAGCCCCGGATCTGCCCGCCGACAACAACCGTCCCCAGCATAATGATATGAACCGATCACTCACTGTGGAATCAGAAACCGCCCGCCGTCCGGCGAGGACATGGGGAAATGTCGCATCCATCGCTTTGCCTTCGGGAGGATTGGGCGACCTGGGGCAACCTTGAGCCTTCTCGTCCCTGGCCCGGATGAGAAAATCCTGATCCCGCCGAAGCGGTATGGCAGCCGGACTGACGGACGGCAGTGACGCGGTATCGGCGGGTTGGACGATGGGCGCCGGTGCTGAACTCAGGCCGGACGGGCTGGTCTCGAGCCAGGAGCTACCGGACGCGCGGGCGGCTCCACGATCACGCCTAGCCTTGGCTCTGGCCGTGGGCGCGTACTGTGGATGCATCCTCACTGGCTTGCCCGGGCAGGTTCCGTCCGGCCGGTGCTCTGGGCGGGCGGCCAGGTTCTGCTCAGTAGCGCGAGGTGGCGGACGATGCTCGAGCGGTTTACCGACCAGGCGCGGCGTGTTGTGGTCCTCGCAGAAGAAGAAGCCAGGATGCTCCGTCACAACTGGATCGGCACCGAGCACCTCCTGCTTGGCGTCCTCCGCGAAGGCGACGGCGTCGCGGCCGGGGCGCTGGAGTCGCTGGGGATCAGCCTGCAGCCGGTGCGCCAGCAGGTCGAGGAGATCAGCGGCCCGGTCCAGCAGGTCCCGGCCGAGTACATCCCGTTCACGCCCCGGAGCAAGAAGGTCCTGGAGCTGTCGCTGCGCGAGTCGCTGCAGCTCGGTCACGATCGCGTCGGCACCGGACACATCCTGCTCGGCCTGATCCGCGAGGGCGACGGCGTAGCCGCGCAGGTACTGGTCAGGCTGGGCGCCGACCTGAACCAGGTGCGCCAGCAAGTCATCGAGCTCGTCAGCGACCTGCGGCCGCAGTCGGGTCGGCGGCCGCCTCGGGAGGTCGCACCGGTGATGTGGATGCATACTCGCCTGGACGTGTTCGGGGGCCGGCTGTCGGCCGTCGAACAGCGGGTGGGCATCGGACCGGACACCAGTGACCTGGACGAGCAGATCGCCCAGGTCCGCCGCGAGAAGGAATCCACCGTCGACGCCCGCGACTATGCGCAGGCCGCGGAGCGGCGTAACCGGGAGAAGGAATTGCTGGCCAGCAAGGCCGCGCGGCAGGAGCAGTGGGCCGCCGGGCATCCGGCGCTGCCCGATCTGACCGAGCGGGTCCAGCAGCTCACCGACGAGGTCGAGCGGCTCCGCGCCCTGCTCCGCCAGCACGGCATCGACCCGCAAGACAAGCCAGCCTGACCTGAAACCAGGCAGGGATGACCGGATCGGTGGTGCAGACTACAAGCATGTTGGCGTCTCCTACGACTGATACTGCTGTTGCCGTTGGTACCTCTGCTGCTGCTGGTATAGCTTTGGCGACTCTTGCCTTCCTCTGCTACCAGTGGGCGAAGGACAAGCGGGAGCGGCGTGCACTAGAGGAACGGAAGCAAGCCGCACTAATAAATTGCTGGTTCACCGAAACGTCAACCGAATTTCCGGGTCCAGCCGAGAATTCTAAGTATAGGATAACGGGTAAGCTGGAATGGCTGAACCGAAGCGATGACCCAGTGTACTCGGTCCTAATTCTGGGGCGCCTTGCGACAAAAGAAATCGGGGGCTACCCGCTTGCCCCGAAGCGTCAGTCAGTCGCGGCCACATACGATATCCCAATTCCGGTGATAGCGCCCGGAAATGCTGGCTCTCAAGAATATGCTTGGACGTTTGACGTGAACCCCGTCTCGACGCTCGTCATGGAGTTCGTTCTAAGCTGGCAATTCAACGATTCACGCGGAGTGACTTGGCTAAAGAATAGCCAAGGATACATGGAAAAGATAAAGCCTTCTCCTGAAGCCAGAAATAGAATGGCGGCTGCCTCCCTTCCCGTTGTTGAAGATTTGGCAAGAAGTATAACGGATATCACAAATGAGGCGAAGGCGAATGAGATACGGGCAGAGAAGCAGGGCAATCAGAGCGAAGCCGATACGGTTAATAAGCCGCAAGATTGAGCACATCGGTGGCTATGCCCGCGAGGATCGCCGCACATGTGGCGCCCGCGTCCCCGGAGTCACCCGGCCCTGTTCCGCGTGGGCTCTGCGGCCGTCGTCTCTGTGCGGGATAGGGTCCGTGGCTATGACCGAACCGGATTTTCTGCGTGATACCCGTGCGTCCTACGACGCTGTGGCCACCGCTTATGCCGAGCGGTTCGGTGATGAGCTGGACGCGAGGGGTTGCCGGTGTTCGGCATCGATCTGTCACCGGGGATGATCGAGGTGGCCCGGCGGACGTACCCTGGCCTGCGGTTCGAGGTGGGCTCGATGCTGGCGCTGGACCTGCCCGACGCTTCGCTTGGCGGTGTGCTGGCTGCCAGATTAGAACTCGGTCTTGAGTCTTTCGATGTCGCGGGTATGCTCCCGTAGCTGTGCATAGGCGGGCCGCTCGCTGATCCGGGCCAGGGTCCAGCGGATGGCCTCTGCGCGGTTGGCCGCGATGCCTGCGCTGATCAGCGTGTCCACGATTTCCAGTTCCGCTGGCCTGAGCCGGGCCATTACGGGGGTGAAGTCGCTGTCGGCCGGCCGGTCTTCGTCCTCGTCGCGAGGACGGCCCGCGAGCAATCGAGGTGGAGAAACGCGCACGATGCGCTGGCCCTTGAGCGGGTGGCCACCGGCGTCTTCGAACTTGACCTCGATCCGGTGAACCTCGGGCAGCCGCTGTTCCAGCTCGCGCCGGAACTGCTTCACCGCCGGTCGTTTGAGCACCGTGTCCGGCTCGGCCAGCTCTCCATGTTCGCCGGTGGGCAGGATGGCGACCAGCCGGAGCACTAGCTCTCCTGGTTCGACCAGCGGGTCGTCGCCGTACTGGAGGACGGCGATCTGGCGTACCGCGCCTGGGAAGAGCTTCTTCGCCTCGTCTTCCAGCTCATGCTGGATGCGGTCAATCGCGGCCTGGTCCATGGTCCGCCTCCTGGAAGTTACCCTAGTAAGCAGAGTATCCGAACAGCGATATCTCATCAATAGTTACGCCAGAAACTGAGTAGATGCCGCTGCGCCGTCGAACGCTGGCCAAGGTGCCAGAGTGCTGCGACCATTCCTCGTACTGGCCCGGCGAGATGAGGGAAGTACCAGATGGCCGGCGCACGACACACGCACGGCGGAGCGGGGGCCGCTGGAGATCGAGTCATGACCGCCCCGGTGCCCGTACTGGTGATCACCGGACCGGTCGGGGTCGGGAAGTCGACCATCGCCGCCGAGGCGGCGTGGCTGCTGCGGCAGGCGGACGTCCCCCACGCACTGATCGACCTTGACCGGATCGAGCAGTCCTGGCCCGTCCCCGCCGACGACCCGGAGAACGAACGGGCGAGTCACCGCAACCTGGCCTGCATGTGGGCCAACTTCCGCCAGGCCGGCGCTGACCGGCTCATTTTTGTACGCGTGCTCGAAACCCGGAGCCTGCTGCGGCGGGTGACCAAGGCCGTGCCGGGCGCCCAGATCACCGTGGTCCGGCTCCGGGCCCCCCTCGCGGTGCTGCATGAGCGCATCCGCTCCCGGGAGGCCAGCGACCCGGATTGGTTCCTGGACGCCGCCACCCACACCGCGGAGGTGTTTGACCGGGCACAGGTCGAAGACCACCTGGTGGACAACGAGAACCGGCCCGCGACAGTGGTCGCCGAGGAAGTGCTGCACCGGGTCGGATGGCTGCCCTCGAGCGCCGGAGGACAGTGAACCCGTGACTCGTGTCCCCGCGTACTGTGGATGGATCATCACTGGCTGGCCCGGCTGGGTTCCGTCTGGACGGTGCTCTGAGCGGGTCGTCAGGTTGTGCTCAGTAGCGCGAGGCGGCGGACGATGTTCGAGCGGTTTACCGACCGGGCGCGGCGGGTTGTGCCCCTCGCGCAAGAAGAAGCCAAGCGGCTCGATCACAACTACATCGGCACCGAGCACCTCCTGCTCGGCCTCATCCGTGAGGGTGAGGGTATAGCGGCCAAGGCGATGGAGTCGCTGGGAATCAGCCTGGACGCGGTGCGGCAGCAGGTCGAGGAGATCATCGGCCGGGGCCAGCAGGCGCCGTCCGGGCACATGCCGTTCACGCCCCGGGCCAAGAAGGTGCTTGAGCTGTCGCTGCGTGAGGCGCTGCAGCTCGGCCACGACTACATCGGCACCGAGCACATCCTGCTGGGACTGATCCGCGAGGGCGACGGCGTGGCCGCGCAGGTGCTGATCAGGCTGGGCGCCGACCTGAACCGGGTACGCCAGCAGGTCGTCGTACTGGTGCACCAGAGCAAGAAGCCGCGGCTGGCGGGCCGGCCGGCCGAGGAGGGCGCACCGTTGCCCGAGGTGCAGGCTCGCCTGGACGCGGTCGAGGACTGGCTGGCGGCCGTTGAGCAGCGGGTGGGCACCGGGCCGGACACCAGTGACCTCGACGAGCAGATCGACAGGGTCCGCCGCGAGCGGCTGGCGGCGGACAATGCCCAGGAGGATGAGCAGGCCGCGGCGCTGCGTAACCGGGAGAAGGAGTTGCTGGCCGACAAGGCCGCGCGCCGGGAAAAGTGGACCGCCAACCACCCGGCGCTGCCGGTCCTGGCCGAGCGGGTCCAGCAGCTCGCCGACGAGACAGAGCGGCTGCGCGCCCTGCTCCGCCAGCACGGCATCGACCCGCAAGACAAGCCAGCCTGACCAATAACCCGCCCGGCACCCGCGCAACCTGGACGGGCGGTGGCGCGTCTGATCGGCATGCGGGCAGTCAAAGCCGTGGCCGCGGCGGCCGTTTGTGTCGCGGCCCTGTCGGCCTGCACGGGGAGCCAGCGCTCCCCCGTCAGCGTGCCTACGGGCGCATCGCTGCCGCGAGCGGGCGGCATGCCTGGCTTCTACCTCGTGGTTTCCGGGCTTGAGGTTGTCGTGCGGGCCTCGGCTGACGGGCGCGTGACGGGATCGATCGCGATACCAGTTCCGGCGACGACCGGGCGGGACTCGGTTGGCGGACAGGCCTTCGGCAGCGCGGACGGCCGGCACTTCGTGATCGTCGTCTCCCGGGGCGGCGACCTGCCCGGCGTGGCCGACGTCACTTTGTTCCAGCTGACCGTCTCCCCAGACGGCCGGCCCGGGGGCCTGGGCCAGCTGGCCTTCGACAACCAGGGCATGCCGGTGATCGGCGCGGCGCTGTCGCCGGACGGCAGGATGCTCGCGCTGTCCCTGGTGCACGAGTTCCCGCCCGGGTCGCTGTACGGCAGCGTGGAGGTCATCAACCTGGCTAGCGGCGGAACCCGCACCTGGACCGGCCAGAGCACGCCGGGATACTGGCCGGGCGTTCCCGCCTGGGCCAGCGACGACACGGTCGTGGTCCCCTGGTGGCACAGCGCCGTGGGGATGAACCCGGCCCGCCCCCCGGGGATGATCCCGGCGGTGATTACCGGAATCCGCCAGATCGATGCCGCGGCGCCCGGCGGTAGCCTGGCGGCGGCACGGCTGGCCGCCTTCTCCGCCCCCGCGGAGAGTCTGCAGTCCGCAGTCATCGCACCCGCGGCGACCAGCTTGTCGCGTCGTCCTGCCGCGCCGCCGGACACACCGCCACGGCCCGGGTCGTCGAACTGTCCGCCACGACCGGGCAGCTGATCCGGGTGCTGCGGACGCAGACCACCCGGTTCGGCAACGACGTCGACGCCACGGGTGCGGTCACCCTGCAGTGCGAGGTCCTGTCGGTGGCCGGGGACGGCGCTCACGTGCTGGTGCAGGCCTTCACGTTCGGCCGGATCGACAACGGCGTCTTCACCTCGCTGCCAGGTACGTCTCCGCTCGTCCTGCCCGTGTCCGCGGCGTGGTGACGCCCCTCGGCGGCCGGCATTCGGGGCCAGTAGTCAGGGGCAGGCGGCGCGGGCTAGGCTCGGTCTGCACCTAGGGGTACGGCCCGGAAGGGAAGGCAGCCATGGCAGCGGAGACGGAGTTTGCGATCGGGGCCAGGGCAAGCTGCTCCGACGGTTACTGCGGCGAGCTGCGCCGCCTGATCATCGACCCAGCCACTGACACGGTCACCCACCTTGTCATCCAGCGGGGGCACTCGAAGGAGGCCGCCAGGCTTGTTCCTGGTGACCTGGCCGATACCACGGACGGTGAAATAAGGCTGCGCTGTACCCTCGCGGAGTTCGACAAGTTCGACCACGCTGAGGAGCGCCAGCTCGGCGACAAAGCCGATGAACGCATAGGCGACCTTGGCGTTTTGAGCGGCGGCTTTGTCTATGACGTCGGCGGTGACGCACTGGCTCCCATCGGCGGGGAGTTCGTGAACCTGGGCCACATTTCGGAACGACGCAGGACGTTCGTCGAAGACGTTGTTCCGATGGGTGAGGACCAGGTGGGGCCCGGGGACCAGGTCCATGCCGTCGATGGTGAGATCGGGCGGGTGCGGGGCTTCCTGGTCAATCCGGACGACCACCGGGTGACCCACGTGCTGCTCAAGGAGGGGCACCTTTGGGGGCGCAAGGAAGTCGCTATCCCGATGACCGCCGTGACCGCGGTCGACGTAGGAATCCGGCTTAACCTCACCAAGGAACAGGTGGGAGACCTGCCACCCGCTGACTGAGCGGCGCAGGCGTCTTACCGTCGGCTATGCCGATCGATGACGGCGTGCCCATCGTCATCGTGCCCTAGGCCGGCGCAGGCCCAGGGCGACCAGGGCCAGGCCGGCCAGGGCGATGATCGGGCCGGCCACGGCCCAGGTGGTGGTGCCGGACATGAAGCTGCCGCCGATGACGCCGACGCCTTGCAGGGTGAAGACGACTCCGGCCAGGGTGATGAGGGATCCCGCGGCGACCAGCAGGAGCCGCGTCAGCATGCGGTTAGTGTAACGAGCTCGGCAGGACGCCCGCCTTGGCGTTCCACAGCTGGTGGTTGAACGCGGAGCTGGTGGTGCTGGTGGCCAGCGACGCGGTGACCAGCGGGTGGCCCGCCGCCAGCGTGGTCAGCGCGTACGGGTGGTTGAAGTTGGTGCTGGTGGCCGCGCTGATCAGCACGAAGTAGGCGCCGCCGGTGCTCGCCTTTTGCGGATCGAAGATCCAGACGGTCTTGGCGGTCCGGCCGCACGGCTCGAGGGTCGCCGGGGTGCCCGCCCCGGGCTGGGCGAAGGTGCCCAGGCACAGGTTGCTGGGCGTGTGGCCGGGGGTGTATTCGATCTCGTACGCGTACAGGCCGCCGTAGGGCGCGTTCAGCCCGCCGGATACCAGGCCTAGCTTGTAGAAATCGTGCACTGTGCCCAGGGCGTCGACGGTGAAGTCCTCGCCCTGGCTGGTGCGGTTGGCCCGGGCCAGGGTGGCCGGCTGGCCGGCCTGCCCGACCTGATCCGCCACGTCGAGGACGAAGGCCGTGCCGAGCGCGTGGCTGTAGAAGTCAGAACAGGTCGCGCCGCACTTGGGCGTGGCCGCGTTCGCGGTCTGGGTCGCGGCCACGCTGACGCCTGCGATCAGGGTCAGTGTTGCGGCTGCTGTGACGAGCTTGCTCTTGATGGACATGCGACTCCTCCCGTTGCGGCAATGTAGCGGAAAACCAAGCCGTTCGTACAGGTCCTGGCGTGATGGGCTTGCTGGTGTGGCGTTAGGAGACGAGGTCGCGCA
>Ga0302326_10024449_pt1 | contig 12280 bp, 13 predicted proteins | sample Palsa_T0_3_FD_202264 | JGI IMG/M metagenome (GOLD analysis project Ga0302326, IMG submission 202264) | Peat permafrost microbial communities from Stordalen Mire near Abisko, Sweden - Palsa_T0_3 | ecosystem: Environmental > Terrestrial > Soil > Palsa > Peat permafrost | place: Sweden: Abisko...
AACCTGGGACTCCGATGCAAACGGAGAAGCCGCAAGTGGAAGAACCACGAGGGCGAGAGTACGGAAGCGGAGACCAGGGGCGGAACAACCCGTAGTAGCGAGGAAGTCCCCGAAAGGGGATGGAGCCAAGGGGTGGTGTTATGGAGCCGAAATTCAATGAGCCAACCAGCGATGGGAGGAGCCGATGAGTGAGGCAAAGCCGTTCTGTATTTCCAAGTGGGAGGTCTAGGCGCCTGCCGATCTCTTCCCACCTCCTGGAATTGTTCAGATCTGAAAGTTCTTTCATGCGATCTGAGAACTCCTGCCTGGTGATCGGTCTACCCGCATCCGCGGCACAGGCGGCGAAAAATGTGAGACGCCGTTCGATATGATGGCGTAGCGCGACGAGGAACACGATGCACAGTTCGGTAGTGGGCTACTTTGGTTTTCCACAGGCTTGACGCCATATGCCAGACCGTGCGAATCTGGTAGCGTATGCGAAAGCCGTCAGGCAGACTACCAGAAGACGAAGTACAGGCCGGTTTCATGGCCGTCCATAGATTGCTCGGGGATCTCCCCCAGATAGAGCCGGAATCGGAGTTCCCGCAACCCGTCAGGTCCATCCGGTCCCAAATCCTATCAGAACTGGGCCGCGAAGGTGGCAAGATTGGCGGCAAGGCGCGCGCCGCGAGCATGACACCAGAACAGCGCCGCCGTAGCGCCCGAAAGGCTGCCAAGGCGCGCTGGGCTAAACGGGAGGTCGCATGAACAACGAGCGAATGGAGTTTATCAGAATTGGCAAGCATTTCATCAACCTCAATGCCGTAGCATCCGTCGATGACCACGGATCTCACCTGTATATTCGGCTCTTAGCCAACAAGGATAATGGGGGTGCTGCTTCGTATACAGTGCCCCCTCCCGCCATTGAAGCGGTTAGAAAATTCCTGGCTTCCAGGATAGCCTTTGAGATCGACTCTGACGAAACGTACTAGCATCTGACGGGCTGGCTCTCCTTGGCTTTCTCAAGCGATGCGGCGGTTTCGAGCGCCGCTCTGCGGTAGTAGTAGTCCAATCCCGAATTCTCCAATAGCTTTACGATTTCTTCGGCCACATCCAACGCTTTACGCATGCTTGCGTCCCCCAAACTTTTTGGTACAAATCTTTTCAAAAGTCTTGACAATGCCTGAGCCGTCTGGCATACTAGAAGTATGAACAGGCTCACTTCCAATCAACGCGCCGCCGTTATCTCCTGCCTGATCGAAGGCAACAGCGTCCGCTCTACCGTCCGCATTACCGGAGTGGCGAAAAAGACCGCCATGCGGCTGGTTGTCGAGGTTGGCACGTTCTGCGCCCAATATCAGGACCGGGTTTTCCAAAACCTCAAGTGCGAGCGGATGCAGGTTGATGAGTGCTGGTCGTTCTGCTACGCCAAGCAAAAGAATGTGACGCCGGATATCGCCGCGAAGAATCCCGGAGCGGGCGATGCGTGGCTCTGGGCTGCGATTGATGCGGATACCAAACTGGTACCGTGCTGGCTGATCGGAAAGCGCGATCCTGAAAGCGCCCGCGATTTCATCGAAGACCTTGCAAGCCGTCTGGCGAATCGCATTCAACTTACTAGTGATGGCCTGAAGATGTACATCAAGGCCGTGGATAAGGCGTTTGCGGGCGATGTGGACTACGCGATGCTGGTTAAGATATACGGCATAGCCGAAGGCGCGGAGAAGCGCTACAGCCCCGCCGTATGCTTGGGATGCGAGAGCCACACCGTTACTGGCAACCCCGATCCAAAGCACATCAACACCAGCTATATTGAACGCCATAACCTCAGCGTGCGGATGACTGCACGCCGGTTTACCCGGCTCACCAATGCATTCTCCAAGAAGATTGAGAACCACATCGCCTCCGTGGCCTTGACTTATTTCGCTTACAACTTCATCAAGATTCACAGCACCCTCCGCACGACTCCTGCGATGGCCGCTGGTGTGACTGATCGCCTCTGGGAAGTGTCCGATTTGGTTGCCGCGTGGGAAGCCGACGAACGCGAGCAGATAGCGGCATAGTCATGAAAGCCACCGACACAATAGCGCCGTCACAACAATTAAACCTTCAACAGCCAGCAATAGAGGTATCGCCCACCAATAATAACGCCCTTCTCGCCTGCGTGGAATTATGAACGCACATACGAAAACCGATCTGGAGCATCGGCTTGATTCGTTAGATGCTTTGATGTTATGGGCTATTGCCGGTGTTGCCATCGGCCTCATTCTGGAATTAGTATTTGGGTTTCTTTCATTTGATATTCCCCATGCCATGCGATTGATCGGTAGCGCGTTAGTGACAATTGGAGTATCTGCTGAATTCGTTATAGAGTTGCGCCACAGAAAATGGTCTACACTATTAAACTCCATAACTGACAGACTACTTGAAGGACTCAGAAAGGAAACGGCGGCGGCAAACGAGCGGGCCGCAAAAGCTGAACAGGCCGCAGCGGAAGCGAATCTAGCGCGCGTCAAGCTAGAATCCCAGCTTCTAAAATCCATAGGCCCACGTACTATTACCAAAGAACAGGGCGAGCGCATCGCCTCAAAACTCAACGCATTCCTGCCAGACGTTTCCTTTGTGGTGTTGGTAATAGGCGCGACAGATCCAGAGGACGCACTAGAACGCGCCGGATTCGCTTGGCAGATAGCGGACATGATTGGTCGGGACACTTCAGTCTTCCACATTAGTAGCGATGTCACGCCGTGGGAATTAGGCGATGCGTGGATCAGGTTGCCTTCGTCTGAACCACAGTGGGGCAACCTAGCCCGCATCGTATTCGGTGTCTTGAGGGATGATGGAATCCGGGTGAGGGCATCAACGTACTTTGAGTTGCCATCTGTGGTATTCAAGCTGGAACGTAGCGGAGCAAGCCGAATTGGCGCGGTGACGCCAGAGTCAGTAAGCACCTCGCTTGGCATTGTGATCGGAAAGCGTTCGCAGCCGATATTTCGGCTTGAGAACAGCGCGTAAACGTAGACCAAAGCCGCCATGTAGACGGCCAACGCGGCGGCAACGGGCAGAAATGAAAGTAGCCCACTACCCACAGTTCGTTAATGAACGGGGCGTCGTAGAACAGCCACTGGTCGTACGCCGCGTCTGGATGGTCTGCGAGGAGTTCGGCCCTACGTCGCTATTCGGTCTTGATGACGTTCAAGTATGCCTTTGCGTCCGTGAGTTCCACGGTTAGATTATGGCATGCGGGCCGTCACGTATGTATTCCCCCTGCTGGAGTACCGCGGTGAAAAGCCATTCTCGGAATCCACATGATTACTTGAGCCGAGTCGACATTCCGCCACGCCGATCCGGCAAATGTGCGAGCTCTGAGTTAGCGCTTTTCAAATACCGAGGCGATCAAGGCCAGAATCGCCCGCTCACTTTAGAAATTGACGATGCTCGCGAACGAATTAGCGTCCAAACTCGCGCCGCCCACGAGCACGCCGTCGATCTCCGGCTGCGCCATCAGCGTGCGCACGTTATCCGGCTTGACGCTGCCCCCGTACAAGATCCGCACCGCATCCGCGGCGGCCGCTCCGTAATGCCCGCGCACTTGCCCGCGCAGCACCCGATGCGCGTCCGCCGCGATCTCGGGCGTCGCCGTCTTGCCCGTGCCGATAGCCCACACCGGCTCATAAGCAATCGCGATGCGCGCAAACTGCTCGGGACTCAACAACGCGATGCCGCCGCGAAACTGCAGGGACAGTACGGCCTCGGTCTCGCCCGATTCCCGATCCGCCAAGTGCTCGCCCACGCACACGATGGGAGTCAGTCCGGCATCCAGCGCCGCAATGGTTCGCTGCAGCACGGTGGCGTCGGTTTCCTCGAAATACTGGCGCCGTTCGCTGTGCCCGACCAGCACGTGCGAGCACCCGCAGGCCTTGATCATCGGCCCGGAAACCTCGCCCGTGAAGGCGCCTTCCTTGGCCCAATACAGGTCCTGCGCGCCGATACCGATGCGCGTGCCCTGGGCGGCAGCCACGGCCGCGGCGATATCCGTGTAGGGCGGGCAGATCACGACCTCGCAATGCTCCGCTTTCTCAACCAAAGGCCGGAACTTCTCAAAAAACGCGGTGGTTTCGGCGGGGGTCTTGTACATCTTCCAATTGCCCGCCATGATTGGCTTTCTCATATAATTTGCGGTAAAAAGCTGACGCCGTGCGGGATGTGCGCGCCGAAATTCTCGGCCACCGTCTGCCCGATATCCGACAGCGACGAGCGCAGTCCAAGGTTGACGCCTTGCCGTGCGCGCGGCCCGCTCACCAACAGCGGAACGTACTCGCGGCTATGGTCTGTGGATGGCGTGGTGGGGTCGCAACCATGGTCGGCGGTGAGGATGGCCAGGTCGGCCTCCCGCTCTGCGGCGAAGAACTCCGGCAGCCAGGCGTCGAATTCCTCCAGCGCCGCCGCATATCCTTCCACGTCGTTGCGGTGCCCGTAATTCTGATCGAAATCCACCAGGTTCACGAAGATCAATCCGGCGTCGAACGAGCGCATGGCTTCGAGCGTGTGCGCCATGCCGTCGGCATTGCTCTTGGTCTTCGCATAGTCGCGTATGCCGCGGCCCAGGAACACATCGAAAATCTTGCCCACGCTGTGGACCGCAACGCCATGCTCGTCGAGCGCGTCGAGCAGCATGCCGCGCGGCGGCGGCACGGCGTAGTCCTTGCGGTTGGGCGTGCGCGTGAACGATCCGGGCGAGCCGGCGAATGGCCGCGCAATCACGCGGCCCACTTCATACGGTCCGCGCAACAATTCGCGCGCAGTGTCGCAGATCTTGTACAACTCCCATAGCGGGATCACTTCTTCGTGCGCGGCCACCTGGAACACGCTATCGGCCGAAGTGTAGACGATGGGCGACCCTGTGCGCATGTGCTCCGCGCCCAACTCCTTGATAATCTCCGTTCCCGAGGCGGCCTTGTCGCCCAGCGTGCGGCGCGCGATACGGCGCTCGAACTCATCCATGATCTCGCGCGGAAACCCGTGCGGGTAAACCGGGAAAGGCTTCTCCAGATGGATGCCCGCCATCTCCCAATGGCCGGTGGTGGTGTCCTTGCCGGGCGACGCCAGCGCGCAGCGCCCGAAATTTCCAGCAGGTGCGGCGGCAGGCGGCAATCCTTCGAGCGGCTTGATGTTGCCGAGGCCCAGATCGCACAAATTGGGCAGGCGCATCGGCCGGCGGTGCGCGATGTTGCCTAGCGTGTCGCTGCCAGTATCGCCGTACGCGGCCGCATCGGGCATCTCGCCGATGCCCACGCTGTCGAGCACGATCCAGATGACGCGGCGGAACACAACTTGAATGTAGCATCGTTGCATCCGGACGCCGTTGGCGCGAATCCACTAGTCCAGGAGCCCCCACATGACCTATTACGGACCGAAGGAACTGGCCGCGGCCTTCCGCACAGTTCGCAAAAACACTATTCAGATTGGCGAAGACATCCCCGAGGCGGATTACGGCTACCGCGTCACGCCCGAGACCCGTTCCGTGGCCGAGACGCTGGTGCACATGGCGGTGACCACGCGCTTCCCGGAACAGGCTCACATCGTCGAGCGACGCAGCACCATGGAGGGCTTCGACTTCCCGGCCCTCTTCGCCAAACTGACCGCCGAGGAGAAGGCGGCGCGGTCCAAAAGCGAGATCCTGGAACTGCTGCGCAGCGAAGGGGAGAAATTCGCGCAGGCCCTCGAAGGACTGCCGGAAAGCTCGCTCGCCGAGCGCGTCAGTTTCCCGGCGGGCATGGTTCCGCCGGAAAAATTCCGCTTCGAGATGCTGCTCGGTCCCAAGGAGCACGAGATGCACCATCGCGCCCAACTCATGGTGGTCGAGCGCCTGCTGGGCATCACGCCGCACCTGACGCGCCAGATGCAGGAGCGTATGGCCGCTATGAAAGCGGCGCAGGCCGCCGCGTAAACCGCTCCCTGACGGTCGCGGCTCGGTAACGACCGCGTTGGTTCCGCACGGTTTACCGAGCCGCGACCGTCAGGGAGCGGTTTCTTCCAGTGGAAATCCACAAAGCTGTTGAGATGTTGTCGGACAGGCCATGAAAAGCCATCGCATCACTGTAAGGCTGCCCGCGGAACTCCACCGGCGGCTGAAATCTGCCGCCCGCCGCAGCGGAACGCGGGAGTCCGGCTTGGTTCGCGCGGCCGTGGAGCGGCAACTGGCGGCCGAAGACGATGCACTCACCGCCTACCAGCATGCGGAAAGGGCCGGGCTGATCGGAGCCGTGAAGGGGGCCAGCCGGGACCTCAGCACGAATCCGCGGCACTTCGAGGGGTTTGGCGGCTCTTGAGTGGCCGGCCCGATCGTCGCCATCCTGTCGGCGCCGAGTCCATTCACGCCCTCGCGGAGCCTGAGCCAACCCGCCGGAAATGTGCAAGACTGTAGTCAAGAGGGTCCCGGCGATGTTCATTGAGAAGAAGCACCTCTCGCGCCGCACCGTATTGCGCGGTATCGGCGCCACCCTGGGTCTGCCGTTATTGGACGCGATGTTGCCCGCGCAGACGCCTCTGCGCCAGACGGCCGCATCGCCGCGCAGCCGGCTCGCCTGTATTGAAATGGTACACGGCGCGGCCGGCAGCACCGAAGAAGGCGCCCGGCAGCACTATTGGAGCCCCGCGCAGGATGGCGCCGATTTCGATTGGTCCTATTCCCTGGAACCGCTCGCGCCACTCCGGGAATATATCACGGTGGTCAGCGGCACCGATGCTCATCCCGCGGAGCCTGCGGCGCCTTGCGAAGACGGCGCCGATCATTTCCGGTCGAGCGCGGTGTTCCTCACCGCGGCGCACGCCAAACAGACCTCCGGCCCGGACGTTCTGAACGGCGTCTCCATCGATCAGATCTACGCCCAACAGTTGGGCCACGATACGCGTCTGCCGTCCGTCCAGCTTTGCATTGAAAACATCGGCTTGAACGGCTCCTGCGGGTTCCAATACAACTGCGTTTACTCGGAGACCATCAGTTGGGCGTCGCCCACCGATCCCCTGGCGATGACGGTCAATCCGCGCATGGCCTTTGAGAAACTGTTTTCGGAAGCCGGTCCCGCAACGGCCGCACGGCGGCAGGCGCGCGGCAGTATTCTCGACGGGACGGCGCCCGATGCCGCCCGGCTGCAGCGCGGGCTGGGCGCGGCGGACCGCGACCGGCTCAACGCATATCTCGCGGAGGTTCGCGCGATCGAGCGCCACATCCAGGCCATTGAGCGGCGAAACGCCACCGCCGGGGAACGAGAGTTGGCCGCCCCGCTGGGTGTGCCGGACTCGTGGGAGGAGCACGTGAAGCTGATGTTCGACCTGCAGGTGCTCGCCTTTCAGGCGGACGTCACGCGCGTCTCCGCTTTCAAAATGAGCCGCGACACCAGCAATAAGATCTTCCCTGAGAGCGGCGTGGACGCCCCGTTCCATACGCTTTCCCACCATATCGAGAGGCCGGCCCTGATCGCGGAGTTCGCCAAGCTCAATCGGTATCACGTCGGCGTGGTTTCGTATTTCCTGGAGAAACTGAAAAACACTCCGGATGGCGACGGCAACCTTCTGGATCATTCCCTGGTGCTCTACGGCAGCCCTATGGGCGATTCGAATTTTCACAATCACCGGCAATTGCCATTATTCCTGGCGGGCCATGCGGGCGGCGCTTTGAAAGGCAACCTGCATCGCGTGTGCCAGGAAGGCACGCCGCACGCCAACTGCTTGTTGACGGTCCTGCACAAGGTCGGCGTCGATATCGACCGGATCGGCGACAGCACCGGGGAGATCTCGATTTAGGGCTGTTATCGCGGGGCAGGCACGGAAGGAAGCGGCGGAGCACCCTCGGCCCGCTCATAAGGCGCGGGGCGCGATCGCAACAGTTCGCGAACGCGCTGCAGCACTACCTTCCTGGTGAACGGCTTCGTGAGCACCGCCTGGGCGTCCAGCAAATCAGCCGCTTTCAGCGTACCTGGGTCTGGCGCGCGAGCAGTCACAACGAGCTTCAGTTGTTTCCTTTGCTCGCGCATGCCGCGGATGGTTTCCAGCCTGTCCTCCGCGCGCCCGCCCAGATGGCTGACTACGAGGTCCAGGGGATGCCGGCTGGCTTGCGCCAAAGCTTGACTGTCGTTCGACGCCGTATACACTTCGTAACCCGCGCCCGCGAGGACCCCTCGGAGCCAGGTCCGAACCGCCGGATCGGGATCGATTACCAGAATTTGTTGCACCGCCGGTCTCACCGCCATGGTCACGCCGTCCGGGCTGCGGGTGTTGCCCACCATGAGCACGATGGGAACGGCATCGCCGACCGGCGCTTTGGCGGGCACGCGGAAGTTCACTTGCAAGAAGCCCTTGGACATGTGCGGAGTCTCGCCGGCGTAGACGATCTTGGCCGGCTCGCCGCCCACCGTTACCTGCACCGGCAGTTTCGGCACCGGGTAGTCGGCGATCCTGGCGTACGCGGAAATGCTGCCGTCAATGCTCGGCGGGGTGGTCTCGCCTTCGCCTGTCGCATACAGAACCGCGATGGCGCCCTGCGCGGCGGGATTGCGGGCCGAGTTGCAGCAGCCCGTTTCATTCAGCATCGAGGCTTGTCCCTTCCCCGAGGCGTCCAGGGTAAACAGCGCGGGGGCGCTCTCGACAACGGGTAGCGACACGGGAGGCGACTGCATGCCTTGATACTCGACGACCACCTGTGTGGTCCTCTTGTTGGCCACCTCGTAGGGGACGATGGCGCTCACTTTGCCCTGCACGCTGTAGATCATGGGCGCTGCGATGCCGTCGAATAGGACGCGCGTCTCGCCGATCGAGGTGATCACGCGCCCGTCGGGGTCGACGCCGGCGCCGGCAAGCACCGCCGGTCCGGCATTAGACGGAAATAGCACGACGATTTCGCCAGGCGAGACTCTACCGCCTGAATAGTCGGCAGCGTTCAGGACATCGCGTGCCGACAACCCCGGTGAGTCGGCCGCTTTCAGAACCAGACAAAGGCATAACCAAGATACAGCGAATTTCATTGGCTTCCCTCGGGCTTTTCCTATTCTACCGCGGGTAACGGGTAACAAATCCACGCGGCTTCCCGCCATGTATATACTCAATATTTGGGGAGGGGATAGCATGTCTGCAACGGGGATTACCAGACGCACGTTCATCGGTTCCGGCACGGCCGTGGCGCTGGCCACGCGCCTGTTCGCCGCTCCGGAAGACTCCACCAAGCCCAACCCCGAACTGGAAAACCTGGGCGCGGCTGCCTTGCACGAAGCCAAGAGACTAAAAGCCTCCTATGCCGACATCCGCATCATCCGGTACCGCCAGCAATTCGTCACCGTGCGGCTGAACCCGGAGCGCGGCACGGGCAAGATCCTGGAAGTTCCGGTCGTGTCCGATGGCGGATCGTTCGGCTTCGGTGTGCGCGTGATAGTGGACGGCGCATGGGGCTTCGCCGCCTCGCCGCTGGTGACCAAGGAGGAAATCGCGCGCATGGTGGGCGAGGCGGTGGCGGTCGCGCGCGCCAACGTGGCGATCCGATCGAAGCCCGTCGAACTGGCCCCCGTGCCCGTCTATCGCGAGCGCTGGCAGACGCCGCACGAACGCGATCCGTTCGCGGTGCCGCTCGAAGAGAAACTGGAGTTGATCCGCACGGCAGCCGCCGAGGTCAAGAAAGAGAAGGCCGTCTTCTCATCCAATTGCAATCTGTCGTTCCGCTCCGAAGACAAATACTTCGCATCGTCGGTGGGGTCGTCCATCCAGCAACTCAATTTGCAAACATACGCCACCGTGAACGCCACCGCCACGGATTTCAAGCGCAGGCTGACGAAGTCGCGCCGCTATCAGCCCCAGCAGGTCACTGCCGGCTACGAATATGTGCCGCTGATGAACCTGGTCGAAAACGCGCAACGCATCCGCACGGAGGTGATCGAACATTTGAACGCGCCGCCCGTCACGCCCGGCAAGAAGGACCTCGTCCTGATGCCCAGCCACCTCTGGCTTACGATTCACGAGAGCATCGGGCATTCGACAGAACTGGACCGCGCGCTGGGCTACGAGGCCAACTTTGCCGGCACCAGCTTCCTGACCACGGACAAGATGGGCACAGCGCGCGTGGGCAGCGACCTGATGAACATATGGGGCGACCGCACCACCGATCGCGGCCTGGCCACCACGGGCTTCGACGACGATGGCGTGAAAGCCACCAAGTTTCCCATCATCGAGAAGGGCATTTTCAAACACTACCAGACCATTCGCGATCAGGCGCATTTGATCGGCGAGCGCGAATCGCGCGGCTGCTGCTATGCCGACAACTGGTCCAGCGTGCCCTTCCAGCGCATGCCGAACGTTTGGCTGGAGCCGGGCAAATCTGGAACCAATATCGATGACCTGATTTCCGGCGTGGAGGATGGCATCCTGATCGATGGCGATGGCAGCTTCTCGATCGATCAGCAGCGCTACAATTTCCAGTTCGGCGGCGACGCGTTTTGGGAGATCAAGCACGGCAAGAAGCAGGGCATGGTCTCGCGCGTGGCGTATCAATCGCGCACCACGGACTTCTGGCAGTCGCTCGACCTGATCGCGGGACCTAGTTATTGGCAGCAGTGGGGCGCGCCCAACGACGGCAAGGGCGAGCCGGAGCAGATCAACTCCGTGAGCCACGGCTGTTCGCCGGCGCGCTTCCGCCAGGTGAATGTCATTCAAACGGACTGAACATGCTTACCAGAGAACAGGCCCAAAAACTTACCGAAAAGGCGCTCTCGTTTTCCACTTTTCCCGAATGCGACATCAGCGTGAACAGCTCGGAGAGCGCGTTCATCCGTTTCGCCCTGAACGATGTGACCACCTCGGGCTTCACCGTGGAGCGGTCCATGTCGATTTCATCTGTGCGCGACGGCCAGAGCGGCAGCACGCGCGTGGATGAATTCGACGACGATTCGTTACGCGAGGCGGTCAAGCGTACCGAGCGTCTGGCCATGATCGCGCCGCCCAACCCGGAGCGCGTGCCGCCGCTCGAAAAGCAGAAATATCCCGATCTGGAAAACTACGCCGCCTCCACCGCCGGCGCACGCAATCAGGCCATGATTCCGCACATTCGCGCGATCATCGACGGCGCCAAGGCGAACAACCTGGTGGCCGCGGGATTCTTCGAGCGCTCGGCCGAAACGGCGGCCATCGCCAATAAGCAAGGCAATTTCGGATATGGGCGGGTCACGGACGCGGGACTTTCGGCGACCGTCCGCAACGCCGCGGGAACGAGTTCCGGTTGGGCCTCCCAGCCATCCGTGCTCATCGAGAGTATCGACGGCGCGGCGGTGGCGAAGACGGCCATCGACAAGTGCCTGCGATGGAAGGAACCTAGGCGGCTCGATCCCGGCAAGTACACCGTGGTGCTGGAGCCGACGGCCACCGGCGACCTGGTGCAGATGATGGGATTCGGCATGCAGGCGCGCGCCGCCGAAGAGGGCCGCAGCTTCTTGAGCAAGCCCGGCGGCGGCACGCTGGCCGGCGAGAAGCTGTTTCCGGATTTCATCACGCTGCGGTCGGACCCGTTCAACAAGCTGTACTCCGCGCTTCCGTTCGCCGGTGGAGGCGGCTTCGGAGGCGGCGGAGGCGGCGGCTTTGGAGGTGGCGGTGGCGGCCTGCCTGCCGAGCGCATGAGCTGGATCGAAAACGGCGTGGTGAAGAACCTGGTTTACGATCGCTACTTCGCCGCCAAAGCCGGCAAGCAACCGACGCCCTTCCCTAATCGCCTGGTGCTGGAAGGCGGCGGCAAGAGCCTCGCCGATCTGATTGCGGCGGTGGATCGCGGGCTATTGGTCACGCGCTTCTGGTATATCCGGGTGGTCAATCCACAGACCATGCAGGTGACCGGACTCACGCGCGACGGCGTCTTCCTGATCGAGCAGGGCAAGGTCACTGCGCCGGTGATGAACTTCCGTTTCAACCAAAGTCCCGTGGAGATGCTGAAGAGCACCGTGGCGATGGGAACGCCGGTGCGTGTGCGCGGCGGCGAAGGACAGGGCATGATCGCGCCACCGATCGTGGTGAAGGATTTCTCGTTCACCAGCATCTCCGACGCGGTGTAGGCCGCTCCCTTACGGTCACGGCTCGGTGGGCCAGGCTAGAGAGGATACCGCCCCCCGCCCCGAAGGCATGACATGCGCGTTTAGGGCATCGGGGATAGTCCGTTGCGCTGAGATTGGCGTCCGCGTGCGCACGGTCACTTCCGTCGATTTACGAGAAGCCGCTCGCCGCGTCACCGTGTCGCCGCGTCGCCTTGCTCCCGCAACCGCCGCTTGCACTC
>Ga0302326_10024450_pt1 | contig 12280 bp, 13 predicted proteins | sample Palsa_T0_3_FD_202264 | JGI IMG/M metagenome (GOLD analysis project Ga0302326, IMG submission 202264) | Peat permafrost microbial communities from Stordalen Mire near Abisko, Sweden - Palsa_T0_3 | ecosystem: Environmental > Terrestrial > Soil > Palsa > Peat permafrost | place: Sweden: Abisko...
TTTTATCCTCGGCGAAACAGGTTCATTTTCAAAGTGCGGGTTCCGAAGGATTTCGGCGACAAGGAACTGGTCTGGACGCTCACGACCCATGGCAAAACACGCAAGGCCTACGGAACCCTGAAGCAGGATTTTTTCGTCGACAACATGGTGATGTCGTCGGAAACCGGGGCGCTCGGCGCGGGTGTGAGCAGCCCCGAGGTTCGTGCCAATACGCCGCCGGTACTGGAAGCGGTCGGGGACAGCGTGCGGAAGGCGAAGGTGGGCGAGCCACTTACGCTCTATGCGCATGTGACGGACGACGGTGTGCCGAAGGTGCGTTTCCGGGATACTGCTGGCGGTGCGCGTCGCGGCGGGGCAGCGGTGACCGACGCGCGCATGCGACCGCCGTACCAGGTAACGGTGGGCAGTTCGACCGGGTTGTGGGTTTCCTGCGAGATCTATCGCGGCAGCGGGCATGTGACCTTTACACCGGATCAGGTGAAGGCATGGGAAGACACCAGGGTCGGGGCGAATTCGCAATGGGCCCCGCGCTGGGTGGCTCCGCCTGCGCCCCCGGACGGCAAGTGGGAGGTCACGGCGACCTTCGACGAGCCAGGAGACTATGTGCTGCGGTGGCACGCGTCAGACGGCGCGCTAACGACGGACCAGGACATCAAGGTCACCGTCACCCGATAATTTAGGTCCAAAGTGGGGCGGATCCCCTGATCCGCCGCGGGACCCCCGGTCCCGCGCTTCCACAAACCGATACCTGGCGGGAGCGCCGCGAATGTGATACGTACGAATTTCCTGCTATTATACGTACATGGCCAAGCTAACCCTGAGCGTCGATGATCGCGTAGTTTCGCGAGCGAAGCAATACGCGAAGCTGCGGGGTGTTTCGATCTCAGGAATGGTTGAAGGTTACCTCAACGCGGTGGCGGAACCCTCCGCTTCAGTCTCTACTGGCAGCACACCGGTTCTGCGAGCCCTTCGGGGATCTCTCAAGCATGCGGATATTGACGACTACCGGAAACATCTGACGACGAAATACCGGTGAGAGGCCGCATCCTCGTCGATACTAATATTGTCCTGGATGTCCTGCTGAACCGAACGCCTTTCGCAGACGCAAGCGCCGCAATCTGGGCGGAAATTGAAACCGGTTCATGGGCTGGAATGCTGGCTGCGCACGCGGTCACGACGATTCACTACATCGTGCGCAGAGAGATGGACAATGCTAAATCCCGGCGCACGATGTCGGCGCTTCTAAAAGTTTTCAAAGTCGCAGCCATAGACGATGCCGTTATACAGGACGCTCTCCGGCTGGCCTTCTCCGACTTCGAAGACGCCGTCACGGCCGCCGCCGCGCAGGCAACGGGTTGCGAATACATCGTGACGCGAGACCCGAGGGGCTTTCGCGGTTCGCCAGTCAGAGCCGTAACGCCTGAAGTCCTTTTGCCGCTCCTGACGCGGCTGAATTAAGCCCCAAAAATGCAAGACTACCGAAATGCGTTGTCGCCTCCTCGGGCAGTTCGGGGACTTTCACCTTATATAACAATTACTTAGGTCCGGAATCGACAAACGGTGCGGTACACTCAACCCCGTAGCATGCTCATCCCTCCCGGTTCCGCCAGCCGGACTTCGGTTAATAACGAGCGCTGCCACGGGGAAATGGCTTTGTTTTTTCGTTTCGCCAAAGATGGGGACACGCGAGATTGGCCCGGACTGCGCTTCGGCAGCCTCATCCCCCCAAACGCCCGACCAATGACGTCTGTTGTGGTCATTGGGCGCCAAAATGGCCAGGACTTATCCCGGCCAGTGTGTGTCAACGACAGTCTGTTGTGGTCATTTGGGTTCGTTTTGTTGAAAAGTCTTTCTGCAGCAAAGCGGGCTCGGAGCCGATCTATAACATGATGGCGGTAAAATGTCGCTTGCGCACTGCGCCACTCCTCCGGCTCGAAAATCTAGGCAAAGTCTACCGTTCGGGCGCCGGTTCGGGTGAAGCCGATCTGGTGATTTTTCGGAATCTCGCGCTTGAGGTAGCCAGTGGCGAGCAGATCGCCATCATTGGGGAGAGCGGGGCGGGGAAGAGCACCCTGCTTCATTTGATCAGCGGCCTCGACCGGCCGTCCGAAGGCAACATCATCTATAAAGACCGGGATGTCACCGCCCTCCCGGAGCCCGAATTGGCTTCGTTTCGCAATCGCGAAATCGGCTACGTCTGGCAACAGCATCACCTGCTGCCCGAATTCACCGCCATCGAAAACGCCGCAATGCCTCTTCTGGTTCGGGGCGAACCGCGCGCGCGCGCCATCGAAGCCGCCCGCTCAATCCTGGCAGAAGTCGGCCTCGAAGCTCGGGCGCACCACCGCGCTGGTGAACTTTCGGGTGGCGAGCAGCAGCGGATCGCGATCGCAAGAGCTCTCGCGGGCAATCCTTCGGTGCTCCTGGCCGACGAGCCGACGGGAAATCTCGACGAACGCACCGGACAAATGATCTTCGATTTGCTCGGTGAACTGCGGCGCAAACGCAGCCTCACAACCATCCTGGTCACGCATAATCTTCAGTTTGCGGGCCGTTGCGATCGCGTTCTGAAGCTCGAAAGCGGCAGGCTCGCAGCATGGGCTGGTACCGGTGCATAACTTGGGCTTTGCAACCGAAACGACGCTAAGGGTATCTTTAGAGTGTAAGCGTAAAATTAGCAGGGCTGAAAACCGACAGGCCAGGCGTCACAGGAGGGTGCCTTCACCAAATGTTTGAACGTTATACGGAAAAGGCCCGGCGCGTAATCTTCTTCGCGCGGTATGAGGCGAGCCAGTTTGGCAGCCCGTACATCGAGACGGAACATCTGTTGCTCGGGTTGCTGAGGGAAGACAAGCAGCTGGCGAATCGCTTCCTGCGTTCGCACGCCGCCGTGGATTCCATCCGCAAACAGATTGAAGGCCACACTACAGTTCGCGAAAAGGTTTCCACCTCGGTGGACCTCCCGCTCAGCCACGAATGCAAGCGCGTTCTCGCCTATGGAGCCGAGGAAGCCGAGCGCCTGAGCCACAAGCACATCGGAACGGAACATCTGCTGCTCGGCCTCCTGCGCGAAGAGAAGTGCTTCGCCGCGGAGATTCTGCACGAGCGCGGGCTGAGACTCTCCACGATCCGGGAAGAGTTACAGCGTACCCAGTCCGAAAAAGTATCGTCGAACCGTCCCAAGGAAAGCTCACTCCTCGCCGAGTTCTCCCGTGACCTCACGCAGGCCGCGATGGACAATTCGCTCGATCCCCTCATCGGTCGCGACTATGAGCTGGAGCGCGTCATCCAGATCCTTTGCCGCCGCACCAAGAACAATCCGGTGCTCATCGGCGAACCTGGCGTGGGCAAAACTGCCATCGTCGAAGGCCTTGCTCAGAAAATTGCGGAAGGCGATGTGCCTTCGTTCCTCGCCGATAAACGGATACTGGCGCTTGATCTTTCTCTGATCGTCGCCGGCACCAAGTACCGCGGGCAATTCGAAGAGCGCCTGAAAACCATCATGAAAGAATTGATGGAAAATCAGAACGCCATTATCTTCATCGACGAACTTCACACCCTGGTGGGAGCTGGTTCGGCCGAAGGCTCGCTCGATGCCGCCAACATTCTGAAACCGGCGCTTTCGCGCGGCGAGATTCAGTGCATCGGCGCCACCACCCCAAGCGAGTTCCGTAAATCGATCGAGAAAGACCGGTCTCTCGAACGCCGCTTCCAGGCCGTTAAAGTTCCTCCGCCGTCCGAGTCCGATGCCGTGAAAATTATGTATGGCATCAAAGACCGTTACGAGAAATTCCACGCCGTCAGCTATACTGACGAAGCGATCGAATCCTCGGTCTTCACGTCCAGCCGCTACATCCCCGACCGTTTCCTGCCGGACAAGGCCATCGATCTGATTGACGAAGCGGGCGCGCGCGTCAAACTGCGCCAAACCACGCTTCCGAGCGATCTTGCCGACATCCAGAAGCGCATCAAGTTCATCGTTCACCGCATGGAAAACGCCATCGCGAACCACGAGTTCGAAAAGGCGCGTTTCTATTCCGACGAGGAACGCAAAGAGCGCGACAACATGCGCCAGCTGCGCGAGAAGTACAACCTAGACGATACTTCGACCGGCGTAGTCACCAAAGACGACATCGAAGAAGTGGTGGCCCGCTGGACCGGCGTCCCGATGACGGCTATCCGCGAGGAAGAAATCGCCAAGCTGCTGCGTATTGAAGAAGAACTGCACGCGCGCATCATCAGCCAGGACAAAGCGATCTCCGTGCTGGCTCGCGCGATCCGCCGCTCGCGCGCCGGTCTCAAAGCTTCCGGCCGCCCGGCTGGTTCGTTCCTGTTCCTTGGGCCGACTGGCGTTGGTAAAACCGAAGTCGCCCGCGCTCTGGCTAATTTCCTGTTCGGCAGCGAAAAGAGCCTGATCCGCTTCGACATGTCCGAGTTCATGGAGAAGCACTCGGTTTCGAAACTAATCGGTTCCCCTCCCGGATATGTCGGCTATGAGGAAGGCGGCCAGCTTACCGAGCGTGTGAAGCGCTCGCCGTATTCCATCATCCTGCTGGACGAAATCGAAAAGGCGCACCCGGATGTCTTCAACATCCTGCTGCAGGTTTTTGAAGACGGTCAGTTGACCGATGGTCTGGGCAACCAGATCGATTTCAAGAACACGATCATCATCATGACTTCGAACCTCGGAGCCCGGTTCCTGGAGAAGAAGGGCAACCTCGGTTTCCAGGCGCCCCAACTCGAAGGTCAGGCGTCAAAGGTCGAAGACCAGGTGCGCGGCGAAGTGAAGCGTGCGTTCAATCCGGAGTTCCTGAACCGGCTGGACGACATCATCATCTTCCACTCGCTCACCGATGAGGATCTGATCAAGATCATGGATCTTCTCGTCGAACAGATCAACAAGAATCTGGTCGCCAAGCAGATCACGATCCGGCTGAACCGCGACGCGGCGAAATACATCCTCGAAAAGACCTGCGGCGACCGCAGCTATGGTGCGCGGCCCCTTCGCCGGGCGCTGCAGAAATATGTCGAGGACCCGCTTTCGGAGGCCTTGATTCAGGGCAGTCTGACGCGGCCTGCGACTCTCGAGATCTACCTCGGCGAAGCGGGAATCTTCTATCGCCCGATCGTGGAAACGGTGGTTGAAGGTGTGCCGGCGCTTGCCTTAGCGGAAGCTCTGGCGATAGAAGCGCCGGTTGTCGAGCCGGAACCGCCCGTGGAAGGCGCGCCCTTATTCACGTTTCAGTCGTGAAGCTTGACATCGGGTAACCCTAATACTATCATCGGGTTGTAGGGAGGCCCTTTGATCAAACTCGATATCATCAACGAAGTTGTGAGCAAGACGGGCATCACGAAGACCAAAGCGGAAATGGCGGTCGAAACGGTGTTCGAGAAGATGAAGCGCGCGCTTGAACAGGGTGATCGCATCGAACTCCGCGGTTTCGGCGTCTTCACCGTGAAGCCCCGCAAAACCGGTATTGGTCGCAACCCGCGCACGGGCGCGGAAGTCTCGATTCCTCCCGGCAAGGCTGTGCGCTTCAAGCCGGGCAAAGAGCTCCAGACACTACAGTAAGTGTTTCCTGAAGACCTGATCGAGAGCGCGTCGGTTACCGAACAAGAACCGGAGCTTACGTTCGAAGCCCCGCCGCGCTTCGAAGCTCCGCCGACACAGCGGCTTTGGCTGCACATTCTTCTGCTGTTGATGACTGTGTTCACGACGACCCTGGTCGGCGCGCACATGCAGTACAACTTCAGCCACAATCTGCCGTTTTTCGATCTCGAAAGCGATCTGAATATCTTCTCGGTCGGCATGCGCAGTACGGAATTATTCCGGGCTGGTCTACCGTTTTCGCTAACATTGCTGACGATTCTGATGGCCCACGAGATGGGGCATTATCTGGCCTGCGTTTACTACGGCGTAGATGCCACGCTGCCGTTTTTCATGCCGGCGCCGACGCCGATAACCGGGACTCTGGGTGCGTTCATTCGCATCCGTTCGCCGATTTACAGCAAACGGGTTTTGTTCGATATCGGAATCGCCGGACCGCTGGCTGGGTTTGTTTTCCTGATTCCCGCGCTTTGTGCAGGTCTGGCATTTTCCAAAATAATCCCGGGCATTAATCGCCAGGGTTCGCTGCAATTCGGAATTCCGATGCTGGAATGGCTTCTCAACAAGGCCATTTTCCCCGGTGTTTCGAGCGCCGACATTTACCTGCATCCGATGGCGCGCGCGGCCTGGGTGGGGATGCTCGCGACCGCTCTCAATCTATTGCCGGTTGGCCAGCTGGATGGTGGCCATATCGTTTTCGCTGCGCTGGGGCGCTATCACAAATGGATCACGCGAGTCTTTCTGATCGCCCTTCTGCCCATGGGGTTGCTCTGGAGCGGCTGGTGGTTCTGGGCAGTTGTGCTGTTCTTCTTCGCCCGCAAGCATCCTCCGGTATATGACCAGACTGAAATCGGGACCACGCGCATTAAGCTGGGCCTTCTCGCGCTGGTGGTGTTTGTTCTCTGCTTCTCTCCTGCGCCTATTGTCGATTAATGAAGATCAGCGCCGCCATTGTCACGCTCAACGAGGAACGCAATATCGCGCGGGCAATCGGCAGCCTCGGTTTCGCGGATGAGATCGTCGTAGTCGACAGCGGCTCGACCGACCGCACCCGGGAAATCGCGGCGGGTTTAGGCGCGCGTGTCATTGAAGAACCCTGGCGGGGATACGCGGCGCAGAAGAACTTTGCGGCCGAATGTGCGGTGAACGACTGGGTTCTGTCGCTCGATGCCGATGAGGAAGTCACAGGCGAACTGGCGACTGAGATTAAGGCGATCACTCCGCAAGTGAACGGTTACGATATGCCGCGACTCGCCCGGTATAGAGGCCGATGGATCCGCCACAGCGGCTGGTATCCCGACCGCAAGGTGCGCCTCTATGACCGCAGGCGCGGCGCGTGGAAGGGCGAGTACGTCCACGAAAGCGTCCGCATCGAGGGTCCGGCGGGGCGCCTGAATGGCGACCTGCTGCATTACACCTGCGATTCGCTTTCCGAACATCTGCGTACACTTGACCGCTACACCACACTTGCCGCGAAGGGAGTTAAGCCTGGCGGGATGGGCCGCTTACTGTTCGATCCGCCCTGGACTTTCTTCCGCAGCTACATCATCCAGCGCGGATTTCTCGATGGTTTTGAGGGACTCGCCATTGCCTGGATGGCGGCGCTTTATACCTTTCTCAAGTACGCCAAAGCGCGATGAAGATCCTGCACCTCGATAGCGGACGCGAGATGCGGGGTGGGCAATGGCAGGCTCTGCGGCTGCATCGCGGTCTGCTCGCGGCGGGCCACGAATCGCTGCTGCTGACGCGCAAGGGATCGCCGCTTGCCGATATGGCCCGGCGCGAGGGTTTGCCAGTTGGAGTTATGGGATCCCTGTGGAGCGGTTTCGATCTCGTTCACGCCCACGATGCCCGCAGCCATACCCGGGCGGCGCTGTTTGCCCGGATACCGCTGGTGGTTTCGCGCCGCGTGGCGTTTCCCGTAAGCCGTTCGCTTGTTTCGCGATGGAAATACAGCCGCCCCCGGTTGTTCATTGCGATCTCCCGACACGTCGCGCTACAGCTTCCCGAGGGGTCGAAGGCTGTCGTCGTTTATGACGGAGTTCCGGTTCCGGAAGAGCCCGCACGGGGAGATGACATTCTCATTCCTGAGACGAGCGATCCGGAAAAAGGCATGAGTTTAGCCCTCGCATCGGCTAAACTGGCTGGCATCAACGTCAAGAGGTCAGGTGACCTCGACCGCGATCTGCCCGGTGCAAAGGCGATGATCTACCTGACGCACGCCGAGGGACTCGGTTCGGGTATCCTTCTCGCCATGGCTCACGGTGTCACGGTCATTGCCAGCAACGTCGGCGGAATCCCGGAACTGATCCGCGACGGCGAGAATGGAATCCTCGTACAAAACGAAGCCAACGCCGTCGCCGCGGCTCTCCAGCGGCTCGATCCGAAGCTGGGCGCCGCCGCCCGGGATACCGTAGTCGGCCGGTTTACAGAGGCACGCATGGTCAGCGATACGATTGCCGCGTATGAAAGCGTGCTCGCTTGATCGAGCTTCTTGCCGGCCTTTTCGGGCTGCTGATCGGCAGCTTCCTGAATGTCTGCATCTATCGCTGGCCGCGCGATCTGTCAGTGGTCCGTCCGCGCTCGGCATGCCCGGAATGTGGCAAGCCGATCACGGCATATGACAACATCCCGGTCCTGAGTTACCTTCTGTTGCGCGGGCGTTGCCGTAATTGCGCGGCGCGGATTTTCTGGCGCTATCCGTTAGTTGAGGTTCTGACCGCCATCAGCTTCGCCTTTTTCGTCTACACCTACGGGCTGACTCCCGCCGCGGCGAAATACTGTGTTTTCGCCGCGCTCCTGATCGGGCTTGCGTTCAGCGATTTTGAGACTCTGCTTCTGCCCGACGAAATGACCATCGGAGGGCTGGTGATCGGGCTTGTATTCTCACCGTTCGTCCCGGTTCCGGACGCTATTTTTCAGAATTCCGCCGTCGAAGCCGTGGCGGGCGCCTGCGTCTGCTCCGGGCTCCTTTGGTTCACCGGCTGGCTTTTCGAGAAGATACGCCACAAGGAAGGCCTGGGCTTCGGCGACGTCAAAATGCTTGCCATGGAAGGGGCCTTTCTGGGAGTAGCGGGCTCGATCAAAACCATGGTCGTCGCTTCGGTGCTCGCCTCAGTAGTGGGACTTATTTACATCAAGCTGGCGCATAAAGACCCGGCTACTTTTCAAATCCCGTTCGGGACATTTCTGGCTTTCGCCGGGCTTCTGGTCGCTGTCGCCATCCCCCGGTTAGCTTTTTGACGGCAGCAGAACCTCGACGCGCGTGCCCTCGCCGGGCGTGGTGGTGAGCCGCAGCTTGCCGGAATAGGCGCGAACCAGTCCGCGAACGGCGGGTAGTCCGAGGCCGCGACCGGTGAATTTAGTGCTGAAGAACGGATCGAATGCCCGCTCCAGGACTTCGGGTTTCATGCCGCAACCTTTATCCTCGACTGTAATTGTGACGCACTCGCCAAGAGGCATCTGGCCATCCTCGAAGTCCATTCTCATGGCTTCCTGAGCCGCGCCAGAGCGGATCCTGACCATCACTTGCCCTGGCTCGTCACCGTAAGCCTCGGCGGCATTGGAAATCAGGCTGAACAGGAGGGTTTGCATCGAGCGCTGATCGGCGACGAAGGTGATGGGTTCTACGTCAGCCTCGACGCGAACCTTCGCGGGCAGTGTACGGCTTGAGAGGATCCAGTTCAAAACGTGACTGAGGTCCAGAAGCTCAGCGTCGCGGTTCTTATGGCCTGACGTGGCGAGCATCAGCCGGATCAGATCCGCCGCCCGTTCCCCTGCCGATATCACTCCGTCGATCATCTCGCCGGAAGGGTGGCCGGGCGGAAGAAGATCCCTTGCGAGGGAGGCGTTTCCGATGGTCGACATGAGCAGATTATTGAAGTCGTGGGCCATTCCGCCCGCCATCACGCCGAGGCTTTCCCAATGCCGCATATCGCGCAGTTTTTGCTCGATCTGGCGTCGCTCGGTGATATCGCGGGCTGCGGCATGGATCACCTGGTCCTGTTCGGTATGCACACCGGTGCATATGAGTTCGATCAGCACTGTGGACTGGTCTTCCCGGCGGAAGGTGATCTCGAGCGGGGGGACGGGTCCTGAACGGGCTGCGGTCAGGAGTCCGCGGAGCGCCGGGCGCTCGGCTTCGGGAACCAGGGTTTCCAGGCGGCGGCCAATCAGAACAGCTTCCTGGCATCCGAGATTGGTGCAGGCGGTACGGTTCGCATACTGAATCTCGCCGGAACCGCTGAGCAGGAAGATCCAGTCGCTGGCGTGATCGCCGATGAACTTGAAGCGGGCAAGCTCCCGGGCGGTGGCGACGGCGAGGTCCCGTGTTTCGCGAACGCGCACGAATATTGTGGCGACAACGGGTCCGAGGAGCGCCAGCGCGAGCCAGCTAAGCACGCCGGGCGGATGAGGGAAGAAGCGGATGCCGAAGGCTCCGGCAAGCACCATGGTCATCAGGCCTGGGCCAGCGCCGGCGAGAAAGGCGGCCAGCGCGATTGCCGGATAGAACAGGGCGAACGGGGCGTGCTCGGGACTCGCCTGGAGTACGGTGATCTGGACGATGCCGGCGAGAGCAGTCAGCGCAAGCGAAAGGGCGTATCCGAATACCGGAGAGCCATAGTGAATGTAGCTGGCCCACCTGGGGGCGAGGGTCGGATTCTGCGGAGCCGGGTGCATGGATTTGAAAAGGGAACTTTCCGGCGGTTGCCCGGAATTATCGCCGGGGGGCAGCTTCGGGCTAAGCTGTAGTGACGCTGGCTGCACGAATGTTTCCAATTATTTATAACGGCGTCTCAAATGTGCGACTGGCTACACACTTTTCCCATCCAAGAACCCTGGTGGCGCAGGAGAGTTGTAAAGTTTCTTCAAGGCGGACAGGATGACCGACCGGCAGACCGGCATGGTTGAACATGCTGGTTGAGTTCGAACTGATTGCGAAGGCTCAACAGGGCGACGCGGCCGCATTCAATCAGGTTGTGACGGCGTATCGTCGCCGCATCCTCGGCACGATATCCCGTCTGATCGGCCGCCCCGAGGATGTTGAGGACGTCGCGCAGGAGGTTTTCATCCGGCTTTACTTTTCGCTGGGACAACTCAGGACGGCGGAAGTCTTCGAACCATGGCTTTACCGGCTTACGGTGAACGCCTGCTACGATTACCTGCGCAAGAGCCGCCGCCGGCTGGAATTCCGGATGGCGGATTTGTCGGACCAGCAGGTGATTATGGCCGATGCGGCGGCGGGAACGCGGATTCAGGACGAAGATGCCGAGAAGCGGCGGGTTCGCGACACGGTGAGTACGCTGCTCGGATCGGTGTCGGAAGACGACCGGCTTCTGCTTACGCTGAAGGAAGTAGAGGGGTTATCGCTCAAGGAGCTGGAAAAAATCTATAATGTCAACGAGAATGCCCTGAAGGTTCGCTTGTTCCGGGCGCGCCAGCGCGTATTAAAAAACATGAAGGATGTAACCGGACCTTCACCAGGAAGCGCCAAAAGTACTGACAGAGGCCGTCAAAAGCCAGAGTAATACTATAATGAGGGTCGACAGGATGATGAAATCCGAAGACTATAGCAACAGCGAACACCGTCTGAACGAACTTTTCCTGCAATATCGCGGTGCCTGCCCGGTTCCGGAGGCGGGCGCGAACTTCATGCCTGAGATGTGGGCGAAGATCGAGATGCGCGAAGCTTCGGGCAACTGGTTCGGCAGCATGGCGAAAGCCCTGGTCACAGCCGCGGTCGCGGCGTCGGTAATTTTGGGGCTGCTGGTTTCTTCCATGAACCAGTCGACCGCGTTCTATAACGGGACGTTCATCGAGGCGTTGTCGAAGGACCGCGTTGCAAGTCTTGAACCCCTGCATCTGGACCGGCTCTCCGAACTCGAGATGGAGCGGCAGTAGAGATTCATGCCCCGGTCACGGTTCAGCGCAGTACTATATCTGTTTCTTGTCTTTGCCAGCGGAATTCTGGTGGGGGTGGTTTCCTACCGCCTCTATATGACGAAGACGGTCAATGCTAATTCGCCGCAGACGATGGCGGAGTTCCGCAAGCGTTATTTGTCCGAGATGCGGGTCAAGGTGAAAGTGAACGATGCGCAGGTGGCTGCGGTAGTCGGCCTTCTGGACGATGCCAAGAAGAAGTTCGACGATCTGCATGCGCAGGAAACTCCTTTGCATGACAAGATTCAGGCCGATTTGATTGAATCGATCCGGGCGCAGCTGACCGATCAGCAGAAGGTCGCTTACGACGCCTGGCGGATCGAGCGGGAAAAAGCCAAAGCCAGGGCTGACGCGGCTAAAAAGTAGTAGCCGCGCTGACCTTCTTACAGACCAGACGCGGCTTTTCTTTCACAAACGGCTTGCGCCGCATTTCCTAATTGTTGAGAGCTAGTTTGGCGGACTTTTCGGCCCGCTGTTTCTGGTATTTCTTCTCAAAGCGATCTACGCGTCCGGCAGTATCGACCAGTTTCTGTTTACCCGTGAAGAACGGGTGACAGCTGGAGCAAATTTCGACGCGGATGTCGCCTTTGTGGGTGGAACGGGTTTTGAAGGTGTGCTGGCACGCACAGATTACGTTCACCTCATTGTAGGCAGGGTGGATTCCGGATTTCATGGCTAACCTTTCGGGGGAATCTTGATTCTATCACAAGGGTGCCCCTGCGGAAAAAACGT
>Ga0302326_10024451_pt1 | contig 12279 bp, 7 predicted proteins | sample Palsa_T0_3_FD_202264 | JGI IMG/M metagenome (GOLD analysis project Ga0302326, IMG submission 202264) | Peat permafrost microbial communities from Stordalen Mire near Abisko, Sweden - Palsa_T0_3 | ecosystem: Environmental > Terrestrial > Soil > Palsa > Peat permafrost | place: Sweden: Abisko...
CGCCGCCGCGGTCGTTCCCGCGCCGCCGTGCGTGATCGCGCAGAGTGCCCGCGGGAACAGCCACGCGTGCGGAACGTATCCCACCTTTAGGATGCCGCGCGGCCAAGTGTCATCGCCGATGGTCTGCCACCCGGCTTGGACGATCGCCCGGCAACCGGCGTCCGCGATGCCGGCTGCCACCGTTCGTGTCATTGCCGCGGCGTCCACGCCGACGAGCGACCCGAATGTCACGATGACCGGCGGGTCCCCGCCGGCGAGAAAGCGGCGTAGTTCGGCGCTCGGCTCGAATGCGGGCTCGTCGAGATACCAGAAGCCGGTGGAACGAACCGTGCCGGGCCACGCCGGATCCCGCGGGAGAACGCTCGGGCTGATCGCCACCACGTCGAGTAACGCAGTGCTGCCGGTCGCAAGCATTCCTTCGCGCCGCTCGCGCAAGCCGAAGGTGCGAAACAGCGCGTTCAACACCGGATCCGCTGAGCGGCGAACGACCGCGCGTCCGACGGTCCAGCCGAGCGCGTTGAGTGCGCGACCGAAGTCCGCGCCGTCGGGCGTCATGCACTGCGATTCGACGAGGTTTGGGAACAGATGAACCGTTACGAGCGGCTTGCGCTGCAGCTCGGCTGCGCCCAAACCCATGAGTGCGAGGTTGTGCGCGACGATCACGTCGGCATCACGCGTTGCCTCGACGGTAGCGCGGAGGATCGCCTCAGCGTTCTCGCGCGCATGGGCGCCCGCCACGATGCCGGGGTGCTTGAAGAGATTGCGCTCGCGCACGAGCTGGCGAATGATGGCCTCGACGTCGTCGCGCGAGATATCGCCGAACGGTCGCGCAGGAACACCGTAGCCTTCGACCGTCTCGACGATGGAATCGGGGACAACAAGGTACGGATGGTGGCCACGCTCCCGAAGCTTTTGGGCGAGCGCAACGTAGGGAAGAAGATCGCCCGTCGTTCCAAGCGTGACGACCGCGACGCGCAAGGACGTCAGGCGGCGCGCGCCTTCGTGGGCATGCTGCGTGCGATCGTTTCGTGCGTGGGCAGCTTCAGGTCGTGCGCGAGACGCAGCCTTGCCATGAGCGCGATCAGCCAATAGGTCGGATCGAATTCGAACCATTGCAGACCGTGGCGCGCAGAGAACGGAAAGGCATGATGGTTGTTGTGCCAGCCTTCGCCGAAGGTGAGCGCCGCGACCCACCAGTTATTCGTCGACCGGTCGTTCGTCGCAAACGTCCGGTAGCCGACGGTATGCGACGCGCTGCTGACGAGCCAGGTGCAGTGGTACGTAAAAACCAGCCGCGCGAAAATCCCCCAGATCACGAAGTTCGGGCCGCCGCAAGCGAAGAGGGCGATGCCGAGCGCGATCGTGTATGCGCCGTGATAGCGATCCAGAAAATGGTAGTATGGGTCGCGGACTAGCTCCGGAACCCAGCGTGCGCGCTGCTCGGGCGGGATGCGGTCGCGGTTTTCGCGGTAGAGCCACGCGGCGTGCGCCCACGGGATCCCGCGGCGGGGATCGTGCGGGTCGCCGCTGCGATCGGCATGCGCGTGGTGCGCACGATGTTGCGCGACCCACTCGATCGGACCATCTTGAAGCGCGAACACCCCAAGCGTGACGAGCGCGTACTCCAGGGGTTTGGCAACCGCGAAGCTGCGATGGGCGAGCAGACGATGGTACGCGAGCGTGACCGCGGCCGCCGTGACGACGTAGAGTCCGCACGCAAGAGCAAGCGCCGCCCACGAAAAGAAAACGGGCAGCAGCGCCAGCAGCGCTACCGCGTGGATGGCGGCCAATACGAACAGCGTCGCGTCGCGTCTAGCCAATGCGCCGTTCGATCATCGCGCGCGTCGGCAGCCTAACGTCGCGAGCGATCCCCAAGCGTGCCATCAGCGCGATTAGCCAAAAGGTCGGATCGAATTCGAACCAGCGCAGCCCGTGGCGCGCCGAGAACGGAAACGCGTGATGGTTGTTGTGCCACCCTTCGCCGAACGTGAGCGCCGCGACCCACCAGTTGTTCGTCGATAGGTCGCTCGTGGCAAAAGTTCGGTAGCCGGCCGAATGTGCGGCACTGCTGACGAGCCACGTGCAGTGATACGTGAAGACCAAGCGCACGAAGATACCCCAGATGACCCACGGCCAGCCGCCGAGTGCGAACAAGGCGAGGGCGAGCGCGGCGATCAGTAGCAGATGACCCTTGTCGAGAAAACGGTAGAACGGGTCTACGATGAGATCGGCGGCTAACCGTCGGCGCTGGGGAGCCCGAACGCGACTTTCGTTGGGAAGAAAGATCCACGCCACGTGTGCCCAGCGCAGGCTGCGTCGCGCGTTGTGCGGGTCGCCGTCGGCGTCGGCATGTGCGTGGTGCGCGCGATGTTGCGCGACCCATTCGATCGGGCCGTGCTGAAAGGCGAGCGCCGCCGTGCCGGCAAGGGCGTATTCGACGAATTGCGGCACGGCGTAGCTGCGATGCGTGAGCAACCGGTGATAACCGAGGGTGATGGCGAGTTCCGTTGCGGCGTAGAGCCCGAGCGCGACCAGAATCGCAGACCACGAGAAGAAGGCGGGCCACAGCGCGAGCAGCGCCAGCGCGTGGATTGCCGCCAGCACGAAGAACGCCGGATCGAGCTTGGTCACGAGCGGGCTGTCTTTACGGTGCGAGGAGCATCTGCTGCGGCCCGCTGATACCCGTGCCGCTTCCGGCGATGGTTCGCGCCGGCGGGACGTTTCCGTTCGCGCCGGGCGCGAATACGGTAATCGAGTTCGTGCCGTCATTGTCGACGTAGATATTTCCGGCCGCGTCGACGGCGATCCCCGTCGGCGTGCTGAGCGTCGTAGCGGATCCAGCGATCGTCGCGATGGGCGGGACGTTCCCCGTTGCCCCAGCGGCATAGACGGTGACGGCGTTCGCGTGGGTGCTCGCGACGTAGATACGCCCCGACGAATCGACGGCGGCGAAGACGGCGCCACCCGTCATACCGGTGTTGCTGCCCTCGATCGTCTGCAGCGGCGTTGCGTTACCGCTCGCCCCCGCTGCGTAGACGGTCACGCTGTCGGTGCCGCCAAATTGACTTGCATTGTTGACGACATAGAGCTTCCCGCTCGCGTCCAGGGTGATGCCGTACGGCTCGCCGAGGCCGGTATTGGAGCCGGCGATCGTACGAACGGGTGTTGCGTTGCCGTTCGCACCGGCTGCGAACACTCCGACAGTTTGGGCGGAGAAGTTCGAAACCAGGAGTTCGCCCGAGCCGTCGACCGCGAGACCCAGCGGTCCGCTGAGTCCGGTATTGCTGCCGGTGATCGTACGAATCGGCGAGACGTTGCCGCTCGCACCGGGGCCATACACGGTGATGACGGGGTTGCGCAGATCGGAGACGTACGAATTGCCGCTTGCGTCGACCGCGACGCCATAATCCTGGCTGATCGCCGTATTCGTGCCGGCGATCGTGCGCGACGGCACTGCGTTTCCGTTCGCGTTCGAAGCGGTGACGGTGAGGGACGACGAGCTGATTTCGGCAACGTAGAGATTGAGCGCGGAAGGGCTCGAGCTCGGGCTCGCCGAGGGGCTTGGTGAAGGCGCCGGCGTGCCGACATCGACGACGAACACGTCCGCTTGGTCGGAAGCGGTAATATTTGCCGACGCGACCGCCGTATCGTTCGAGATGACGACCGCGCTCAGCACGTTGAGCGCGTAGAGTGGTGAGTAGCCGTCTTGGAACGCTTGCGCGGCAGCCGATCCTGCGGTGCTCGAGATCAGGTCGCCGACGAGCTGCAGCAGTTGTGTTTGAAGCTGCGAATCCGCCGCCAGTGCGTTCATGCCGAGTACGAGGGCGTCACCGACTTGCCCGGAGTCGGCAACCGGATAGAGCTGAGGCGCGATCGTTTCAACCTGCGCCGCGATGCTCGCAAGCTGCGCGTTACCGCCGCCGGCGAGGTAGTTATCGATGGCCGTGCTGTTGATCGGGATCGCAACCGATGCGACGAGCGGAACGAGATAGTCCTCGCCCAGCTGTTCGACGACGATCGACTGCTGGGCCGCGGATTGTTCGGGGCTCAAGGTCACCGCTGGGTTTGCGGCCCCGGCGCCGACGATGGTGACGTTATAGCGGGTCGATTGCGCGCCCCCGACTTGCGGCAGGGTAACGCTGCCCGTCGTCACGGGAGCGTAGGATGCGCTGCCGCTGAGCAGGCTCAATCCGACCTCGATCGGGCCGCCGCTCACGCCGTTTATGCCGCTGACGGCCGGGATCGTGACCGCGGGCACGGCGTCCGGAACGTAGTCGGAAACCCGCGTACCGCTCGCGTTCACGTAGGAATCTTGGTCGATGAACGCCTGCGCGAGGCGCCGATAGGTGTTCACGAAGTGCACGCCGCTCGTGTCGTTCACGGTCGTGATCCCGCTGAGGGCGGTCGCCGGACTGACGCTCACGGCGCTCGGACGGCGGGCGGCCGCTTCGTGCAAGATGCGCGTGAGTTTCGACTCCGCCGCGGTCGATGAATAGAGCGATTGGGTGAAGCTCTGGATCGCCATTGCGACGTTCGCGCGGCCCATCGCGTGCAGGAACGGATTATCGCTCGATTGCAGATCGGCCGTCCACGCGTCGACTACGGTCTGGAAGCCCGGCTGCGAGGCAACCGCGTCGTAGGTTTCCTCGCGATACGGGCTCGGCAGCGTGAAAAATCCAGCCGACCAGTAGGTGAAGATTTTGATCGTCGATTCCACGTCGATCGTCGTGTCGTTCGGACCGATGAAACCCGCGAGAATCGCATCGCCTTGCTGGTTCGTCACGAATGCAAACTGCGGACCGCCCGCGAACTGGCTGACGCTGAAGCTTCCGTCCGAATGCGGGGTCGTAGCCCCGAGCGAGTTCTTCACCGTCAGGGTGCTCGGCACGAGGCTCGTACCGGGGGGTAGGACGACCATCGCGTGCTGTACGACCGTTCCCGCGATGTTCGCCGCCGTCGGAGCGACGAGGGGACGCTGCGTGATGTTGACGGAGTTGCCCGAGCACGACTGTAGCGCACAGGCGACGACGGCGAAGGCAGCGGCTGCGAGCGGAATCCCCTGGAACGAGCGTTTGAACGGCAAGATTGACCTCCACCAAACCGGGCGCAGATGACTGGGCAAATGTATCACCCGCGCGCGCCGAACCCTATCGGGGGAAACCCTTAATCCGAAATCCGGCGAATCGCGAGCGTCCCTCAGGCCGAGGGGGCGCGTTCGTTTGCGACGTACGCGGCGAGCTGAGCTCGAGAACGGAAGCCAAGCCTTGCATAAATCCTCGAAAGGTGCGACTCGACCGTTTTGACGCTCAGCCCTAGGCGCGTCGCGATTTCGGTATTGCCGAAGCCGGCCGCGACGGAAGCGGCGATCTCGCGCTCGCGCGCGGTCAACATGACCCGCGCGCCCGATTCGTCGGGCGTCTGATCCTCGTGCTTCGATCCGCGCGTCAAGCGTCGCGCGTGGCGTAAACTGCCGCAGCGCATGTAGATCCGCCGCGCGGCCGCCGGCTCTCCGGCAAGCTCGAGCGCCGCTGCTTGCAACAGCGGCCAATTCAAGTTCGCATAGTGCTCGACGGCAAGCGCCGCGAGCGATTCATGACCGGTCGTCCGCTCCCGCGCTGCAAAGATCGCTTCGACCATCGCGCGCGTAGCGAGCCCGGCTTCGTCGTCCCCAGCAAGCAGCGACAAGAGCGCCTTCATAGCATCCCGGGCGCGCGGCAAATCGACGTGTCGTGCCGCGAGCGGCAGGACGAATTGCGCTCCGAAGGTCGTCTCGAGCGCGATGACGGCCTCTTCGAGGAGCGAACTCGCCTCATCGGTGCGACCGAGCGCAAGCAAATTCGCGGCCACGCCGCCGGCCGCAAGCGCAAGGCTGTGCGACGTTATTCCGCCGCGCAGCAAGTTGACGAGTTCGTCGTCCGCCGCGAGCGCAATCAAACCTGCGTCGTCGACGTCGAGACCGATGAACGGGCCGACGACGGCCATGTTTGCGCGTTGATTCAGATCGGAAGTTCCCTCGAGCGCCACGCGGGAGGCGGCTTGAGCGCCGCGGATGTCGCCGTGCAAGTAACGTTCGAACGCATCGCAAGCGGCAACGTATTTGCGCATCGAAAGCAAGCCTTTTTGTTCGCAATACGCATGCGTTTCGTTCAGCGCACCACGCGCGAAGGCTTCGCCCGCGCCCATGTAGGCAGCGGTGAGGCCGATCATCATCAAGCTCCATGCCCGTTCGGCCGGTCCCATCGATTCGGAACGCGCCCGCAAACGCTCGACCGCGCCATGCCAGGCAGCGACGTCGCCGACGTCCGCGTGCGCGTTGACTTCGAGGAGCAGCAATTCCCACTGCGGCTGGCCCGTCGCCGCCGCTGCGGCCTCGCTGCGCATGAGGCGCTCGCGCCATGCGCGAACGCCGCCGCCGCCAAGCTCGACGAGCAGCGGCCAGCCTTCGACGAGCAGAGCGTCCACCTCGGAAAGTTGCGCGCCGTACTCGTGCAAGAAGCTTTGCAGGCGGGCCCGGGCATCTGCCTCGCGACCAGCGTACACGAGGCGGCCCGCGATCCGGCGAACGATGCGGCTCGCCTCGTCGCACCGATTCGCCGCGAGCTCGATGTTCAATGCGCGCTCGTAGTACGAGAGCGACAATTCTTGATCGCCTTGCAGCGACGCCGCAAACGCCGCTCGCGTGCTCAGCCGGCTCTGCGCGTCTGCGTCCGTTGCTAGCCCGAGCGCGCGGCAGTAGAACCGTTCCGCGTCGGCATATGCGTGCAAGGCCATTGCGGCCTCCGCCGCGGCTTCGTTCGCGGCCACGGCGCGCCGGTCGTTCGCCTTCCACCAGTGGTAGGCGATTTCGCCGACACGCGTCTGCGCGTCGGGCAACGACTCGAGCCGCTCGGCCACGCGCGCGTGCAGCGGCCGCGCCTCGTACTCGAGCATCTCGTGCCCGATCGCTTCATGCGACAGCGCGTGCCGAAAGCGGAACCGCAACTGCATGCCGGATTCCTCGACGATGAGCTGCTGCCGCGATCCGCGGCGTAGCGCCGCTTCGAGCGTCGCTTCCTTCGTAGGAAAGATCGCGCCCAATAGCTCGGGATCGAAGCGATAGCCGAGAATGGCCGCGTGCGAAAGCACTTTGCGATCGGCGGCCGTGAGCGCCGCGAACCTGCCCAAAACCGTCGCTTTAATGGAAAGCGGAAGCTCCTCGGGATTTCGACCATCGATCGTGCCTTTGAGCAACTCTTCGGCGAAGAACGGATTGCCTTGGGCGCGCAAGACGATCTCGCGAACGACTTTTCGCGCGAGCTTGGGCCGATCGGCGGCCGCGCCGTCGAGCAGCTCCGTCATCGTCGCAGGGTCGAGGGGTCGCAGCGAGACGCGATGGGTCGTGGAGGCGCGCGTGATGCGCGCGATCGCTTCGGCCGCCTCGGGCCGCAGTGCGATCTCCTCGTCACGATAGGTCGCGAAGATCGCGACCCGGTCGGTCGCGATGTGCGCCGCAAGGTGCGCGAGGAAGTCGAGCGTCGCGGGATCGGCCCAGTGCAGGTCCTCGATGCACGCGACGATTGCGCGCTTCCGCGACGCGGCGCGGACGAGGCGCTCGATCGAGTGAAAGAGCGCGCCCCGCTCGAGTGCATTTTCGGCAACTGCGTCGAGTTCCGCGGTTCCGTTCGCGACCAGAGTGTTCACGATCTCGCGAATCGGGCCGAAAGGAAGCGCGCCGAATTGCAGACACTCCGAGCGCACGAGCACCGGAGCACGCCCGCCGGTCATCGTCCGGCAGAACTCCGCGATCAGGCGCGATTTGCCGATTCCGGCCGGACCGTCGACGAGCACGACACTGCCGCGGCGCTGCGCGAGCTCGCGACGGCGCGCGTGGAGGACGGCAAGTTCGCCGTCACGGCCGAGAAAAGACCGGCTGCCGAGCGGCGGCACGATCATAGGCCCGCAGTCCAAATGGCGGCAAGCATTGAGCGGGTCGTTCGCGGCGTCCCGGCCGGCCAGCCTGTCGCGCTACGCTAAAGTCTCCTAACAAAGCATTCGGGAGCGCGAGAGCGCGACGTTCAGGGTTTCCCCTGATTGTGGGACGCCCGCTTCTCTGTTAGTTCACGAAACAGGCAAATGGCTTGCGTCTTCGGTTTTCGAGGGCGGGCTCTTTGGCTATTCGCGGCGACGCAGCGGTCGCTCACTCGGTTTCTGGAAAGCGGGCGTGAACATGACGAAGAACGCGCGGACCTTGCTCGTGCTTGCCGCGATCGCCGTTGGTGCGGGTTGCAGCGGTAATCCGGTCACCTTGACGCCGCAGCGACTCGGCAGTCCGGGGTCCGGGGCCACGGCTCATCCCACCACCCGGCCGACGACGACGCCGGCCGTGACCGCCACACCGACGTCTGCTTCGACCGGCACCTCAAGTGTTGACCAAAAAGTTACCGCCTTGAACAGCGTGCAAACGTTCTACGCGACGCTTCCCCACCAGAACGTGGACGCGGACCTCCAGGCTCTTGCGGCGCACATGGTGTCCTCGAAGGCGTTTTCGTCGGCGTACGAAGCGCTAGGCGGCATTAGCGCCACCTTCCCCGACGGGTCGCCCGCCATCGTATTTGCCGATAAAATCGAACTCCTCGGCGAGCCGACCCCGGCGGCTCGCCCGCGCGCACCCATTCCGCAGGCAACGGACGTGCTCACGGGACCGCTCAGCGGGCCGACGCAGCACGAGATCGCGTTCTTGGTGAACGACAACACCGGCGAACGCGGGGCGTTCACGCCGACGCGTCAGCTCGCGTACGCGAACGCATTCATCAACATGGGCTTCGCCGCCGCAGGCTACGGCGTGGACGCGCAAGACATCTCGCTCGACACGATCGTTGCCCTTGGGTCCAATCACCCGATCGACTATCTCGCGATCGACACGCACGGGTTCCTGAGCTACCCCGCGGCGACGAGTTCGCCCGCCGGGATGGCGCGTGGCGTGCCGAATGCCGTGGCCACCGCGACGGCGACGCCGTTTTACGCGAACCTGTCCGACTCGGACATGGACGATGCGTCGGCGCAGAAGTACGCCGCGGACATCGCAGCCGGTAAGGTCATCGCCTCGATCGCTATCTCAAGCGGCAAAAGCGGTAGGCTGCCGGCATGGGGGTTCACGCCGGCCTTCTTACTCGAGAACCTGAAGTTCAACCCGGGTGCGACCGTCAACAACGGGTCGTGTTGGGGCGCGAACCAACTCATTTTTGGTAACGTAGCGGCGGCGTTTGCGGCCGCCGGCGTCGGGCGGTATAACGGCTGGACGAAGCTGGTCGCCGGAACCGACGCCGATCAAACCGACGCGTACGTCTTCGATCGCTTGCTCGGCGAGCAAAGCCCAAGCATCACGGGCCTCGATGCGTACACCACTCAACAGAACCCAGCGCAGCGGCCGTTCGGTCTCACCGCTAGCTTCAACAACCTCTCGGCGGAAAATCGCTCCGGGCCGCTGGGAACGGGTGTGAGCCAAACTTCCGAAGCCTACAACGTTTCGGATTACGGCGACTCCAGGAATTTCACCGCGCCCCCTTTCGGTAGCAGCGCGGCCTTCTTTTACATCAGCTACAATAGCGCGCTCGCGGACTCCAACGACGCGCTCGTCGTCCCTTCGATCGCGACGATGGCCGTCGCCGAGGGTACGCCGAACAGCACGTTGACGCTCACCGGCTACTTCACGAGCGCCAGGGGCACGGTCATGGACAATCTCGGCAGCGCGAACGTGCCCCTCACGGTCGAGTCCTGGACCAACACCCAGATCGTCGCCGATTTGCCGCCGGCGTCAAGTGGGCTCGGCGGTATGATCGCGGTCGTCAGCCCGACCAACATCACGGGTCCGGCGGTGCCTCTCACGTATTGGCAAGGCACGCTAACCTACAATGAAACGGCCGACATCAGCGACTTCGGCGACTACACCGGCTCGGGGATGGGTTCTCTCTCGATTCCGATGACCGTCGGAATTCGCGCGGACGTCGCCCCGATGGTGCCGACGATCGACGCGTCGCCGGTACCGCAGAACCTCTACATCTCGGACCTCACGCCCGATTCGACCGGCTCCCTGAACACGTATCAGGCAACGTTTTCATCCGGAGGAACCTCCCCAGGATGCTCGCCCTGCTCCGACGTCGATTCCCCCGGCCCTCGAAGGTCAGCCGTACGTCGCGCTGGCCACGTTCCGGCCGGTTCGCAGCGCAAGCGCAATAGCAACGCTCGTGCGGGCGACAAACCATTTGCGGACACCGGAACGGCGACGATCACCTCGTCCGGCCCGGTCGCCCTCACCCCGTACGCGACCGCGAACTACATCAAGCTGAGTTCACTGCTCAACCCCGTCAACGCCGGAGCGAACTGCAACAGCGCGCAGCCCGGCCCGGCGGCCTCCGGCGGGGGCAACGTCGCATGCCCCGGTTTCGGATTCGCCGCCACGAACGCGGGTACGTGCACCGACAATCAGGGCGGAGCGCTGTGCGCGTCGGCGGAAGACTACGGAGCACAGATCGGCGACCCGTCGTCGATGTACGGCGACGACCAAGACTTCAACGGTACGCCGTCGACCCTCGTTTTCACGATGAACCCGACGACGTATGCGATTGCGGTTTCATCAACTCCCGGAATGGTCTACTCGCAGAACTTCAGCGACGAAAGCGAAGACACCGATACAATCACCGGGTCGTTTTCTGCGCCGGCCTTCCCGCCGACGGCCGCGACCGCCGCCCCGATGGCGAGGGTGCGTCGCAAATGAGGCGGGCCGTCCTCGCGCTCGTGCTAGCCGCGAGCGCCGCCGCGATCGGGCTGGGTCCGCTGGTCGAGATGCTCGCTGCACACGTCGGGCGCGAACGGCCGGGCGTCGTCTCGTTCGAACTCGCCGACGCACCGGCTGCCCCGACGGCCGAGGGGCGGGTGGCGTTGTGGCTCGGGCGGCATGCAGCCGAGCTCGATCGGGCGGAGCGCCGTTTTGGGATCGACCGGCGGGCGATCGGCGCGGCGATCGCCTACGAAGCCCTCGCCGATCCGCGGACCGGAACATACCTTTATGCTGCCCGGTTTTCAGGGCCCGGCAAAGTCCACTTTCGCGAAAACCGCTTTTCCGAAGGCGATCCCTCGGCCAAGCAAGTCGAGGACCTCGGCTTGATGCCGCACCTCGACATGGCCTCGCGCCGAGCGGCACTCGAGCGGCCGGCCGTTGCGATCGGCTACATCGCCGCCATCATGTCGGCTTTCGTCCGCAATGACCTCCCGCATGCGCGCTGCGCGGACGCCCACCTGGTCACCCTGTACACGGCCTGGAAACCGAGCGACTTCACAGGGCGCTCCCCTGCCGGCGTATCGGACAACGCGGCCGGCGCATGGACGGCCCGCCACGCGGACTATCTGACCGCGGCGCTCGGAGCGCCGCGTGCCGGGTTGTGCGGATAGGACCACCCTCTATTTCAGGCACAGACGGCGTTGACGCCCTTCGATAAGGCTGATATACTCCGGTGGTTCCGGCCCACCGCGGTGGGGCGGAATTTGTGTGCGTCTCGCTAGCTGTGACGCCTGTCACTTGGAGTCAAATTGCCGACTATCAGTCAACTCGTCCGCAGCGGGCGGGCGAAGATCGAGAAAAAGGTCAAAGCGCCGGCGTTGCGGGTCGCCCAGACCGGGCCCAAGCCCGGCCATCCCGACTTGCCGCTGCGTACCTTTGAGGTGCGGGGAAATCCGTTCCGTCGCGGCGTCTGCACCCAAGTGAAAACGATCACCCCGAAGAAGCCGAATTCGGCCCTTCGTAAGGTCGCGCGCGTGCGTTTGACCAACGGAGAAGAAGTCACCGCGTACATTCCGGGCGTCGGCCACAACCTGCAAGAGCACTCGGTCGTGCTCATCCGCGGCGGCCGCGTGAAAGATCTGCCCGGAATTCGCTACCACATCATCCGCGGTACGCTCGATACCTCCGGCGTCGCGAACCGCAAGCAAGCTCGCTCGAAGTACGGAGCCAAGCGCTCCGCCAAGAAATAAGGTCCAAATGCCTCGCAAGGGTGCCGTTCCGAAACGGCAGATTCTGCCCGATCCGCGCTTCAATTCCAAAGTGCTGTCGCGCTTCATCAACAAGGTCATGCTCGCCGGCAAGAAATCGACGGCCGAGCGCATCACCTATGGAGCGCTCACGATGGTCGGCGATAAGCTGGGCCGCGATCCGATGGACGTCTTCACGCAAGCGATGACCAACGCCATGCCGCTGGTTGAAGTGCGTCCGCGCCGCGTCGGCGGCGCGACGTATCAGGTCCCGAT
>Ga0302326_10024452_pt1 | contig 12278 bp, 10 predicted proteins | sample Palsa_T0_3_FD_202264 | JGI IMG/M metagenome (GOLD analysis project Ga0302326, IMG submission 202264) | Peat permafrost microbial communities from Stordalen Mire near Abisko, Sweden - Palsa_T0_3 | ecosystem: Environmental > Terrestrial > Soil > Palsa > Peat permafrost | place: Sweden: Abisko...
CCGCTCCTCGCCCGAGAGCTCGACCACGTAGGTGCTGGTCCTGGGCACGGCACACAATTCTGCACGCCCACCGTTATCCCTCCCGATAGTCCGCAGGATTAGCGGACGCGTCCACTAGGGAGCGGCCCTCTGAGACGCACGACCCGCTGGCAACGATCGACGTGTTAGCTCGCAAGCTGGCTGGCATGCGTAGCCGAGCGCCCGTTCCTCACGTTGTGCGCATGACGCTGGAGGAGAGGAGGCGGGCATACGGGTACATGCTGGCGGTGATGTTTAACTTCCAGACTGAGATCGAGCGTCGCAGCGGCGATGCTTGGCTCGTCGAGCGGATGATCGGGTTGCGGAGTGGCCGCGGGGGCGGGCTTGCGGCCGCAATCGCGCTTGAAAGCGCGTCTGAGCGGCTCGCTCGACTGCCTTCTCCCGATAAGGCCGCTGGTGTCATTGCGGACGCAACCGGGGATGAGTTCGAGTTCGTGCGTCGGCTTGTACAGATGATGACGGTCTGGGGACCTTTGCTGCTGCCGCTCGTCCTCGACGACGCGGGCGCCAAGGCCGAGCCGTTTGCGACGCTAGCGCGGGACTTCTTCGCCGATACCCCACCTCGGTTCTATCCGTTCGTCCTCGTGGCGCTCTTGGTCATGCTGCGAGCGGGGGAACCTGATCAGGCTGATCTGCGCGCACACGTGGTGGCGCTCGCGCCCGGTGCTGTGGGTGTCGAAATGCTCCGCACCCTTCCGGCTGGGACACGGCGAGGCGCGTTCGAGCAATTACCGGCGCAGAGCAAGGCTGCTGTCCTGACTGAGCTCCGGCAACCCAGCCCGAAGCCCGTCTCGATCGGCACGCACGACCCGAGCGGCCCGTCCGCTTCTACGTGATCGCTTGTCGAACGGCCCCCAACATCGCGGCTCGAGCGGCGGCGCAGCAGCATCTGCCGGCCCGCAGTTTCAAGCGCAGGTCGCGGCGTTCTACGCCGTGGCGATGCTGTGCGAGGACATCGCGCCGACACCGTTCGACCTTCCCGGCGGGACCCGGATTGAGGCTGTTCGTTGCGAGGTCAACGCCGCAGTCGACGACATCCACCTCGCGCTGTACGGAGACGGAACGGTGGCCATCCAAGCCAAGCACCGAGTCACGGCCAGCACGAGCATCAGCTCGTCGCTCGCGAGCGCGCTGACACAGTTCGTGCATGCGTGGATTGACGCGAGAGACGGCGCCAACGGTCGACGCTCATTGCGAGACGAGGCTGATCGTCTCGTGCTCGCGTGCGGCCCAGACAGCGCCGCATCAGTGCGGCGCGCCCTTCCGGTGCTGCTGCAGCGGCTTCAGGACGATTCGCCAGCAACCCCGGATGAGCTCCGCCTGACAAACGACGATCAGCGAAGGATCTGGCCGGCGGTGCTCGGGCATCTCAGACGTGCCTTTGAGGAGCGCGACGGGCATGCCCCGCACGCAGATCAGCTGACTGGCGTGCTGTCGCTGATGCGGGTGCGCGAGTTCGAGTTCGATGGGTCCGCACGCGACGTCGACCATGCTCAAGCGCTTCTCGCGCAGACCGTGCTTGCCAACGGCGTGCAGGCGGGCGCCGCCTGGAGCCAGACCGTGGGACTGATGCTCAGCGCGGCGTCGGGACAGCGTGGCCTGAGGCGTCGACGGCTCGCCCAGCTGCTAGCAGCCGCTGGACTGGCGATGCGGCCCGCACCTAGCTACCGCGCCGACGTGGATCGACTCCGCGGCGAGACCCGCCGCAGCCGGCGGCTACTCGGGCCGCTAAGCGAGATCCGGCTGGCCGGCGGCGCAGTCAAGATCACGCGCTCGGCGGCCGCGGTCGCGCTCGATCGGGCGGACGAGGCGCCTTGCCTCGTGGTTGCGGAACCAGGTGGTGGGAAGAGTGGAGTTGTTGCCGACGCGATCGACCAGCTGGAGCGCGGCGGCCGCGACGTCGTCGCGCTGCTGGCGGACCGTTACTCGGTTGCCGACGACGCGGAACTGTCTGCACGCCTGGGACTGGAGCACAGACTGGCCGACGTGCTGGCCGAGTGGCCAGGCGAACGACAAGGGGTGGTCGTGATCGACGGCTTGGACGCCGCCCGCGGCGGGGACGCACTCGCACCGTTCACCACACTGATCGAGGACATCGCCGAAAGTGGCGGACGCTGGACCGTCTTGGCATCGATCCGGACGTTCGACCTTCGCTACAGCCCGCAACTCCAGGGCGCCTTTAAGCGCGCCGGTGCGGAGGGCGAATTCCGCGCTCCGGAGTTCGCTGCCGTGCACCACCTGAGCGTGCCCTCGCTCGACGATCAGGAACTGGCGCAGGCGGGGGCGGCGTTCCCCCCGCTCGGCGCACTCCTGGAGGCGGCACCTGAGGCGCTGCGCGAGCTGGTCAGAAATCCGTTCAACCTCGCGCGGTTGGCAGAGCTGCTCGACGCGGGTGCGCCGGAGGCCGAGCTTCGTCCGCTGCGAACACAACTGGAGCTGCTCGACGTGTACTGGACGCGGCGAGTGCGCTCACCGCACGCGGGCGTCGATGCCCGCGAGCGTGTGGCACGAGCTGTTTGCCAACACGCCGCTGACACGCTGGCGCTGTTCGCGCCCCGCGAGCAACTCGCCACAGACGGCACGACAGACCAGGCAATCGCACAGCTTCTCGGTGGGGGCGTGCTCGTCGAGAGCCAGAGCCCGGACGGATCGGACACGCTCGCCTTCTCGCACCACGTGCTGTTCGACTACGCCCTCGCGCGCCTGATGCTGCGCGTCGATGAGGCAAGGCTGGCCGCGCTTCTGCGCGACCGACCCGATCTCGCGCTGGTGGCGAGACCGAGCCTCACGCTTCACTTCCAATGGTGCTGGGAGCAAGACCGCGAACTCTTCTGGCGTCTGACGTTCGCGCTGGCCGAGGATCAAACGCTCCCGCTGCTCGGTCGAGCCGCCGCGCCGGCCGTCGCAGCCCAGGCCATCTCAGCGGACGATCTGAGGCCGCTGACGGAAGCGCTCGCGGGCAGCGACTCGCGGGAGGGCGCACGCCAGGCGCTCGTCCACGTGATCGGCTCTGCTCTGGCGGCTGGTAGCAGGCAGCGGCCACTCCAGGACGCGCCGATCGGTGTATGGGCGACGTTCGCGGACCGGCTTTCCGAGCACCTCGACGACCACATCGCCACCCAACTGCGCATCCTGACCTGGGGGATCCTCGAGGAGCGAGCACGCCTTGACGATGATCAGCGGGCGGCGATCGGGAGAGTCGGACGGAGACTCCTACAGGGCGCGCTCGAAGCTGAACCCTCCCGCTCCGATCTCGTGTATGTCGGGCTGAACGCTGTCGCCGCCACTTTCGACAGCGATGCCGCCAGCTCGACAGAGCTGCTGGGCCGGTTCGTCTGCTACGAGCGGATCGCAGAGCATGGATGGGAGGAGCTCCACTGGCTGATCGAGGCGCTCTTCCCGATCGTCCAGAACGTGCCGGAGTTGCTCGGCAAGCTCTATGCGAACGCCTTCTCGGTACCGACGCCCGACCCGACAACAGTGACGATGGGCGGCCCGGTCATGCCGCTGAACTCAACCCGGGCGCAGGACTTCGGCGTATGGCTCTACGCGCTAGCCGAGCGCTACGAGCCATTCCTCCGAGCCGCGCCCGGGCCGGCAACTGGCGCGCTGATCGATGTCTGCACGAGTCTCGCCAAACGACGGCCCGGCCGCCCGCCCGACAGGAGCGACTCCCCGGTGCGCTGGCGCGACCGCAGCGGACGGGTGATCGACGACTACAGCGCTGTTTGGGACCACGGGTCAGTTGGTGTCTCCCATCGCGACGAAGAGACGATCCTCGGCGTCTACCAGACCCGCCTGGAAGAGCTGGCTGGCAGCGCCGACATCGACGCAGTCGAGGCGCTGCTGGAGCCGCTCGCCGGACGAGACGTGCCGGCCGTGATCTGGCGGCGGATCCTCGACGTCACGAGCCGATACCCCCGGGTACTGGGGCCGATCCTCGCCGATGCAGTGGCATCAGCGGCGATCCTCGGCGACACGAACATCAACCTCGCCGCGCAGCCTGCACTAGCGGCGTGCTTCGAGTTCCTCACCGAGCAACAGCGCGAGGCGATCGAGCACACGATCCTGTCCCTTCCAGCAGACGAGGAGTTCCCGCGACGCCGGCGAAACGCACTGCTCCTCGCGCTGCCAGAGCAGCTGATCAGCTCCGACGCCGGACGCGAACAGCGCGCCGAGGCTCTGACCGAACGCGGCCAGCCCGAGGAGCCTCCGTGGCCGTCCGATTTCCTAGAGGACGCGCCAATTCACCTCGACCGCGACCAATCCGAGACCGGCACCGGCAGCCTGCTCGGCGAGATCACTCCGACGGCGGCTACCACCCAGCCTCCAGACTCGACGGCGAGCCGCGGGGTGGGAGGCTGCTCGGCCCTGGAGGGCCGCTGCCGCTCACCCCCGGCCAGACCGCGAAGATCCTGCCGAGCGGGCTCGCGGCCGCGCCCCAAGACGCGCCGCGAGCGGTGAAGCTCGCGATCGCCGCCGGCAACCAGCTCATCGCCAAGCCCTACATCTACGGTGGCGGACACGGACGGCCGCTGACCCAGCTCGACGCCGGCTACGACTGCTCGGGCTCAACCAGCTACGTCCTCCACGGCGCCGGCATTTTCGGCGACTACGCCGAGGACTCAGCCGGCCTCGAAAGCTACGGCCAGGCCGGGGCCGGCCACTGGATCACCCTCTACACCAACTCGGCGCACGTATTCATCAACGTTGCCGGGATCGTGCTCGACACAGCCTGGTACGCGCCCGTCCAGCCAACCACCCCCGGGAGCGGACCGCGCTGGCAGCCCGCCTCGATCATCCCCGCCCAATACGCCGGCGACCAAGCCGCCGGCAATGGCGGGTTCGTCCAACGACACCCGGCAAGTCTCTAATGCGCCAACTCCGCCTCCCCGCCGCTCTGGCCGTCGCCCTGATCCTGGCCGGCTGCGGGCTGACCGACCCATACACCAGCCAGCACCTGGCAACGACCGGCACCTCGACGTCTACGAGCACGGCCTCGACCACCGCTACCGCGACCAACGCGGACCCTGCCCCGGAGCGCGGCGGCACGATCCCGCAGGGCGCGCAAGCAGCCCAGAACAACTCGGCGGCGGGCTCCGGCAGCCCGACCCCGCAGGCGGCACTCGAGCGCTACGCCAACCTTGACAGCAACTGGACCGCCAAGAGCGTCGCCGGCGTCCAGGATCAGCTCGCCGCGATCTCACTCGGCCAGGCCCGCGCTCAGGCGCTCCAAGCCGCGGCCAGTTATGGCCGCGACAGCACTCTCCAGGCCAGCCAGGTCGCCAACACCGGCGCCGTCGTCGCGATCGCACCCGGTCAAGGGCCAGAGACGGGCTGGTGGGTGATCGTCACCCACGAAACCACGACCGGCCAGGGCGAATACGCGGGCCTGCCGCCCACGGACCACGTCACCAACGCCCAAGTCGAGCACACCCGCAACGGATTCGTTGTTAGCGCATGGTCACCACAGAGCTGACCAGTCCCATCCGACAGAGGTCGCACCCGGTGCTGGCGGCAAGCGCGGTGATCGGCCTGACCGCACTCGGAATCGGCCTCGCGCTCGTTGACCCGACGCTGGCCGGCTCGAGCCGTCCGCACCCGACTCTCACCGGCAGCCTCGGCGACGCGGCCGGGATCCTTCAGAACAACGCGCGTGTGCTCGCCGCCCCGTTCCTGCTCGTCGTGCTCGACTTCCCGCAGAGCAGTCTCGGTCGGCGTGCCGGCGACCTCATCGTCGGCGCTCTCACCGCCGCGAGCACCATTCCTGTCGGGCTCGAGCTGGGACGCTGGCAAGGCCGACTGCTGCCATACCTGCCGCAGCTGCCACTCGAATGGGCGGCGCTCGCCGTCGCTGTCCATGTCTGGATCAGCGGCCGCAGCGGCCGCGCCCCGACGCATCGGCTCATGGTCCTCGCCGGGCTCACGCTGGCGCTGCTGATCGCGGCCGCGAGCCTCGAGACCTGGGCCACACCACACCGCGCGCCACAAGCGCCGAGCGCCGAGTCAAAGGCGGCAGAGAGTGCGTGAACCCCCCGGCTTGTGGGTGCCCGCTGGTTGCCTTCGCCTGATCATGCGCCGGGCCGGCCAGGCCGCTTCAAGGTCGCACGCTCCCTTCCCCTCGCTGCCGCTCGGTTCCGCTCGGCCGACCCGGCACTACATGGCTTCATCAACCAACGGACCCCCACAAGGAGGGATCGCATGAACTCTGTGTGTGTTTCTTGGAATTGGCTCCAGGTAACGCACGTCGTGGGGTGCGGGCTGCTCATCTCGTCCGGGGGAGCGGATAGATGCCGACGCTGATGACGGCATCTATCGAGGAGGTTGGAATGGGCCTGGGTCCTGAGGGCCGCGCCATCGCGCGAAGCGACGAGCCGGAGGCGAGGAGCGCCGCGCGGTGGCGCGGGCGCGCCACCGATGACTCCCCCGGCGAGTTGGTGGAGCGGTGGCCGGTGCTGGGGTCGTGCCCGTCGGCGGTGCGATGGCTGGCGGTGCTGGGGAACGTGGGCCGCTCGCCGCGGACCGTCGAGGCGTACGCCCGGTCACTGGTTGACTTCCTGGGGTACTGCGAGCGCGCGGATGTCGACGTTCTGGCCGCGGGCCGAGCGGAGATCGCGGGGTATGTCGCCGACCTGCGTCAGCGACCGAGCAGGCGCGGCGCGAACGTGGTCGCGCTGGACTCGGGCGCCGGGCTGGCGAACGCGACGCTGCAGTTGCGGGTCACGGTCGTGCGGTTGTTCTACGACTTCCTCGTCGAGGAGCGCGTGCGGGACCGCAATCCGGTCGCTCGGGGGTACCGCTCAGCGGATGGCCGCGCCGGCCGGCGTGGTCTGGTCGCCCGGTTCGATCCGTTGCCGTGGATCCCGACCGACGCGCAGTGGCGCGCGATCATGGACGTCGCGGCCGGGGAGTCATTGCGAAACCGGCTGATGCTCGCCCTGGCCTACGACGCCGGGCTGCGCCGCGAGGAGCTGTGTCTGCTGGAGACCGATGATCTCGATCCGGCGCACCGGACGATCACGGTCCGCGCGGAGACGACGAAGAGTCGCCGCAGCCGCGTCGTGCCGTACTCGGCCGTGTCCGGCCAGCTGCTGGCTGGCTTCCTGCGCCATCGCCGGGCGATCACGACGGCCCGCGGCGCACTGTTCGTGTCCGAGTCGCCGCGCAATCGGGGTGTCGGGGTTTCCCCGTGGACGTGGTCAAAAGTCGTGCGCTCGATCGCGGTTCGTGCCGATGTGCCGGCGTTCAGCACGCACACCTTGCGGCATCTGTGTCTGACGGATCTCGCCAGATCGGGGTGGGAGCTGCACCAGATCGCGACGTTCGCCGGGCACCGCTCGACGGACACCACGCAGCACTACATCCACTTGTCGGGGCGTGATCTCGCAGATCGGCTGCAGCGCGGGATGAGCCAGATCCATCAGGCGCGGGTCGCGCAGCTGGGCGAGGTGCTCGCATGAGTGCTCTGGCTGCGGTGCGGGAGCCTGAGCGGCGTTGGCGCCCGCTGATCGACCCGTCGTGCTATGACCGGACCGCGGCGCTGACGGCCGGTGAGCGGCGGGCGCTGGCGCTGCTGGATGAGCATCGGTATCGGTGGCCGTCTGGTGTGGCGGGCGCGCTTGAGCGGCTGATCGCTCCGGTGGATGACGCGCTGGACGTGATCGAATCCCACCCGGCGTGGTGGGGGCGCTCAACGACCCGGTCGCTGCTGTTGCGCGGCGCCTGTGATCACCAGCTGGCGTTCTGGGGGTGGGATCGCGACCAGTGGGCGCAGACCCTGCGCGGTGCGCACAACAACTATCGCCAAGCGGTCGCGGCGGTCGGCTACCTGCTGTGTGATCAGCGGGATCTGCACGACGTGTTCGGCCGGTGGAAGCTGCGGCGGCTCACCGATCGCGTGTTCGGGAGCGGGCCGGTTGACCGGGCGGTCGCTCGCGTGCAGGGCTATCTGGACGGGCTCGGGCAGGCCACGATGCTGCAGCGTCCCAATCTCCAGCACGCGCTCTATGAATGGATGCTGCTCGCTGGCAGCCCGTTGCTCGAGGACCTCGCGCAGCAGAGCGAGCTGCTGGGATGGCTGCGCGCCCGGGAGGTCAACAACGCGCGCCGCCACGGCGTTGAGCAGCTGGCGCGCACCCTGTTTGAGATGGGGGTGTTTGGGCGGATGCCGTTCCAGACCCAGCCGTCACGGGAGGAGTGGCTGGCCCGCAGCCAGGCGGGCGAGATCGACGTCCCGCCGGTGTGGCTCGCGTGGACGCGGCGGTGGTTTGAGACCTCCACGCTGGCGCTCAGCTCCCGTCGGCACACGTACTACGCGCTGATCAAGGTCGGTCGGTGGCTGCACGCCGAGCATCCTGACCGGGCTGACCCGGCGAGCTGGGATCGCGAGCTCGCCGCGGAATGGGTCGCGACCGTCCAGCGGCTCAAGGTCGGCGAGCTGTCCAAGTCACTGAACGCGAACGCGATGCGCGCCCGCTGCGGCGAGGTGCTCTCGCCGCGATCGAAGGCGTCACTGCTCGGATCGATCCGTGTGTTCTTCTGCGACCTGCAGGAATGGGAGTGGATCGAGCGACGGTTTGACCCGCGCCGCGCGCTCGGGATCCCCCGGTCGATTGCGGCGCTGATCGGCCCCGACCCGCGCGTGATCGCCGAGGAGGTCTGGGCCAAACTGATGTGGGCCGGGCTGAACCTCGGCGAGGACGACCTGCCCAAGCACGGCACCCCGGGCGCAACCGGCGCCGCGTGGTATCCGCTTGAGCTCGTCCGCGCCGTCGCGCTGTTGTGGCTGTTCGCCGGGCTCCGCGTCGACGAGATCCTCAGGCTCCGGGTCGGCGCGATCCGCTGGCAGACCACACCCGACGCCGACGCCGATGCGAGCGAGCGGGTGTGTCTGCTGGACGTTCCGACGAACAAGACCACCAGCGCGTTCACCAAGCCCGTTGACCGGATCGTCGGCGACGCGATCGAAGCGTGGCAGGCCGTCCGGCCCGCCCAGCCGAGGTTCCCGGATCGCAAGACCGGCCAACTGGTCGACATGCTGCTCGCCTACCGCGGCGCGCGGCTGGGCGAGAAGTACATCAACCGGGTGCTCGTCCCGCTGCTGTGCCGCAAGGCCGGCGTCCCCGGTGAGGACGTGCGCGGGGCGATCACCAGCCACCGCGCCCGGGCGACGATCGCCACCCAGCTCTACAACGCGAAAGACCCGATGTCGCTGTTCGAGCTGCAGGCGTGGCTCGGGCACTCCAACCCCAGCTCGACCCAGCACTACGCACGGATCACGCCGCTCACCCTGACCAAGGCCTACACCGACGCCGGGTACTTCGCACGGAACGTCCGCACGATCGAGGTGCTGCTCGACCGCGACGCGATCACCAACGGCCAGGCCGTTCAAGGCGGCCCGTTCGAGTTCTACGACCTCGGCCACGGCTACTGCTCCTACAGCTTCTTCGAGCAATGCCCGCACCGAATGGCGTGCGCGCGCTGCGACTTCTACCTCCCAAAGCCGTCCAGCGAGGCGCAGCTGCTCGAAGCTAAGGACGGCTTGCAGCGGATGCTGGTGGAGATCCCGCTCACCGACAACGAGCGCGCCGCCGTCGAGGGCGACCAGGCCGCGGTCGGCCGCCTGATCGACCTGCTCGTTGACTCGCCCACGCCTGCCGGCCCGACACCTCGAGAACTCAGCCAGGACCACGATCGCGTCGAACAGACGTCCGTCGCTGCACGGCGGTCTCAACCATGAGCGCGGCTGTGTCAGACCGCGTCGTCAGCGACCTGGGCTTGGTCCTTGGCCGGATCACCTACGGCAGGTTTTCGTCAGCTTCCGGCGGCCGCTTCAGGGGGCTCCTCAGAGGTGACCTGGTCCTTGAAGGCTGCACGGATGGCGGCTTCCCCGGCACCAAGCCTGGCCAGCAAGGGCCCTGTCTGTTCAGCTCGCGAGAGCGCGATCAAGAGGTCGGCCGGGATCATCTCTGTCCGCCCGTCCTCCAGCGCTCGCGCGGACGCGTTCATCAAGATTCTCCGCACGTCGTCCCCTGGCTGGACCCGGAAGCCCGCTTCCGGCCCCGGTCCCGGGCCGGCCGTGGCATGACCCACGCCTCGCCGGGCGGGCCAGCGCCGGCTCAACGGCCGGCTGCTGAGGCCGATGACCGCGGCGCGGAGCTTCTGACTGTCGACGTCGAGGGCTCGCAGCACCGCGATCGCTACGCCCTCATCGACCTCGGCGATACCGAGCAGGACGTGCTCCGTGCCCACATAGTTGTGTCCCATCTCCAGCGCCACTTCCAGGGCGCGTTCCAGCACCTCCTTCGCGCGCGGAGTGAACGGAATCTCCTCTGGCGCAACGTTCTCGCCAGCTCTGACGCGCTGCACGACCTGCGCGCGAGCACGCACGAGTGTCACGTCAAACGACGCGAGAGCCTGAGCGGCCAGACCCTCCTCGACGCGCAAGAGCCCAAGCAGAAGCGCCTCAGACCCGACGTACCCGGTTCGCAGCACGCGCGCCTCCTGCTGGGCGGCGACAACAGCCTCGCGAGCTCTCTCCGTGAATCGCTTGAGCATCCCGGCAACATCTCCTGGAGCCGGGGGCGGGGGAGCGGGCGAACCGGGTGCCACCGGCCGATGATCTGGCAGGACCTTCAGCACGCCATTGCGGATCTGCTCAGAGGACACATCCCACTCGACCAGGATCTCCAACGCCACACCCCCGTCGTCCCGCGCGAGCCCGAGCAACAGCATCTCTGTGCTGATGTGATTCATCCCCAAGCTCAGCGTCTCGCGAAGCGCGAACTCGAGCACCTTCTTCGCGCGCGGCGAGAACGGCAGCAGCTGCCCCGGCAGCTGCCCTCCCGGCGGCGAACCATCCTCGTGCGCCGGAACGATCTCGATGACTCGCGCGCGAAACCGATCGCTGTCGACACCCAGAGCGCTCAGCACACCAACGGCCGGCGTGTCCTGCTGCTGCAGCAGTCCGAGGAGGATGTGCTCAACCCCGAGATGACGATGACGAAGCCGCCTGGCCTCACCATCGGCGGCCGACAAAACGGCACGCGCCTCTTCGGTGAATCGCTCGAACAGAGGCCAAAGCATCCCATCCCGACCGGTGCTCGGCAAGCAGCATCGCCACCACACGTCGGACACGCCCGCCACCTGCAGACCAGCACTGATTCCGGCTCCCGGCTGTCGCAATGTGTCTTTGGTCCCTCGCCGGCGCGGGAAGCCAGTGGGTTGCCGGCGCCCAGTGTCGCCGACCGCCGGCCGGACGGCTTCAAGGTCGCTCCGCTCCCTTCCCCTCGCCCACAGGCTCAGTTCCGCGTCCGGCCGTCGGCCGGCGTTTTGGGCTCTGTCAACCACCGGATCCCCACAAGGAGGGAACCAAAGATGAGCGCATCAGCTCCCGCCGTCAACTCGGTCACGTTGGTCGGAAATCTCACTGCCGACCCGGTCCTCAAGCAGCTCGACGACGACCGCAAGGTCTGCAACCTGCGGATCGCCGTCAACGACCAGAAGGGTCAGCCGCCCATGTTCATCGACGTCGCCACCTTCGGCGCCCAGGCCGACGCCTGCGCCAAGTACCTCACCAAGGGCCGCGCCGTCGCCGTTACCGGCCGCCTGGTCTACCGCGAGTGGGACGACAACGGCACCCGCCGCAGCCGCCACCACATCATCGGCCGCGTCCAGTTCGGCGGCAAGCCCGACGAGCCCGATGCCACCGAAACCGCGGACAGCGCCGAGGAGGTCGCCGCCTTCTAAGACCACGCGGCGCCGGCGGCAACACCCGCCGCCGGCGCCCCAGCATTACCTCCAACCTCCAAGGCAGGCCTTCGTGACTACCCCCGAACAGAGCTACACCGACCAAGCCACCACCGCCATCCTCGACGCTGTTCGCGAGGAGCACGACTTCAGCGGTTGGCTCGCCCAGGTCCTCGCGAGGGCAGCAGCCGAGCTGGGCGCCAGCGCCGCGCTGACCGCCGGCCGCCCCGCCAGCTGGGAGGCAGACCTCGTCCGACAACTCGTGCGCGGCACCGTCGGCTGGGACGACGACTACCTCGCCGATTACGCCAAGGAGCCCCACTCATGAACCGCTCTGAACACGCCAGCCCTCCATTCCAAGTAATCAACCTCATCGGCCGGCTCACGGCCGACCCCACGCTCAACGAGCGCAAGGGAATCCAGGTCGGAAACCTCCGGCTCGCAGTGCAGCGCCCCCGCAAGGACGGCGAGGACCAGGGCGCCGACTACGT
>Ga0302326_10024453_pt1 | contig 12278 bp, 8 predicted proteins | sample Palsa_T0_3_FD_202264 | JGI IMG/M metagenome (GOLD analysis project Ga0302326, IMG submission 202264) | Peat permafrost microbial communities from Stordalen Mire near Abisko, Sweden - Palsa_T0_3 | ecosystem: Environmental > Terrestrial > Soil > Palsa > Peat permafrost | place: Sweden: Abisko...
CGCGGCCGGGTCGAGCCGGAGTACGCCGAAGAACAAAGTCGCCAAAATGTCGGTCACAGAGAGGTCGCCGCCGACGTGCCCGAGGTGCGCGCGTCCAATCATTTCGACGACATCGCGCCGGATGCGGGTGGCTTCGCGGCGAAGCCGTTGTGCGCGCTCCGCGGCGTCCAACCCCTCCGATAAGGAGACCGCGAGTTGCGGCGCTCTGCCTGGAGACGACGGGGAAACAGTCAATTAGCGCTCCTTTTGAATAAATATTCATGGTTGCATTTTATTCAAAACCTAGTTCGACAAAGGACACGAGTCAAGCCACATTGCAAAAAAATTCGTCTTGCGAGACTAGGAAATGGTCGTTGCAGCTCACCGATCCGCGAGAGGCGCCAAGCGCGGCAGCGCAAAGCGGCCAATGATTGACATGCTTGAATATTTATTCAGAGCGACGGTGTCCGATGTCACGGATCTGCGCGAGGCAACCCGATGAGCCGGACCGACGAACTCAGGATGATGGTCCGCGTCGCACAGCTCTACCACGAGGACAAGCTCAAACAGGCCGACATTTCCAAGCAGCTTCACGTATCGCAAGCCACCGTCTCCCGACTTCTGAAGCGCGCCGAGGATGAGGGCGTCGTTCGAGTGACTATCGTCGCGCCGAGGGGCACCTATCCTCGTGAGGAGAGCGCAATACGGGAACGCTACGGCTTGAGCGAAGCCGTGGTGGCGGAATGCTTCGAAGATCGAGAAGAATCGGTCTTGTCGGCGATTGGCGCCGCGGCGGCGCACTATTTGGAAACGACGATGAGCGAAGGCGACGTCATCGGCATATCCTCGTGGAGCGTGTCGCTGCTTCGCATGGTTGACGCCATACATCCGATGAAGCGTCCTCATGCCGAGCGTGTCGTTCAGATACTCGGCGGGATCGGCAATCCCGCGGTGCAAAGCCACGCGACTCAGTTGACCACGCGGCTCGCGCACCTGACCGGAGCTGAGGCTCAGCTCTTACCGGCGCAAGGCGTTGTCAATTCCGCCGCGGCCCGCCTGGTCATGCTTGGCGACGTCTATGTTCGCGCAGCGATGGACCAGTTTCGACGAATGAATATCGCGCTAGTTGGCGTCGGCGCCCTCCAACCCTCGGTGATGTTGGCGAACTCGGGCAACGCTTTCACGGATGGCGAGATGCAGGATCTCGCGCGTCGCGGCGCCGTTGGCGATATTTCGCTCCGGTTCTTCGACCGCAATGGCGTCCCCGTTCACGGGCCGCTCGACGATCGCGTTATCGGGGTGACCCTCGAAGAGCTGAAGCAGACACCGCGGGTGGTGGCGGTCACAGGCGGCGAGAGAAAAGTTGCCGCCATCCGCGCTTGCCTGATCGGGCGGCTCGCGAATGTGCTGATCACAGACAAGTTCACCGCGGAACGGCTGCTGTAGCGTTCCCTTGTTTGGTGAGCGGCACTCACGCCCAAACAATCCACCACAAAGACACAAAGGGTTTCACACGGGCGCAAAGAGAAGCCTTGCACTCAGGCGTTGAGGAACTCGCTCCAGCGCCGCGCCAGATAGTTGTGGTCGTCCATGATCGTGTTCCAGACCCGCACGCGCGACATGCGCTCGATATAGGAGCCGCCGTCGCGGACCTCGCCGGCGTGCACGCAAATTTCGCCGAATGGGTCCGGTAGATCTTCGCGCGCGCGCTTGCCCTCGTACCAGTAGTCCCACTCGGCGGGCGTCAGGCGCCGGCGCGTCGGTTCGAGCGCTGACATATAGTAGCCCTGACGGGCGAGGATCGCGCCCGGCTGGCCGTCGAGCCACCAGTTCAGATAAGCGTAGGCCGCCTCCAGCGCCTCTCCGCGGGTGCTCGCGGACAAACAAAGATCCGAACGCCAGCCGCGCGTCCCCTCCACCGGGACCGCGCTGGCGACATCGAGGCCGTTGCGGCGCAGTTTGATGATGGCGGGCGAGAAGATGCTCTGTACGACGACGCCCCCGCGCTCCATCAACTTCGCGGCGTCCTCGTAGGTCTCCCAGAGCCCGCGGAAATGGCCGCTGCGCTTCTTCTCCTTGAGAATGGCGATGATCGCGTCGATTTCCTCGATCGAGAGATTGGCGATGTCGCCGAATTTCAGAATGCCCGCTCCCTCCACCGCGAGCGCCGCCTCGATCATTCCAAGCGTCGGATCGCGCAACATCGCGACCTTGCCGCGCCATCGCTCGTCAATCAGCCAGCGCCAGCTATCCGCTTCACCGGAGGACAACTGTTCGCGCAAGCTCCTCAGATAGCCGAGCGAATCGGCTCCGTGAATGGTCGGCAGCATCGCCGCCAGGTCGGTGCGGCGCGCGGCGAGCCGACCGTCGTCCTGCACATAGAGCTGGCGAAACAGATCATCGCATATGGTCACGCCGTCGTGGGAAAGCGAGGCGAGCGCCTCGATTTGCGGCCAATGGCCAATGCGGCCAATTTGTATGGGCTGGATGGACGAGGCCGTCCACATCAGATCGACCGTATGCCACTGATGGTAGACGTCGAAACTTTCGGGCCTGGTCACCGCTTGGCGAATCTCTTCGTCGCCGTCGACGTGTTCGAAGGCGATCTCGAAACCGAGATCTCGCACCGCCTGCCGTCGGACCGGCTCCAGTAGGATTTCGCGCCTCCCAAGTACACGCAACGCCGGGCGCCGTTTGGCCGGCTTGCCTCGACGTTCGGCGCGGGCGGCCTTCGCGCCCCGTGCGTCGACGAGCGGCGTCAGATAAGGCGCTATTTCTCGCGCGTTGAGCACAGATAACACCTTCAGCCGGGCGCGCGTGCGCTCCATCGCCGCCAGAAGATGCAGCTCCAGCGCTTGCGCCGCACTCGGCCCGTTCCCTTTCAGGAGCTCCGCGAAGACGAGATCGTGCTCTTTCAGCGCAGCCTCGTTTTGATTCAAACCGAAATGCTGTGCAAATACTCGACTGATCACATCTGGCAAACGACTCTGGCGGATCGTCGCGATCAGCCGCCGGTTGGGGACCGGGGCCAGACAGGTTTCATGCAGATCGCGCTCGATCTCTTCAAAGCTATCGACGTCGCAAGAGTCGCCTGCGCGGCGAGCGCTCTGCACGCGTTCGCGCATCGCTTCGATCTCCGCACGCACGAGCGACGGCGCCGACACGCGAAGCGCCGCCGGCTCCAGGAGCCGGCGCATTTCATAGCTCTCCTGGACGTCTCGCGCGGTCAGCGGCCCCGCAGTCCAGTGCGACCAGCGGTCTTTCTCAATCAATCCGTCATGGTTGAGGCGCCCGAGAACGTCGCGCACCACGGTCCGGCTCACTTCGAAATGCTCGCACATCGCCGATTCGGAAATTTGGTAGGCGCCGAACGGCGTGCAGGCGACGACGCTTTCCGCGACCTCGCCATAGATCTTTTGCCAGGTCGCACGCTGCGCGTAATCCTGGATCTCGCCTGAGACTTCGAGATCGAGTGTAAGCAGGTTGACCCGGTTCGGCTTGGCGGTGTCCCTGCGGCCGCCAACCAGATATCCACGACCGCCAAAGCGGCGGATCAGCCCGTCTTCGGCCATCAGTTCGAGCGCGCGTTTCACCGGCCCGCGACTAACCCCGAGCAGGCTCGCAATCGGGCCCTCGAGCAGCACCACGCCCGGCCATAGTTTTCCCGCCGCGATATTGCGAGCGAGCTCGTCGCGTACAATTTCGTAATAAGGCTTGCCTGACGCGCCGATCCCTTGCCCCTCGAGGGCGAGGGAGGGTTCGACGGTCTGGTCGTCGATCTTGATTTGGTTCATCGGACGTCGAGCCGGCCGGAAATCGAGACGGCATAGCGGCCGCCTATAGGCAGATTTCGCGCCGTTTGAAACCCCTCCCTGTGATTATGAACTTATATGGTTGTTGCGCGCCGCCTCAGGCGACCTTCATCCGAGTTTCGACCAGCTCCGCCCAATAGGACGACCCAAAGGGAATCGCGTCGTCGTTGAAGTTGTACTTGGGATGATGAACTTCGGCGCTGTCGCCGTTGCCAACTTGAATATAAGCGCCCGGACAGGCTTCGAGCATGTACGCAAAATCTTCGCCGCCCATGATCGCGTCGGCCTCTGTCGCCACATCGTCGGAAACCCGGCGCGCCGCCTGCGCTGCAAACGTCGTCTCCTGCTCGTGATTGACCATGGCGGGGTAGCCCGGGTCCCAATTTACCTCGGCCCGGCCGCCGAACACCTCGGCCGTCTGAACCGCAATCGCCTTCAGCCGCTTCTCTCCCAACTCGCGCAACGATTTGTCGAAGGTGCGCACGGTCCCGCGCAGTTGGACACTTTCGGGAATGACATTGTAAGCGTCGCTCTCGGTCCGGAACGAGGTCGTCGAGACGACGATCGAATGAATGGGATTGGCGTTGCGCGAGGCGATCGATTGCAGCGCCAGCACGATATGGCTGGCGATCAGCGTCGGGTCGATGGTCGCGTGCGGACGCGCCGCGTGGCCGCCCTTGCCGATCACCTCGATGGTGAAATTATCGGTCGCTGCGTAGAACGGTCCCGGACGAATCTGAAAGCTGCCCACCGGCGTCCCGGGATTATTATGCATCCCGTAGATCTCGCGGATGCGGAAGCGGTCGATCAGCCCGTCCTCCACCATCGCCTTGCCGCCGGCGCCGCCTTCCTCGGCGGGTTGGAAGATGACCGCCACGGCGCCGTCGAAATTGCGGGTTTCGGCCAGATATTTCGCGGCGCCGAGCAGCATGGCGGTGTGGCCATCGTGCCCGCAGGCGTGCATCTTGCCGGGTGTCTTCGACGCGTAAGGCAGACCTGTCGTTTCGAGGATGGGCAAGGCGTCCATGTCGGCGCGAATCCCGACCACATAGCCCCGCGTGTCCTGGCGGCCCTTGATCACGCCAACGACGCCGGTGCGGCCAATCCCCTCGGCGATCTCGTCGCAGCCGAAGGCGCGTAATTTCTCGGCGACAACGTTCGCTGTGCGGTGCGTATCGTACATCAGTTCGGGATGCTCGTGCAGATCCCGGCGCCATTCGGCGACCTCATCGCGCATCTCCGCGATACGATTTTTGATCGGCATGGGTGTCTCCTTATCTATCCACTCCACAGGCTGCCAGCTTCCGGCCTCAGCACCAAATGACCCGGCGACACCTCGTCATACAGCGACGGCGCCGGCTGATAGTTTAGCGGAAAGATCGGCGACGCCATCGTTCGCGCGCCCTGCGCCTCGTGGATACGGCGCTTTCTGGGGTCCGCGATCGGAACAGCCGACAACAGCGATTTCGTGTAACCGTGGCGCGGATCCTCGAACACCGCCGCGCGAGGTCCAAACTCGACGATGCGCCCGAGATACATCACTCCGACCTTGTGCGAAATGCGCTCCACGACCGCCATATCATGACTGATGAACAGATACGACAGGCCCAAATCCGCCTGCAGATCCATCAACAGATTGAGAACCTGCGCCTGCACCGAGACGTCGAGCGCCGAGACCGCTTCGTCGGCGATCACCAGTTTCGGATGCGTCGCGATCGCGCGCGCAATTGCGATCCGCTGGCGCTGTCCCCCCGACAATTCGTGCGGAAACCGTTTGAGGAAGCTGCGCGGCAGCTCCACGCGATCAAACAGCGTCGCCACGCGCTCGTCAATTTCGCTCCTCGATCCGAGGCCAAAATTCTCGAGCGGTTCGGCGACCTGATCGCGAAGCCGCCGATAAGGGTTGAGCGATGCGAACGGGTCCTGAAACACCATCTGCATTTCGCGCCGCGCCCGGCGCAGGTCGACAGGCGGAAGTTTCAGCACTTCCCAGCCATCGAGCCACACTTCGCCCGAATGCGCCTCCGTCAGCCTGAGGATCGAACGGCCCGTGGTCGACTTGCCACACCCGGATTCGCCGACCAGCGCCAAGGTCTCGCCGACGCGAATCGAGAAGCTGACGTCTTCGACGGCATGGACATTCGCGACCGTGCGCCGGAAAACGCCGCCCTTGACGGGGAACCGCGTCGTCAGATTCCTGACTTCCAACAAGATGTCGTTGATGTCGTCCTTCTTCGCGCGGGAGGCGGGCTGCGCTCTCGGTTGCGCGCTCAATCCTTGCATCGCCTCCGGCGCCGTCTTGCCGCGCATTTCCCCGAGCTTGGGGACCGCGGAGAGCAACATGCGGGTGTAGTCCGCGCGTGGGCTCTCGAAGATCTGCCGCACCGGCCCTTCCTCGACGATCCGGCCGCGGTGCATCACCACCACGCGATCGGCCATTTGCGCGACGACGGCCATGTCGTGGGTGATGAACAGCACCGCCATGCCGTTGTCGCGTTTCAGGCGATCGATGAGGGCGAGGATTTCCGCCTGGATCGTGACGTCGAGCGCGGTGGTGGGCTCGTCGGCGATCAACAGCCGCGGCTTGCACGCCATCGCCATCGCGATCACCACGCGCTGACGCATGCCGCCGGAAAGCTCATGCGGATATTGTTTTAGGCGCCGCTCGGGTTCGGGAATGCGGACGTTGTTCATCAGCTCGAGCGCCCGCGTGCGAGCGGCAGCGGCGGAAAGGCCGAGATGCGCGCGGAGCCCGTCGGTAAGTTGGCGTTCAATCGTGAACACCGGGTTGAGCGAGGTCATCGGCTCCTGGAAGATCATGCCGATCTCGGCGCCGCGGAGGCTGCGCATGAACTCCGGATCGACCTTTGCGATGTCGAGCGAATCGCCGGCGACGCGTTTGAACGTGATGCTTCCCGTCGCGATCCGGCCGCCGCCGAACTCGACCAGCCGCATCAGTGAAAGCGAGGTGACCGACTTGCCTGAGCCCGATTCCCCGACAACGCAGAGGGTTTCTCCCGGCCCAACCGAGAAGGAAACATCGTCGACGCCAACGACCATCGCCTCGCCCGCGCCGAACTCAACGCGCAAATGCTCGACGCTGACGAGAGCTTCCTGCACATCCGCCGGGGTTGGGAGCGCGTCCATCATTTAGACCGCGGGTCGAAGATGTCGCGCAGGATGTCGCCCGACATGTTGAGACCGAGGACGGTCAACGCAACCGCCGCGCCCGGCACGAGCGCGGTCCATGGCGCCACGTCGAGATAGTCGCGCGACGCCTGGATCATCAGCCCCCAGGAGGATTGCGGGGGCTGCGTGCCGAGCCCTAGGAAAGAAAGGCCCGCCTCGGCGAGGATCGCGAAGGCCAGCGAGATCGTCGCCTGAACGATGATGGGCGGCATGATATTTGGCAAAATGTGCCGGACGATCAATCGTTGGTCGCGCGCGCCCGCAGCCCGCGCGGCCTCGACATAGGGCATCTGGACGACGCGCAACACCTCACCCCGTACGACGCGCGCCAGAAACGGCGCAAAGGCGACCCCGATGGCGATGATCGCATTGGGAATGCTCGGACCCAGCATGGCGCTAATGACCAACGCGAGCAGCAGTACGGGGAAACTCAGCAACGTGTCGACGAGGCGCATCAGCACGTTGTCGATGGCCCCGCGGTAGAAGCCCGCGATTAACCCCAGCGGCAGGCCGAGCAACAGACTGATGAGCACTGCCGAAACCGCTATGCTCAGTGAAGTCCGGGCACCGCGCATGACGCGAAACAGCAGGTCGCGGCCGAGCTGATCGGTGCCAAGCCAATAGAGCCCCGACGGCGACTTCAGCCGCGCCGTCATATGCATGCGGTTCGCCGCTTCTTCGGGAATGAAGATCGGCGCGAAGATCGCCACACCGAGAACCATCGCGACTAGTGCGAAACCGATCAGCGCCTTGATCGTGAGAAGCCGCTTCATCGAATCACTGCAGCCGCACGCGCGGATCGACGTAGAGATAAAGCAGATCGACGACCAAATTGGTCAGCATCACGACGGCGGCGATGACGAACACCGTCGCCTGGATCAACGGAATATCGCGATTGAGCAAGGCTTGATAGGTGAGCCAACCCATGCCGGTGTAGTTGAACAGCGTCTCGACCACGATGATGCTGCCGAACAGATAGCCGATCTGCAGCCCCGCCACTGTCATCACCGGGCCGATGGCGTTGGCGAGCGCGTATCGCCAGACGATCACCCGCTCGCTGAGCCCCTTGGCGCGACCGACACGGATATATTCCTGGCCGAGTATGCCGGTCATCGTCGAGCGGGTCATGCGCGTCAGATGCGCCATCAGCCCGAGGCCAAGCGCGAAAGCCGGCAGGCAGGCGTGCCAGACGGCAAGGCCGGGATTGGTCGCCGGATCGGCGAAGCCGCTCGACGGGAACCAGCCGAGCGCCCGCGCGAACAGCAGGATCATCATGATGCCCCAGAAGAAGTCGGGCAAGCTGACGCCAACAAGCGCCGATGTGCTAGCGACGCCGTCCTGCCAGCGGTCACGATGGACGGCCGCCCAGACGCCGAGCGGGACGGCACAGGCAAGCGCGATCGCCATCGACATGACGACGATCAGCGCGCTCGCCTTGATTTTTTGGATCAGAAGCTCGCTGATCGCCACTTTGAACACCAGGGAATGGCCCCAATCCCCCGTCGCCATGCCATAGATCCATCGCCCATATTGCACGAGCAGCGGATCGTTGAGCCCGAGCGACTTCCTCAAGCCCGCGAGCGCTTCCGGATTGCTCTGCGTTCCCATGATCATGGTCGCCACGTCGCCCGGCAGGATCGTGGTGACCGCGAAGGTGATCACGGAGATCAGGAACAATGTCAGCAGGATCGAAAGCAACCGATTGAGGACGTAGGTCATCGATCTCCAAGCCGGATTCAACAAGCCTCGGTCCGGCGCGGCGCCCGCGCCGGACTTTTGGGGTCAGGCGCGCAGCCAGACTTTGTGAAAATTGAAGTTGCTTCCATTGGGATGCACGATCGTGTCGAGGCCGCCGACGGAGGGCTGCGCCCCAATCGACCCGTTGCGGAACCACAAAATGATGTCATGCGTCTGATCGAAGACCTGCTGTTGGACCTGCTTGTAGATGTCCGCCCGCGCCGTCGGATCGATGGTCACACGCGCCTTCTGGGTAAGGTCGTCGATCACCGGATCCTTGATCTTGCGATAGTTGAAGGCGCCGGTCGAATTCCAGAGGCTGTAATACAGGAAATCCGGCTCCCACAATGTGAAAAAGTTCATCATCGAGATCTGGAAATCCTTGTTGACCCAAACCTGGCTCAACCAATCGGCCCAGGTCAATTGCTCGATCTTCATGTTGACGCCGGCTTCCTTGAACCATTCGAGCATGATCTGCGCGGATTCGACGTGGTAGGGATAGTTGGTCGTCGCCTTGAACACAACGTCGAGTTTGCCTGGCCCATAGCCCGCCTCCGCCAGCAGCGCCTTCGCTTTCGCGATGTCCTGCTGGCGGTTTTTCAGCGCGCTATCGTACGAGCTTGACGTCGGAAAGCTCGGCGAGGCGGTCGTGCGCCCCTCGCCCCATAGCGCGCCCTGCAACAGCGCTTCCTTGTCGATCAGCAAATCGATGGCCATGCGCACGCGAGCGTCCTTGAACGGCGGATAGTCGTGGTTCATGTTGACGAAGTCCCAGTTCAGCGGGAACCAGGTCAACACCTGGAATTTTGGATCGCTCTTGACCTCTTTCATGCGGTCGGCGGGAATATCGTTGATGAGATGCATCTCGCCGGTGCGAAGGCCGGTCAACCTCACCGTCGGTTCGGTCACCTCGCGCGAGATGATCTTGTCGAGATAAGCCGGCCCGTCCCAATAATCGTCGAAACGTTGCAACTCGACTTCGTGGCCAAATTCGCGGCGGATGAATTTGAACGGACCGGCCCCGATCGGGGTCTTGCCCTGAATGTCGCCGGAACCCGCCGGCATGATCGCCCCCGCGCCATTCTCGGCGAGGCGGCTGAGAAACGGCGCGTTGATCCGCTTCAGCTTGACGATGACGGTCATATCGTCAGGCGTGTCGATCGCCTCGACGTCGTTGAACACCTCGAAATTGACGGCGCCGGTGTCTTTGTTCTTGCAGCGCTCGAACGAATATTTCACGTCCGCGGCCGTCATCGCCTTGCCGTCATGAAATTTGACGCCCGGGCGCAGACGGAACGTGTAGGTCAGGCCGTCCGCGCTTTGCTCAAAACCCTTGGCCAGGCTCGGAATGACATTGAGATTTTTGTCGACGGTGACGATCGCGTTGTGGACATTTTGCAACAAGCGCACTGTCGAGGCGGTGCCGGTCTGATGGATGTCGAGGTTCTGGGTGGTTTCCGAGTGACCCCAGATCAGCGTGCCGCCCTTTTTCGGCGCATCGTCGGCCAGCACGTTGGTTGTCTGAAAGCCGCCGAAAGCGGCGCCGCCGAACAGCGTCGCCGTCGTCTTCAAGAAGTCTCTGCGTTTCATGTCCTGTCTCCTCTCAGCTAAACTCCCGGGCGACGAGGATGCGCGCCGCCCTTTAGGTTCATATCGTCAGGTCGGGTCGGATATCGGCGACGCCAAGTTCGCGTTCGAGCGCGAGACCGAAATTCAACAGCCTGCCCTCTTCGAACAGCCGTCCCCACAGCGAGACGCCATAGGGAACCTTGCGCTTGGGTCCGGTCTCCTCGGCCTCGCCGGTTGTCAGCTTTACGCCGCCGAGCCTGGCGGGCCCGCGCGCGCCGTGTTCGCGGAATCCCGCGCGCAGGTGCAGGCAGGGATGGCCGCTAAAATTGCTCGCCACCAGCATGGGTCCGGTCATGAACGGACCAATCAGGAACTCCACGTCGGCGAACATCCTGTCGAGCGCGAGCATGACGCGATAGCGCAGGCGATCGAGCTGGACGTGGTCGACAGCCGAGAGAAAGCGCGCCTTGCGGAACGTGTTGGGCCAGGCGCCGTCGTCCTGCCGGCCCAGCGTGTCGTCGAGGTTCTCGAGCGTCAGCGGCTCGAAGGCCGCCGCGGCCTCCGCGCAGAGCGCGTTCAGCAGCGAGCCGTAGGGAAGCTCTTCGAGCGAGGTTTCTACGACTTCCGCGCCGAGCCGCCGCGCCGCCTCCAGCGCCGCGTGATCGACCTCGGTGGCGCCCACACCGAACGCTTGCGCCAGAAAGCCGATCCGAGCGCCGCGGATCGAGGCCCCGGCGTCGAACGCGAAGGGCGCCTCGATCGAGGAGCGGTCATCGGGGTCGGCGCCGTTGATGGCGGCGAGCACCAGCGCCGTGTCCTCTACGGTGCGGCAGATCGGCCCGACCTTGTCGAGCGACCAGCACAGCGCCATGCCGCCAGCGCGCGACACGCGGCCGAAAGTCGGGCGCAAGCCCGTCGTCCCACAGCGATGGCTCGGCGAGGTTATCGAGCCGAGCGTCTCGGTGCCGATCGAGAAGGCGCACAAACCCGCGGCAGTCGCCGAAGCCGAGCCGGCGCTCGATCCGCTCGAGCCTTCGTCTGTGTTCCAAGGATTGCGCGTCCTGCCGCCATACCAACGATCGTCGAAGGCGAGGGCGCCTACGGTGGTTTTGCCAATGAGCACCGCGCCGGCCGCCCGAAGCTTTCTCACGATCGTGGCGTCGCGTTCGGGGATGCGGTCTCGATAGGGCTCCGCGCCCCAGCCGGTGACGAGCCCCTTGGTGTCAAACAGATCTTTCAGTCCGTAGGGAATCCCGTGCAACGGGCCCAGCCACACTCCGGCCCGCGTCAGCGCATCCGCCGCATCGGCCTCGGCAAGCGCGCTTTCGCGCGCGACAGCCGCGAAACATTCGAGTTTCGGATTGAGCGCGGCGATGCGCGCGAGGTACATTTCGGTCAAACGACGGCTGGTGATCGCGCCGGCGGCCAGCCAGTGCGAGAGCTGGTTGACGGAGGCGAAGGCGACGTCCTCGTTGTCGGCGGGAACAGGTTTCGCCGCCAGCACGCTCGCGCGCACGCCGCCCCGCGCGGCAGGCATCTGAAAGCCGGGCAGGCGCGGATCGAAGCGCATCGCCGGCGGCGCGGTATTCTCCAGCTTGAGGTGGCGACGGGCCGCCGCAGCGGCGATCTGCCCCTCCAAATTGTTGAGCATCTGCTCGCGCTCGGCCGCCGAGTACGCCACTCCGGCCAGACGCTCGGCGCCTTCGATGTCCCTGATTTCCAGCATGTCAGCCAGCCTCCATCCTCGGGCCGGCGGCTCTAACTGTCCGCGACGAGGGCCAGCCTAGGCTTTTGGCTTTTGTAGTCAATCTTCATTTTCGCGCCAACGCTGAACTAATTTGGGCGCCGGCGGTCATTTTGCGGGCAGGCGTCCGCGTTGGCGCAAGGACCTGCGCCGCGATTGACGCAGGCTTGGAGGGAATGCGATGTTATTTCACAACAATTAGCTTGCGCCGCAGAAAATGAAACTTCCCGATCTCGAGTTCACGACTC
>Ga0302326_10024456_pt1 | contig 12277 bp, 11 predicted proteins | sample Palsa_T0_3_FD_202264 | JGI IMG/M metagenome (GOLD analysis project Ga0302326, IMG submission 202264) | Peat permafrost microbial communities from Stordalen Mire near Abisko, Sweden - Palsa_T0_3 | ecosystem: Environmental > Terrestrial > Soil > Palsa > Peat permafrost | place: Sweden: Abisko...
TCCGCTACCTTATGAATACGCGCGATGGCGCCACTTATATGGCAGGACGGGTGTGGGGTATTTACACACACTACAATCTCGGTGGCGACCACCCGCTGGTAGGGTACAGCGTTCCCAACTTTGAGTTGGAAGACGGTACGAGGATCGGTGAGCTAATGCACGATGGTCAGGGAATGCTGCTTGACTTCGATATGAATGCGGCACTAAGAAGTTTGGCGGGTGAATATGGCGATCAAATGAAGTATGTTTCGGACCGGGCGAAAGAACAATTAGGCTTGAGCGCTGTACTGATACGCCCTGATGGGTTTATCGCCTGGGCTTGTGAAGGTAAGCCTGGCCTTGATGACGCCATCCGGGCGGCGTCGCGCTGGTTCGGTGACCCCATAGCCGTCGGCTGACCGGGTACGGAAAAGCTGGTAATTCGCCCTGGCGTTACGGGGTAATTATTCCCATCCCTTTACCTGTCATCTTCACAAAGCCTTCCGCAGCCTTCACACCCAATTCCCTTCCCCTGAAATCTTCCATCGCCGTATGACCGCAGGCATAGATACTTGCCGGGTCCTGGCTGGTATGGCAATAAACGGCCTTCCTTTTCTGTTCCTGTGTATCGGTAATGTCTGCGAAGTCTGTTGGATGAAAACCCATCGTTTGCTCACCGGCGCAAACTTCAAAAAAGTACAGCATGAATTTATTTGCCGATCGCACCCAGGTTTGTATGGTGAGCAGACTGGCGCATTGATGGTCCTTATGCGAGTCGATAGGCCAATGGCAAAACACGATGTCGGGATTTTCCTGGCCGATCAGGCCCTGAAGATGTTGTAAAGCTGTATTGCTTACTACGGTGTCGCCATCGATCTGACCCGCAAACACCGGTTTGCAGTTAAGTATACGGCAGGCAGCGATTGCCTCCTGCTTCCTGATCCGGGCCGCTTCCTCATGGCCCGTGCCATCGATGCCCGCTTCGCCGGTAGTCAGATAAATAATGGTGACCGCATGCCCTAATGCCGCCAATTTGGCTAATGTGCCACCACAACCGCTTTCCGGGTCATCCGGGTGGCCGCCGACACAAACAATCTTCCTGTTGGAAGTCGGAGCTGTAACTCCAGCGCGCAGCATATCCGGCAAACTGATCGCCCCAATACCAGCTGAAGCTCTTTTAATAAAATCTCTACGCGTATTCATGATGGATACCACCCGGAAGGCCGGGAGGCGGGTATTATTGGTTTGAACTAGCCCATGAAGTTAAAAAATTTCCCGGACAGTTATTGCTTCTACAAACTCGAGTTCGGAATCCGATTCCCGCGCTGCAGGCAATTTAAACCTACTGGAAAACCCATAAAGTCTCAGGGTTTTCGCCCGTGTTTTGTTATCTTCATTCCACTCTCTCGAATCCAATCTCCGACTGAATAATCTTTCACCAGGATTTAGTCCGGTCTGTGTATTACCAAAGCCTTCTTTATTACAAAGCTTACATATGAGAAAAATCTACTTTCTGGGTTTAGCGGTCTTTTTTTGCCTTCCCTTGATGGCACAATCTCCCGGGGGAGTAAGCGCCAACCTAAGTTTATGGCTGCGGGCCGACGCGGCTTCCACCTTGGGTTCTACGGATAGTCTAAACAGTTGGACCTATTTCAATCTTCCGGCGAATGTTTTTACTTCTGCGGCGAATAACCGGCCGATCGTCCGGAACTCCAGTTTCAATTTCCTGCCCAGCGTCTTTTTTAATGGCGCCCAGCAGATGGATGGTCCGACGGGCGCCAATGCACCGATCACGCTGGATAATCCGGCCTACGCGATATTTGCGGTATGGAGCTCCGTTGTTTCATCGACTACTCCGCAGCGGGTCTGGTCGCAACGGTCGACCGGGTCCAATGGCGACGGGGGCGCCTTGTGGGTCTTTAACGGCGAATATGGGGACCAGGATGAGATCTCTCCGTACACACAGGGCCTCGGGTTGTTCTATACTCCAAGCCAGCCGTATATCAGCGAGGTGAACCTGCTGGCCCAGAACACGAGTGACCTGGAACTGGTCGATCAGACGAATATTGCGGGGACGACGGTGATATTGAACTCAGACCCGGCGGGGGATGCGCTGACGGACAGGGTTATCTCCAACCTGGTCAACCGGCTGGGGTCGCGCAATGTTCCGACTGAGGAGCCCTTTATCGGCAATCTCGCCGAGCTGATCGTGTATAATAACAGTGTCAACGGCGGGGCCGCCAGGAACCAGATCTTTTCCTATCTGTCGATGAAATACGGTATTCCGGTTGGGATCAGCCTGTTGTCTTCGGCCGGGGCCACAGTCTGGGATGCCACGGCTAACAGCGTCTATAATCATTCCGTTTTCGGCCTGGCGCTCGATAATACTTCGGGGTTGGCCGTCAATCAGACCAACTCCGCGACCACCGGTAGTGGCGGTGGGGGCGGACAAAGCGGAGCCGGTAATATCACGCTGGCTGCGGTTGCCCCTATCAGCACCGACCAGAGTTTTTTAATGGTCGGCAACGACAATGGGCCGCTGATAGAAGAGACGGTCAATCTGCCGGCGGCGGCGGCGGGTAGTTCCCGCCTGACCCGGAACTGGAAGGTAGCCAATACCAATTCGGTCGGCCCGGTGACGCTGAACTTTGACTTTACCGGGCTGACCGTTACGGGTACGATCGGAACGGGGACGGATTTCCGGTTGATCGTGAATCTGAGTGGCGATGCTACTTTCGCTTCGGGGACGACGAACTATTATCACCCTTCTTTTGCCGGCAATATAGCCACCTTTAACAATGTGAGTTTACCTGATCAGTCGGTGTTTGCGATCATTTCCAATGCCGCCGGCAGTACCCCCTTGCCGGTGGATTTTGTTTCCATTACGGCGCAGCCCAGCGGAAACAAGGTGGATCTGAGCTGGGTGGTGGCAGACAATCAGCAGGCCAATAGGTATGAGGTGGATAGGTCCGCGGATGGGGTGAACTTTACGAAAATCGGGGAGGTGGCCAACAGTGCGGATCAGACCAGCTATAGCTTTGTCGATGTCAATGCCGGTCCAGGTCATCATTATTACCGGGTGCTGGAAACGGACCTGGATGGGAAGTCGATTTACAGCAAGGTGGTTTCGGCGACGGTAGCGATGGAGGATTTCTCTGTAGCGGTGTTGAACAACCCGGCGTCGGGCAATACGGATGCGGAGCTGCAGATCAACGCGGTCAGCGCGGGCACGGCCTTTATAGAGTTGTGGACGGTGAGCGGCGTCAGGATCAGCTTGCAGCAGCAGGCGATCGGGACGGGTACCAATACGATCCCCATTCCGATGAGCAATCTGGCGTCTGGCAGCTATGTGGTTAAAGTCACGGTGAATAATTCTACCCATGTCACGCAGGTGGTAAAATTGTAATTCAAGGCTCCTCAATTGTATTTGACCGGGCCAGGGTACTGGATTCCAACGGGTTTCTCAACCTGTCAAGATCACTCATCGTGGCCAGGATAAGTATTTTCTTACTATGCTTCATTAGCTTCTTAAAGTCCCTGGTCGAAACGGCTTTGTTTTTAATACTGCTGCTAAAAGCCAATGAGTCGAAATTTATAGTCGCGTCGAATTTTTGATTGTGGCCAATTACTAAAGCTGTGTCAAAAAACCTTAGCTTGTCGAAAATCCCGAAATAACGATCATCGTCAATATAAAATTCAAATATCAAATTGTGCAGCGTTATTTCTGCACTTCCACTATTTACAATTTTTATACTAATACTCTTTGGTATTTTGTCAATTGTCTGATTTGCTGAAATAAGAATTCCGTATTGAAATTTTGGTTTTTTAAGGGATGTCAGCCCACAAAAGCAAATGATAAGAAGCAGTATTTTTTTAAAAGGCACAGGTTGTTATTTACTATTTATCGGACGATATTTAAAGATAGTAAGAATTGCGATGCCAAAAAGAGACTGTTTGGACCGGGAGGTACCGGGAGGTTGTAGGAAAGATAAAGCAATATTACGCTGTTACCTCCGGGGAATGGATATGTTCGGCCCTTATTCCCAGCCCTACCAGCCGCGCAGGTATCCTTCGCAGCACCGGAAACCACCCGAGAAGGCGCAGGAAGAATGGGAGAGTAGTCTTGCCCGTGGCTTTCCCTTTCCTGTTGATCGCTCGCTGAATCTCCCGCTGGATCAGCACCTGCAAGGCTTGGGTGACCCGCGTCGGAAACGTTCGCCGGGTCTGTAGCCTGGCCAGAACCGTCAGCGGAACATTTTCCCCATTGCATAAAGGCCGCCACAACATATTGGCCGCCGCCACGGCGTCCTGAATGGCAAGATTGATGCCCACACCTCCTACCGGGGACATGGCATGGGCGGCGTCGCCGATGCAGATGAGGCCTTCGCGATACCAGGTGCGCAGATGGTCGATGGCTACGCTCAACAACTGGATCCCGTCCCATGCCGTTATCTCCGGCACCCGGTCCTTCAGAAAAGGACTTACCGTCGCAAGCTCCGTGCGGAATGCGTCCAGACCATTTTGCCTGATCCGGTCGTACCCTCCTTTTTCGATGACATAGCCGCACTGCCAGTATGTTCCGCGATCCACCAGGATCAATATGCTGCCCTGGTAAAAATTGCCCAGCGCCTGTCCCGGATCCGCAGGATGCCGCGATAGCCGGAACCACAGTACATCGATAGGCGCACCGGTATCGATCACCTCAAAGCCTGCTTCCTTCCGGACGGTCGATTGCCTGCCATCGGTGCCGATCACCAGCCTGGAATGTACTTCCAGCGTTCCTTCGGGCGTTTCGGCCCTGACGCCCGCTATCCTTTCCTTGTCCATCAGCAGCCCGGCCACGCTGGCTTCGCGGATAAAGGAAAAGCAGCTGTACCGGGCGGCTTCTTCCACCAGGAAATTCAGGAAGTCCCATTGCGGCATCAACCCGAGCACCGGTCGGGCGACCTTCAGATGCGAAAAATCCGCTAAAGTCACTTCGCGACCGTTAAAAATGCCTGAAAGCAATGACAGCTCCTGGTGGGGTATTTTGAGAAATTTATCGAGCAGTCCCAGTTCGTGTATTAGCTGAAAAGTGGAGGGATGGATCGTATCTCCCCTGAAATCCCGGAAAAAATCCTTGTGCTTTTCCAGGACAAGGACATCGATGCCTGCCCTGGCCAGGAGAAAACCTGCCATGATCCCTGCCGGTCCGCCTCCTGCGATACAGCAGGTGGTATGAAGCGTTCTGGTTTCCATCGGTGAATAGGGTGCAAGAAGTATACCCGTTGCAGGGGCGCCCGATCATTCCGCCCTCAAACAGGCGACCTTTATATGATTTTTAAACATAATTGACGCGCACCAAGGGTGTTCGGTTTTGCGGAGTTACATGCTTTTTATTGCATTTCCGAATTCATCTATTCGCAATACATTTACTTTCGGAAAGGCAATTTGTTTCATTCGGTAGCTCTTTTAGCGCAGTGAGGAAATTGGTGGCAACCGATTCGGAATATTTTGCCTTCAGCACTTCTTCATATTCAAATAATATTTCTAGGGAGTCTCGTCTTCGTTTAGCCGGAGTAGCCATCGACTTCGACGACAGCGTCGGCAAAGGCCTGGGGCGCTTCCTGCGGCAGGTTGTGCCCTACGCCGCCCGTGATGATATGGTTCGCATATTTGCCCGAGAATTTATTGCGATAGGCGGAGGGGTCCGGCGCATGTGCCGCTCCATTGGCATCCCCTTCAAGGGTGACTGCGGGCACAGCGATGGTCGAAATGGCGGCAATCCTCTTTTCGAAAGCGTCGTATTTCGCCTCGCCTTCGGCCAGGCCGATCCGCCAGCGATAATTGTGAATGACAATGGCAACATGGTCCGGGTTGTCAAATGACGCCGCAGAGCGGTCGTAGGTGGCGTCGTCGAATTGCCATTTTGGCGAAGCGGTCTGCCAGATGAGCTTATTGAAATCATGCCGGTATTCGTCGTAACCTGCCCGACCGATTTCGGTGGCGAAATAGAATTGGTACCACCATACAAACTCGGCCTTTGGCGGCAATGGCTTCTGATTGCCTTGCGGGGTACTGATCAGGAAACCGCTCACGGAGACGAGCCCCTTGCAGCGTTCGGGCCAAAGCGCCGCCATGATGTCGGCCGTGCGCGCGCCCCAATCGAAACCGCCGATGATCGCCTTTTCGATCTTGAGTGCATCCATCAACGCGATGATGTCGAGCGCAACGACCGACTGCTGGCCGTTGCGCATGCTGTCACCGGAGAGAAATTTTGTCGTGCCATAGCCGCGCAGATACGGCACGATCACCCGATAACCCTTCGCCGACAGGATGGGTGTGACATCGACAAAGCTGTAAATATCATAGGGCCAGCCATGCAGCAGGATTACCGCAGGCCCGGTGGCGGGTCCGGCTTCAGCGTAGCCGACGTTGAGGAGACCGGCGTTGATCTGCTTTATGGGACCAAAGGAATTGTGGGTGCCGCGGTTGCCGGATGATGTATCGAATGCTGCTTTCCCGGATCCGAGCATAACGAGCGGACCGGCGGCAAGCGTGATGGCCGCAGAGCCCAGAAAGCGACGGCGATCAAATTTGCTTTTTTCTGACATTTTTTCTTTTTTTATGGGTGTTAATTGAACCGGTCATTTTTAAACGTGAATGACTGGTGTGAACGATCCTTGTCGTTACTTTGTATCTTCAATCGGGTAATCGCAAACTACAAAAGCCTACGAATATGAAATTTATCCTGTCTTCCCTCCTCTTCATCACCCTGACGGCGGCGACCAGGCAACCTTCAATAAAAAACGCAACGGACATGAATAATTACAATGCAGATTCCGCAGACATCGCCCGCATCCTCACGGATGCCTATTTCAAGGGTATTTATGAAGGCGACGTCAACCTGCTCGGCAGCACTTTTTACTCCGGCACGCTGCTATTCGGAGATGCGGGCGGCAAGCCCTATTTTAAGACTGTCGCTCAATATTTGGACGGCGTAGGTCACCGCCAGAGCCCAAAGGATTCCGGCAAGCCATTCAAGGGCGAAATCCTCTCCATAGAGATTATCAACTCTATCGCAGTGGCCAAGGTACACGTGAAGATGTACGAATTTAATTACTTCGAGTTATTGTCTTTTCACAAACCGGACGGAAAATGGGTCATCGTTAACAAAATGATTTCGGATGTCGGGCAGTAAGTAAGATATTCACCACAAAAAACCAGCCAATATGAACAGCACAAAAATTTGGTATGTCACGGGGGCATCGCAGGGTTTGGGGCTGGCTCTTGTAAAGCAATTGCTGGCTGCTGGTTACCGGGTTGCGGCCACCTCGCGCTCGGCCGGTGACTTGCGGAAGGCAGTCGGGGTAGAAGGCCCCGACCACCTGCTCCCGCTCGAGGTCGATCTGACCAGCGCCGAGGCCATTCGTCAGTCCCTTGAGGAAACCGTCGCCCGCTTTGGCGGCGTCGATGTGATCGTCAACAATGCCGGCTATGGGATGGAAGGGACAGTGGAGGAGTTAGACGAAAAAAAGATGCGGGCCATCTTTGAGATCAATGTTTTCGCCACGATCAACGTGACAAAGTATGCCCTTCCTTATTTGCGTCAGCAGCGGTCGGGGCATATTATCAATATTTCCTCTGTGGCAGGCTTTGTCGGAGCGCCCGGCTGGGCGATCTATTCCGCCACCAAGTCCGCTGTCATTGCTTTTTCCGAGGTGCTGGCCCTCGACGTCCGGGAATTGGGGATCGAGGTCACCGTTGTCGGCCCTTCGGGCTTTCGCACCGGTTTCCTGACAAAGGGGTCGCTTGACAGCACGGAAAGCCTGATCGCGGATTACAAGGCCGTTGCCAGCACCCACACCCGTTATGCCGCGATGAATGGCAAACAGGACGGTGATCCTGAAAAAGCTGCTGCGCTATTTATTCAGCTGGTTGAAAACCCTGCGCCGCCGCTGCACCTTTGGCTGGGCGCCAATGCCGTCGACCGGGCCGGTGAAAAGATCGAGTCCATGGGTCAGGAACTTAAAGACTGGAAGGCGCTTTCCGTTTCCGCCGACTTTTAAAACAGGTGACGGGGACGACAGATTGCGCGCGGAAGGCAGGATGCGCGGATGCGCCGTTATTTCTTTTCCTGATTTTTTAAGGCGGAGAGGCGTTTGAAGACGCCGGCGATCCTGGTGCATCTTTCATTTACTTTTTTGGAGGCGGTATCAAGGGTATAGCCTTCGTCGAGCATCTCCTGGATCAGCACTATTTTTTTGATATTCAGATAGTCATATTGCCGGTAGGTGGAGGATTTATCGACTGGCTCGATGAGTCCCTTTTCATCCCAATATCTGATCTTTCGCTGTGGCACGCCGGTAATATTGGCTACTTCGCCGATAGCCACGATGACGGATACGAGGAACTCGACGTCCATCATGATTTCAATGTCTGCTTTGTCGATCGCTTTACTCTTCATGATACGTTGCAATTATATGACAATAATTGTAATTAAATTACAAAAATCGACTTATCTTTGTCACCAAGTTACAAATGTTAGCGGTTGGCGGCAATGAAGATAGCGAAGTTACGTGGAAATATTTTAAGATTGTTAATAGCACAATAGAATGGAAACAGGGTTTAGGAAATGGATCATTGTAGTCACGATCATCACGTCTACTATTATCGAACTGATCGATACGACTATTGTAAATGTCTCCATCAATACGATGAGCGGCAACCTCGGCGCCGCATTGGAAGATACAGCATGGGTAATCACTTCTTATGCCATTGCTAATGTGATCATTATTCCGATGACCAGTTTTTTGGCGGAGAAGATCGGGCGGAAGCAATATTATATTGGCTCCATTGTCTTGTTTACGGTTGCCTCGGCCCTTTGCGGGATCTCTCATAATCTATGGGAATTGGTCGCGTTCCGGTTCTTCCAGGGTATTGGCGGCGGGGCTTTATTATCTACTTCACAGTCTATTTTGTTTGAAACTTTCCCGCCAAAAGAACGCGGGACGGCCAGCGGGATATTTAGTTTGGGTATTATTATCGGGCCTTCTATCGGCCCGGTGATGGGGGGATATATTGTCGACAACCTATCCTGGCAATGGATATTTTATGTGAATATACCGATTGGAATAGCGGCGGCGGTATTGTCCTATATCTATCTCAGGCCTTCCAGGCCATCCGCTGACGGACGGAGGATCGACTGGTTCGGGATATTTTTATTGACGGTTGGTGTCGGATCGCTGCAGGTCGTCCTGGAAAGGGGCGAGACCGATGACTGGTTTTCCGCAACCTATATTACTGTGTTAACGGCCGTCGCCGGCGTTTGTCTGGCGGTACTGGTTTGGTGGGAGCTGCGGGTCAAATACCCTGTTATCAACCTGCGGGTTTTAAAAAGCACTACCTTATCGATTTCTGCTATTATGACGTTTGTTCTGGGCTTCGGGCTTTTCAGCGCGGTCTTTGTTTTTCCGCTATACGCCCAGCGGATCATCGGATATTCTGCTTTTCAGACCGGTACGATGCTGTTGCCGGGGACATTGATGGCGGCTATGATCTCGCCGTTCCTTGGGAAAGTACTGCAAAGTGGCGTGCGGCCGCAGTACCTGATCATCCTGGGCTTTGGGTTTTCTGCGATTTTTGGTTACCTGATGTCGGGCTCGAACCTGGAGTCGGGCAGCGCCAATTTTTTCGTTCCGCTATTATTCCGGGGCGTTGGCGCAGCCTTATTGATCGTTCCGCTTACCGCGTTAGCGGTGTCGGAACTAAAGCCCGCGGATATTCCGCAGGGTGCGGCCTTGAATAATATGATGCGTCAGATGGGTGGTTCCTTTGGAATTGCGCTGATCAACACGTATATCGCGCAGCGTGCCGCTGTCAACAGGACGGCCCTGATAACCCATATTACTGCGACGGATCCGGCTACGCAAGCCAGGATACAAACGGGGGTAACCAATTTTATGGCCCATGGCGCTACGTATTTCCAGGCGTTTCGGCAGGCGATGGGCGCTTTGGAGGCTGCGGTGGTGAGGCAGACGTATTTGTTGAGCTATATGAATGCTTTTCTGCTATTGGCCATCATGAACGCTGCCTGCATCCTTTTGGTGGTCGTCACTATTAAAAAGAGGGCTGCGGCGAAGCCGGCCGCTAAAATGACGCTATCGGATCATTGAGATAATTTTGCTCTTCTGAAACTTGCCGGGGTTTGGCTGACCTTTTTTTTGAATATCCGGTTAAAGGCTGCTTCGGATTGGTAGCCGACGTCGATGGCGACCTCGCTGATGTTTCCCCTGGTCGTCAGTAGTAATTCCTTTGCCCTTATCATGCGCCAGTTGGTAAGATAGCTTAGCGGGGTCTCGCCAACCATTTTCTTAAACTCATTGCAAAACAGCGAGCGGGACATGCCTGCGGCCGATGAAAGCAGCTCCAGGGTCCACTCTTTTTCCGGAGACTCCTGCATCAATTTGAGCGCCGTGCTGATCCTTTCATCTTTTAACGCGAGAAGAAAGCCCTTTGCATGATCCGCTTTTTCGAGATAGGCGCGGATCAGATAGACAAAGGCTATTTCTGCGAGCCGACCCAGGATGATTTTACTGCCGGGCCGATCGTTGCTTACTTCTTCAGCGATCAGGTTGGCGGTATGTTGCAGCCAGGCACGTACTTCCGTTTTGTACTGGGTGATATGGATGATGTTTGGCAGATCGGTTAAAAAGGGGTGCGCCGGTTTTGTATCGAATTCGAAATGTCCGCCGATGAGGACAGTGGTATTACCATCGCCGGTAAACATTGGATTTCCGCTGGCCCTTGCGTGTCGGAAGACTACGGACGATACGCGGTTGCTGCGGGGATGATCCGCGATCCAGTGAGCAGAACCGTGGGGAACAAAGACCAGGTCTCCTTCCTGCATTTCGAGGACCGGCTCGCCCGGTACTTTTAGAAAGCATTTGCCTTTTAGCAGCCGCCAGAATTGCGAGGCATCGTCCTGGTGGATATCGATCCCCCAGGGAGCCGATAACTCTCGCCGGTCATAGACGACCCCCTTGAATTTTATGGTTTCCAAAACCTTGCTTAATGCATCCATGGGAAAAAGAAATTTGCGGGCGATTGAAAATTTAGACGATTGAGCAAATTTAATGGACTTTTTGATACAAAAAGTACAATTTTCCCGGGTAGATTTGCCGTATAAAAAAAATTTATGCCAACACTTCTTAGTATTCAGGCCAGTTCCCGTGGCGATGCTTCCGTCTCCCGCATCCTGAGCGGTAAATATGAGGATCAATGGAAACAGAAATATCCTGATGGAAAGATGATCGTCCGCGACCTGCAAAAAACCGATCTCCCCTTCCTGGATATTCCGTGGATCACGGGCGCATTTACTCCCGACGCGGAAAATCGCTCCCCGGAGATGAAGGCGGCGCTGCGTGTTTCTGATATACTGATTGCAGAGCTCAAGTCGGCCGATCATATCCTTATAGGCGTCCCGATGCTGAATTTCGGGATACCTGCTGTCCTGAAGGCCTATATCGACCAGATCGTTCGTCTCAACGAAACATTCTCCCGCGAGACAGGGGGATTGTTAAAAGATAAGGTGGTGAAGATTATCCTTGCCTCCGGGAGGGTGTATACGGACGGTTCGCCGGATGCGGGTCTGGATTTTGCCAGCGGCCAGCTAAAAGCCATCCTCCATTATATCGGTCTCACGGATATTGAAATCATCTTTGTGGGCGGGGCTATCGGTATATCAAGAGGCTTGATTAAAATGGAAGATCATATTGCCAAATTCGAGCCGGCGGTAAAGGAAATGATTTGAGCCGGCGGTGAAGGAAATGGCGGGGTGAGGGGGGCCGCAGCCTATGTTCCGGGAAGTTGACACCGGCTTTTCCCGTACATTCGGGAAGGGATCCGGGTGGTTCCCGGTGAAAATCAAAGGGCATGTTTGAGCGTGTTACGACATCCATAATGGGTTTTGGCAATTTCTCGCCGGAACAGTTATCGGCATTGCTCGACCGGCTGAAACCTATGAGCGTTAAAAAAGACGATTGTCTGATCAGGGAAGGGCAGGTCTGCCGGATATTTCATTTTATCGATCAGGGGGCCTTCCGGCATTACACGGTCCGGAACGACGGCGAAGAGGCGACCCTCAATCTTTTCCTTGCACCCGAATGGATGTTGGAATATAAAAGCTTTATGACCCAGCAGCCTTCGCAAAACATCATCCAGGCCGTCACCGACAGCGAAGTATTCGAATTGAGCATGTGGGATTTTCATGACCTGGTGAGGCTTTCCGAGGGCTATTTGCGGCTCGGGCGTATCCTTG
>Ga0302326_10024462_pt1 | contig 12276 bp, 8 predicted proteins | sample Palsa_T0_3_FD_202264 | JGI IMG/M metagenome (GOLD analysis project Ga0302326, IMG submission 202264) | Peat permafrost microbial communities from Stordalen Mire near Abisko, Sweden - Palsa_T0_3 | ecosystem: Environmental > Terrestrial > Soil > Palsa > Peat permafrost | place: Sweden: Abisko...
GCTCCAGTTTCTTCGCCCTCTTCACGAGCTCGGGTACCGTTTGCCCCGGCCAACAAGTCGCCTTTGAAACGCGGACGCAAGGCAACGCAGCGATAACGCTCGCGGCATCGGATCCGACCTTGATTTCGATCGGCCAAAACGGCACCGGGAATTTCGCCCTCGACATCCTCAAGCCGGGTTCGGGTACCGTCACGGCCACCGCCGGTGCGAGCACGGTCGTCTATCCGGTCGACGTACCGGGCGCCGGCTTTACCACGACCTGCTAGCGCGCGAGCTGCGAGGTTCGCGCGTCCGCGGCGGCTAATTACTTGATGCAGCAAGTATCTCGGGGGCGAGGCGGATAGGTTGCGAGTCGTCTGTGTCGGCGGTGGACCGGCGGGCCTGTTTTTCTCGGCCCTGCTCAAGCGCGCGCGGCCCGAGTTCGAGGTCGTCGTGATCGAACGCAACCAGCCGGGCGATACGTTTGGTTGGGGCGTCGTTTTCTCGGATCAAACCCTCGATCGGATCGCGGCTGCCGATCCCCGGACGCATGCGGCGATCGAGTCCGCCTTCGTGCATTGGGATGCAGTTGAGGTCAACATCAAGGGCCGCACGTTCCGCGCGGGCGGTCAGGGGTTCGCCGGCATCGCGCGCAAGCGTCTCATTGAGATTCTTACCGCGGCCGCCGTGGAAGCCGGCGTGGACGTGCGCTTTGGGACCGAGGTGACGGGTCCCGCTGCGTTCGGGAATGCGGATATCGTCGTCGCCGCCGACGGTGCGAACAGCACCGTCCGGCGAGCGCATGGCGACCTGTTCGGGACGACGGTCGATACGCGGAAGTGCCGCTACATCTGGCTCGGCACGCGACGTCTCTTCGAAGCGTTCACGTTCGCCTTCGAAGAGACGGAGTTCGGCTGGTTCGCACTCCACGCGTACCGGTTCGATGCCCGGATGGCGACCGCCATCGTCGAATGCCGCGAAGAAACTTGGCGCGCCGCCGGGCTCGAGAGCGCCGGCATCGTGGGATCCATCGCTTTCTGCGAGCAGATTTTCGCGCGCTATCTCGAGGGGAACGCGCTGGTCAGCAACGCGCACCATCTCGCGCAACCGTGGTCGGTCTTCAATACGATTTCGAACGAGCGCTGGTCCCTCGGAAATACCGTCTTGCTCGGAGACGCCGCGCACACGGCGCATTTCTCGATCGGCTCGGGCACGAAGCTCGCGCTCGAAGATGCGATTTCTCTGGCCGCGCGCATCGCGAGCGCGGGTGACGATATCGCCACGGCATTCGAAGCCTACGAAGACGAACGGCGCCTCGAAGTTTTGCGCTTGCAGAATGCCGCGCGCAATAGCCTCGAGTGGTTCGAGAACGTGTCCCGCTATGGGACGCTCGAACCGGAGCAGTTTGCGTACAGTCTCCTGACGCGCAGTCAGCGCATCGGCCACGAGAACCTGCGTCTCCGCGATCGTTCGTACGTGGACGGCGTCGAGACGTGGCTCGCCGCGCGCAGCAGCCTCGCGCGGGCGGTACCGCCGATGTTCACGCCGTTTCGGTTACGCGGGCTCGAACTGCGTAATCGCGTCGTGTTGTCGCCGATGGCCATGTACTCGTGCGCGGACGGCGTGCCGGACGATTTCTATCTCGTCCACCTTGGCGCGCGCGCGCAAGGCGGCGCGGGCCTCATCTTCACCGAGATGACCGCGGTCTCGCCCGAGGCGCGGATCACGCCCGGGTGCGCCGGCATGTATGCACCCGGGCACGAAACGGCCTGGCAGCGGATCGTCGCGTTCGTGCACGCGCGTAGCGATGCGAAGTTCGCGCTGCAACTCGGACATTCGGGCCCGAAGGGCTCGACGCAACTCGGCTGGGAAGCGATCGACGAACCGCTGGAAACCGGCAACTGGCCCGTCCTCGGTCCCTCGCGCCTTCCTTACGGTCCGCAGAACCAAGCCCCCGTGGAGATGACGGTCGCGGACATGGCTCGCGTTCGCGAGGAATTCGTGCGTGCCGCCGAGATGGGCGCGCGCTGCGGCTTCGATCTTCTCGAGTTGCACTGCGCACACGGCTACCTGCTCTCGAGCTTCATCACGCCGCTTTCGAACGTGCGAACCGACGCATACGGCGGGTCGCTCGAAAACCGGTTGCGGTTTCCGCTCGAAGTCTTCGCTGCGGTCCGGGCGGTCTGGCCCGCGCGCAAGCCGATGTCGGTGCGCATTTCGGCGACCGACTGGGTGCCCGGCGGCATTGCGCCGGAAGACGCCGTCGAGATCGCGCGCGCATTTCATGCGGCTGGGGCCGATCTCATCGACGTTTCGAGCGGGCAAACGTCCCGCGCCGCGCGACCCGTTTACGGACGCATGTATCAGACGCCGTTCGCCGATCGGATCCGTAACGAACTCGGCATCGCGACGATGGCCGTCGGGAACATCTACGACCCCGATCACGTGAACGGCATCATTGCGGCCGGGCGCGCCGATCTCTGCGCGATCGCGCGGGCGCATCTCGCAGACCCGTATTGGACGCTACACGCGGCGGCCGCGCTCGGGTACCGGGACGTGGCATGGCCGCCTCCGTACCTCGCGGGACGCGATCAGTACGTGCGCAATCTCGAACGCTCGAACGCGACGGGCGCGCCGTGATCGAACGCGTCGATCTCGAATCGCGCTCGGGTTCGGGGGATCATCTCTCGCTGCGCCTGTGGCTGCGCCTGCTCTCGGTGACGAATTTGGTCGAAGGACGCGCGCGGACGCGCTTACGCCGCGAGTTCTCGACGACCCTCGCGCGCTTCGATTTGCTCGCGCAGTTGGAACGGCGCCCCGAGGGGCTGACGATGAGCCAGCTCTCGCGTCGCTTGATGGTGACGGGCGGCAACGTCACGCGCCTGACCGATCAACTGGAATCGGAGTCGCTCGTGGTGCGCGAGGTCTCGGACGGCGATCGCCGCGTGATCGCCGTGCGCATGACGGCCGCGGGGCGCCGTACCTTCGCGGCGATGGCCGTGCAACACGAAACGTGGATCGTCGAGATGTTCGATGCGCTCTCGGCAAAGGAACGCTCGAGCCTGTACGCGCTGCTCGCGAAGGTGAAGCGGCATATCGTCAGCACCGAAACGGAGCAGCCATGAGAATCGAAACGGCCGACCGCGTCTTGGCGATCACGCTCGATCGGCCGGAGCGCAAGAATCCGTTGACCTTCGAGCTGTACGCACAACTGCGAGAACTTTTTCGCTCGCTTTCCTACGATCCGGACGTGCGTGCCGTGGTGCTCGGCGGTGCGGGCGGCAACTTCTGTTCCGGCGGCGACGTCTTCGAAATCATCGAACCGCTGACGAAGATGGCGATGCCGGAGCTCCTCGCTTTCACGCGTATGACGGGCGACGTGGTGAAAGCGATGCGCGCGTGCCCGCAGCCGATCGTTGCGGCCGTAGACGGCGTCTGCGCGGGCGCGGGCGCGATGCTCGCACTCGCGTCCGATCTGCGCTATGGAACGGCACGCTGCAAGACCGCGTTTCTGTTCGCGCGCGTCGGACTCTCCGGTGCGGATATGGGAGCGTGCGCGCTCTTGCCGCGGGTGATCGGGCAAGGCCGCGCTTCCGAGTTGCTCTTCACCGGGCGCTCGATGACGGGTGACGAGGGCTCGTCGTGGGGATTCTTCAATCGCCTGTGCGATCCGGAGACGCTGCACGCCGACGCGCGTGCGGCGGCGCACGAACTCGCACACGGACCCACGTTCGCGCACGCGATGACCAAGCGACTGCTGCACAAAGCCTGGGCACTCGATCTCGATGAGGAAATCGAAGCCGAAGCGCAAGCGCAAGCGATCTGCATGCAGACCAAGGATTTCAGGCGCGCATTCGAAGCGTTCGCGGCGAAACGCACGCCGGTTTTCGAGGGCGACTAACGGTGCGGGGGACCGCGCACGTCGATCGCTTCGTGCTCGATCGTCTTCCGCCGGCGGACCAGTGGCCGGAGCTTCGGTTCGCTCTGCCCGAGTTGCGATATCGAGAGCGTCTCAACTGCGCGGTCGCGCTCCTTGACGACGCGGTTGCCGAGGGGTACGGTGAACGCGTCGCCGTCATCGAACCGCCGCGGCGGATCACCTATCGCGAGTTGCTCCTGGAAGCGAATCGTATCGCCGCCGTCTTGCGAACAGAGCTTCGGCTCGTGCCCGGGCAACGCGTTCTCGTGCGGGGATATAACGGCGCGATGCTCGCGGCATGCTGGTACGCGATCGTCAAGGCCGGCTGCATCGCGGTGACGACGATGCCGATGTTACGCACGGTCGAGCTGATCGAGGTCGTGCGGCGCGCGCGCGTCGACGCGGCGTTGTGCGACGTTCGGCTTCGCCCCGAGCTCGAAGCGGCCGCGGAACGTGCCGAGTTCGCGCTGCCGATCGTCTCGTGGAACGGCGACGGAACGGAGGATCTGGCTTCGCGCATGCGCCTGCACGACGGAACGTTCGACAACGTCGACACGGCTGCGGGCGATCCGGTTCTCGTTGCATTCACATCCGGAACGACGGGGCGTCCCAAGGGTACCGTTCACGCGCACCGCGACGTGCTCGCGATTTGCGACACGTTCGCCGCGCAACACGTCCGTGCGACGCCGTCCGACATTTTTTGCGGCACGCCGCCGCTCGCGTTCACGTTCGGGCTCGGCGGACTGCTGTTGTTCCCCGCGCGCGCCCGGGCGGCGACCATGTTGCTCGACAACTCGCCGCCGGACGTGCTCCTCGCAGCGATCGCCGAGAACCGCGCGACGGTGTGCTTCGCGGCGCCGACCGCCTATCGCGCGATGGCGCCGCTCGTGAAGCACCACGACGTGCGCTCGCTGCGAACCTGCGTTTCCGCGGGCGAAGCGCTCTCCGCTTCGACGCGCGAACTTTGGAAGTCGGCGACCGGCATCGACATCGTCGACGGCATCGGCGCGACCGAAATGCTGCACATCTTTATCTCGGCATCGGGCGCGGCGATCCGGCCGGGCGCAACCGGCAAGCCGGTCCGCGGCTTCGTTGCAACGGTGCTCGACGAGCAGGGCGACCCGGCGAGCCCGGGTGCGGTCGGCAGGCTTGCGGTGAAAGGTCCCACCGGCTGCCGCTATCTCGACGACGACCGGCAGTCGCAGTACGTTCGGGACGGCTGGAACGTGACGGGCGACGCTTTTCTCATCGATGACGAAGGCTACTTTTGGTATCAAGCGCGCACCGACGACATGATCGTATCGTCGGGCTACAACATCGCGGGGCCCGAAGTCGAAGCCGCGCTCCTGCGGAACGGGAAGGTGCGCGAATGTGCGGTCGTCGGCGTGCCGGACTTGGAACGCGGCATGCTCGTGAAGGCGTTCGTCGTTCTCGGAGACGCCGCGCTCGCCGGTGAGGGTACCGCACGCGAGCTACAGGCGTTCGTCAAGGCGTCGATCGCGCCGTACAAGTATCCGCGGGCAATCGAATTCGTCGACGCGTTGCCGCGCACCGAAACCGGAAAGTTGCAGCGCTACGTTTTGCGCGAACGAACGTTGGGGGAAAAGTGAAGGTCATACGACCCGAGGGCTGGCCGCGTCCGCGCGGCTATTCGCACGCGACCGCTGCGAGCGGTACGACCGTCTTCATCAGCGGCCAGATCGGCTGGGACGAACACGAACGGTTTGTCGCGGACGACATCGCCGGACAAACGCGGCAGGCGCTCCAAAACATCGTTTCGATCGTCACGGAGGCGGGCGGCACTGCCGAAAGCGTGGCGCGCATGACGTGGTACGTCGTCGACAAGCGCGACTATCTCGCACATGCGGCCGCGGTCGGAGCCGCCTACCGCGACGTGATGGGGAAGCACTTCCCGGCGATGTCGGTCGTGGAAGTGGCCGCCCTCGTGGAAGACCGCGCCCTCGTGGAAATCGAAGCGACCGCCGTCGTAGAGCGCCGCGGCGCGTTAGAACCCGAACGGCGGTAGCGGTTGGCCCCGTTCGACGAGATTGCGATAGCGCGCGAGCGCGAAGAGCGGGAAGAACGCGCGATAGCCGTGGTACCGTAAATAGAACACGCGCGGAAAACCGACCGCTGTGTACCACGGCTCGTCCCACAGCCCTTCGGCGTTCTGGCGCTCGAGTAAGTAGACGATGCCGCGTTCGACGGCGGGGTGGTTCGCTTCGCCGGCATTCATCAGGGCGAGCAGCGCCCATGCCGTTTGGCTTGCGGTACTCTCCTTGCACGATCCGCGCCGCTCTTTCCAATAGGTGATGCCGTCTTCACCCCAGCCCCCGTCGGCCTGCTGAAAGCGCAGTACGTAGTCGACGGCGCGCCGGACCGTCTCCGAATTACTCGCCGTTTCGCCGGCCGCAAGGAACGCGTTGAGCACGGACCACGTGCCGTACACGTAGTTCGTTCCCCAGCGGCCGAACCACGAGCCGTCGGCGTTTTGCGTGCGCCGCAAATAGGCGAGGCCGTCGGCGACGACCGGATCGTCCTTCGCGTAGCCGAATTGTAACAGCATGCCGATGCACCGCGCCGTGACGTCTTCCGTTGCCGGATCGAGTAAGGCGCCGTGGTCCGCGAAGGGAATGTTGTTGAGATAGAAGTGCTCGTTCTCGGCATCGAAGGCGCCCCAACCGCCGTGCGCGCTCTGCATGCCAACGACCCACTCCGAGGCGCGTTCGAGCGCTTCGCGATAGCGCTCCGGATCGTCACGGTGCAGCCCCATGGCGACGACTGCGGTATCGTCGACGTCGGGATAATAGTCGTTCCAATATTGGAACGCCCAGCCGCCGGGGCGCAGCCCCGGTCGCCGCGACGCCCAATCGCCGACCACGTCGAGCACCTGGCGTTCCGCGAGCCAATCGTTGCCCGCGCGGACCGGCACTCCGACTGCGGCATCGCCCGTTTCCAAGAGCGCGTGGACGGTCAAGGACGTATCCCAAATAGGCGAGACGCAGGGTTGGCAATACGCTTCGTCTTCGCCGACGACCAAGAGCTTTTGGATCGCGCGCCTCGCGAGCACGCGATGCGGATGGTCCTTCGCATAGCCGAGCGCATCGAGGGCCATCAAGCAGTTGGCCATGGCCGGAAAGATTGCGCCGAGGCCCTCTTCGCCGTTGATGCGCTCGATCGTAAACGTCATCGCTTTCGCGATCGCTCGCGCGCGTACGGAGCGCGGCACGAACGGTTCGGCCAGGCGCAGGACGGTGTCGACCGCGAGAAACGCGCGGCCCAGCAGCGACGAGGTCGCGGCGCGCAAGTAGCCGCGCTCTTTTTCGGCCGGTCGAATGAAGAGTTCGCCGACGTTCACACCTTTAGGATTGCGCGCTCGTGGGTGCAACGCCATCAACACGAGCAACGGCGTCACGACGGTCCGCGACCAATAGGAGACCTTATCGAGGTGGAACGGAAACCACTTTGGGAGATGCAGGATCTCCACCGGCATCGCCGGCACGGCGCGCCAGGGAACCTGCGCGAAGAGGGCCAGCGCGATACGCGTGAAGACGTTGCAGCGGGCCGCCCCCCCGAGTTCCAGGATGCGTTCGCGCGCCGCGCGCATGTGCGGCGCCTCGGTCGATTCGCCCGCGAGTTTGAGCGCGAAATACGCCTTGACCGTCGCGCTGACGTCGGTTGTGCCGCGGTAGAAGAGCGGCCAACCACCGTCCCCATTTTGGGCGCGGCGCAGGTAGACGCAGATTTTCTTCTCGAGGACTGGATCGATCTCGTCCAAGAAGTGGCCGAGCATGATGTACTCGGCGGGGATGGTCGCATCGGCCTCGAGTTCGAAGACCCAGTGTCCGTCCGGCTTCTGACGCCCCAGCAACGCCCGTACGGCGTCCCCAATGGCGAGATCGAGCGGCTGCTCGGTGCGGGCGTCCGCGATGAGGCTTGTCGACATTCGTCTCTAGTCAGTGCTCCATAACGTAAGGCCGGTGCTGCGCCACTCGGCCTGGGCGCGGAAGTCCGCGCCCGGGGGCCATCGGGGGGCCGTGCCGCCCCGATCTCAAGGAATACCGTCCGGCCGGACGGTATAAGGCATACCATGCATGGGCCCCGCGCGTCAACGAAAACTGTGCGTTAGATGCCGATACGCGGCTCCGGCGATGCCACGCGTCGCAACGTGCTGGCGGCTGCGGCGGAACTCGTTGCCATGGAAGGTGCCGGGAAACTGACGCTGGATGCCGTTGCCGAGCGCGCTCTTCTCTCAAAGGGCGGCATTCTCCATCACTTCGCTACCAAAGATTCGTTGATCGCCGCGATGATCGAGGACGTGGTCGCACAGTTCGAGGCCGATCTCACGCGCCACATGCAAGGCGAAGACGGGCCGGGCAGCTTTGCGCGAGCCTTTCTGCGCGCGTGTTTGGATCCCGACGGCGCGCTCACGCGTACGTTGAAAGTCAGCGCCGGCATCCTCGCCGCCGTTGCGATCAATTCGCAGTTGCTCGCGCCGCTACGACGCCGCTACGACGAGTGGCGCCAGCGACTCGAAGACGACGGCATCGATCCTGCAATCGCCGAACTCGTTCGTTCGGCAGCGGACGGACTTTGGCTCGGCAACGTCCTCGAACTCGGCGTGGCGAGCGCCGCTCTGCGAGGGCGCGTGTTTGCCAAACTCATCGAACTGACGCATCTCGGCGTTCCCGTTCGACCGCTTGGAGAAACGACGCCCGCCTAGTCTCGATTGCGGAATTGCTCGATGCTGCCCGCCGAGCTTGCGGTCAAGATGCGGTTTTTAGTTGTCGGGGTCTAGGGTGAGACTGGCCGCAGCCGTTTCGGCGCGCGTCGGAAGTGTGCCGCTGCCCATGATCCCGTACTCGAGAATTTGGTTGTAGAGAATGGGCGGGACGTGATCGGGCTTCGTGAAATCGAGGCCAACGGTGGCTTGGCTCCACCAGGCTGCGTTGTGCCGGGTAGGCAGGCGCCGCGACTTACGGGCGAACGGACTCGAACACGCCGGTACCAGATCGCTGTGGACGGGAGCCGCGCAGAGCGAACCGGGAATGATCGCGCTGTAACTTTGCAGGTCGGGTTCCGTCGTGAAGACGTCCGACATCGCAAGCGCGTTCGCATCCTGAATCCCTAAGTGTTGGATGCCGAGCAAGTCCTCGATGGTGCGGAGCACGTCGACCGTCATATAGGTGGAGTGGTCGACGAAGTGCGATTTCGTATAGGGTGAGATGATGTGCGCGATCGAGCGGTGCGCGTCGACGTGGTCTTGCCCGTCCTGCGGATCGTCCTCGATCATCACGATGGCCGTCGACGACCAGTATGGGGAATGCGTCACCGCATCGACGAGTTGGCCGATCGCGTAATCGTGGTCCGCCAGTTCGAGTTGCGGCGTTCCCAAGCCCTCGATTGCCGAGCCGAACGAACCCGTGTGGTCGTGCGGAATCGTCATCACTTCGAGGCTCGGCAGCGTGCCCGACTTGACGTAGTTTGCGAACTCGCGCTGCCACTCTTCCACGCGAAAGATGTCGGGGTAACGTTGGTCGAAAGCGCGATAGTACATATCCGTGCTCGGGCGAATGGACGGCGTGCTCGGCGACGACTGGAGCGTGCCCGGATACGGATGACGCACCAGCGGCGGATCGAACGGCGTCCCCGAACCGTAGTACGTCAGGTCGATCTGCCACCCATAGTTGCGAATGGTCTTGCCCGCGCGCAACACTGATTCCCATATGTAGCCGCCGATCGCATTGGGCGACAAGTCGTCGGCGCCGACCGAAGCCGAAGGATCCGCGCGTCCGGGCAGAATCGTCGAGCTTCCGCTCGGATCGAGGATGCCCGTGATGCGCGTGTCGTAAATGTTGCTGCCCCCGGTGGCTTGGAGGCCGAGATTCATGTGGGCGACGATGCCTTGCCAATCGTAGGTCAAGCCGAGGCCGTTTGAGTTTCCATATTGGACCGGCTGCGTTTTCTCGACGAAATCGTTTGTGTGGCCCTGCATGGACCAGTTCCAGCCGACGCCGCTGGTCTCGGCTGAGTCGTAAAAATTATCCAGCGTGACGAAGTCGGTCGCGAGTGCGTGGAGATTCGGCGTGTTCGGCTGCGGGAAGAACGAGAGCCGCGAATCGCCGTTGGCGCCGTTTCCGATGTCGCCGAGGATTTGGTCGAACGTGCGGTTTTCGTTGACGATGTAGATCACGTGCTTGATGTGCTTTTGTAGGAACGCCATCATCGGGTCGAGTGCCCGGTTCCCAAAGCCGTCATTTGCATCGACGAGATTCGAGAGATAACCGAGCTCCGATGAGGTGGGCGTACGAAGAGAGAGCAGCCCGCCCTTTTCGATTTCCCACGTGTAGGTGTTACGCCCCGTCGTGTTGAGCGATATGCCGTAGGGCGTGTTCCAGGAATAGTAAGTTTGGTCGGGGTTGGCACCGCCGTTTGACTTCTGGTTGACGACGTACATCTGCGAGCCGCCGGCGTTCAGCGTCACAGACGAAGGCAGCCAGCCGGTCGGGATGCGCCCGATCACGCGGCTGGACCGCAAATCGACGACGGCGACGGCATTCTCGCCGCCGAGTGTCACGTAGAGCGTACCGCCGCCGTGGCTTACCGCGATCGAGTTTGGACTGGCACCCTTAAAGGGGTCGCCCGCGCGCGAGAGCGAGATCGTCCGAAAGAGCGTGTCGGTGGTCGTGTCGATCACGGCGACGGAGTCGGCATTGCCGCACGCCACGTAGAGGTAGTGTCCGTCCGCGCTCATGGCCATCTTATTCGGGCCGGCAGGCACCTTGATGATGCTCTTCATAGCGGTCTTGGTGATCACGTCGACTTCGTCGTCGCGTTGGCTCGTGACGTACGCCTTCTCGTATGCGCCGGTCAACGGGTCACTGAGAACCGCCACGCCATACGGGAATTCGCCATGGCCGACGCTACCGCCGGGCATATAGAAATGCACTTCCGCCGTGACGGTCCGGGTCGTGGTGTCGACGACCGAGGCCGACGCGTTCTCGAAGTTTGCAGCGACGAGCGTCTTACCGTCTTTGCTGACGTCGATGCCCGAAACCACGGCTCCCGTCACGAGCAAGGGCACTGCCTTCCCCGCGGCGGTGTTCTTCAAGATGCCGCCATCGTACATCGGCAGAGGCGCATTGTCGTCGCTGTTGTGGTTGAGGATGATAAATTTCGGATCGGGAACATACGTCGTGCCGGCGGTCGTGGTTTGCGTCTTATACACGAGGACGCGGTCGTCGACGCCTCCCGAAACGTAGAAGCCTTGCCCGTCCGGTTTCCAAGCGAGCCCGGAATACGTATCGGGGATCATGATTTGCTGAACTTTTTGCGGCGTACCGTGCGTGATGTCGAAAACGAAAAGAAATTCGGATTGATTGTAACCCGTCATCGTCTGTCCCGTTGAGCGATTGACGAACGGCGCGGCCAGACCGCTTAGCGGATCGAGGACGGGAAATAAGATCGGCTGACCGTTCTCGTAGTTGAAGGTGACGTTGAAGCCGCTCGTGAGCACGAGGAGCGATTTGCCGTCGGGGCTCGTCGCTGAGGAGACCGCGTCATCCGCGTCCGCGTTGCCGTCGGGACGCAGCCCTGTGGTCAGGCGCTGATAGACGGCTCCTTGAGCAACCGTCGCGGTGATATACTGACCGGTCGGCAAGAGCGCGGGGCCGCCTCCCGAGCCACCGACGATGTCGGACCTCACCCTTGCGGCGCTAGCCGGCACGGCCGAAAGAACGAGCGAGAGGATGGAAAGGGCGCCGCAAAGGGCGCGCAGCTGTCTCGGCATCGAAGTGTCTCCCGGTAGCAGGCACTCCAAGCGTAGGGCTCCGCACTTAAGGCTACGATTAGACGAGATTAATCGGACCTTAAAACGTACGGGCGGCGCCGGCCTAGATTCCGCGTACCGGAATCAAATCGCGTAACGGGAGCGTCACGACACGGCGCGCGGATCCGCGTGCGACCAGAAGCGAGATGGTCGGCTTGGACGCGGCGTTCGCTTCGGAGAAGTCGCCGCCGGAGAAACGCGCGGCAGGCAATCCGTTGATCGCGAGCACCGTATCTTTTTGGGCAAATGTCCGCGGCTGCGGCGGGCGATCGATCGATGATCTTTTCGACGACGAACACGCCGGATCGCTGTTTCGATGCGACCACGCCCGAACGGATAAGCGGGCGCGCGGCGTATCCGGGAATCGGCGCGAGCCACATCGCTCCTCGGCCATAGTCGAACGTCGAAACGAAACCGTCGATCACCGATTCGCTCAGGATTGCCGCCTCGACGTTCATCGTCGCGAACCCGTCCATCGTGGGGGACGAATACGCCACGGGCTCGCCGTGACGAACGAACGGGCCGATCGAAATCGTAGCTCGGGAAACGC
>Ga0302326_10024463_pt1 | contig 12275 bp, 8 predicted proteins | sample Palsa_T0_3_FD_202264 | JGI IMG/M metagenome (GOLD analysis project Ga0302326, IMG submission 202264) | Peat permafrost microbial communities from Stordalen Mire near Abisko, Sweden - Palsa_T0_3 | ecosystem: Environmental > Terrestrial > Soil > Palsa > Peat permafrost | place: Sweden: Abisko...
CCAAAGCTGATAGCTGATTATTGCGACAGGGTGAGCGTCGCTTCCTATATCTTCACCGGGCTCGAAGCCGCGGCCAAGCATAGGATGAACGCCGATCGCGTCGAAATAATTTGCGGAGACGATGCTACCCCTGGTAACTTCGGCGCGCTCGCCTATATTCAGGGTGCTACCTGTTATCTTGCTCACGAAAAATGCGTCACAAAGGGTGCAGCTCCTCTGCAAATCAAGGAAGTCCGGCCACGACATTTCCGTCGCACCGCTCTCTCCACGCGCCGTTCCGGCCAGGGCAAGCAGCTGCTCCTGGTGGGCAACTGCCGGGTACGGACGGAATAAGATTCCTTCGATCCAACTCAACACGGCCGCATTGGCGCCGATTCCCAAGGTCAGACATAGAATCGCGAGAAAAGAAAAGCCCCGGCTGCGCCATAACTGGCGAAACCCATATCGCAAATCCTGCACCAGGTCGTCCATGACGTTTCCGCCGCGCGCGTCTCGGCATTGTTGCTCAATCTGCGTCAGGCCGCCCAGTGTACGCAGCGCCGAGTAGCGCGCATCCTCAAGCGACATGCCAGCTGCAAGGTTTTCCTTGATTTGCCGCTCGAGGTGGTCGTGAAGCTCATCTTCAAGTTCCTGATCGACCTGTTTGCGGCGGAAAAACGAGCGCAAACGCAACGGAAGCGTGTAAAACCATTTTTCGAAGGTCATCTCAAGCCTCCTTGAGCTTGACTATTCCGGAGATGGCAGCGGAGAGACGATTCCAGTCGGCCGCCTCTTTTTCGAGTTGCTTCCGCCCGACCCGCGTCAGAGAATAAAATTTACTGTGACGGTTGTTTTCACTCAACTTCCAGTGAGCAGTAATCCAACCCCGCTGTTCCAGCTTGTGCAGCGCCGGGTAGAGAGAGCCATCGCTGACCCCTAATACATCGCTGGACATTTGTTTCAGGCGCTGACTGACGCCCCAGCCATTGAGCGGTTCCAACGCCAGTATTTTCAGGACCAGCATGTCCAGAGTCCCCTGAACGAGATCCGAAGGCTTACTCAAGCAGTCTCCTCTCGGTTACCGAGTTAGACTACATCTGGAGCTCTCTGGTTAGCAAGGCGCGTTTAGGGCTTTAGCCTGTTCGCTCTCAGAGCGGTTCTCACCCGGCGTGGGGACGAGGTCGTTGACCTCGCAAAAGTCAATCTTTTCCGGTAGGCGGGATGTAGAGCAGCGGGCAAACGATTTCTTGCCCACATGTTTTATCCTCATTAAAGAGGCGAAATAAAGAGGCGAGCGGTCTTAGGTCAATGTTGAAATCGCAGAGTCGGGAGTTTCGACCGGCTAAATCGGGAAATTTTCACACGCCTCTCGGAACCAATTTCGGGAAGCGGGAGATAATGTCGGATATGCGCATTCGAAGCTGGTTCCGCCTGCTTCTGGCCCTCTTTTTTGCGCATCTTCTGTTGGTGGCGCAGACCACCGACGTGATCGGCCCTATAACTTCGGCTCTGCGCTCGGGACAATTCGACGAGGCTCTGCAATTGCTGCAGCCGGAATTGCAGCGAAGCCCCAGGAACGCGCAGTTGTGGGCCCTCGATGGCATTGCGCTTTCGGGTAAGGGCGACAAGAAGAATGCGCTGGCCGCGTTCCGACATGCACTTGGAATTTCGCCAGATTATCTGCCCGCGCTGGAGGGAGCGGCACAGATCGAGTATGAAAGCGGAGACAAGGATGCGGTTTCGCTATTGCAACACATCCTCCAGTTGCGTCCCAACGAATCGACCAGCCATGCCATGCTCGCAGCACTGGCCTACCGCAGCGGCGACTGCGCTGCCGCAGTTCCACACTTTGAGCAAAGCGGTTCGCGGCTGGATGACCAGCCCGTAGCGTTACAAGAGTATGGAACTTGCCTGGTGCGGATGAAGGAGTTCGAGAAAGCGATCGGAGTCTTCGGTCGCGCACTTGCCGGATCGAATGAGGATGCCGGCGCACGCTATCGAATGGCATCGGTTCAAATGATGGCGCACCACCCCCAGGATGCACTCGAGACCCTGCAGCCGATTCTGAGAACCTCCAATGCTCGCGTCAATACCGATGTCCTCGAACTCGCTTCGTCGGCCTACGAAGCCGCTGGAAACACTCCCGAGGCAGTGCGCGTTCTACGCCGGGCGATTGTTGCCGATCCTCACAACGTGGACCTTTATCTCGACTTTGCCAATATCTCGATCGATCACCAATCCTATGAGGTTGGAGTGGATATGATCAATGCGGGACTGCGAGCGGAACCGAATGCGGCGCCGCTGTATCTGGCGCGGGGCATTCTCTATGTACAGCTTGCCCAGTTCGACAAGGCGGAGGCCGATTTCGCTCGCGCCGATGCGATCGATCCGGGTCATTCCATTGGCTCGGCGGCCGAGGGGCTTGCGGCGGTGCAGAAAAACGATCCTAAGCAGGCGCTGGCGACCGTCCGTGCGAAGCTCGCCAAAAAGCCAAATGATCCTTTTCTTCTTTATTTGCAGGCGGACATCCTGCTGCAACCCGGCCCAGAGCCGGGTAGCGCGGATTTTCGCGAGGCCATGCTCTCCGCCAAGAAGGCTGTTTCGCTGGGTCCATCTTTAGGGGCTGCCCACGACGTCCTGGCAAAACTTTACCTCCAGGCGGGGCAGAACGACGCGGCCGTCGAACAGAGCCGCAAAGCTTTAGCCATCGACGCCAAAGACCAGACCGCCCTTTATCACCTGATTCAGGGGCTGCGCAAAGGCGGCCAACAGAAAGAAGAGATACCAGAACTGCTGAAGCGGCTGGCCGACCTCCGAATGGAAGGCACAAAGCAAGAAGCTGAACACAACCGTTATAAGCTGGTGGAACAGGAAACGCCGCCAGTGAAGGATGAACGGCCTTGAACTTTACCCGACGCGACTTTGTGCGAATCTCTCTTGGGTCTGCGGCCTGCGCCGCAACTCCCCGAATTGTAGCGCAAGGGATTGCCACACACACGGTCAAGCCCGAGGCGCGGCCAACGCCCTCGGGACTGCCATTTCATGCGCATTTCACCGACATAGCAGAGGCGGCGGGCCTGAAAGCGCCGACCATTTACGGAGGTATCGAAAATAAGAGGTACATCCTGGAAGCGAACGGATGTGGCTGCGCGTTCATCGACTACGACAACGACGGGTGGATGGATATCTTTCTCCTCTGCGGAACGCGTCTGGAGGGAGCTCCGCCGGACGCAACCAATCGGCTCTATAAAAACAATCGCGATGGGACCTTTACCGACGTGACCGACAAGGCGGGGCTGCGGGCGGCGGGTTGGGCCAACGGCGTCTGCATCGCCGATTACAATAATGATGGTTTCGACGACATTTTCTGCACTTACTTCGGACAAAACCGTCTGTATCGCAACAATGGCGATGGCACCTTTACCGATGTAACCAAACAGGCTGGCTTGTGGGACGATGGACCGGCACGGTGGGGAGCGGGGTGCGCCTTCGTGGACTATAACCGAGACGGCCATCTCGATCTTTTTGTGTCCAACTACATACGGTATTCGCTGGAACATGCACCTGTGCCCGGCGAGAGTTCGACCTGCAATTGGAAGGGTGTCCCGGTGAACTGCGGGCCCCGCGGGTTGCCCACAGGCAGGCACTCTCTCTATCGCAATAATGGCGATGGCACGTTTACGGATGTCAGCAAGCAATCGGGTATCGCCGCCGCCACTGAGAGCTACGGCATGACCGTGGTCACGGCGGATTTCGACGAGGATGGGTGGCCGGACATTTTCGTCGCATGCGACTCCACGCCGAGCTTGCTTTTCATGAACAATCACGACGGTACTTTCCGTGAGGAGGGGGTTCTGCGCGGGGTCGCGTTGAGCGACGACGGAATGGAACAGGCCGGAATGGGCGTCGGCGTTGGCGATTACCATCTTGATGGCCACCTCGACCTCTTCAAGACGCACTTTATCGACGACACCTGCGGCTTCTACCGCAACGACGGCAAAGGGAACTTCGACGATGTTAGTCGCTTGACCAAGGTCGCCGTTGAAACGCGCTTTACCAGTTGGGGCACGGGGATCGTTGACCTCGACAACGACGGTTATCCTGACGTTCTCTTCGTAACCGGGAGCGTTTATCCCGAGGTGGAGCGCAAGCTGCCACAGTTTCCGTACAAGACGCCGCGCGTTTTGTTTCGCAACCTGGGCAATTCCACATTTGAAGAAATGAATGGCTCGGCTAGCGAAGGAATCACCACACCGCACAGCAGCCGCGGCTGTGCCTTTGGAGATTTCGACAACGACGGCGACATGGATGTCCTGATTATCAACCTGAACGAAGCGCCGTCATTACTGCGCAACGACCAGGAGCCCAAGCAGCACTGGATCAAGGTGAAACTTGAAGGGGTGAAATCGAATCGCAGCGCCATTGGCGCCCGAGTGCTTGTCCATTATGGGGGCAAGACGCAAGCGCAGGCCGTAGTCAGCCAGTCCAGTTACTACTCCTGTAACGATTCTCGCTTGCACTTTGGCCTGGGCGCGACGAAGTTGGTCGACATTGATGTCTATTGGCCCAACGGACTGCACGAAACGTACAAGAAAGTCGACGGGGATCAGTTGGTGACGTTTCGCGAGGGAGTGGGACGCGTGGCCAACAAGGGCTGGGCGAAGGGCTGACTTCGCGACTGCCTTCAGGATGCCGAAGGCAATAGTGAGACTTCGGAATCAGCAAGAGCGGTCGAACCTCTCAGGATCAAGTTCGTAATCAGAGTGTATTCCCGTTTCTCAGCGACTTCAGACTTGTCCTCCGCTTCACTCAGCAATGCTTGAAACGCGAGTTTCGCAAGCTCAGTCTGGGACACTTGTACGGTGGTGAGGGGCGGAATCGTGAATTGCGCTAAAGGTATATCGTCGAATCCCACGACTGACATGTCGAACGGGATCGAGACTCCACACTCGTGGGCTCGCCGAATGATGCCAATCGCGGTCATGTCGTTCGAACAAAGCACCGCCGTTGGCCTGGTGGATAGACGCCGGAGTGCGTCAAACGCGCGCATGCCTCCCTCCACGGTGTGTTCGCTGACCACGGCCATATCCGGACGAACTTGCATGCCGATTTCCTGCATGCATTCCTGGAACGTGGTTTTTCGCGCCGCCTCTACTTTCAAGTGTGCCGGCCCGGTCACGAACGCGATTTCTACATGCCGCAGAGCAGCCACATGCTGCACTGCCTGCCGGATGCCATGCTCGTAGTCGATGCGTATATTGCTCACTCCCGGCGAATCGAGCCCCACGCCGACGAAAACCACTGGAATCTGTTTTAGCCGCAGAGCGGCAATTAAAGACTCTTCCGCTCCAAAGGTGAGGACGGCGACTCCGTCCACGCGCCGCTCAATCATGCGACGGACTCCCATTTCCATCCTCGTTCGATCGTGGACGGTGGAAGTAATCAGGATTTCATAATCATGTTGTACTGCGACATCCTCGAAGGCCTGAGCAACTTCCGCGGAAAATGTATTGCTGATTTCTGAAACAATCAGGCCGAAGGTGCGGCTCTTCCCGGAACCCAGGCTGCGCGCGTGGCTATTTGGGTAATAGCCGAGTTCTTCCACAGCTTTCCGAACCCGCTTTGCCATGTGAGGATCGACGTTGGGAATTCGATTAATGGCGCGCGAAGCGGTCGCAGTTGAGACTTTGGCGCGCTTCGCTATTTCCCGGATGTTCATAGCCGGACGTCCATAGATTGCAATCAGCATTGCAGTCTTACATTGATGGCGGTGCGCGCCCGTCCGGATCGCTTCAGCTGTCGACTCTGTGATAGAGCCGATAATCCTCGCTCATGATGCTGGCGAAAGGCCGCAACGTGAGCGTGCCGGCATCTGTACGAACAGACCAATCGCTCGAAGACTGCGCTACCTGCGAAGCCGCAAGCAATTGCTTACGAGTGATACGCGTGGGAATCTCTCCCACGCCGAATAACGCAACCGGACCGTGCATCAGCGCCACGTTGTTCGGATTTTGCTGATCGACCGCTTCCAGCCGCAAGGGCATCTCGAGTTCGAATTCCAACCGGTCTCCGTCCGCCCAGGTACGTTGCAATGCCAGAAACTTACCCGGAGCAATTTCATTTTCAACCTTGCGGCCATTCACGGATACAGTGCTCTTCGACCCTATCCATGCTGGCATACGCAGATACACGGCGAAGGTTTCGGGGCGCGCCAATGCAAAATCGAACTGGCTGGTATTTCCATTTGGATACTGCGTCTTCTGCGTCAGCACTACCTTGGTATTGTTTTGCTGCCACGAGACGCGGGACGGAAGGAACAGGTTGACGTAAATTCCGTCGGCCGCCTGATAGTAAGAACTGATTCCGTAGTCGGCGGTCAGTTGAGGAAAGGTTCCGGAACAGCACGGCCACTTATCGCGGTGGTGAACTTTTCTCGCAGAATTGTTGTAGTCGGAATAGTAAAAGCTGGTTCCGTCGGCGAGGATTGGAGTGGCCCCGGCGATCGTGTTGTAGAGTACGCGTTCCATGCTATCGCCGTAGCGGGAATCGCGCGATACGCGCAAAAGATAGCGCGTGATTTTGAAGTGTCCGTAAGCGCCGCAGGGAGTCTCAAAGCTGGCATGCGTCGTACTGAGGCTGGAGTCCAAGCCTCCGCTGCCTGGCACCACAAACGCTTCATCCGGTCCCCACCCGCCCGTGACAAAGCTTTGCTCCTGCACCATCCGAAGGCCGTTCTGCGCGGCCTTGAGATACTTTTCATCCCCGAGAACCAGATAGGACTGCATCGCAGAGCTGAATGCATTTACGTGACTATAGGCGTGCTCACCGGGCAAAACATTCTGCCCTTGAGCCAGCGGATCGAAATAGTCGCTCTCTATGAATCGGATCGCCAGATCGCGATATCGAGAATTTCCGCTGCGCTGGTAGGCAAGAAACAGATTTTCCGGGAGAGTGTAAGTCTCATCCCAGGTATATGCGACCTCTTTATGCGGACGGGCGCGCTGTTCGGCGCGGCTCAGCGCTTTCTCCGGCAAATGAGGCATAACGGCGGCAGTGGCGCGCCAGTGAACGTCGAGGGCGTCCGGATCAGCGGCGAATTCATGCGCATCGATCAAACCGCAACTCGTCTTGTCATAGGTATAGGCGGGCAGCCGGTAGTCAATGTAGAACTTTCCTTCGGTGTCGACCGTCTGCGCGAAGCCGCGGACGAGACGGTGCACTTTTTCCTGGGTCGCTTTATTGCCGGTTACCGCGTAAGCGCGGGATAAGCCTGAAAGGTATTGCCCGAAGCTGTGCCCCGGGATGAAAGCATGAAAATTGTCGGGCGTGCTGAAATCGTCCGCGTCGTCATACCAGCCGCCCATGTCAGGGCCCGGGGACGGCATGCCCATGCGATGGCGAAAGGGCTTCAACAAAGCATCTTCGTCCAGGTGCAGATACAGGTTGTGATTGTTATCGAATTGCTGACGAAATAAACCGTCGAGTAACTCGACCTGGGAATAGCTAAATACAGAAAGCGGAGGGACAACCGCCAATGAAACGGACCCCTGACTGGAAAAAGCCCGCAGGCTGCGCGGCGCGAGTGTGGCTCCCGCGGCTACGGCGGTAAGCTTCATAAATTGGCGGCGGGAAGTATTTTTCACAGTCATCGTTGGCCATCTGGCTGAAGGCGCGCCTTATCTGAGGCGGCAATTGCCCTTATGCAAAGATACCCGAATTTTTTCAAGCAGAGGATAGTACATCTGTCCTATAGCGCTAACCCGTGACGGAGATGATTCCCTGCTTCATGGCAACCGACGCGGCTTCGGTGCGATCGCAAACATCGAGCTTCTGGTTAATGCTGTTAATGTGATTTCGAACCGTGTACCTGCTGATTCCGAATGCGCGAGCGATTTCCTTGTTGGTAAAACCTCGGGAGAGCATTTCCAGAATTTCCAACTCTCGCGGACTCAGGCTCGAACGGCTGTTTCGCTCCGAGAGTCGGCTGGCGATGGCGGGCGGAAAATATTGTTTGCCGGAGTGAACCGCAATGATCGCGGCCACGATCTCATCGCATGACATCTCTTTCAGCAGATATCCTCGTGCGCCCGCCTGAACCGCGCGATAAATTTCTTCTGCAAATTCGAAGCTTGAGAGAACCACGACCTGCGGCGGGGACGGCAGCCGGCGCAGGGCCGGCAACGCCTCGATCCCGCTGATCTTCGGCATTCGCAGATCGAGCAAGACTACATCCGCCGGGCACTGCTCGAGCAGGGCCAAAGCCTCTTCGGCGCCCGCTGCGGCGCCAATCAACTTGAGCCCTGGCTGCTTGCCCAGCATGCTGCTTAACCCGGCGCGCACCACCGGATGGTCATCGACGATCAGCAACCGGATCGGTGCCTTTATTTGTCGCTTGTCCTTATCGCTGTCCCTGTCCTTGTGCATGAAATCGACGCTCCCAAAGCAAGTGCCAGATGGATGTCGGCCACAACGTACGCATCAGTTTAGCCGGCATCGGCGCAATCACCCGAACGGTTGTGCCTCGCCCGGGCGCACTAAGAATCTTTAACTCCGCGGAAATGGTATCAGCACGCTTTCTCATACCGCGAATGCCGAAGCCCGCTGAGTCGGCCTCCGCGAGAAAACCCTTACCGTCATCTTCCACCAGCAACTGCAAGGCAGACTCGCCGTAGATAAGAGATATCGACAAGGTGCTGGGGTTGGCGTGGCGTACTGCATTTGCAAGAGATTCCTGACCTATGCGAAAGAGTGTATCCGAGATACGCACCGGTATGCTGTGTACCTCGCCAGAGGTAAAGGCGCTAACTCGTATTCCTCCGCCAGCCACCATGCTTTTTGCACTCTGCTCCAGTGCTTGAAGCAGCCCTGCAGACTCCAGGAGCTCGGGCCTCAGCGCCGCGATACTGCGCTTGGCCTCCTCATGGCTGCGGCGCACCAGACTGGACGCCAACTGAAGCTCGCGGTCGATCGCACCTTTGTCATCAATTTCGTCACGAATCGCCTGCAACTGAAAGCCTATGCCAGCAAAACTCTGGGCCAAGGTGTCATGCATCTCTTGAGCCAGTCTTTGGCGCTCCTCGAGCACCGCCATAAGCCTCCATCTTTCGATGTAACTGTTAAGCGTTTGTACCGCTAGAATCAGAAGTAAGAAAGCAATAATAGCGACGACGATGTTCCGCGTGCTCCACCAGGGAGGACCTTCCAGTACTTCCACGTCGTTAAGCGAGGGCAGCAGGATGGCGAAGGGCGTGAGGTCGTGAGTGTAAGCGGAATCAACCACGCAAATTCCGCGAAGGCGGAGACGGCTCTTGTCCTTAAATTGCCTGAAAAGCGCGGCGCCACTGGTTCCGTTGGCGATTGCCCGAAATGACTGATTGTCTTCGTCCAGATTCAACACCATGGTGTGGTCGGGACCTTCTTCTTTACTTTCCAGGCGTCCCTCAAGTTCGATGTATTGGGCGTCGAAAGAACCAGTAGCTGCCTGCGACGCGGTGACGCCCATGGAATGAATGGGAGCATGGGACCACAGGATGTGAACCTCGGCATCCTTTAAAACAGAGCTGAAGTCATGCAGCTCTGCCTCACCCCTCGCCTCCACTTGATCGCCTATCTGGGGAGGGGTCGTGGCCTGCACATTCTGAATCGCCACACCTCCCGTGGAATCCTGCACGAACAGCGTGGGAAAAGTAAGGGTCACAACGCCATGAACCGTAACCCGCGCTGGTTTGCCGGGCGCGAGCGCCCGTAGATTTGCGATGGGTTGACCATCGGGATCGACATGATGGTCGCGCATGTCGAGATAGAGAGGCTCGAGGTACTGATCCTGGGCATCCGTAGCCGAACGCAGGGGATCCCAATCGGTGCGCGGCTTTCCCGTCGGTCCGACCACGGGGTCGGGGTCCGCCAACGGTATTTTCATGCTTCCGATCATGCTTGATAGATCCTGCTGGCTGGCTGCTCGAACTTGTACATTTCGCCACAGGCCTCCGGTCTGATAAGACTTCAGACCGAAGCGGCCAGACTGTACACAATGTGGTTCTTGTATGGCATCGGTAGTCACCGACCCGGAAGGTGAAGTAGCGGAAGCTACGATGTTACATCCGTAGGCTAAGAGCTTAAGGTGGTACCACTGCTGCGTAAAAACCCGGGGCGTAACATGCCTTGCCTGATATTCGACCCAACCGTAACCAGCCCGGCCAAGAATAAGTGTGTTATCAAGGTCGCGTATTCCTGCGTAGTAACCGTTGTAGGCGTCGACGCCCTCTTCTTCATCACTGCCTCGAATGATGAGTCCTCCGTCTCCGTACTGTCCCAGAAGTTGGACGTCGGCTTCGATCAAATAATCTTTCCAATGCACGTTGCCATTCATTAATTTGGCGCCACGCTCGTCGGAATTGTTGCGCATGGCGCCCTCGACGATCTCCCATGCGCCGCCGAACGGCTGCCACTCTTCCTGCTTTTCGAGACGAAATGAATCGTGATAGAGGGGCTGCCCCGCCACCCGGGAAGAATACAAACGGAATGAGAACCAGACCGCGCCAACAGCGGCGCACACGGTTAAGGCTACGACCAACGCTGTCATGGTTCGAGACCATGTTCGAGACCATGATCGAGGCGATGATCGAGAAAGTGATCGAGATCCAGACGGACGCCGGCGAGTCATTGCGCGGCCCACCAATTATTGGTTAATTGCTGGCGAATCTCGGGAGTATCCATATTCTCTCGCGTCATAAGTATGGGAGGCACCACACTCATGCCGGGAACAGCACGGTCATGGATTTGACCATCCATAACTTCCATCGCGATGCGACCCATGTCATAAGTCCGCTCCATAACTACGGAGTCGATACCGCCGCTTCGGATAGGCACCATTAAGTCCTGATCAAAACCAATCAGTTTGATAGCGCGGGCCTTGTCGAATTCCACTAAGGCGTAAAAGGCGCCGCGGGTGGAGATATGCGACAGTGCCACGATGGCGTCTACAGCCACGCCTTGATTAAGAATGTCCTCAGCTACCTGTTGTTCCTGGGGCACACTGTAGTATCCGAACCTGCGCGCGACCACTCGAATATTCGGGTATTCCTGCTCCAGCGTGTTCTCGAAGCTTCGTTCTCTGGTGGTAATGCCGGTTAGTTGGGGATTGATGCCAAGAATAGCGATGGAGCCTCGTCCGTTTAGGATCTTTCCAATGCGACGTGCGGCCATTTGTCCGCCGGCTGTATCGTCGTTTAGAACGTAGGATAGTTTTGCGGAGGGAGCGATGCCCAGGTTGGTGCCCACGACGACCATCGGGAGTCCTCCTGCGACGATTCGGCGGATGGGGGTTCGCAAGGGCAAAGTCTGGTCGGGAGTAATAATAATCCCGGCATACCCTCTGGCCACCACCTTCTCGAGAAAGTCGATCTGTCCTTCAACATCATCCTCGCGCGGCGAGGCATTCCAATAAACGTCGAAGCCTTTGCGCCGGGCCACGTGTGTAGCCCCAGCGTGTACAGGTTCCCAAAGCGCCGTTCCGCAGGCGCGCGGGATCACCGCGATTGTGTTCGATCGGCGGCCGCAGGCGAGTAGAAGAAGTAACAGCAACAATGACAAATTGGCGGCGAGCGCTTTGTGGCGAAGGGAGACAAATCGAAACCGGAACCGGAGTGACATGACCGTGATTAATCTGCGTCCGATTAATCTGCGCCCGAATATGTGCACGTATTCAGCGCAACCGCGAGAGGTCGTCCTCTTGGACAAAATCCCCCACAGCTTCCGGAGGGTCGATCTAATACATATATAGTACATCTGTACCATGCGCCCAAATCGAGAGTCCGTTAGGCTCACCGTGCTTCGAAGCAGCATCCGTTTGAGACTTAGGGACAGCAACTTATTGTTTCCTGGAACGGGTTACGCTGCAGCGGCTCCCTGTTGAGTCAACGTTGAGCCAAGGTTCAAACTTGAACAGGGTAGTCGAGTAAGCGTTTGCCGACAAGCAAATCCTTTTGCACCCGAAAAGGTGGCTCGATATGCGTTCAAGCCTCGCCAGTTCTCTGCGCGTCCTTCTAGCGCTTACCTTTGCGATTTCTTGCGCAAGTCTTTGCTTTGCCCAGTACAGCGGCAACGTTCAAGGAATCGTGACGGATCCATCAGGGGCCGCCCTTAGCGCCTCCGTACATCTGCGCAACGTGGATAACGGGATCGAACAGGCTACGACCACCGGCAGTTCGGGCAATTATCGCTTCAGCAGTCTTGCTCCCGGCAACTACGTCGTGTCCGCGGAGGCCACGAACTTCAGGAAAGCGGAGTCCCAGTTC
>Ga0302326_10024464_pt1 | contig 12275 bp, 12 predicted proteins | sample Palsa_T0_3_FD_202264 | JGI IMG/M metagenome (GOLD analysis project Ga0302326, IMG submission 202264) | Peat permafrost microbial communities from Stordalen Mire near Abisko, Sweden - Palsa_T0_3 | ecosystem: Environmental > Terrestrial > Soil > Palsa > Peat permafrost | place: Sweden: Abisko...
CGTCCGCAAGGCCCAATTCATGGCTAGAATTCTTGTCATCGACGACGAACCGCTTATCGCCATGTCCGTGAGCGATTGGTTGGCCGATCTCGGACATGATGTCGTCGGTCCCGCGGTCGATCTTGCGAGCGCGTTGACGCTGGTTGAGGAGCCGATCGACGCGGCGATCCTGGACGTCAGCCTAGGCAAACAGGACAGCGCGCCGGTGGCGCGGCGATTGATTGACAGGAAGATCCCGTTCGCGGTCGCAAGCGGACACGAGGTTAAGGGTCTTGAAGAGCCGTTCGCATCCGGGCTTGAGCTGCCGAAACCCTTCGGGTTCGAAAACTTTCGCCAGGTCGTAGAGCGATTGTTGGCGGGGAAAAGCGGATAGGAGTCGCTCCTGGGACCGCGGGCGTCCCGCCCGCAAAAGGGCGGGCTGGAAGCCCGCGGTCCCAGGAGCGGCGCCTCGGCGTGGGAGCGGTTGACTTTCGAGGGCGTCCGCGTTTGCTACGCGAAACTTTCAACGGTGAGGCGTAAGTGGCGCAGGAAAGGGGCAGACAAACGCCGCCGGCTGCCTGCGCCGATTGTGCGCTACGACAACAGCCGGCGTTCGCCGCCAAGACGCCGCGCGAACTCGAATCGACGCAGAGATTCAGGCGGTCGACACATCGCGTCGAAGCCGGGGGCGATTTGATCCGCGCCTCCGCCGCCGATGCGGAGCTTTATACACTGTTTTCCGGTTGGGCGTTCCGCCATCGCACGTTGCCGGACGGGCGAAGACAGATCCTCAATTTTTTCCTGCCGGGCGACCTCATCGGTTTCCAGGCCTCGATGCTCGCCGCCGCCGATCACAGCGTCGAGGCCTTGACCGACATCGAGCTCTGCGTCTTCCCGCGCGCACGCGCTTGGCGACTTTTCCGGGAGATGCCGGAGCTCGCGTTCCAGCTCTCCTGGCTCGGGGCGCGTGAGGAGGGCATGGTCGACGACAATCTGACCGCCGTCGGTCAACTCTCCGCTTCGGAACGCGTGGCCTCGATGATCGTTGGGCTGTTCAAGCGCGCGCAGCGCCTCGGCCTCGTAGACGACGACGCCTTCGAATTTCCCTTGCGCCGCGAGCATCTGGCGGACGCCCTCGGCCTCTCGCTCGTTCATACGATCAAAACCTGGTCGGCGTTGCGCAAGGCGGGCCTGTTCGAACAGCGGGGTAGCCGGCTTCGTCTCACGAATCCCCGCTTGAGCCGCCGCCTCGCGTTGTTCTATGATCAGGAATGGCGGCCTCGCCCGATTCTCTGATTCGTTTTTGTGCTTTCCTCGCGAAGCGTTCGACTCAGATTTTCTCCACCCTCCGAGCGCGAAAGCGAGCAGGCTCTGAAGACTTGATCCAGCAAATCGACGCGCCCCCCTCGCCTCCGCTTCCGGCTCTCCGTCAGGTCGGCGCGCTCCCGGTCCGTTTCGAGGAAGGCAAGCCGCAGGTGATGTTGCTGACCTCTCGGGGAACCAAGCGCTGGGTCATTCCCAAGGGCTGGCCGATGCGGGGGAAAAAGAACTGGGCCGCGGCCGCACAGGAGGCCAAGGAGGAAGCCGGGATCATCGGCAAGACGCACAAAAAGCCGATCGGCGAATTCCTCTACTTCAAACGTCGCGCCGCTCATTTCGATCTCTGTAGTGTCGAGGTCTACGTGTTGAACGTGGAGAAACGGTTGGACAGCTATCGCGAGAAGGGTCAGCGTGAAGCGCGTTGGTTTGCGCTGGAGGACGCGACAGATCTCGTGCAGGAGCCGGGCCTGACGGCCCTGCTACGAGAACTGGACCTGACGCGCTTTCACAAACCCGCAAAGAGGAAGCCCCCCGACAAACAGGGCAGGAAGGCGCTGCGGAATACCTGATCGGCGTTTCGCCGCGATCGATGTAGCAAAGGCGGTAACCGAGGTTTTATTCGACAACAGCCGCATACGGGGCCGAAATCGGTCGCCGGACCGGCGCAAAAAGGTAGGGGCGCAAAATGCGGACACGTCGCATCCATCTCGTCAATCCAAAAACGGATTCGCTGACAACGCGTCCGATCTATCTCAACCGTGCGCTCTATTCGCCGCTAGCGGGACTGCTTGCGGTTGCCGCCTGCGTTCCTCGCGATCGTTACGAAGTGGTGCTGACGGACGAGAACATCGAGTCGATCGACTTCGACTTGAAATGCGATCTCGTCGGAATCTCCGCGATGACATCCTATGTCAACCGCGGCTACGAGATCGCCGACACGTTTCGAGCGCGCGGCGTGCCGGTGGTGATGGGCGGGGTTCACCCGAGCTTCATGGCCAAGGAAGCGCTCACCCATTGCGACGCGGTGGTGATCGGCGAGGCCGAACTCATCATGGATAAACTGCTCGACGATCTCGAGCAAAATCAGATGCGCGGGATGTATCGCGCTGCCGGTCTGCATCCGATGGTCGGGCTCGCCATGCCGCGCTACGACCTCCTGAAGAAGAACCGCTACGTGAATACGACGTTCGTGCAGACATCGCGCGGCTGCCACACCGGCTGCACGTTCTGCGCCGAGCCGCTGATGAACGGCCTGAAATTCCGCTATCGGCCGGTCGACGAGGTCATCGCGGAAATGGAGAGTTGCGGGTCTCGCACGATCTCGATCAACGACGCCGACTTCTTCGGCACGCCCGAACGCCCCAAGGAGGTGATGCGCGCGCTCAAAGGTCGCGGTTTTCATTGGCAGGCCGGCGTAACCTCGAAACTCGCCGAGGACGACCGGATGTTGGAGCTCGCGGCGGAAAGTGGCTGCACGATGCTGTCGATCGGATTCGAATCGATTTCGCGCGAGACGCTGAAAAGCGTGCACAAGATGGTCAACCGGCCCGACCATTTCGCTAGGACGGTCGAGAAGATCCACAGCTATGGGATATCGGTGTTCGGCCTGTTTATGTTCGGTTTCGACGGCGACGACACGGGTGTGTTCGACGAAACCGTCGATTTCAACGTCGGCGCCGGCTTCGACGCGTGCGCCTTCTCGGCGCTGACGCCCTATCCCGGCACGCTCACCTGGTATGAGATGAAGCGCGCCGACCGCATCGTTTCGTATGATTGGACGATGTACGATCAAGGCCATGTCGTTTTCCGGCCGGCGAAGATGGAGGCGGACGAATTGCGGGTCGGCCTCGATCACGCCTATCGAAAGTTCTATACGGTTGGCTCCTTGGCGAAGCGGTTCCCCTGGACCGGCGCGAGGCATCGCACGCAGTGGCTGATCTACAATCTGTTCATGCGCAAGGCGTCGGCGACGGAGGGCGAGAAGATCAAGGCGATCGCTCCGGCCACGCCTGAGCCGACGCTTGCGCCAAATCCGCCGATCTTGCCGCTGAAGCGAGAATGGCGCGAGGCGGTGCTGGAGGCGCTCGAGCCGGGCCCGGTCGCAAGCTGACCGTTGCAGGGAGCGAGTTACCGCTCGGAGCGGCGGCGTCGACGCCTCCGAGAAAGGCCGGCTCGCCGTTGCGGAACACGGCGGCCTGGAGGCCGCCGCTCCGAGCGCGCTGCCTCGCTCACTTCCAAGCCGCGAGGGCCTGCGCAACGGCCTTTTCTCCGTCGCCGCCTTTTTCAAAGGTCAACTTGGCGATCCGGTCGTCGTCGAGCTGCATGGGAAAATCGAACCAGGCGCGCTCGCCGATTTCCTGAACGTTGCGCGCGACATCGGCGTCGCCGCGATTGAGGCCGATCAGAAAATAATTGTCGCTGATCTTTACGCGCACGCCGGACAGCGCGTCGGCGGCAGGAGGATCGTCCCGCCGCATCAGAGGCAGCGCGATGTCCTTGACCCCTTTGATCGTCGAACTCGGGTCGAAGTTCATCCTGAGGTCGATGGTGTGCGACGCCGGTAAATTGGCGTCGAAGTTTTTCCGAATGATCATCGACACATGCATCTTCAGATCGGGAATGTCGATTTCCGCCTTGACGCCGATCGCCGCCGGCTGACCCGGCGGCGCCGGGACGATCGACCAGACCGCCGTCCCGACGCTGATGGCGGGTTTGGAGGCGTCGGCGACCGTGGCCACCAGCATCGCCGCGCGTGTAGCGATCGGAACGGTCGGGGCGGCGGTCGGAGGCGCGGCGACCGGGGGCGCGGCGACCGGCGGGGCTGAAGCCTCGGGACTTGCCGAAGGACTTGGCGAAGCTTCGGGGCTCGCGCTCGCCTCGGGCGATGGTGGTGCGCTCTCCGTTGGCGATGGCGGCGCTGCGTCGCTGGTTATCGGACCAACCCGGCTCGGAAGCTTTTCCAAGGGCGCGGTGGTCGTGGGCGAAGGCGTATCGACCGGGGCGGCGACCGTGAGATCTCGCAACGCAGGCCGCATCAGATAGGCCGCGACCGCGATCGAGCCGGCGAAGCCGACGGCGACAGCGCCGGCAATCCAGATCCAGGTTGGCGTCGCGCGCCGTTTCGCGTCCGACAAGGTCGGCCGAAGCGCCTCGCGCTCATAGCGATCGCCTGGCGGCCCGACCGGCGGCGATGGGGCCTCGGCCGTTTGCACGCCGAACGGGGCCTGCGCGGCGCCCAATGTCGGCTCGTAGATGCCTTCGTCGTCGTCGGCCATGAGCGGCGGCGCGGCCGGACCCAAGGTCGGCGGTTTGAACGCCGCGGCGTTGGGCAGCCCCGTGGCGGCGGCCCGCGCGTTCGGTTTCGGGGCGAGGGGCGGCAAAGGTGTTCTAGGCGGGGCGAGGGGCGCCGTCGGGCGGGCGCTGCCAGCCGGCATGCGTGAAACCGGGGGTTGCACGGGTCGCGGCGGGCGCGGCGCGGGCGGCGGCGGGGTGGCCGGCGCCTGCGTTTGGAGAGGCGGCGGCGCCTCCGCCGACGCCGCGGGCATCGGGGGCGAGGATGCGGTGAGCGCGGGTTCGCCGGGTTCGACCGCGGTTGCTGGGCCTGGAAGCGTATGCAGCTCGCCGGAGGCCGGTTCGAAATCGGCCTCGAGGCGCGCGACCGCCTCGTCGAGCGCGCGCTCTTCGCGCGCGATGTCGCTCTCCGGCAGTTGCGGCTTCAGCGACCGCAACTGATTGGTCAACGCCTTGCGCGCGCGCTCGTAGATCGCCCGCCGAGTCGACGGCGGGCTGGACTTCGGCAGGTTCGCGACCGCCCGCGCCAGTAGCGAGTAGTAATCCGCCATTCCACCTTCCGCATTCACGCGACGCGGGATCTCTCCCCTTTTCAATCCTGGAAAGGATCGTGCACGAGAATCGTGTCGTCGCGCTCGGGGCTAGTCGATAGTAGCGCAACAGGCGCCCCGATCAATTCCTCGATGCGTTTGACGTATTTGATCGCCTGCGCCGGCAGAACGGCCCAGGATCGCGCGTGGCTCGTGGCGTCGCGCCAGCCGGGCAACGACTCGTACACCGGAATGAGCCGGGCCTGCGCGGCCGGGTTGGCCGGCATATAGTCGATTCGTTCGCCGTCCAGCAGATAATGCGTGGAGATCTTGACCTCGTCGAAGCCGTCGAGCACGTCGAGTTTGGTCAGCGCGACGCCGTCGATGCCAGAGGTCTTCACGGTCTGCCGGGTCAGCGCGGCGTCGAACCAACCGCATCGCCGGGGCCGGCCGGTGTTAGTGCCGAATTCGTTGCCGATACGCCCAAGCCGTGCGCCGATCTCATCGGTCAGCTCGGTCGGAAAGGGGCCGCCGCCGACCCGCGTCGTGTAGGCTTTCGCAATGCCCAGAACGTAGCCGATCGCGCGCGGGCCCAATCCCGAGCCGGTCGCCGCGGCTGAGGCGACCGTGTTCGAAGACGTGACGAACGGATAGGTGCCGTGATCGACATCGAGGAGCGCGCCTTGCGCCCCCTCGAACAGGATGCGTTTGCCGGCGCGGCGCTCGCGGTCGAGCAGATCGAAGGTCGGCGCCATGTAGGGCAGCACCTCGGGCGCGATCTGCAGGAGTTCGGCCCTGACCGCGTCCGCCTTCGGCGGCTCGAGCCCCAAGCCGCGCCAGAGCGGGACATGATGGGCGAGCAGGCGGGCGATTTTTCCGTCGAGCGACTCGGGATCGGCGAGGTCCATCAGGCGAATGGCGCGCCTTCCGACTTTGTCCTCATAGGCCGGCCCAATTCCGCGCCGTGTCGTGCCGATGCCGTGTGCGCCGGCGTCGCCCTGCTCACGATGGGCGTCGAGATCGCGGTAGAATGAGAGGATCAGCGGGACGTTTTCGGCGATCTTCAGGTTTTTCGGGGTCACTTCAACGCCCTGCGCGCGGATCGCCGCGATCTCGCGCGCTAGGTGATAGGGATCGAGCACGACGCCATTGCCGATCACCGACAGCTTGCCGGGCCGCACGATCCCCGAGGGAAGCAGAGCGAATTTAAAGGTCTTGTTTCCGATGACGAGCGTATGCCCGGCGTTGTGGCCGCCCTGAAAACGCACGATGACGTCGGCCGAAACGGACAGCCAATCAACGATCTTGCCTTTGCCTTCGTCGCCCCATTGGGCGCCGACCACCACGACATTGGCCATTATCGCTTAAACCCCCGGCCGGCCACAAAAGCCCCGGCCATAGCCGCGATGGGCTCGCCCCGGGCCGTTAAACCGGTCGCGTACGCGAATCGGCCGCGCGAGTAAAGATGCGGAACGCGGGGCGATCATATCGCGTTCAGACACAACAAACCTCTTGGCGGGGATGGATGTCCCGCCCATATTCCACCGCGGGGCGACGCAAGCCCCGATTGGGAGACTGGACATGACCCCCGACGAACGGCAAATGCTCGCCGGCCTTTTCGAGCGCGTTCGCAGCGCGGCGAACGGCCCGAAAGACTCCGAAGCCGAGGCGTTCATCAGCGACGCGATACGAAGCAGCCCCTCGGCAGGCTATGTTCTGTCGCAGACAGTACTCGTCCAGCAACAGGCGTTGGAAGCCGCCGCCAAGCGCATTTCTGAATTGGACGCGCAGGTCAAAGGCGGGGCCGGACACGAAGAAGGAAGCTTCCTCGGTAATCTCGGTCGAAGTATTTTCGGGGGTGCGCAACCGTCCACGCCCAGCCCGGCCCGTGGGCCGAATGACCCCCGCGGATACGAGCGGGATCCAGGTCCGCCGCAGGGTTATGCGCCGCAGCAACGGCCGGCGTATGCGCCGCCGCCGCCGCAAGCCGGCCCTTGGGGCGGTGCTCAACCCGCGCCTGCGCAGGGCGGCGGGTTCCTTCAAGGCGCGTTGCAGACTGCGACCGGCGTAGCCGGCGGCGTACTGCTTGGGAACGCGATTGGCGGTTTGTTCGGCGGTCACGGAGGCGGCGGCGGCTTGTTCGGCGGCGGTTCTGCCGGCGGGTTGGGGCAGGGCGAAACCGTCAATAATTACTACGGAGCCGCGCCCGATGCGGCCGGGCAGCACGCGGAGGATGTCCTGCAGGACCAGGACCAGGATCAGGACGCCCAGCAGGACGCTTATGACGACGGCGGCGGCAGCGATTTCGGCGGCGGCGGAGACGATAACACGTAAACGCTTCGAACTGATCCAGCGTATATGAACACGAGGCCGGCGCGTGACGCCGGCCTTTTCTTTGTGTGCGCTATCGACAAAGCGCTGGCTCGCTTTAGGCTGGAGGTGCAAGGCTCTCGTCATGACGGCCCCCAGTCCCCGCTCTAACTTTGCACGCGGCAAGCCCTTGGCCGCGCGATTGAAGGCCAAGGCGCTGGAGTTAGGCTTCGATATTTGCCGGATCGCCCCTGCCATTGCGCCCTCCGGCGCCGGGGAGGGGTTAGCTCGCTGGCTCGATCTCGGCCATCACGGCGACATGGCGTGGATGAAGACCACCCGCGATCGCCGCAGCGATCCGCGCGCTCTCTGGGCAGAAGCGCGCACCTGCGTGATGGTGGCGATGAATTACGGCCCTCGCCGCGATCCTCTGGAGGCGACGCGGCGACCCGATGTAGCGGCCATTTCGGTCTACGCGCGAGGCCGTGATTATCACGATGTGATCAAGGGACGCCTAAAGCAGCTCGCCGGCTGGCTCGTCGCCAGTTCGGGCGGACAGGTCAAAGTCTTCGTCGACACGGCGCCCGTCATGGAGAAGCCGCTCGCTGCAGAGGCGGGCGTCGGATGGCAGGGCAAGCACACGAATCTCGTCAGCCGCGAGTTCGGCTCCTGGCTGTTTCTCGGCGCGTTGTTTACCGACCTCGAACTGCCGCCGGACGCCCCGGAAGAGGATCATTGCGGCTCGTGTCGCGCGTGCCTCGACGCCTGCCCCACGCAAGCGTTCCTCGGTCCGCATCGGCTGGACGCGCGACGCTGCATCTCCTATCTTACGATCGAGCACGAGGGACCGATCCCGTTCGAACTGCGAAAGGGTATCGGCAACCGCGTCTACGGCTGCGACGATTGTCTCGCCGTTTGCCCGTGGAACAAGTTCGCCGTCGACGGACGGGAGGCCAAACTGACGGCGCCGGACTGGCGCGATCCGCCGCTCAGCGAACTCGTCGAACTCGACGACGCGGCGTTTCGCGCGCGTTTTGCCGGTTCCCCGATCAAGCGCATAGGGCGCGACCGATTCCTGCGCAATGTACTGATCGCGATCGGCAATTCTGGCGATGCGAATTTCGCTTCGGCGGTTCGCGCGCGCCTCGCAGACGCCTCGGCGTTGGTGCGCGGCGCAGCGGTTTGGGCCCTCCGGCGTTTGGCGCCCCATCTCTTGGCGGACAGCGCCACCGCCGACCCCGACCCAAGTGTGCGCGAAGAGTGGCGACATGCGCTGTCAGAGAAATGTAAACGCCGCGAAGGCAACCTAAGTCCTTCGCGGCGAAATATGAAACTCTAAAGACCCGCATTGAGAGGGTCACGGGAACAGACGACGCTAGTGCCGCGTCTCCTCAGTCGGCGGGTGCTTGAGCCGTTCGATTTCATCCTTTATCGAGAGCTTCTTACGCTTAAGCTCGTGTACCTTCAGTTCGTCCGTGGATGGGTGGGATTCTTCGGCCATAATGGCCTGTTCGATCGCCTGGTGACGACGCACGAGTTCCGACAAGTGCGATTCGACCGACATTCGCCAACTCCCTTGTGGCTTCCTGGACGACAAAAGTGTGACATATCCGCGAGCGGACGCAAGACGCCGTCCGTCATGTGCGTGTAAAAATTCGCTGCCCCGCGATCACAATTTGTCGTAAAATCTGGCCTTACGTCACGCCACTTGCGCATTCCCAGGGTCTGACCGCATAGTTGCGTGACGGGTCGGCGGGGCGGGCGGAACGGCGCAACGATGGCGCAAAGCAACTTCAGCGAAGAGGAGCGGCGAGCCATCCGCGATCAGATCGAACGTCTGCGCGAGGAGCATCGTGATCTCGACGCGGCGATCGAGGCGCTGAACTTCACAGGGCCCGCTGACCGCTTGCAATTGCAGCGGCTAAAGAAGCGCAAGCTTTGGCTGCGCGATCGCATGATGCGTCTTGGGGACGACATCACGCCCGATATTATCGCGTGAGCGCGATCTCGGCGGCTTCGAGCGGCGTCGTCGCCAACGCATCGGCGCCGGCGTCGACGAGCTCCGCTCGGGCGCCATAACCCCACAGGGCGCCGATCGCGGCAACGCCGACTTCGCGCGCTCCGCGCATGTCGAATTCGCGATCGCCGATCATCGCGATTCGATCCGCGCCGAGGTTCAGGGCGTGCGTGGCCACGATATCGCCGATGAGTTCGCGCTTGGCCGCGCGCGATCCGTCCAATCTCGCGCCGTTGATCGATTCGAACCGATCCGCCAACCCGAAAAATTCGAGAATGACGCGCGCATCGCGCTCATTTTTCGAGGTGGCGACGAACAGGCGAGCGCCGAATTCGGCCAAATGCTGCAACGCCTCGACCACCCCTTCATAAACCCGGTTCTCAAAGGCGCCGATGGGGCTATAGCGCTCCAAATAGAAACCCATCAGCCGCTCCTTGGCCGCTTCGCCAGCGAGCTTGGCGAAACTTTCGCGCAAGGGCGGCCCGACGATCCAGCGCAATTCTGAGTCTTCGGGAAGATCGACGCTGGGGCCGCCCGTCTCGGCGTATCTGGCGAACGCGTGGCGAAAGCAGCGAAAGATGCCGAGGCTCGAATCCGTCAACGTGCCGTCGAGGTCGAACAGTACGGCGGTTGTCGGCCTCATCGTATCAACACGTAAATGTCGACTTGCAGGTTGGGATCGTCCGAAGTCTTCGGCTCGTTGAGGTATTCTTCGAGGAACACGTCTTGCGCATCGACGCCCTTTTCGTCGAGATAGGCGGTGATGGCGTCGTAGGTTGAGTCGATGTCGTCGTATTCGCCGCGATGCTCGAACTTCATCGCCTTACCGACAGGCGTTTGCCCAAGCTTGACCGGATCGGCGAGCTGAGTGTTCGCGTCCGGCGCGGTCTCGAGCGGAACCATCGCGCGATAGGTAAAGCCGTCATCGTCGGCCTCCAAGAAAACGGCGAGCGCGTGGCCCTCTGTCTTCAGCCCCGCCTTGGAGACCGCGGCGCGGATCTTGGCTAGCGAGTCCATGATTGCGCCGTAGACCTCTTCGCGCTTGGCCTTGGCCTCGATGTAAGCGGCGGGATGGCTCGCCAACTCGACGGCTTGGCCGTCCTCGCTGGCATCGCTCGCCGAGGGCGAGGGCGCCGGGCTTGGCGTCGCCGGCGGATTTGGCGCGGGGCTCGGCGTTGCCGGGGCCTGCGCCGTAGTCGGCGGGGCTTGCGTGTCCGCGGCCATCGCCGCTGGCGCCAGGGCGATCGCAAATACGAAAGCCCATCCGCAAACTGCGCGCGCGCTCGTCCGCCTCATTGGGCGCCCTTTCCCAGCCTATCTCGGCGCAGCAATATGCGGGCGTGCGCGCTGTGCGCAAGCGCCATTTCGTCGCGTCCCGGTCAGCTGCGAAACCCCGAATTGACTCGGTCGAGCTTGCGGAGCAGCGCCGGCCAAACCAGCTTTTCGGCGACCACGGAAAGGCCGCCTGAGCGCGTGAGCTCCGCGTTCTTTTCGATCACATCGGGCGCGGTCGGGTAATCATCGTCGACGTCGCCGAGCATGCGCGTGCGCACCTGCATCGTGCACGAGCGCTCCAGGAAATACATGCGCACGAACGCCTCGCCGCAGGTGCGCCCGACCGTCAGCGTGCCGTGGTTATGCAGCAACATGATGTTCTTGGTCCCGAGGTCGCGCTGCAGCCGCGGACGCTCGTCGAGATCAAGCGCGACGCCCTCATAGTCGTGGTAGGCGAGGTCGGGCAACACGAGTTGCGCCGTCTGATTGAGCGGCAAAAGGCCTTCCTTGGACGTGGAGACCGCGGTTCCGTCGGGCGTATGCAGATGCATGACGCAGCCGGCGTCCTCGCGCACCTCGTGCACGGCCGAATGGATCGTGAAGCCGGCGGGATTTACCGGATAGGGCGAGGCGCCGACTTTCTCGCCTTTGAGGTCGATCTTGACGAGGCTCGAGGCGGTGATCTCCTCGAACATCAATCCATAGGGGTTGATCAGGAAGTGATGCTCCGGCCCAGGAATCCGCGCGGAAATATGGGTGAAGACGAGATCGTCCCAGCCGTAAAGCGCGACCAGCCGATAGCAGGCCGCGAGATCGACGCGGATGGCCGCCTCGACATCGGAAATCGCGTCGACGTGAGCGTTCATCTGTCGCCTCCCTCAATATTGGCTTGACGACCAAGTGTGCGGCGTTGCCGGCGCGGAAGCAAGCCGTTCGCCGCGCTATTATGGTCATAATCGCGTAATCCGGCCTGACGAAGCTTCGGCCCGCCGCCGCGCACGAATTACCCCTGCGGCCCGTAGCGATCGCGCAAGAACTCGGCCCTGTCGATGTCGCGCCGCAAACGGCAGCGCAGCCGCCGTTCGTAGAGAGAACCTTCGAGGCCGGATTCAATCAGCGGCAGCTCGGCGCATTCGCGGTCGCGCAAAACTCGCCACGCGTCTCCGGCCGCGTGCAGGCTGCGCGAGGCGCTGTCGGCGATCAGCGGATTGACGCCCGGGCGCCCGGACAGACTCGCCAGCACGGCACGCTCCGTGTCTTCGACCGAGTGGTCGGCGAGTTCGGTTGCCGCCGCAAGGCAAGTCACGAAATTTGCCCCACCGGGCACACAGGCGCCGAATGGCTTGTCCGCGCTCGGGACAACCGGCGGCGGAGGTGGGGAGGGTGGCGGCGGCCGCACAACGACGGCCGACGTTGCTGTTGGGGACGGCGTCGGCGCGGGCGGCGGCTTGTGCGCCGGCGCGTTGGGGTCGGCGTAGTTGGGAGCGAAAAGCTCCGGCGCGATTTGGCGAACCTTTTGCGCTTCCGCACTCTGCGCGAAGGCGAGGCTCAGG
>Ga0302326_10024465_pt1 | contig 12275 bp, 8 predicted proteins | sample Palsa_T0_3_FD_202264 | JGI IMG/M metagenome (GOLD analysis project Ga0302326, IMG submission 202264) | Peat permafrost microbial communities from Stordalen Mire near Abisko, Sweden - Palsa_T0_3 | ecosystem: Environmental > Terrestrial > Soil > Palsa > Peat permafrost | place: Sweden: Abisko...
CCGGCTATGGTCATCCGCTTTTATCAAGGCTGGTTCCAGATGCTGCTCATCGACTTCCCGCTTTTCCTGGCCAGCACATTTTCCATTTCTTCTTTCTACCTGGTCAGCCAGAAGGAACTCTTCCCCAAGACATGGCCGAAGAAGCTCATCTATCTGCCCTTCCTCATGTCGCTCGGCATCGGCCTCACCCTCACCAACACACGCGCCGTTATCGAGGCCCTGTTCGGCGTCAAGAGCTCTTTCAAGCGAACGCCGAAATACAGCGTGCAGAAAAAAGGTGAGAAGTCGAACGCCGCAAAGTATCGCAAGCGCCTCGGATTTGTCCCGTGGCTCGAACTTCTCATCGGCTGCTACTTCGCCGTCACCATCTGGTACGCCATCGCCAACGAGAACTACTTCACCGTGCCCTTCCTCCTGCTCTTCGTCATCGGCTACTGGTACACCGGTCTGCTCAGCCTGCTGCAAGGCCGCTTCGAGAGCCTCCGCTGGGGTAACGTCAACACGGACGATGAGTCCAGCCCGAAGCCATTTCCTGTCGGCGTCTGACGGCCGATTCTGCCAGAACGCTGCACAAACCGCTAGAATTCCTCTCATGCGCCGTCCTTTGCTCGCTCTGCTAATTTGTCTCAGCACCCTCCCATTCCTGCCAAGCGCCTTCGCGCAGGAACTCTCCAAACAGCCACTGTCGGTTTACTCCGCGCGGCGTCATGCCCTCGCCGACCAACTGCCCAGCAACGGATGGGTGCTGCTCTTCGCCGCCGAGGAGCCGCAGCTGGACTTCGACGCCTATCGCCAGGATCCCGATTTCTATTACCTGACGGGATGGAATGAACCCGGCGCCGCCCTGCTCATCGCCGCTCCAACCGAGGCGAAGGACGATCACCCCGCCACCCCGTATCGCGAAATTCTATTTCTCCCCGAGCGCTATCTACGCTTCGAGCTCTACACCGGCGTCAAAATGGACGCCAACACTCCCGACGTCACCGCGAAAACTGGCGTCGCCGAAGTAGCTCCGCTGGCCCGCTTCTCCGAAGTTGTGGTCAAGGAGGTATTGAATGGCTATCGCAATCGCGTCTACCGCGGCTTGAGTCAGCAGGACTCGCCGCAGGCCGTGACCACGATGAATGCATTGGCAGTCACGCTCGGCATGGATAAGTCCCCACCGTTCGGCGATGCCCACGACCAGGTCATGGCATTGCGCTCCCGCAAAGACGAAGGTGAGTTAGCGCTGCTGAAGAAAGCCGGCGACGCTTCCATGACCGCGCAGCGCGCCATGATGAAGTCCGTCAAACCCGGCGTCACCGAGCGCGACGTCCAGGGCATAATTGTTTGGAAACTGTTACAAAATGGCTGCGAACGCGTCAGCTACGCCCCCATCGTCGGCTCCGGCCCGAACTCCACCGTCCTCCACTACTCCGCCAACACCCGCACCATGCAGTCCGGCGACGTCGTCGTCGTCGACGCAGCCGGCGAGTTCAGCATGTACGCCTCCGACATCACCCGCACCGTCCCAGTCAGCGGCCACTTCACCGACCGCCAGCGCGAGATTTATAACATCGTCCTCGGCGCCCAGCGCGCCGCCGCCGAAGCCTTTGTCGCGGGCAAATTCATCATGGGCGACCCCAACCATCGCAAGCCGTCCGATCCGCCATCCCTCGACCGCGTCGCCTACGACTACATCAACGCTCACGGCAAGGACCTGCATGGCCAGCCGCTCGGAAAGTATTTCATCCACGGCCTCGGCCACTCCGTCGGCATCGACGTCCACGATCCGATCGATTACCAGAAGCCGCTCGACAAGGGCATGGTCTTCACCATCGAACCGGGAATCTATATCCCGGAGGAGAATCTCGGCGTCCGCATTGAAGATGTTTTCTGGGTCGACAAGGACGGCAAGCTTCACGACTTCATTGCCGACCTGCCGCATACCCCGGAGGATGTCGAAGCCGCAATGAAAGCCAAATAAGCGCAGCCGCAGTTACATCTCAAACAGCGTCGGATGTCCGCGCTGCCGCTCGATCTTGCGATCTTCCTCCTGGCCGGAGCGTACCAGCCAGTACATCGCGACACCAACCTGCAGAACTCCGAGCGTCCGAGCCAACGCCGGACGCTCCGAGATGTGACCAAGGAACTGCTTCCACTGCCTTGGCCCCACCCACCACGCATCGGGTTCGCGGTGGGGATGCACGATTGCATAAATTCCATCGCCGATAAGCAGCATCGCGCCAAGTCGCGCGAGCTTGGATCCTTGCATCGGAAGTGTCACGTTTTTCAGCCCCACGTTGTTCACCACCTGAGCCCGACCGTCACAGGAATAAATTGGCTGTAATGGCCGGGCGTATCTACCCAAAGATAGCGCGCCTCCGTATACAGCGCCAAGTGGTTCGACGGATCCGTCTTGTAAGTGAATCCGAAGCCAAGGTTCGCCCCCGCCTGGTTGCTGCTGAAGTGGCTCACGGTATAACTTTCGCCCACCGGGTAGCACCCATAGAACGGATCGCAATAAATTCCAGTCGTGTTGTTGGTAAATGAAGTCAGCGCGCGATAAAAGCCGCCGCCCCCAATCACGTAGCCGCCAAATTTCCCGCCATTTTTATAGCGCCAGATCGGCTCCAGCGTCGCGGACCATAGATGCGAATTGCCATCATCCGTCCCCGCTTCGTTGATCACGGCATTCGTCAGGCCGAAGCGATTGAAGCTGTACTCCGCCAGCACGCCGAACTTCGGAACGAAGTTATACCCCGCGCCAACCGTGATATTCCACGCCGTGTTCACAGTCTGCCCCGCACTGGCCAGCGGCTGCGTGAAGCCCGCGCCGGCTTCCCAGGTCACTTTATCCATCCAGCCATTGGACGAGCCGTTGTGATAGCCGGACTGATATTGCCCGCCGCCACTGCGTCCCGCGTTGAAGCTGTCCGAAGGATCGGAATTATTGAGCGCCGGACGATCCAGCGAAGAGGAATATTGCGTGGCACGCGCAAGTGACGTCGCAGATGAGTCGTCAGCTTGCGATGCGGGAGCGGTCTGCGCAACAACGGTGGAGGCGGCGAGGATGGTCGCGAAGCCGGCCATCAGGAAGCGGTTGAGACACTGCATGGGGAGACAACCTCTTTCGGAAAATTGGCCCGCGAACAAATGGCCTTTATATATAGACACAAGAAAAGGCCAGACAGTTGCGCCTGGCCTTCGTAGTTATTTTGATCAGACTAGTGGATGTCGAACTGCTCCGGATGCAACGTCGCATCGCTCTTGATAATGATCGTTTTCCCGGCCATCTCTTCCATGTCCTGCAGCCAGCGGGATCCGTTCGCCTTCAGCTGCTTGACCACCTCCGGATGCACCCGCAGCAGAATGTCGTTGCGCTCGAGATGCCGATGCATCTTGCGCAGCTCAACATAAATCTCGTTGCACACCGTCGTCGGATTCTTCACCATCCCCGTGCCCGTACACGTGATGCACGGCATCGACAGCGTCCGCTCCAACGATTGCTTGACCCGCTTCCGGGTAATCGCGACCAATCCAAAATCGTTGAACTGCAGCACCTTCGAAGGCGCACGGTCCGTCTTCAACTGCTCTTCCAGCGCGGCCATCACCTTGTGGCGATTGCGTCGCTCGTCCATGTCGATGAAGTCAATCACGATAATGCCGCCAAGATCGCGCAGTCGAATCTGCCGCACAATTTCCGGGATCGCATCCAGGTTCGTCCGAAGAATGGTGTCTTCCAAACGCGCCGTCTTGCCGACATATTTACCGGTGTTGATGTCAATCGCGACCAGCGCCTCCGTCTGATTGATCACGATCGATCCGCCAGACTTCAGCCACACTTTCGACTTCAGCGCCTTGTTCACCTCTTCCTGGATTCCAAATTGCTCGAACAGCGGCGTCTCTTTTGTATAAAGCTTGACGTGGCGCACCAACGACGGCTGGAAGCGATTCAGGAAGCGCAGCACACGCTCGTACTCGGCTTCTGAATCCACCCAGATCGCCGAGAAGCGGTCCGTTACCTGGTCGCGCAAAATGCGCTCGACAAGATTGAGGTCGTGATAAATCAGCGCCGGCGGCTTTGCATTCTCCGAGCGCTGCTTGATCTCCGTCCACAAGTTGATGAGGAAGCGAATGTCAGACCGGAGCTCCTGCTCCGTCGCGCCGCCCGCAGCAGTGCGAACAATAAATCCGCCGCCAGCCTCGGCCTTTTCGCTCAGTAGAATCCGCTTCAACCGTTGACGCTCTTCGTCAGACGCAATCTTTCGCGACACGCCGATGTGATTCACCGTCGGCATGTAGACCAGGAAACGCCCCGGCAGCGCAATGTGACTGGTAATGCGCGCGCCTTTTTTCGCGATCGGCTCCTTGGCTATCTGGACGAGAATTTCCTGCCCCGGCTTCAGCAATTCAGTGATCGCCGGCAGCGACATGGTCTGCGCACTTTGCCGGCGATTGCCGCCTGTGCCGCCGCGACGTCCACCGCCACGCCGATCATCGCGACGCTCCGGCTGACGCTCTTCACGAGGCTGCTCAGCTTGGCGATCGACACGCGGCTGGTCTGCCACCTGCCGATCAGCACGGCCGGATTTCTCGCCCTGACCGCGGCGTCCGCGCCGTCCCCGTCTCTGCCGGGGAGCAGCATCCGTCGCCGGCGTCTGCGCCGTCGCCGGCTCGCCTTCCGTTTCAGCTAAAGCATCGGCGCCATCTTCTTCCTCGCCTTCTTCATCCGTCTCGGAGTCGTAAACGAAAGAGGTGCGCTCGTTAACGTAAGTGTCGCGCACGAACTCCCCAATGTCGGCGCCCTCCATCTGCTGCTCCAGCGTCTCCTCGACGAGATCTTCGGAATCATGCTCCTCACCGTGACCACGCAGCGGCTCGAAATCATATTCCTCTTCGTCAATAACTTCTTCTTCGACCTGGCCACCAGCGCCGGGCGAAAAATTGTGACGCTGGCCGGTATGCTCGGCATCCGCCTCGTCCTCGACAAAGTCCGGCACTCCCGGAAAAACTTCGACCGGCGGTTGCGCGTGCGAGGTGAACTCGTGTGCCGTGTCGTGAGCCTGCTTGCGGCGAGCCGCATCCTCCGGCGTCGTGCCAGTGTGGGGATCGTGCTCCTCAGTAGCCGACTTCGACCCAAACCACGGCAGCCGAAATTCACTCGGCGGATTCGGATCAACGCTGTGCGAAGCTGAAGCATTGTGCGGCTCCTCTTCTTCCGGAGCCTCAGCAGTTTCTTCCACCGTGTCCAGCGAATGTTCCGCGACCAGGCTGTCATCCTGCCGATGGGCAGCCTCGTGAATCTCCGCCTCACTCTGCTCAATCAATTCGTCTTCGTCGATCTCTTCCTCAACGGGTTCAGTTGGCTTTGCTTCCGGCTCAGCCGCATGCTGTGCCACCGGTTGTGATTTCGCGCTGCGATGCCGCGACAGCGACTCTCCCGGCAAAACCAGACTCCCGTCCCAGCTAATCGGAGTTTCAATCATCGTGCTCGGCCGAGCACTCGGCGTTCGCGCGGGCGCAGAGCTCTTGCTCTCCTGCCCAGCCGCAGATTTGCCTCCACTGTATTTCGACAGCGACTCACCGGGCAAAACAAAGCTCGGCGCGGCGGCCTTCAAACCGCGACCACCTCGCGCAGCCCGCGGCGCTTCCGGCTCCGCTTCTTCTACATGCGCGGGCTCGGGCGCAGACTCAAACTGCGCCTGTCCGGCCCCGATCGGAGCGTGCCAGTCATCGGACGGCTCCTCCGGCGCATGCTCATACTGCGCCGGCGTCTCCCAGTCGGGCGATTCCGTCGCGGTGACAAAATCATCGCCATCGCTGTTGATCTCAATGGTGTGGCCAGTGCGCTTGCTCTCGGCCGGCTGCGCTTCGGATTTCGTTGCGGCGCCTTCGCCAGCTGCGCGCTCGCGTCCGCCACGGCGGCGCCCTCGACGGCCACGCCAGCGCCGCGATCCAGCTCCACCCTCTTCCGAGGACTCGCCTTCCGCACCGGGTGCCGCTTCAACCGCGTCGGTCCCAATCTCAGCCGAATCATCCGCAGTCTGCTCTTGCGGAGCGGCATGGAGCGGAGCCCGCCCGGCCGCCGGCAGAGCAGTGCGCTCGAATTCGCCGGAGTCATCCTGCTCTTCTAAAAAGTCGGTGACATAAAGGAACGCGTCGCGTTCAAGGCCGACGTCGACAAATGCGGACTGCATTCCGGGGAGGACGCGTGTCACCTTGCCCTTGTACATCGAGCCGGCAAGCGTATATTCATTTTCGCGTTCGTAGTGGATTTCGACGAGCTGCTCGTCTTCAACGATGGCAAGCCGTGTTTCGTGCGGCGTGCTGGAGATAAAAATTTCTTTGGTCATGCTGCGTTTTGGCCCGTCCTTTCACGGGCGGTGGCGCGGCAAAGTGACCGTGGCTCAGGCAGACAGCTGCGCAAGCCGCTCGCGTTGTATCGCGGGCGGAGGAAAGGGCCGGGCTGTGTTGCATGATGCAGTGTTTCGCGTCATCCAGATGCCTTTCGGTCTTGCACTTGCAAAGTGAGCAGGAAGTTGTGGCCACGCTTGCCTGCGCTGCGGGTTTCATCCCTGGAGCGCGAAGGCGGGGCCGTTTCCCCTTTCCTGCTTTTCAATTCTGTCTTTGTGCCCTTGCCCGGACGGTCTTTGCCTGCCGGGTTCGGTTGTTGCAAATCTTTGGTGCTGATTTTTCGTACGCCGCATCCAGCGGCTCTTCCTGAATTTCTCCGGGTTTGTTCTTGGAACGGGCTCCGGACGCCCCTCTTGCACAAATTTTACTGCGGATTCAGTTCACGAACCTGCCCATGCGGACGTTCATCACCATCCCAAGAGCCAGAAACGTAAACAGAACGGATGATCCGCCGTAGCTCATCAGCGGCAGCGGAATCCCGGTGACGGGCATCAACCCGACCACCATGCCGACGTTGACCGCGATCTGAAAGATAAGCACGGCCACCACTCCCATCACAAGCATCGAACCGGGAAGGTCGGCAGCGGTTTGAGCGTTTTGAATCAAACGCATCAATACAAAAAAGTATAGCAGGAGCACAAATACCGCGCCCACAAATCCATGCTCCTCGCAGAACGCCGCGAAGATAAAGTCCGTATACGGGATCGGCAAAAAGTCGCCCTGCGTCTGGGTTCCCTTCGTCGCCCCGCGTCCCCACAAGCCGCCGTCTCCCACCGCAATCAGCGACTGCTTCACCTGGTAGCCGCTGCCGCGCGGATCTTCATCCGGCGCAATAAAGCTGGTCAGCCGCTTCTTCTGGTACGGCTTCAGCACCTTCGACCAGACGGGGATGACGAGAATCGCCCCGGCCAGCACAATCGCCAGTGCCTGCTTCCAGCGAATCCCCCCGAGAAAAAGTCCGCACAGCAGCACCGGAAAATAAGTCAGCGCCGTCCCCAGGTCCGGCTGCTTCAAGACCAGCAGCATGGGCACGCCGACCAGCGCAAACGCCTTGAAAATGTCTCCCCAGGTGAGGCTCCGTCCGCCTAGGTTTGAAAAGTAGCGCGCCACCGCGATCACCAGGATGATCTTCACCCACTCGGAAGGCTGAAAGTGAATGCCGCCGGGAAACTTGATCCAGCGCCGCGCCCCCAGCACCTTCGTCCCAACAAAAATCACCGCAACCAGCGACAGCAGGCAGAAGCCGTAAGCCCACTGCACGTAATCCACCAGCGCGTGATAGTTAATCTTCGAGACCACGAACATCGCGACAATGCCGCCCGCCAGCCACAACAGCTGCTTGTGCTGAAAGCCGGCAAATTTCGTGTGCAGCGTCGCAGAATAAATTTCCGCAACGCTGATCGCCGACATCACCATCACCAGGCCAAACAGCACCCAGTCGAAATCATGGAAGGAGAAAAAGCTGCGTTTCATCGTCCTCCACCAGGGTGGTGATGTTTGAAACTCGCACTCGGCGTCGCGGTCAGATCGCTCAGCTGAAAATGCCCGCCATGCATCCGCCCGTCATCCACATCTGCCACGCTCCAGACAGCGCCCATGCTGTCCTCAAGCCCCGCCGTATCTTTGCTCGCGGCCGCCTTCGGCGCAGGCTTGGCCTGCACCGGCTTCACCTGAATCGGCTTGCTTTGATTCGGCTTCGCAGGATTCGCCGCCGTTGTTTGCGGAGCCGCAGGCGCCGCCGGAGCAGCCGGAGCCGGCGCGACAACTTCGCGAATATTATTTCCGAGCCGCCGCTGCTTATCTACATACGCAGTGATAACCTGCGCCGCCAGCTTCGCGGAGTTCGATCCCCAATCGCCATTTTCCCAAAGCACGACGACCGCAATCTCGGGATTGCGCCGTGGCACCATGCCGACGAACCACGAGTTCGGCTGCAGACTGTGGCTCTTCGCATTCACATGCGACGCCCCCTCGTGACTGATCACTTGCGCCGTCCCCGTCTTCCCGGCGAAATCAATTCCCTCAAGATGCGACGCACCCGCCGTCCCGCCCATGCTCGGATCCAACGCGCCCGCCATGCCGTCCGTGATGATCTCCCAGTTGTCAGAGCTAAGCGGAATGTTCTTGTCACCCGAACCCGGAAATAACTCCGCAATGTTCGACGGCTGCTCATCGCTGAAGACAACATGCGGCCGCTTCAGCGCGCCGCCCGACGCCACGCCAGAAAGCGCGCGCAGCATTTGTATCGGCGTCGCCGCCACCGCGCCCTGCCCGATGCCGACAGAAATCGTCTCGCCCGCATACCACTTCTCGTGGAAGGTCTTCAGCTTCCACTCCTCCGACGGCACCGTGCCGCTCACTTCATCCGGCAGATCAATGCCCGTCTTCTGCCCCAGCCCCAGTTCATGCGCGTACTTCGCAATCGTGTCGATGCCCAGCCGCTGCGCCAGCGTGTAGTAAAACGTGTCGCAGGACCACGGAATCGCGTGCTCGATATCCACCATGCCATGCCGTTTGTCGCACTTGAAAAGATGACCGTAGAACTCCGCGCCACCAGCACAGAACACATGCATTTTCTGCGCAACGTTTTCTTCGAGGCCCGCAACCGACATGATGATCTTGAACGTCGATCCCGGCGCCAGCTGCGCCTGAATCGCCTTGTCCATCAGCGGCTTGTGCGGATCATTCAGCAGCTTGTTCCACTCATCGCGATGAATCTTGACCGCGAATTCATTGGGGTCAAACGCCGGATGACTGACCAGCGCCAGAATCTCCCCCGTACGCGGATCCATCGCCACCATCGTCCCACTGCGATCGCCCAGCGCCGCCTCCGCAGCCTTCTGCAAATCGAGATCCATGGTCAGCCTCAGCGTCTTGCCGGGCTCTGAAGGCTCGCTACCCAGCTGGCCGATTTCCTTGCCATGACTGTTGACGATGACGTCGCGCGACCCATCCTTGCCGCGCAAAATTTCGTCATAGCTCTGCTCCACCCCAGCCTTGCCGACGACATCACCCGGCTCATAAAACTCGTACTTCGGGTTGTCGAGCATCTCCTCGCTGACCTCGCCGACGTAGCCGATCAGGTGCGCCGCAAATCCATTTGTCGGATAAAGCCGCCGCGGCTCCTGTACTGTTTCCAGCTCCGGCAATTCATTGCGATGCGCCTCGATAAACTCAACTTCGTCCGGCGTAATGTCCTGCTTCAGCGGAATCGGTTCATACTTCGGCTGCCCGCGAAAACGCCGCAGCTCATATTGAATCTGCTCCACCGTCATGTGCAGGCCGCCCGCAATCAGCGGCAGATCGGCATCCATATTCTGCGTCTGTTCGCGCAACAGAAAGCACGACGTAGAAACATAGTTGTCGACGACCAGCCGATTTTCGCGGTCCACAATTTTGCCGCGCGGCGCCAGCACCGGAACTTTGCGAACGCGATTCTGTTCCGCCAGCACGCGGTAGTTCTGCGAGTTGATAATCTGCAGCCGCCACAGTCCCGCCACCAGCACCAGCAGAATCGCGACGATCACATACTGCACCGCCGTCAGCTTCCACTGTGTCGCCTTGTCATCGCGCTGAAGAAGATCCGCCATTTTGCTTCTGCTGCTCTCTCAGAATATCGTGTTTGCCGCAGCTTCTAAACGCCACGGTGGTTGTAGATTTCGAGCTAACTCCTCTGCCGGAACATATCCAGCAGAACAAAAATCGGCAGCGCGACCGCCGTGTTCAACACCGCCCGCAAAACTTCCATGCCCCAGGACCAGTCCTGGTGAACATTCAGCAGCCAGCGCATCACGCAAAGATGCAGCACACTATTGATGAAGCTCAGCGTCAGCACCAGCAGCAGCCGCGTCCCCTGGTTGTCGACGTCCAGCCGCATGCTAACCGACGCCGCCATGTAGCCAAGAATCGCTTTGCAAATTCCGTTGATGCCGAGCGGCAGCTGGGTCAGCGCGTCCTGCCAGATGCCAACGCTGGTCCCGAGGATCGCGCCATAAATCTGGCTCCGCCGCGCCAGCGAAAAGTACAGCGTCACCACCAGCGGCAGATCCAGCATCGCGAACCGCGGAAAAATTTTCGGCACATACGCCTGGATGAAAATCGCCAGCAGCGGCGCAATCACCATCACCGCCAGCGGAAACGTCTGCTCAACAGCCTGCCGCCGCGTTGTGTAACTGAGAGTCGCCATTATGGATTCACCGTCGCCGCAGGCGCGGGAGCAGCAGCAGCTCCAGGTGAGCTCTGATCGGCGGGCGCCTTTTGTGCAGGCGGCTTTTCTGCCGGGGTCTTCAGCTTCTTCACAGGCGGCACGGGATGCGGCGCATCCAATCCCGCCGCCGCATCACTGCTCTCCGACTTTGCCTTTGGCGCCGCCGCAACCGGCACAGTCGCCGTCGGGGTCACCCCCGGCTGCATCGCGCTCGCCGCGGGAGTCGCCCCCGTTGTAAATCGATCCGGATGAATCGCCGGCGGCGGCTGATGCAGCGCCGGTGAAAGCCCGTCCGCCTCCATCTGCTCCGGCTTGACCGTCGGCAGCTTCTCCGCCATCACTTCAGCCGCCTTTTTCTGCTGCTCCGCCAGAGCCTCGCTGGTCGCGATGTCCTCCGCAACGTTACCCGGCTGCGTCTGGCTCTGCCCGGTCACGATCAGCACTTCCTCAAGCCGCGACAAATTTGCCGACGGCGTCACCAGCACCTGCACATAAGGATCATGCGCCGGATCCCGCTGCACCTTGTCCACTTTGCCGACTGGGTAGCCGCGCGGAAAAATCTGGTCGCCGCCGGAAGCAATAATGCTCTCGCCCGCCTGAATGCGATCATCCGGCATCACGTTAACCACTTCCAGCTGTCCATAAGTATTGCCGCGCAGCACTCCGCGAATGCGCGTCTTCTCCAGCAACACGCCAGCGCCACTGGTCTGGTCATTGATCAGCAGCAGCTGCGCAGTATGCGGCCCCAGAACTTCGCGAACCTTGCCAACAATCCCATCGCGCGTGATCACCGGCATGTCCGGCTTCACCCCATCGCGGCTTCCCTTGTCGACGTAAAGTACGCGCGACAAATCCGTCCCGCTCGTCCCAATCACCTGCGCCGCAACCGTCGACGCCAGATAATGCTGCTTGAAATCCAGCAGCGCCTGCAGCCGCTGCCCCTGCCGAGCATCTTCCGCCATCGCCGCTTGTTCAAGCCGCAGGCGATCAATCTCCGCCTTCAACTGGTCGTTGTCTTTTTTCACACCGCGCAGCGCGAAATAATTACTCCACGTCGACCGAACACCATGCCCGATGCCATGCAGCAGGCTCTCAAATGGCGACTCCGTACCCTCGACCCACAGCCGCACCAACCGCACCTGCGCGCCATCGGTTGACCCCGGCACACTGCGGCGAATCTGGCTGGCAAGCAGGATCACCTGCAGCAACACCAGGGCTACCAGCAGCAGCGGATTCCGGTAGCGGACGAAAAAGGATTCCATGGCCTGCGGCGCCAGCGCGGCTTTCTCGGGGTGACCGCCTGGCCGTGTTGATAATTTGTAACCGGGAAAGATCTTTTCAATCAGCCCCGGCCAGGAGTTACTCGACCGAAATCTTGCGCAGCAAGTTGAAATCAGACAGCATGCGTCCAGTACCCAGCACCACAGAAGCCAGCGGATCGTCCGCCACGCTCACCGGCAGACCCGTCTCTTCGCGAATGCGGCGGTCCAGGTTCTTCAGCAGCGCACCGCCGCCCGTCAGAACAATGCCGCGATCGCTGATGTCTGCCGACAACTCCGGCGGCGTCCGCTCCAGTGCCACGCGGATCGCGTTCATCACCGTCGCAATGCACTCGCTCAGCGCCTCGCGGATTTCGCTGTCATCAATCGTGATCGACTTCGGCACGCCTTCT